>Ga0224510_10000743_pt1 | contig 23426 bp, 20 predicted proteins | sample SF_May12_sed_USG_FD_170161 | JGI IMG/M metagenome (GOLD analysis project Ga0224510, IMG submission 170161) | Sediment microbial communities from San Francisco Bay, California, United States - SF_May12_sed_USGS_4_1 | ecosystem: Environmental > Aquatic > Marine > Sediment | place: USA: California... | reverse complement strand
TCCCTGGACGGTCGCCGGCGCCTGCATGTTGTGGGTTGGCTGGTTCGGCTTTAACGCCGGCAGCGCGCTGGCAGCGAACGGGTCGGCCGGTATGGCGATGCTGGTAACGCATCTCGGCGCTGCATCCGGATCGCTGGCCTGGATGAGTGCCGAGTGGGTCAAGTTCGGTAAACCCAGCGTGCTTGGTATCGTCACCGGAATGGTCGCCGGGCTGGGTACGATCACGCCAGCATCCGGGTTCGTCGGCCCGGGCGGGGCGGTCCTCATCGGCCTTGCCGGTGGCTTCGTCTGCTTCGCGGCAACGCTGACCATCAAGCGCAAACTCAAGATTGACGACTCCCTCGATGTATTCCCGGTGCACGGCGTGGGAGGTGCGCTGGGTATCCTGCTGACCGCTGTGTTCGTCAGCTCGGGCCTGGGCGGGCTCGGCCTGCCCGAGGGTGTGAGCATGGGACAGCAGCTTGGTGTGCAATTACTCGGTGCGGTTGCGACCATTGGCTGGTGCGGTGTGGTGACGTTTGTGCTGCTGAAGCTGATCAATGCAGTAACGCCGCTACGCGTGACCAGCGACCAGGAGAACGAAGGTCTCGACCTCGTGTTGCACGAGGAGCGCGGCTATGATCTTTGATTGAGGGCCAGTTTGGTGCAGCGTCGGTAACTGTCACGCGCGGTAGAAGATCGAGTAGAACACCGGCACAACGATCATCGTCAACACGGTGGCGAACACCAGGCCGCCGATGATCGTGATCGCCATTGATGCGAAAAAGGCGTCCAGTAGCAGCGGCAGCATGCCGAGTGCTGTCGTTAATGCGGCCATCGCGACCGGCCGCAGGCGGCTCGCGCCCGAGTCGATGATTGCCGGCAAGGTCTGCTTGCCCTCGGCGACCTCGACGTTGATCTGGTCAATCAGCACGATCGCGTTCTTGATCAGCATGCCCATCAGGCTGAGAAAACCGAGCAGCGCCATGAAGCCGAATGGCTGACCGGTTGACAGCAGTCCGACCGTGACGCCGATGAGTGCCAGCGGTACACACAACCAGATAATCAATGGCTGGCGCAGCGAGTTAAACAGGATGATTGTGACCAGGATCATCGCCAGCACGAATGCAGGTATCGATGCTTTCAGGGCTGCCTGCGCCTTGCCGGAATCTTCGTACTCGCCACCCCACTCCAGTGAATAGCCTTCAGGCAGCTCGATTGCCTCGACTTTCGGCCTGACGCGCTCAAACAACTGGCTGGCGAGGCCCTCGACCGGGTCTGCGTACGCGATGATGGTGCGGCTGCGATTGCGGCGGTTGATAATCTCGTTTTCAAATACGGTATCAAAGCTTGATACGACCTGGCGCAAGGGGATCATCTGCTGCGCAACAGGACTCCAGATCTGCAGATTCTGGGCACTCGCGATGTCGCCGCGGTCGCGATCACTGGCGCGCAGGATAATCGGGATCTGCAGTTCGTCCTCTCGATAGTAGCCGGCCACCTCGCCCTGGAAAGCCTGGCTCATGGTCTTCGCGACCATCGGCCGCGTAATGCCGCTGATGTTGGCGCGCTGGTCCGAGAGTATCGGCCGAATCAGCTTGACCTGCTGGCGCCAGTCGGTACGAATGGACTTCGAATCCGGGTCGGCGGCATAAATCGCGCTGGCCTCATTTGCGAGGCGGCGCAATACGGCTATATCGGGGCCGGAAAACCGGGCCTGGATCTTACCGGTCGAGCCCGGGCCCAGCTGAAACGCCGAGGTATAGGCGAGCATGCCCGGATATTGTTCTGCCAGGTGCGCATCGATCCTGGGACTGATTTCGGCGATGTCCCGGTAGTTCTCTACGTCGATGAGAAATTGCGCGTAGGCGCTGTTCAGTTTTTCAGGCGTGTAGGTCAGCAGGAATCGCAGCCCGCCCTTGCCGATCAGCGAGGTCACATGCGTGACCTCCTCGAATTCAGCGAGGTAATCCTCGATCTCCACGACGTAGCGGGTCGTTTCGTCGATGTGTGTGCCCTGCGGCAACCAGATATCCAGCATGAATTGCGGCCGCGTTGAGCTTGGGAAGAAGCTCTGGTCCACAAAGGAAAAACCCCACAGTGCCGAGCTGAACATGCCAACCACAACCGCCGTTGTCAGGTAACGCCGGCGTATGCAGCTCCGCAGGAAGCCCATGTATTTCTGGTAGAAGCCGCTGGCGTAGGGGTCGGAATTTTGCTCGCTTGCCGCCGGCGCTTTCAGGAACATGACGCACAGGACCGGCGTAATCGTGACGGCAGTAACCCAGCTCAGCAACAGCGAAACCATGACAACCTGGAACAGGGACCGGCAAAATTCGCCGGTATTGTCATTCGAGGTACCGATCGCCGCGAACGCGAGGATGGCAATGATTGTAGCTCCCAGCAGCGGCCACGCAGACTGTTTGACCACCACGCTGGCAGCATCTTCGGGCGCTTCGCCCTTTTGCATGCGTATCAGCATGCCATCGACGACCACGATCGCATTGTCCACCAGCATGCCGAGCGCGATGATCAGCGCGCCAAGAGAGATTCGCTCCAGCGCCACGCCCATGGGTTCGAGAAAAATGAAGGAGCCGAGAATCGTAATGAACAGCACCGCACCGATTAGCAGGCCGCTGCGAAGCCCCATGAATAACAGCAGCACGACGATGACGATCACCACGGCCTCAAGAAGATTCACGACAAATCCCGAAATGGCTGTTGCTACCGCATCGGACTGCACCGAGACCACGCCGAAATCGATACCAACCGGGCGTTGCCCGTCGAGTTCCTGCAGGCGCTGCTTTAATGCCTCGCCCATGGTGATGACGTTGCCACCGCTGACCGTGGAAATGCCGAGACCAATGCTCAGCTTGCCGTCATAGCGGATGACCGGCATCTGCGGCTCGACATAGTCACGCCGCACCTCGGCGATGTCGCGCAGGAATATCTGCTGGCCACCGCTGCCGCGAATCAAGGTTTGCCCGAAGTCGTCAACTGCGGTCAGGCCACCGCTGGGCTCGATGGTAACGAATTCCGTACCCACCTTGACCCGGCCGGAATTGGTAACCACATTCTTGTTCAGCAGCTCATTGACTATCGTCTGCGAATCAATACCAAGCTGCGAAAGTCGATCGCGATCGAACGTGATGTAAACGGCTTCCTTGCGTTCTCCGTAGGTGGAAATCTTACCAACATCCTGAACCAGCAAAAGTTCACGCCGCAGGATATCGACATAGTCTTTCAGCTCGGCGTAGCTGTAGCCGTCGGCAGTGACAGCCACAAAGACACCGAACACGTCACCATAGTCATCGACGACGACTGGTTGTCCGGCGCCGGGCGGTAGATTGACAGCCGCATCGTTAACTTTGCGTCGCAGCTCGTCCCAGACTTGCGGCAGTAATTCCTTGCCGTACTGGTCCTTGATGGTTACGGTCAGCGTCGACAGGCCGCGCTCGGATTTCGAGACCACGCGGTCCAGCTGCCCCAATTGCTGCACCGCGATCTCCAGCAGGTCCGAGACTTCCTGCTCGACCTCCTCAGCCGATGCCCCCGGATACGGCGTCATCACCAGCGCGTCCTTGATCGTAAACTCGGGGTCTTCCAGCCGGCTCATGTTCTGGAAAGAAGCAATTCCGACAACCAGCATTACGGCGGTGAGAACCAGGGTTACGGTTCGGTTCTTGATTGCGATTGCAGCTATATCCATGGCGCATGAGTTTCCGTCGTTGTTATCAGGGTCGGGTTTGGGACCTCAGTTCTGGTCGATGCTCCGCACCAACATGTTGTCGCTCAGGCTGTTGACGCCCGAAACGATGATGCGCTCACCGCCGCTGAGGCCGCCCAGAATGTGAGCATCTTTCCCGGACAGCTCACCAACCTCGGCCGACCGCTTGCTGACCCGCATGCTCGACTCGTCAACAACCCAGACGAACGGTTTACCGGTTTCGTCTGCGACGATCGCGTCGCCTGGAATCGCCACGCCGGTACCGCCTTGAATATTCTGGGTGTACAGATCGACTATCACGCTGCCGGTCATGCCGGGGCTGACCCTGACGTCGGTCGGAGTCTCAAACGCAAACGTTACGCTATAGGTGCGCGTAACCGGATCGGCACTCGCACTAAGCTCTTTAATTCTTGCCGGGAACTGGCGCCCGCCGAGCGATGCAATTTGCACCCGCGGCTGCAGCCGGCGATTGATTTCATCGAGAGCCAGTGTGGCGTCGCCCCTCGCCCAATCGCGCTCGGCAACATTGACGCGCAGTTCAAGGCTCGACTCGTCCTGCAATACAAGGACCGGCTGCTTGGCGCCGACGTTGGCAAAATCATCCACGAGCCTCTTGACAATACGGCCACTGAACGGCGCCCGTATGCGGGTTTCGTCCAATGCTTTTTGTGCCACGTTGAGGTTGGCCTGGCTGACATCGAACTGCCCCTTGGCGCGGCTCACCTGTTGCTCAGTTACCGCGTTGGTCTGGTAGGCCTTGGCATAGCGCTCGTAGTCCGCTTGCGCCGTGTCGCGTTGCGCGCGCTCCCGGTCGCGCTGCTGCACGTAGTCACGATCGTCGAGTCTTGCGACCACATCGCCCGCCTGGACCAGCTGACCTTCCTCAACCATGCGCGCCAGCATGCGGCCGGAGACTTCGAATGCGAGTTCTGCAGACTGTGCAGCAAATACGCTGCCTGGGACCTCGAGTGTTGCACTGCCTGCGGTGTCGCCGATGGTAATCATCTTTACCGGTCGTGCGACCTCGGGGCGCTCGGGCGCGTCCGCCGGCCCGCAGGCAGCGAGTATCGCGCAAAGGCCTGTGGTCAGCAGCGCAAGTCTATGTGTCGTGCTCAGAGTGGTCATTTTGTTCATCTTGGGTCCGGTCTATCCGCGTGAAGTCAGGGTCGGGTGGCATTGTCCCGCACACCAAGGTAGTTGCAAAGGTGAGCCACGATATGCCGGGCATCGTCTTCGGTGCCGTGTATGAAACTCGACTTGCGCTTGCGCAGGAACGGCAAGCCCAGTGCATAGACGCCGGGCAGGCCAACGACGCCCTCGTCGTGAATCAGCCTGCCCTTGCGGTCGAGTACCGGCAGCTGTAGCCAGGAATAATCCGGGCGGTAGCCGGTGGCCCAGACGATGGCGGTAATGCCTTGCCGCGCAAGATCCAGCGTCAGCGGCGGTGACTCCGCAACGCGTGTCGCGGCGAACCGCTCCGGCGGAGCAAACAATGCTGCCTGCTCTGATGCCGCGGCCCACGCGTCAATCGTGTCCAGCAGGCGGTCCATTTTCAGGTCGGCGAGCGCGCACACGTTGCGCAGCGATCCCGAGAACATTGCCACGCCATCCCGCACGGCCATGAGCCGGCCGACCAGCTGTACGCCGGCGTCACTCATCGCGTTGAGGTCGAGAATCGGGCGTGCACGCGAGCCAACCAGCTGCGGCGAGGGCAGGTTGCGTGCGCGGTTGAGGTCATCGACGTCGGCGATACCCTCGTCGAGTATCCCGGCAGCGTGCATCCACCACTGGATGTCGCGGCCGCGATAGACGCGCGGCAGGCGCACATGCTCACCCACAGCGAGCACAACATCGTGCCCTGAACGACGGATTTCGTCGGCGAGTTGCAAGCCGGTTGCCGAGGCGCCGACAACGAGTACTTTGCCCTGCGGCAATTGCGCCGGGTTACGGTACTGATGCGGCGTAAGTGACACGAGACCTGTGGGCAGGTTGGCAGCCACAGTCGGGACAGCGGGCACATTGCAGGCGCCGCTGGCGAGTACCACGCTGCGACATCGCCAGGTGCCGTCTGCAGTCAACAATTTGTAGCCGCCGGAATGCGACTGTACCGACGTTACCTCGACTCCGGTCCGGACCGGAGCGTTGATCACATCGGCGTACTCACTAATAAAGCGGATCAGCTCGGGCATCGCCATGTAACCGTCGGGATCATCGCCCTGGTAGGCAAATCCCGGCAGGCGGCTCTGCCAGTTTGGCGTCAACAGCGTCAGCGAGTCCCACCGCTCGCTGCGCCACGAGTGTGCTACTTCGCCGCGCTCGAGGACAACGTGCTCAATCGATGTCTCGCTAAGGCAGTAACTCGTGGCTAAACCGGCATGGCCGGCACCGATGACAACAACGTCAGCGGTGTTCACTGCATCTTCTTTACCTTGACTGTGACATTGGTCGGGTTCGTGACAATATCGAACACGGCCGAGCGCTTCTGCGATTGCGCGACCAGCGCCTCAATGTCCTTCTGCGAGGCCTCGGCGTCTATCTCGTAACTCACGGTGATATTGTCGAAACCATTGCGTACATCGGCGTCGATGCCGAGGATGCCTTGAATGTCCATCGGTGCTTCGAGTGTCGCCCGCACCGAATTCAGCTGGATGCTGCGATTCTGCGCGACCGCCGCAATTCCGGCGGTCAGGCATCCGGCGAGACCCACGAGCACGAATTCTACCGGCGTCGCACCTTTGTCCTCGGAGGCGAATATCTGCGGGTGATCGGAGTCGAAGGAAAAGGATTTGACATGCCTCTGCTCCTCGCCGAGGCCAAAAAATCCTTCCACGGTCGAACTCGCATGCGTGCCGTTCTGCCAGTCGCAGGTTGCGCGCCATTTGAATTGGGCTGCTGCAGGCATGTTGGTCAGCGCCTCGCGTGCTTCCAGCAGGGCACCTACGTTGACGCCATTGTCGACTGTTGATGTTTGTTCTGACATTGGTCTACTCCTGTTTTTTTGCTTTGCAGTTCTGGTTGTCGGGCAATTGTAATGCTAGTCGCTGCGCGTGGCGACCACACGGCCGGTATTGAAACCGAGCCAGTGCATGCGGCCAAGGTAGCGGGCATGCTCGACTTTCATGCAACGATCCATGACTACGTCGAGGCCCCCGGCGACAGCAATCGCCGCACCTTCTTCGCTGATGACGTTGAATTGCAGCCACAGGCACTTCGCGCCGATCGCGACGGCGTCACGGGCGATGCCAGGCACCGCGTCGGGTTTGCGAAACACATCGACGGTGTCGACCGGCCCCGGGATATCCTTAAGCGAGGCATAGCAGGTCTGGCCGAGAATCTGCTGCGCCTTGGGATTGACCGGAATCACCTCGTATCCGTGCATTAACAGGTAGCGGCCGACAAAATTGCTGGCGCGCAACTCATCCGCGGAGAGGCCGACGATCGCGACGCGCTTCATCGCCAGTGCGCGACGGATTACCGCGGGATCCTGGTAGCGGGTCAGGTCCATGCTTAATCGCCCAGCGCCGCGAGACCCTGTTCGAGGTCCCAGATCAGGTCGTCGGCATCTTCGATGCCGATCGAGAGTCGCACCGTACCGGGACGAATCCCGGCACCGGCGAGTTCCTCATCGTTGAGTTGCCGGTGCGTGGTCGAGGCCGGGTGAATGACAAGACTCTTGGCGTCGCCCACATTCGCGAGGTGCGAGAACAGGGACAGCGCCTCGATGAAGCGCATGCCGTGTTCGCGCCCGCCCGGCAGGTCGAAACAAAACACCGCACCGCAACCGCCGGGCAGGTATTTCCTGGCAAGTGAGGAGTACTTGCTGCCGGCAAGCCCGGGGTAGCTGACGGCAGCGACGCGCTTGTCGGCAGCGAGGAATTCGGCAACCGCCTGCGCGTTGGCAACATGCTGGCGCATCCTGAGCGGCAAGGTCTCGACGCCCTGTGCCAGCAGGAAGGCATTGAACGGGCTGATCGCGGCGCCAAGATCGCGCAGCGTTTCAGCGCGCAGCTTCATGAGGTAGCCATAAACGCCGAACGTTTCGTGGAATGCAAGCCCGTGATAAGCCGGCGATGGATCGGCGATCACCGGGAAGCGGCCGTTCGACCAGTCGAATTTGCCGCTTTCCACTACCACGCCGCCAAGGCTCGTGCCGTGGCCGCCGAGGAACTTGGTGGCCGAGTAAACGACGATGTCGGCGCCCCATTCGAGCGGCCGGCAGAGATACGGCGTGGCGAACGTGTTGTCGATCATCAGCGGGCACTGATGCGCGTGTGCGATCTCGGCGACGGCCTCGATATCGAGGATATTGCCGCCCGGGTTGCCGATGGTTTCTGCAAACAGCACCTTGGTGGTATCGCGCATGGCTGCGCGCCAGGCGTCCATGTCGTCCGGGTCGACGAAGTCGAGCGCAACATTCAGTTTGCCGAGCACGTGTTTGAGTTGTGTGACGGTGCCACCGTAGAGCGCCCTGGATGCGACCACGTGATCACCGGGCCGCAACAGCGTAAACAGGGCCGCCGCCTGCGCGGCAAGCCCGCTCGCAAATGCCACGGCGCCGGCGCCGCCGTCGAGACTGGCGATACGCTCTTCGAACGCGGCAACGGTCGGGTTCATGATGCGGGAGTAGGTGTTGCCGTACTCCTGCAGGTTGAAATACGCCGCCGCCGATTCGCAATTCTCGAAAACATAGCTTGTGGTCTGGAAAATCGGCAGGGCACGCGCGCCCGTCGTCGGTTCGGGCCGGCAGCCCGCGTGCACGGTGCGGGTGGAGAAACCGAATTCGCGCTCGTCACTCATAGGGGCCCCTGGGTCATGTAGACCGATGGTACTTCGAATACCGTGATGCCGCTATTTCCGCCGCAGCGCATAAATAGCCACACCGACCAGCAGTGCGATCAGTCCGGCCATGAGATTGTGCACGGTCGCACTGGCGAGGAAGGCGAGGCTGAGCATGAGTGCCAGTACCGGAATGGTGAGCCCGCCGGGCAGCACGACGGTGTGCTCGGCCCTGGCAAATTTCAGCCGCAGCACGGGCACCGCTGCCGCCGTGCCGATATAGGTCGCAAGCCGGGCGATGACCGAGAGCATTGCCAGTTGTACGAACGAGCCTGACAGCGCCAGTGCCCAGACGATGGCATCCTGGGTCACGATCGCCCACGCCGGTGTCTGGTAACGCGGGTGCACGCGCGCCAATAGTTCGGGACCGAATCCATCCCTGGCCAGGGCGTACAGATAGCGTGGGCCGACGACGGCGGTGTTCGCGGCGTTGCCGGCGGTCGAAAGCGTTCCACCGAGCGTCAGGACCAGGCCCGCCCAGACGCCGGCAACAAGTGTCGCCGAGTCAGCCAGCGGCGTCCCTGCCGCGCGGGCCGCCAGGTCTGGCAAGGTGCCGACCGCCACCAGTTGTATCAGCGTGTACAGGACGGTCACGATGATGATCACGGATACGAGGGCGAACGGCACATCACGTTTTGGATTCCTGAACTCACCGGCGGTGGCTGCGGTGTTCTCGAAGCCCGCATAGGCGAACAACAACAACAGCGTTGCCTGGCCGAGCCCGGCGGCTTCCGGTGCGGGCATGGGCAAAAGCAAGGCGCCATTGATGGCGGGGATGCCGATTGCAATCAGCAGCAACAGCGGCAGGATTTTCGCGATCGCGAGCGCCACTGAGAGCCGCGCGCTGTGCTGCACGCTGACCAGGTTTATCGACATGATTATCAGCAGCGGTACGGTGATGACCGCAAAGTGAGTGACACCCGAGGCGGCGGTCGGCCAGAGATAGGTGAGCGCCTGGGCAAATCCGTTCCAGAGCGCGGCGCCCGATGCGACGCGCGTCAGCCAGGTCATCCAGCCGACCTGGAAACCGACGAACTCGCCAAAAGCCTCGCGCGTGTACACGTAAGCGGCGCCGGGCTCGTCAAAGTGGCTGCCGGCCTCGGCGAAACATAGCGCCAGCAATAGCACGGCGAAGCCGGCGAGCGGCACCGCCCATAAACTCGCGGGACCGAGCAACGCCGCTGCCGCGGCCGGCAGCAGGTACACGCCGCTGCCGATCACACCGTTCAATCCCATGCCGACAATCTGCCAGCGTGTCACCACGCGCTTTAAGCCAATCTGGGTAGGCAAGCTTGCTTCCTTCGCTATTCGTACATGCGCCACTCGGGCATGTAGGCGAGCCCGAGGTTGACGATGCGCGAGATGAGTGTCTCGTAGTCGATGCCGATTGCCTTGGCGGATTCGGCAAAATCCTCGCCACGCGTAATTTCAGGATTCGCGTTCGCCTCCAGCAGAAATACGCTGCCGTCGGAACGCATGCGAAAGTCGAGCCGGGCATAGCCACTCAGATGCAGGGCGCGGTAGATGCGCTTGGCGAGCCGGTGCAAGCGGTCGGCTTCGCTATCGCCCAGGCCTGGCGCCGGGCCGGTCGAAATGCCGTGCTTCTTCTGGTAGTTAGCGTCCATCTTCAGTTTGCGCGTGGCGATACCCGATTGCACCTTGGATAAGGTGCCGAAATTCAACTCCCAGATTGGTAAGGTCATGAGCCGCGAGTTGCCGAGTACCCCGATGTACAGCTCGCGGCCGTCGATGTATTCCTCGACCAGCGCATCACTCTGCACCTGCTCGTGAATGAAGCTTACGCGATCGCGGAGACTGCCCATGTCCTCGACAATCGAGGCCTGCGAAATGCCGAGCGATGCGTCTTCGGTGGCTGATTTGACGAATAACGGAAATTTCAGTTTTCTGGGTTCGGCGAAGCGCCTGCCCAAAGGGAACAAACGGAAGGCCGGCGTTGCAATCCGGTGCCAGGCCAGCACCTGCTTCGTCAATACCTTGTCACGCGACAGCATCAGGCCGCGGGGATTGCAGCCCGTATAGCGCTGGCGAATCATTTCGAGGTAGGCAACAACGTGCTGGTCGTAAGCGGCAATGCCACCGAACTCTTCGAGCAGGTTGAATACCACGTGCGGCTTCCAGTCGCGAATAGTATTGCGTAGCTGCAACGATCGATCGCTTATGCCGAGTATGCGTACCTTGTGACCGAGGTTGTACAGCGAGGAGTAAACGTCGTACTCGGTGCGTATTTCGTGAATCTCCTTCTCCGAGAGGCCCTCGATGCTCTCCGGCGGCACGAGATCTTCATGCGTAATGAGCAAAACTCGTTTGCTTCTCATAACGCGTAGTTTTCCCTGTCGCGTCGCAGGATGTCGAGCACAATTCGTTCATGCAGGCGTACGATTGGTCGCTTGGCCTCGCGCCGCGGGCTGCGCAATACCAGATCGAGCTGGCGTGTGCGCAGGACTACAGTACGAATTGCATGATCCACAAAATAGGGATGCAGCCTCGCGCGCCGGTCCAGCAGGCGCCGCAGCTGTGGTTCGATCTCGCGCACAAAACGACTCGCTGCGATTGCGCCGGGCCGTCGGGCGCGCGGCACAAAGACGCGTTTCATCCATGCGTCGTAGCGACTTTCTTCGCTCGCGTAGCGCTGCTTCCTGATTCGGTAGTGATCGCCGAGCGTCTGATCGACCTGTGACAACGGTTCGATCACGGACCGGTCGCGACGCTTTGGCGGCTCGGTTGCAATGTTCTGCATGAGCTCATCGACGTACTCGAGTTTGCGCAGCGCCGGCCAGTCCGCATAGTCGCGCCTCCATCGGGCTTTGGGTTGCATCCAGACTGCAAAGGTCTCGGCGAAATCTTCTGTCGAATGGCTTTGCGCGTACCAATGGCCGAGATGCAGCACGTAACGCCGACTGCTTGGACGTGGCACATAGTCGTCCGGGTACGGCGCGGAGGCGCGGCCGAAAACTCGCCGCCAGTCCGCGCGCCGCCGCAGCGCATAGGCATTGTCGATGGCATGCCCGGTTTCGTGACGCATGATGCGCATGCGCCAGCGGTGATTGCCACCTTCGACCTCACCCATGAAGTTGTACTCGAGCTGGCGCAGTCGCGGATGCGCAAGGTAGAACGGGATGCCAAAGCCAGGAACACCATCCAGCGCAAACCACTCGGTCGCCAGCCAGACGTGCGGCCGGAACCGGATGCCGCGTCGATCGAGCTCGTCGTAGAGCCGCTCAACATCGGGCCACACCGGGCTGTTGCGCAGCTGCAGGCGCAGGCTGCTGAAGCGGAGTTGCAGCAACGCGTTATTATCGTAGCTTGCCCAGCGGTACTCGGGCGGTTCGCGCTTTTTAGGCATCGACCTTTTTGTCGCCGTAATCGCGCTTCTGAAAATCAGGCAGGTACTTGTAACGCTTGTAGTGCCATTGGTATTGCTCGGGGCAGTCCAGGACGCAGCGCTCGATGGACCTGTTCAATCCGGCCAGGGCCGTCTCCGTGTCCGAACTATAAATGTCCTCGTCCGCCGGCACAGTCCTGAATTCATAGTTTCCATCGGGCAGGCGCTTGCAATAACAGCACACCGCTTTTGCGTCGGTGCGTTGAATGAGGTTGGTAACGAGATTCATTGTCAGCGTCATCTCGCCAAAAAACGGCGCGAAGCTCCCGAGTGATTTTTGCGGGACCTGGTCCGGCAGGACGATGACCATCTGATTCGAATGCAAGGACTTGAGCAGGGCACGAACACCGGACAAGTCAGCCGGCACCATTTTCATGCCGGTCCGTTCGCGGGCCTTGCGAACAAAATTGTCGAACAACTCCGACTTCGGGTTCTTAAACATGGCGCTAAGTGAATAGTCCTTTGTGAGCAGCATATTCACCAGTTCCCAGTTACCGAGGTGCGGCAGAATGATCACTGTGCCGGTACCGTGTGCCACCGCCGCCTCGAGCACCTCCTTGCCAACGACGCGCGTAACCAGTGCCCTGAGGCGTTCTGGCGCCCACACCACCGTGGCGCCTATTTGCAGGATATTCAAACTCAGTTCATACAGGCTTTTCCGGGCGAGCTCGATGCGATCATGTTCTGCCAGGTCCGGCATGCTGATGCCGAGATTGCATTCGGTCACTTTGCGCAACCTGCCGTTGGCTTTCCACAATAATGCAGCGAGCGCTCGTGCGAGCGTTACTACAGCGCCTTGTGGCAATGCTGCCAGCACGTACACCAGCGGGATCCCCACCAGTCCCTTGATGACGCCTCCGAATCCTGCTTTCTTTTCATGCTGCATCTACTCGCCTTGCGTCCGATTCGGGTTTAGCGTGGTCGTCTGCCTCGCAAGCCTAGCAGCAGGGCGTCGAAAAGATCCAGCCAGGTTCCAAGCCGGATTTCGCGAATGAGTGCGGCGCGGATTCTGCGTTTGGAGGCAGCATGTGCCAGCAAATCGAGCTCGCTGTACTTGCTTGCGTATTTTGTGGCGCAGCTCATCAGCTCGCCGGGTTCGACAGTGTCGTCGAAGAAACCGGCACGCAACGCGGCATCGACGTCAAATTGCTCTGCCAGGGTAACCGCGCGTTGAAAACTGGCCGGATTGAGTCGATGACGCAACATTGCAGCAGCAATACGCGGCATGGTCAGGCCAATGGCCACCTCGTTGGCCGCAATCTTGAAATCGCCGCGACTGCCGATGACATAGTCGGCTGCGAGCATGAGGAAAACACCCATCGCAAACGAGTGCCCGTTACAGGCGGCGATGACCGGATAGGGATAGGCCAGCACGCGTGCGGGCAGCGCGTAGCCGAGGCGCAGCATACGCAGCGCATCGATACCGCCGCGCTTCATGACGTGCAGGTCGAAGCCGGCGGAAAACACAGATTCACGGCCGGTGAGAACAACGATTGCGCGGTCCGCCTCGGCGCGATCGAAGGCATGGTAGATCTGGCGCAACACCCCGGCTGACAGGGCGTTGCGCTTGCCGTCGTCGATGCGAATCGTGGCGACCTGATCCTGCAAACTGTAACCGACGGCTTCAGTCGTCATACGCGCCGGAAAATAGTCAGCGAGCGGCGTCGGGCTTGCGAAATTTCAATGTCATGCGATCGGATTCGCCGATCTCCCGGTATCTTTCCTTGTCTGTGTCGTCAACTTCGAGGCCGGGTGGCAATGACCAGACGCCATTCGGGTGGTCATGCGTGTCTTTCGGGTTGTAGTTGTGCTCCGAGCGAGCCACGAATTCAAAACCGGCCGCGGCGGCCAGGGCAATAACCCGATCTTCCGAAACGTAGCCGTTGCCGGCCGCCGGGTCTTCGGTCGCGGCCTCGGGCCAGCGATGCGCGACCACGCCGAGCACGCCGCCGGGTTTCAGTGCCTGGAACATTTCGGTGAATCGCGCGATCGCGCCGCTTTCCCCACCCGCTCCCAGCCAGTTGTGCACGTTGCGAAATGTGAGCACCAGGTCGGCTGAACCTGGCGGTGCGATAGGCTCGCCGTTGGAGTCTGAAATAGCAGTGACGACCACCCGGTCGTATAGCTGCGGCGATGCGCCAAGTTTTTGCAGAAACGCACCGAGGCTGCCGCGCTCGTAGTCGCCGGCATTCACGTCGTAATGCGGCGCATACAGTTTTCCGCTGTCCCGCAAGGCTGGCGCCAGTATCTCGGTGTACCAGCCGCCGCCTGGTGAGAATTCCACCACGGTAGCATCCGAGCGAAAGCCGAAAAACGCGAGCGTTTCGCGGGGGCGCCGAAATTGGTCGCGGGCACGGTTCTCGTTGCTGCGATGGTCGCCGCTGATGGCCGCGTCGAGTGCGGCGGCGGTCCGGGCATCCATTGCACTATCATCCGCGCAACTGCTTATCGGCATGAATATGGTTGTCGCCAGCGCGGCAAGAAATATGCCGGTAGGACTCGCGAAACTACGTCTTTCTAAATTCATAAATCCTCGCTGGCAGACAAGTCATCTTTACTCCGCAATCGTGACTGGCGCGCGCATGATGATTTCGCGATGCGGGTAGGGAATAGTAACGCCATGTTCCTTAAAAGTGTCCCACAGGGCGAGCAGCACTTTGCCGCGAATATTCGTCAGGCCGTTCTGCGGATCGTCGATCCAGAATCGCAGCAGGAAATTAATGGACGAATCACCAAATTCGGTGATCCAGCAAACGGGCGCCCGTTGACCCTCGTCAACGCGGTCAACGCTGGCGGCCGCCGCAATGGCAAGCCGCGTCACCTCGTGGGGATCCGAGTTGTAGGACACGCCGAACGGCACATCGAGCCGCACGAATTTGTCGGAGAACGACCAGTTGACGACCTGCGTAGTAATGAAGTCTTCGTTCGGTATCAGGTACTCGCGTCCGTCACGTGTCACGACTGAGACAAAACGTGCGCGTAATTCGCGAATCCAGCCGAATGTTTCCCCAACGGTGATCGTGTCGCCCGGTTTGATGGACTCATCGAGCAATATGATGATGCCGGAAATGAAATTCGAAACGACTTTCTGCAGGCCGAAGCCGATGCCGACGCCGACCGCGCCGGACAAAACTGTCAGCGCGGTGAGATCGATATTCAGGCTCTGCATCGCGATCATTGCGGCAAAGATGAAAAACGCGAAGCGCAGTACCTTGCCGAACAACACGCGCAGCGACGGCGTCAGCTCCTCAATTTCCTGTATGCGCCGATCGAAAAAATTACCGGCCGCGAAAGCCGCCCACATCAGGAAGCCAATAAACAGTATCGACTGCAGGATCAACAGGACTGAAAGGCGCGTGTTGCCGACACTGAAGCCAATTGCATCGAGTGTCGTTGCGACGTTGTCGGCGATTCCCAGCATTGCTGCCGCAACCAGGGTCCAGACGACTATGGCAAACAAGCGACCGATAAAACGGCTGCGTATGATGTGCGATGCGAGATAAATCAGCAGCCATGCGCCGGACAGCAGCATGACGGAATACAACAGATAGTTGTTCGGTGGCCAACCGAAAGCTGTGGTCACGAGGTAAGCAATGCTCAGAAGGATCAGGTAGAAGAACCACTCAAGGCGATGCAGGAAGGCAGCGAGCACCCGCAACAGGCCGCGCATGCCGGAAATCTGGCGCACCCGCTGCTCGAACACGGGCTCGACGCGCGTCGACAGAAACCACGCAGGCAGAAACAGGGTCACGATCAGGATCAACTGCGCCAAAACCTCGGGGCGACGCAAAAAGTCGACGGCAAGGTTGGCGTAGGCCATGAGCTGCGCTGAGATCTGGTCCAAATTCACTCCCTCAGAGGCTGCAAACTATAACACCACGCCATGGGTCGCACCGGGGGATAGCGGAATGTTCAGAATTTAGTGTAATACTGGAGCCTGCAGTCCGGCACTTCATAAGGTGGAGACGAATTGGGAAAGGATGATTTTGAAGTTGCGTCGTATTTTCTGCAAAGGTTTGTGCGCAGTCCGAAGCACATTGCCTCCGTGTGGCCCAGTTCGAGGTTTCTCACCGCACGAATGTTTGATGGTCTGAGACTTGGCAATGGCGATGTGGTGATCGAATTCGGTCCCGGCACCGGCTCATTTACGCTGGAAGTACAGCGGCTGCTCGATAGTGGTGTCAAGGTCCGCTACCTCGGTGTGGAAAAAGATCCCGGCATGCACCAGTTTCTGCAGCGGCGCTTCCCGCAGCTGGAATTCGTGCTCGCGGATGCGGTCGACGTGCTGGAACTGCATCGCGCACGCGGTCTGCCGCCGGCGGCCGCGGTAATTTCCGGGCTGCCGATGATCTTCTTCGACAGCAGTACACTGCACAGGCTGTTCGCCGGCACACGCGCCTGTCTGCGCCCGGACGGAGTTTTCCGGACATTCAGCTACGTGCACTCCTACCCGAGCCGCAGTGCCGGCGAACTGCGCGCGCTGATCAAGCAATATTTTGAAGAATACGAGTCAAGCCGGCCGGTGGTCAGGAACATGCCACCCGCGCTCACCCTGACAGGCCGGCGCGTGGAACTGGGAGGTATGTAATTTAGTGAGAATCAAACTGCTGGCAACGACATTAAGCTTCTTCATCCTGGCCTGCGGCCAGGCACAGACAAACCTGCCTTTCGATATCGAAGCAATCGCGTCCTTTGAGCAACCCTGGGCGATGGCCTTCCTGCCGGACGGTCGCATGTTGGTGACCGAGAAAAAAGGCAAATTGTTCGTCGTGTCCCCGGACGGCCGGAAAGCAGGCCCGGTCAGTGGCGTGCCGGCAGTTGATTACGGTGGCCAGGGCGGATTCGGCGACGTCGCCCTGCACCCGAAATTTGCTGAAAACGGGCTGATCTACCTGAGCTACGCCGAGGCCGGTGCGGGTGACACGCGCGGTGCCGCCGTTGCACGAGCCAGCCTGCAGGAAACTGCGCAGGGGGTCTCGCTGGAAAACGTCGAAGTCATCTGGCGCCAGTATCCGAAGGTGGTGGGTCGCGGGCATTATGGGCATCGCCTGCTGTTCGACGACGCAGGTTTCCTCTGGATCTCATCCAGCGACCGGCAGAAATTTACGCCGGCACAGGATATGCAATCCAACCTTGGCAAAATCCTGCGTCTGCACGATGATGGATCAATTCCTGAGGACAATCCTTTTGTCGATAATTTCAGCAAGGACCCGCTGGTCGATGATGACGGGGTCTATGGCCAGATCTGGTCATTGGGTCACCGCAATCCACTCGGTATCGCGTTCGATCTTGATGGTCAGCTCTGGGACATCGAGATGGGGCCGCGCGGTGGCGATGAACTGAACCGCATCAAGCGCGGTGGCAATTATGGTTACCCGCTGGTCTCCAATGGCGACCACTACGACCTCCGCGATATTCCGGATCACGATACCAGGCCCGAATTCGAAGCGCCGGCGCTCTGGTGGACGCCGGTTATCGCGCCGGCAAGCCTGCTTGTGTATCGCGGCACCTTATTTACAGGATGGCGTGGCAATGCCTTCGTGGCCGGCCTCGCATCACAGGCCATCGTGCAGATCGAGCTGCACGGCGACACGGCTCGCGAAATTGCCCGTTACGACATGGATGCGCGCATTCGCAGCGTGGTCGAAGGTCCTGATGGCGCTCTTTGGGTACTGGAGGACGGTGATGATGGACGACTGCTCAGGCTTACGCCAAAACCCCAGGACTGAGTTTTCGCCAGGCCCTGCAGGTACACTGCTGCGCGGAAAGCCGCATGACGATCGAGTTCCCGCCGAATACCAGCATTGATCGCAACGCGCTGGCGGTGCTGGCGTCATTGCCGGTATTCAATGACCTTGATCCGGGAACGCTGGTGGCCGTGGCCGACCAGCTTGAGTGGTTCTGCCTGCCGAGCGGCACGACACTCTTTGAGCAGGGCGAGGAGGCGGATTCACTGTATGCCGTGACCAGTGGCGCTCTGGGCGCATGGCGCAGGGATTCCAGTGGCCAGTCGCAGCTCATCGGACGCATCCAGCGCGGTGAGACTGTCGGCGAAGGAGCACTGCTGGCCGGCGGTGTACGCACCGCGACGGTAAAAAGTATTCGTGACTCGGAATTGGTGCGCTTTTCGAAAAGCGCATTCGATCAATTGGTGCAGATATATCCGTCGGCGATGTTACACATTGCACGACTCGCGCTGCGGCGGCTGGAACAGTCGCAGCGTGCCGATCACCCACGACCTGCGTCGCGATCATTCGCTATCTTAAGTAGCGGCCCCGCCGCCGATGCACAGGAGTTCGCGCTGGTCCTCGAGCATGCGCTTGGCCGGTTTGGCAAGACCGAGCTGTTTACGCGAGACAGTGCGGCGCAACATACCAGTGCCTGGTTCAACGAAATGGAGGCGCGTCGCGATTTCGTCATCTTCGTGGCCGATGCTGTTTCGTCTCCCTGGGCGCGTCAGTGCATCGGCCAGGCCGATACCCTGATCCTGCTGGTTGACGCACGCGACGAACCGACTCCGTTCTTAAGCATTGCATTGGCCGGCCATGATGTTGCCGAGTCGCAGCAGGTGGAACTGGTCATTCAGCACAAGCGGCTGGTGCGCCCGGGCGTGGCCAGGCGCTGGCTGCAGCGTTGCCCGGCGACGCAACATCATCACATACGCACAATTGAAGATGTGCACCGGCTGGCGCGCTTGTTGACCGGTAATGCGATTGGACTGGTGCTGGGCGGCGGCGGTGCCCGCGGCTTTGCGCACATCGGGGTCGTGCGCGCGCTGCGCGAGGCCGGTGTTTCGATTGATCTCTGCGGTGGCACGAGCATCGGCGCGATCATCGCGTCCGGCGTTGCCGCAGAATGGAATCACAGCCAGTTGATCGAGCGCTACCGCCGCACTTTTGTGCGGCGAAATCCGCTCGGCGATTACACGCTGCCGCTGATTTCCCTGTCAACCGGCCGGCGTGTATCACGGTTGTTGCAGAGCGAAATCGGCGACATCGATATTGAAGATCTGGCGCTGCCATTCTTCTGTGTGTCCGCCGACCTGGTTACCTCGAACATGGTGGTGCACCGCTCGGGCCCCTTGTGGAAGTACCTGCGCGCCTCAGTTGCCATCCCGGGAATCCTGCCACCGGTATTTATCGATGATCAGATCCTGGTTGACGGTGGCACTGCAAATCGTCTGCCGGTCGACGTCATGCGAGGCCTTGGCCGTGGGCATGTGATCGGCGTCGATGTCGGCAGCGAAACCTCGCTCGCCAACTGCACCGATGTCGATGAATTGTCGATCCCGGCCCGGCTTGGGTTGGTGCGCAGCGGACGCGCACCGAATATCCTGCAGCTGCTGCTGTCGGCCGGCAGTATCAGCGCGAAGCGCGTCGTTGCCGAGAATCGCGAGCAAAGCAGCATCTTGCTGACGCCGGACCTTGAAGGTATCGACATGCTCGACTGGCGGGCATTTGATCGTGCGATTGACGCCGGTTACCGCGATACGGCAGGGCGCATCGATGAGATTCGCGATGCGCTGCGCGTACACGGCTGATCAGCATGCAACGACTTCTAATAGGGATTGGCATTACCGTGTTGCTATTGCTCGCCATTTTGCAATGGGTCGTGCCGGCGCGCATCGAGGCCGGGCTGAATATCATGATTGCGCACGATTCCTATGTCGTCAGCGAACGCGCAAAAGAATTGCACAAGTCTCTGTTTATTGCCGATTTGCATTCTGATTCCCTGCTCTGGAAGCGAAACCTGCTGGAGTTGTCCGACGTCGGTCACATGGACCTGCCGCGATTGCGCACCGGCAATGTCGCATTACAGGTCTTCAGTGCGACGACCAAGAGTCCGGCCGGACTGAATTACGACAACAACGATGCCGGCTCCGACGACATCACCAAGCTCGCCATCATTTCGCTATGGCCGATGCGAACCTGGGGCAGCCTCTACGAGCGCGCCGTCTACCAGCTCGACAAGTTGCGAGATATCGCGGGCCACAGCGAGCTTACGGTAGTAACCAGCAGGCAGGAGATGGCGACATTTATCGCCCGGCGCGAAAGTGGTGAACCAACAATCGCAGCGCTTTATCTGATCGAGGGCGCACACCCGCTTGAGGGCGATATTCAGAATCTTGACCGCCTGTTTGACAGGGGACTTCGCATCGTCGGCCTGACACATTTCTTTGACAATGAGCTCGGCGGCTCCCTGCATGGCATCAGTGGCGAGGGCCTGAGCGATTTCGGCCGGTCGGTGGTGCAGCGCGCGAATGCGCTGGGCGCGATTATCGATGTCGCGCATGCCTCGCCACGCATGGTCGCCGAGGTGCTGCAACTTTCGAAGTCAGCCGTGATTCTTTCGCACGGTGGCATTAAGGGGAACTGCGACTCGGCGCGCAACCTGGATGACGCCCTGATGCAGGACATGGCGAAGAAGGGCGGCTTGCTTGGCATCGGCTACTGGGACGCCGCCGTTTGCGATGTCACGCCGGCCGGTGTCGTGCGCGCGATCCGCTATGCGATTGACCTGCTGGGCGTATCACACGTGGCGCTTGGATCGGACTACGACGGTACGGTAGCCGTGACTTTCGATACCGGTGAACTGGTGGTACTGACCGATGCGATGTTACAGGCAGGTTTCACAGAAGATGAAATTCGGAAAGTCATGGGTGAGAACGTCAAGCAGTTCCTGCTCGACAACCTGCCGTAGGACCTGGCACAGGAGCAGCGCCCGCGGCCATAGATAGGCAATAACGTCGTCGCGATGTTAGTGTTGCAAACGATGTATACACAGCTTGAACAACGCGGCATGAGCGACCCGCCGGTCAACATCTCCAGCCTGCGCAAAATGAAGCAGAACCGGGAGCCCATCAGTTGCCTGACCGCTTATGACGCGAGTTTCGCTGCGCTGGTTGATGCGGCGGGGACCGATGTTGTCCTGGTCGGCGACTCCCTGGGCATGGTGGTGCAAGGTCACGATACGACAGTGCCAGTGACGGTCGACGACATCATCTATCACACGCGCGCGGTCGCCAGGGGCCTGCGCCACGCATTCCTGGTCGCCGACATGCCGTTCATGAGTTACACCAGCGCCGACCAGGCGCTGCATAACGCGGTCCGGCTGATGCAGGAAGGCGGCGCGAAAATGGTCAAGCTCGAAGGCGGCGTGGGCCAGGCGAGTATCGTCGAACACCTTGCCCGGCACGATGTCCCGGTGTGCGCACACCTTGGCCTGAAACCGCAATCGGTACACAAGATCGGTGGATTCACGGTGCAGGGCCGGGAGCCCGACAATGCCCGGGCCTTGCTCGACGCAGCGGTTTCCCTGCAGGATGCCGGCGCGGACATCGTACTGCTGGAGTGCGTGCCGAATGAAGTCGGTAGATCCGTCGCGACGGCACTGGCAGTGCCGGTTATCGGCATCGGTGCCGGCCCGGATGTCGACGGCCAGATCCTGGTCCTGTACGACATTTTGAATATCACACAGGGTCGCACGCCAAGGTTCGTAAAGAACTTCCAGGATGGTCACGATTCGCCGCTCGCCGCAATCAAGGCTTACGTGGCGGCCGTAAAGAGCCGCGAATACCCTGCGCCCGAGCATTGTTTTTCGTGACCGGAAGGTCTGATCGATCAGCGACATGATAACGATATCGACCCGGCCGGATTTGTGGCAGCGACTGTCGGCGTGGCGAGCGGCCGGCGATCGCGTCGCACTGGTGCCGACGATGGGCAACCTTCACGACGGTCATGCCAGCCTGGTGCGAATAGCCAAACGGCACGCGGATCGCGTGGTCGTTAGCGTGTTCGTCAATCCGACCCAGTTTGGCCCGGGCGAGGACTATGCGTCGTATCCGCGAACCCTTGAGGATGACGCGACGCGATTGCAAGCCGAGAACGTCGACCTGCTGTTCGCGCCGGAAATTGCAACCATGTATCCCCTCGGTCTCGAGCAGGCGACGCACGTTTCCGTTCCCGGTTTGGGCGATGAGCTTTGCGGTGCCGCGAGGCCCGGCCACTTTGATGGGGTGACTTCGGTGGTACTGCGCCTGTTTGCACTGGTGCAACCCGATATTGCTGTATTCGGGCAAAAAGACTACCAGCAGCAGCTCATAATCCGGCGCATGGTCCTGGACCTCGGCTTGTCGGTGCAGGTTGAGCTGGGTCCGATCATCCGTGAACCCAGTGGTCTTGCGATGAGCTCACGTAACGGCAACTTCAGCAATACCGAGCGCAGCATTGCGGCGGCGCTCTTCGAGGTGCTGCAGGTAGTAGCGCAGGAACTGGCTGCCGGAAACCGGAAATTCGCAAAACTGGAAGCGAAGGCCATGCGCCTGCTGACGGAGGCAGGGCAGTCACCCGAGTACGTCGCAATTCGTCAGTCAGCCGATCTGGCCATGCCGGATGCCGGTAGCCAGAGTCTCATCGTGCTCGCTGCCTCGCGCGTCGCCGGCGTGCGGCTCATCGACAACATCCTCGTCAAGATGCCATGAAGGCCTTGCTGCTGGATGCGGGCAATACGCGCCTGAAGTGGGGCCTGCTCAACGGCAACAGGATCGGTCGCACAGGCAGCGTGACGCTCGCGACGATCCGCGAGCAAGGTAAGTCGGTGCTGATTCGCCGTTTGCCGCGCGATGTGGATGCGGTAATCGCCAGTAACGTGGCCGGCAAGGTATTTGCTGACGGATTGTCGGCCATTATTCGCTCGTACAATACGCGCGAAGTTCGCTTCGTGCGCTCGAGCGCGGCGGCCTGCGGCGTGGTGAACGCGTATCGGCAGCCCGGCCGCCTGGGCGTGGATCGCTGGGTGGCGATGATCGGCGCGCGGGCATCCTGCGCCGGCGCGTGCCTGGTCGTCGATGCGGGTACGGCTGTCACCATCGACGCATTGCACGCTGATGGGCGTCATCTCGGTGGCCAGATACTGCCGGGGCTGATGTTGATGGCCGACAGCCTGAGCCGCAACACCAGCGACCTGCCGGCATCGCGTCGCGGTGCATTTTCCAACGCCAGAGTGCTGCGCCCGTTTGCACGCTCGACGGCCGCCGCAATAGCTCAAGGTGCAGTCGGGGCGGTGGCAGGCGCGATTGAACGGGCGTTGCGCACACTCGAGCAACAGGGATCAAAGCCAACACTACTGCTGACCGGCGGGGACGCGCCGCTGCTGCAGAAGTTCCTCGCCATCGACGCTGAACTGCGCCCGCACCTGGTACTGGAGGGGCTGGCCTGCCTGATCAAACGATAGCGAGGCTCAGGCTCGCCAGCGCGGTACCAATCGCCGCGCCGACTATGACATCGCTGGGATAGTGCAGGCCGAGGATGAGGCGTGATGCGGCGACCAGCGCCGCGAACGGCACCACGATCGGAATCCACAGTGGTTCAAACTGCGATAACAGGATCGCAAAACTGGTCGCGTGCAGGGTGTGCCCGGACGGAAAACTGTACCGGTCCAACGGCGCTGTGCCGCACAGGATGCCGCCGTGATTGATGTACG
>Ga0224510_10000742_pt1 | contig 23455 bp, 12 predicted proteins | sample SF_May12_sed_USG_FD_170161 | JGI IMG/M metagenome (GOLD analysis project Ga0224510, IMG submission 170161) | Sediment microbial communities from San Francisco Bay, California, United States - SF_May12_sed_USGS_4_1 | ecosystem: Environmental > Aquatic > Marine > Sediment | place: USA: California... | reverse complement strand
ACGATTCGGCACTATGTCCAGCACCAAGGCGAGCAGGAGACGGGTCAAGCGCAGCTTGAATTGTAAGGAGACCCCGCCTGGAAGGGCGGGGTTCTTCATTACACCTTGTCTTTCAAGTGTGTGGGGTGCTGTGTCCGGCTGAATATCCCGCCGATTAGAACCTGATGATGGTAGGAGAAGCAGAAGGGGGGGGTATGGTAGCAGTGCCAGATCTGCTTGGATGTTGAGATCACGAGGAGAGGGCCTGCCTGGCCACCGACACACGTGGCGAGGCTTGTCCCAGCGGTGTGTTGGGCGTTGCACATGAGATGTTCAGGAATACGGTGGGCTTGTGCTACGCCGGCAACCGGTCTTGGGTCAGCCAACTGTTGATCTGCTCTACATCCGTACGCGTGAGGGTCCCTCCCCAGACCCGTAAGGCCATCAAGGATCGGATATAGTCGTACCGGGCTTTCGCGTAGGAGAATCTGGCTTTCAGGAGATTCTTTTTCGCTTCCAGCAAGGCCACAATCGTGGAGGCTCCCAACTCGTAGCCCCGTTGCTGACCGTCCCGTGCCTTGACTCGAGCCTCGACTTCGCGCGACGTCGAGGCAATGCGTGAGTACCCAGTTTGGGCACTCAGGTACGCGGTCCGCGTCTCACGTTCGATCTCGCGTTGCTTTTCCAGGTGCTTGTACTTGGTGATTTCAAACCTGGCGATGGCCTCGCGTTCCCCGGCTTTCGTGCTGCCTCCGGAGTACAAGGGCACATTGAGTTGCAGCCCCATGGTACCGACCGTGTAAGGATCCAGCTGCCGATTGTCGAACCCACCGTTCTTGGCATAGATGCCGGACATCTGCAGGGATAATAGCGGCAAGTGGTTGGCCCACTGACTGGCGATGGTCTTGGAGGCCGCATCCATCGCATGCTGCAACGCCCGGATGGCCGGATGCCGATGGACTGCCTCCGCCACCCACTGGTCGGGCTGGCCAGGTACCGGTGGCAGTTCGTCATTCTTGAGCCGTGCGAGATCGGTCACCGACACCCCCACCACCTCCCGCACCTTTTCCAACCCAACGGCCCTGGCATTTGAGATTTCCAGCTCTCGCGTCTTGAGCGTCTGGTAATAGGCTTCGATCTCATATAGATCGGTGACCTTAGCCATCGCTCGTTCATACATGCGGCGGATCCGCTGGGTTTCCCCATCAGTCAGATCCAGCTCGCTTTGCAGATAGCTGGCTTCATCAGTTGCCTGCAAGAACTCGAGATAGTGATCGACCAGATCGGCGGTGAGCTTCATGCGGGCGTTTTCTAAATCCTGCTCCGCCTGTTTCACCGAGAACCCGGCGCCTTCCAAGGTCCGATAGGACGCGAGGTCGAAGAGGGATTGCCGAGCCTGCACCACTCCGCGTAACGTCTGATATTGTGTGGTGACATCCGTTGTCTGTCTCGTGATGCTATTGGGGATCTCTTGGGTGAACTCGTTCCACCCGATGTTGCCGTTGGCCGACACTTGAGGCAAGAGCTTGCTCAGGGCCTGATCTTTCTGGGCTTCGGCCTGTGCGATGGAGGATCGTCTGCCTTCTACCACCGGATTGGTGGTCATGGCCAGATCGTAGAGTTGCAGCAAGGTGGCGGGGGCTTCGCCGACGGCCCGGGGACCATCAGCTGCAGTCGCACCTACTGGGCCAAGTAGGACAAACAGGAGCACAGGGAGGAATCGGTGGTGCATCATCGTCTTATCCGTGGTGAAAATCCGTGGCCACTCAATCCTCAATGAAGGAACGCTTGAACGTATCTGTTAGCGGCTGTGACAGGTACTGTAGCAGCGTCCGCTCTCCCGTATTGATGAGCACCTCTGCCGGCATACCCGGCACCAGTTCGAGGTTCGCCGTACTCAAGGCGTCCAGCCCTTCCGGTGAGACGGCTACACGCACCAGATAGTAGGCGGCATTGCCTCCGCTGAATTCCTTCGAGTTCTTGGAGTCTGTGCTATCCATGACGATCCGATCCGCCGAGAGACTGAGCAGGCTTCCCATGATCGTGGGAACATCACGGGTCTTGAAGGCGCTGAACCGGACCTCCGCAAGCTGTCCCACCTTCACCCGATCGATGTCGATGGGCGAGACTTGGGCTTCGATGATCAGCTTCTGATCCTTGGGCACAATGTCGAGTAGTCGGCCTCCGGGGGGGATGACGGCCCCGATGGTATGCACGGCCAGCCCCAGCACCATCCCGGCGACGGGGGCCTTGATGACAGTGCGGTTCACGGTGCTTTCAACCGACTGTGTTTTCTCCCGGAGCTCGAATAATTGGGTCTGAACGTCGCTCAGTTCTTTAGCCACTTCACGTTGGAGATCCTTCTGCAGCTGCAGAATTTTCAGTTCGATCTCGGCGATTTGTAACTCGCTCGCCGCGATGTCGGACACCAGCTCCCCGCGTTGTCCCTCGCTTTGCGCCAAGGCTCGGTCCAATTCCTCGACCTTTTGTTTTTCGGTATACCCCTCCTTCAACAGGCTTTTGAAGTCGGCCACGTCGCCGCGGTAGGAGTCCACCAGACGATCTTTGCCGTGTTTCTGCGCGTGGAGTCCCTCCACCTTGGCCCGCAATTGCTCGATCTGCCGGCGATAGACCGCACTCTCGCCGTCGTTGGCTGCCTTGCGGACCGTAAAGGTCTGATCCTGCAACTGAATAGATTCCTGGACCCTCGGATCGGCGCGGTGCGCGAGCAATTCCTGAGGATAGTGCACGGATGAGAGTCCGTCGCGCTGTGCGGCCAGGCGGGCCTCCTGTGCGATCCGCAGATAGAGCTGCCCCCGCAAGACTTCGAGCTGAGAACGGGATTGGGTATCGTCCAGGGTTGCGAGCACCTGGTCTTGCTGCACGGAGTCCCCGTCATGCACATCAAGCGTGCGAATAATCCCGCCCTCAAGATGCTGGACAGTCTTTCGATAGTGTTCGACGGTGATAACACCGGGAGCCAAGGCGGCACTTGTGAGGGGGGCCAGCGAGGCCCAGGCTCCGAATCCGCCGAACACCACTAGCACGAGCGCCAGCCCTTGCCGACGAATCGCTCGATCGTCGCTCAACCTCTGATGGGGGCCTTCGAGTAACTGCTCAGCCACTGCCATGTTCCCACTACACCTCATACTGTCGCTTCTTGTGGTTCCGGAAGACCGTGGTCTCTCGAACCCAACCCGTTTGGCCTTGTCGGGCCTGACGGTTGAGGCGGTTTGGCCATTGCCGCCAGGACCTCATCACGCGGGCCGTAGCGGGCGAGTTTGCCACCGATGATCATCGCGATCTTCTGCACCACCTGGAGCACATTCGTGCGGTGGGTGACCACTACGACGGTACAGCCGTCCTGTTGGAGTTGCTGGATCGTCGTCATGAGAGCGGTTTCGCCAGCCATGTCGAGGTTCGCGTTGGGTTCATCGAGGACCACGACGCGCGGGCGCCCGTAGATCGCCCGCGCAATGCCAATCCGTTGCTGTTGTCCGGCTGAGAGCGAGACGCCCCCGCCGATCAGCGGCGTATCGTAGGCCTGCGGCAAGGTCAACACCATCTCATGGATCCCCGCCCACTGCGCGGCCTCCACCACTCGTTTGGCATCGATCGCCCCAAAGCGGGCGATATTCTCCGCCACGGTGCCGTCGAGTAATTCGACGTCTTGGGGGAGATACCCGATGGACTCTCCGAGCTGGATCCGATCCCAATTGAGAATGTCCGCGCCGTCGAGGCAGGCCCGTCCGCGCACCGGAGGGTACAGGCCGAGCATCGCCCGTGCCAACGTCGATTTGCCCGCTGCGCTCGGCCCGATGAGCGCCACTGTCGTCCCTGATTCGATGGTGAGCGTGATCCCTTTGAGAATCGGCTCTGTCCGGCCTGGAACCGCAATTACGAGCCCGTCCAATGTGATCTTCCCCCTGAGCGCCGGTAGCGCCATCCGGGGCTCGCGTTCCGGAATGGTACGGAAAAGGATATCGAGCCGCCGATAGGCCTCCCGCGCCCCAAGGAACCCGCGCCACCCTCCGATCATTTGATCAAGCGGGGCCAATGCCCGCCCCAAGAGAATTGATCCGGAGATGACCAGTCCTGGTGTGATCTGTTTATGGATGGCAAGATAGGCCCCGAGGCCAAGCACGAGCGATTGAACCGTGAGCCGGATCGTCCGCGATAGCGCGTTGATCAACCCTGCTTTTGTGCTGGCCTGACTTTGCAGTGTCAATACCTTGAGTTGTCGAATCTGCCAGCGCGCGCGCAGGCGGGGCAACATCCCCATCGCCTCGACCACCTCGGCATTGCGCAAATTACGCTGTGCGAACTGAGTGGCCTCGATCGACTCGCGGTTAGCTTCTGCCAAATCGGCGCGAGTCGCCACCTCGTTCCAGATTGCGAGCCCCACCAACAACAGCATCGAGAGGACGGCCATCGCCCCGAAATACGGATGAAAGAGAAACATGAGCCCGACATAGATCGGGATCCATGGCGCATCAAAAAAGGCCAATAACCCCGTACCACTCAGAAATTGTCGGATCTGCACGAGGTCGTTCAAGGGCTGGGCCGTCGCGGCCGCTCCGCCGCTGGTGAGGGACTGGGTAAAGATGGCATTGAAGACCCGGTCGCCCAACTGTTCGTCGAGCCGCGCGCTCGTGGCGACCAGCATCCTGGACCGGACCCATTCAAGACCCCCGAGCACAAAAAACAAAAAGACGGTAATAAGAGTGAGCATCGTCAGGGTTGATTCGCTCCCGCTCATCAACACGCGATCGTAGATGGCCATCATGTAGATCGCCGGCACGAGCATCAGCACATTGACGAAAAGGCTAAAGAACGCGGTGGTCAGGAATGAGCGGCGACAGGCACCCAGGGCGTGGCGCAGATCGGACGGCTCGTTCGCGAACGTGGGTGGTGGCGTGGACATGCTGGATCTGGACGCGGAAGAACCATTCAGCCGATGCGCAGTCGCAGCCTTCCTGTCTGGTGGAGACATGACGGGGAATATATCATCGACAATCGTGGAAGCATCTTTATCAAAAGCGTGATCTCTTACCACTAAAGCGTAGTGTCATACATTCCCGTCCCTCTCGACCTCTAGTCCGATCCTTTCGCTTTTGGTTTCCGTGCGGCTTGGACACCGACGAGCACCTGCTGAATCTGCTGGTGCAAACGTGCGAGGGCAATGACATCCATCGTGACACGGGTCACCAGGTGGCCGTTCAATCCCTTCGGAGCCGTCTGACCGTCCGTGGCCGTTTTCGCGACGGCGGCAAGCAATGCTGGTTCGATAAAGCCAAAATCGAGATAGGCCATCCCTTGCGTCATACCGACAGTGGTGTAGTTTGTCGTACGAGGGTGTGCAGAGGAATCAGAGGGGCTCAACCGGACATGCAACGGAGTGGTGGCATCTTTGCGTTCGCTCATGAGTGTACACGCTCCTTTGTGATTAAATATGCGGTAGCCGATCTGTACCGGCCCATTGTCTAACGCTCACGCGTTCAACGCCAGCATTTGTAGAATTGTGATCGCGTGCGTGCTTGATCGAGTGATGGTCAGCACCGTACCGACATGCCGTAAAAATAGCGAAGGGGCCGCTGCTTTCGCGCTGCGGCCCCTTCCTTAGCCGGTACTGGGGCCCTACCGTAGCCAGCAGGACCCCTCTCTGTTTTCCGCGCGCAGCCTAGAAGAAATCGAAGCTGGCCGTGGTCACCGTACCATTCGCGGTGACGGTGCCGATCAACGTCAACTCGTTCGCATCGACTTCCGCGCCACCGCCCGCGGTCTGAATCCACTGCCAGATGGAGGCACTGTTACCGTTGGTGTCGTTGATGACCAGCAGCGCGTCCTCGTTGTTTGCCGCGGTAATGTTGAACTCCGCATTGAACGCCGCCGCGACTAATGCCGCATCGGTGAGGTCTGCGTTGGTGACGCCCTCTCCGTTTGCGCCGGAGAGGTACAATGCCTCGGCATGGGCGTTCGCCTGCCCTACTGTGACAGTAACGGTGCCTGCACCTCCATTGCCGCTGGCGAATAGGACCGCGTTGTTGTTGTTGCCATCGTCGTAGGCGGTGTTGAGTGCGCCGCCAAACTCGAACCGATCGACCTGTGCGGCCGTTCCAGTGGCGTCGAAATTCGTGACCGTGTCACCAAAGTCGAGCGTGTCCGAGTAACGGATCAGGTCAGCCACATTGTCATTGGCCGCGCCGGTGTTGATCGTGTCAGCGCCCGCGCCGCCGATCAAGATGTCTCCGCCCGCCTCGCCGTTCAGCGTATCGACGCCACCACCGCCGGAGAGCGTGTTGGCGCCGCTGTTGCCGGACAGGGTATCGTCCTGGGCCGTGCCCGTCACGTGCAACACACTGATCAGTTGGTTAAAGCCTGAGGCCGTGCCGATGCCGGTCCCGTTTGCAAGGTCGACGGTCACGCCGGCAGTCGACCCGGCATAGGACAGCGTATCCGCGGCGCCACCCATGTTGGCGTTCACGATCTCAATGTTGCTGATCGTGCCGCCTTCAACTGCGGTGAGGACCGTGCCATCGTAGAGAACATCGAGGGTGTTATTGTTCGAGCCATCCGTAATGTTCAGGGTGTCGATGTCGTCACCGCCGTCCACGGTGTCGATGCCGCCACCGATTGCGTAGTTGATCGTGTCGTTCCCGGCACCGGCTTGGATCGTGTCGTTGCCACCCAACCCATTCAGCGTGTTGGCGCCGGTGTTGCCGATCAGCACGTTGGCTGCGGCGTTGCCGGTGCCGTTGAGGTCGGCGGTACCGAGCAGCGTCAGATTTTCGACATCGGCATCCGCGATGGTGTAGGTCGCGCCTGCGGTTGTGGACGAGAACTGCACCAGATCCGTGCCGCCGCCGGCGGCTTCGCTGACCGTGTCCAAGGTATCATGCACCGTGAACGTGTCGTTGCCTCCACCTCCGGTCAACGCGTTAGTTGTACCCGCCACGCCGATCAGGGTGTCGCTTCCTGCGCCGCCGGTGACGTTCTCGATACCGGCGATCGAGGCAAAGCCCGATGCCGTGCCGGCAGTGAGGTCGACCGTGATGCTGGCTGCACTGGTGTAGATCAAGGTATCGATGCCCGCACCGAGATTAGCGGTGAAACGCTCGATGGAGTTGAGCGCCGTGTTCCCCTCGAAATTGGTAATAGCGGTGCCGTTATAGGTGACGTCCAATGTTTGTGCGCCGCCATTGGCGAGAATTTCGACCGTGTCGGTGTCGGCGCCGCCGTCGATCACCGTGTCGACACCGTCGCCGATTGTGTAGCGGATCGTGTCGTTGCCGGTGCTGCCGGACAGGCCGTCCGCGCCCGTGCCGCCGACCAACAGGTCGTTGCCGGTGCCGCCGACGAGAGTATCCGTCCCCGCGCCGCCGAACAGCGAATCGTCGCCGACGTCGCCGATCAGCGTATCCGCGCCGTCCTGGCCGAACAAGTTATCGTCGCCCGCGCCGCCGTTTAAGTTGTCGGCGCCGGTCAAGCCGTAGGCGATGTCGTCGCCGCTGGTGCCGGTGAACACGTTCGCGACGCCGTTCGCCAGCGTGCGGATGGTGAAGGTTTCGTCGAACGATAAGCCGGTGTTGTCCGTGGTGCGGATATTGAGCAGGTACGTCGAGTTCTCCGCCATCGCGCCGGTTCGTGTAACCACACCCGCAGGACTCACTGCGAAGCCCGGAGCACTGCCAGGTAGCAACTGGTATGTGTGCGTCGCGCCCGCGTCTGGGTCCACGGTGGACAGCTGCGCGATCACGCCGGTCGGCAACGTGTTGCCGGCCGGCGTGGTGCCGGTCCAGGTGATGTTCGTGGGTATGCCCTCGTTAAGAACATCGTTCAGCCGGATGGTGAACTGCCTCGTGGCAACCAACTGGGCCTCGTCGTCAAAGCTGTCGATGACGATCTGGTACTCGTTGTCGATGGGTGTTTGCACCGCTTCGTAGTCGAGGAGGACCGGCCCACCGTTGGCCACGACGATCTGGAAGATCGGCTCACCATTGGCGTCTACACCGTTCTGCACCACGGCGAATCGCCCGCCCGCATCGTTGTTGCCGTTGATGGCGTGCGTGGCGGCGCCGCCGGCAGCCGCAGCGTCGGGAACTAAGCCGACCAAGGTGCCGGTCGGGCTGTTTTCGTCGATGATGAAAGGCCGCGTCGTCTCACCGGTTTCTTCGGAGTAGAGGCGCTCGGTCACGCCCGCGCCGTCCTTGAACACCGCCACCGCGCGGATCGCGAAACCGACATCCTCTTCGCGCACCGTGTAGCTGTCGCCGAGCGCGACCGTCACCCAGCCTCTGTTGGTGCCTGGCTCCGTGGTCTGCCACTCGAAGGTGAGCCCCACCGGCAAGCCACTGGGGCCGACTGGTATGGGGTTCGCCGCATCGTTGAAGCCACTCAACGTTGCCGTCAACACCTCGCCGACCAGCGGGGTCGCTTGCGTGCCGAACGGGGTTGGATCGTTGATCGTCACCGTGCCGGTCGCCGCGACGTTGTCGCCGGCGATGGCGATGCTCTGATCGGCGAAGTTGAGGAGCTCGATGTTCTTCAGCAAATCGGTATCGTCGGTGTTGATGCCGCGCGAGAGGAGTTGCACGCCGAGCACGACCGCGCCGGTCACGCCGTTGTCGCGATCGGTGACGGAAATGAACCCGTCGCCGTTCAAGTCGTAGGCGCGCTGCGCCACGTTCTCGCCCTCATCCAGCAGATCGCCGTCATCGTTCAAATCGACGAAGATGCCGCGGCCCTCGATGTCGTATTCCGCCAGATTGCCGGCAAATTGCGCGGTGTCATTGTTGTTGTCCGGCGTGGTGTCGTGCAAGATTTCACGCACGATGCTCATCTCGCCCGGATTGATGGTGCGGTCGAGCAGCAGATCTTGCAGAAACCGGCCGTCGAACGCGACATCATCGAAGTTGGGGCTGCCGTCGGGGTTGGTGTGGTACACCTTGCCGGCAGTTGTTCCCGCATAGCGTGCCTCGGTCGTCAACGATTCGGCCGAATAGATTCCGGCATTGGGGCCGTCAGCAATGACGATCTTGATGCGCACGTTCAACCACGCATCTCCGTCGATGACGTCATAGCCACCCTTGCCGCGTATGACGTCGTTGCCGTCGCCGCCGAGCAGAATATTGCCGTCGCGGTATGACGTGCCGAGATCGAAGGTCGTCAGCGCCGTGCCCATCACGTCGCGCAGACCCGTGATCCGGTCGATGCCTTCCGCATTCAGCACGTTGTCGAGGAACAGGGTCGTCGGCGTCGCCCCTGGAGTGGCCACCCCCGCGACATGACCGCGGTTGTCGCCGATCAGGATGTCGTCGTCCTTCCAGCCGGAGAGCGCTTCCACCAAATCGAAACGGTCGCGCAGAATGTCGGCCGGATCCGTGGTGAAAATCGGCTTGCCGAGGTCGAAGTCCACGCCGAAGCCAAACTGGTTGTCGTTCTTGGCGATCCCCCAATCGAAGCCGAACATGCCTTCGTATCGGAACACGCTCGGACCCGAGCCCATGATGTCGTCGCCGGACTCGGCGTCGTAGTCGGTCTCGTCACCGTGGCCGAACAACACGTCGTGGCCGATGAGTGTGCTGTTGAAGAACAGCTCTGAGTTGTCGCCCGCAAGCGTGTCGAAGCCCAGGCCGCCTTCGATCCAGTCGTTGCCCTCGTTGCCGAGCAGGAAGTCGGCGCCGGTACTACCGAGGATGAAATCGTCGCCCTCGCCGCCGAAGGCCTCCGAGGCGGTCGCCTCGAACCGGATATAATCCTGGCCCTCGCCGCCGAACGCCAAGGTCAAGCCGCTTTCGCCGATGATCACATCGTTGCCTCGTTCGCCGCGCAGGAAGTCTTCGAGAATGCCGCCCTCGATGATGTCGTCGCCGTCGCCGCCGAAGACATTGTCCGCGCCTTCGCCGACGATGATGTGGTCGTTGCCGCCGTCGCCCCACACGGTGTCGTCGCCTTTATCTGTGTGGATGAAGTCGTCGCCTTCTGTGCCGCCGACCACGATGTGTTCACCGCCGATAAAGCGGAACGAGCCGCCGACATTGTGGTCTGCACCGTCCTCGAATATGACGGTGCCGTTGCTGTAGTCGCGAATGACGGTCGGTTCGATCGTGCCGGGTTCGGGCGTCGGATCGATGCCGTCTTCGTCGCCGTTGTAGTCTTCTTGCGCGATACCGAGGTCCATCTCGAAGAAGAAGTCCGGTGTCAAGAAGAGCGAGCCGCTCAAGTGGGTCGCGTACTTGTCGCTCAAGTCGGAATTGCGCATCACCAGGTCGGTGAAGGTGTTCGGCTCGAGCTGGTTCAGCAAATTCATGCCCTGTGTCCGCGACAGGTAGTAGAAACGGTCGCCGAACTGCAGGTTCTCCATCTGTAGCTCGAAGATGTAGTTGAACGTCTCACCGAGCATGCCGGTAAACTCGGTCTTCTGCTCGGCCAAGCCGCCGATCCAGAGATCGACCAAGTCCATGCCGCCCTTGTTGCCGGCGTAGTCGCCGGTGCCGTTCAAGAACGCCAGGCGATCGGCGTTGGTGTAGGTCGTACCACGAATGGTCACACCGTCGCTGTTGGTACCGTCGCCGAACACCAGCAGCATCGCGGCATCGCGCATTTCCGCTGCGGTTGTGGCGGAGGTAATGCTGGCGTGCGTGCCGTAGGCTGCGATGAAGTTGACGATCGACAGCGGGTTCTTGAGATTGGGCGTGAAGTCGTTCCAACTGGTGTAGGGGGCCAGCGTGCTGACACCGGCATCATGCAGCTGCTGCCGGGTCTCGTTCAGCGACGGAATACCGGTGTCGCGTCCGCGCGCGATGTTGAGCGCACCCAAGTCGAGCGGTAGGCCGAGCAGGTTGCTGCGTACGTCTTGCACGATGAACTCGTCGATCTCGTTGCCGAGATCGCGCGAGAGGCCGCGCACCAAGTTCGCTTGCACTTCGTCCAGCGTCGCACCGCCCGAGAGGTACATCTGCGGGTTCAAGAACGCCGCCAGCAGCGTCTGCTGATCGGCCTCGCCGTTGACCGTGGTGAGATCGTTCTCCAGACGATCGACCGTGCCGGTCAGCATCGAGTGGCCGAAGCGATAGACCGTGTGCGCGAATTCCGCGAGGATCGACGCATCGATCTCCGGCGCGTTGTTGAACACGAACGGATCGACGTCCGGCGCGATACGGCGGGCGAACTCTTCGAACACTAAATGCTGGTATTGCATCTCGGTCGTGAATCGCGCAGCTTGGAACAGGCGTTCACCGTCCCATGAGAGCGTATCCGCATAAGCGGCCAATGCGGCCGGATCGCTCGGGATCGCATTCACGTTCTCTAGGTCGACGCGGAGCCATTCGTTGATGAAGGCCAGGTCGCCGGATTGCAGAATCGTGAGCTTGTTCACTTCCACCGTGCGGTTGTGTTCCGAGTGGAATACCGAGTGCACCGCGGTGAGCGCGATGTTCTCGTTACCCCGCCCGTCGCCGGTGATGAAATGCGAATTCAGCATTTCGTCGTCGTAGGTCAATGGATTGCGGTCGTCTGCAACCAGGTCTTTGCCGTTGATCACGCCGTCCAGGTTCACGTCGGCGAGATCAAGCTCATCGATGACGGAGTCACCGTTGGCGTCGGTCAGCGTCGATCCCAGTGCGGTCACGTCCGCAGCGTCGGCGACACCGTCACCGTTGGCATCGAGTCGGTCGTCGTCGGCGACTTGCTTCAGGCGCGGCGTGAAGGGGTTGTGGTCGTGGTCGACCAGCTTGGGCGCGGCGTGGTGCGCGATATCGTCGAGGAACGCATGGCCGGTGCTGACCACGACTGTCTTGTACGACTGTCCAGAGGGCAGCGCCGGCAAGCCGGACGGGAGCGCGAGGTTGGCCAGATCGAGACCGCCGGACACGCCGGACATGGTGAACGGATCGCCGTGTGTGCCGATGAGCGTGCCGGTGGCGTCGTTGATGATCTGCACTTGCACCACGACTTGCGCATAGCCGTTGGCGCCGGGAATGAATTTGCCATAGGGGTCGGTCACCAACAGCGGCACGCTGTGCACATCGAAGTCGCTCAGCGTGATGCCGAGCATCTCAATGGCTTGCGCCTTGACTTCGGCCCAGTTACCTATCGCGCCGTTGAGCGACCCGCTCGCGCTGGTGCCGTCGAGCAGGCGACCGGTGGCGAACGTCTGGCTGCCTTCCCGCGCGTACTCGCGCAGGAACACTTGATGTGAGGCGTGCGAGGTGTAGGTTTGGTTCTGGTCGACGAACGAGGTGGTGGTGTTGGTATGCTGTGGGATGCCGTCGGCGTCAACAATGGTCTGCGTCGCGCGCGTGAGGGCCATGAAGCGCAGGTGTTCCGGCAAATCATCGTCGGTGCCGAAGATGCCGTCCGCGCCCGCGATGATCGGATCGTCTGCCTGTAGTGGGATGTAGACGGTCCCATTGCCGCCTTTGGTCACCAAGTCCAAGCCGTGATCGAAGAACTGGCCGAAGAAGGTCATCCAGGAGTTGAAGCCGGCGGTGAGGCCGACGTCGGGGGAGACGTTGGGGATCACGAGGCTGCCGATTCCCTCGACGGCAATGCCGTGCTCTTTGGCCAGGTCATCGAAGGCAGGCCGCGCCGCATCGCGCGCATCGTCAGCATTATTGCTGGCGGTGACGGCGGCGTCGTAAGAGTCTTGGGCAGCGGCGAGTTCGGTATCCGCCTGAGCGAGTGCGTCTTGGGCGTCATCAGCCGCATCCTCGGCGACGTCTTGCGAGTTGTTAAGCTGCTGGTCGACGAGGTTCGCTTGCGTTTCGTTGCTCGTGGCAAGTGCCAGGGCGGCCTGGGCCATGTTGAATTCGCTCAAATCCAGCAGCGGGCTGGCGGAACCCAGTGCGGTCTGTAGGGAGGTCAATTGGTTGCTGAGCGCGATGGCCGCGTCGGCGACGGCTTGCGCGGCCACGACATCGGGGTGGACTGCGCCAAGATTGGCCAGCAGGAAATTCGACGCATTGGTTGCGGCGTCCGCGGTCGCGAGGGCGGCAGCTACTGCTTCCGCGATGGCAGCAAGATCGGCTGCGTCGACGATCGAGCCGACTGCCCCGAGCGACGCGACGAGTTCACCCGCCTCCGTCAGTGCTGCGTTCGCCTTCACCTCGACGTCCTCGGCCAGCGCGTTGGTATATGCCGTTAGCGTGGCTTGCGCGGCGGAGTCTGCCGCCGCGGCGTTCGCCAGCGCGACCACGGCGGCGTCGTAGGCCGTGATGGCAAGGTTTTCCGCCGCTTGTGCGTCTGCTGCCTGATCTTGCAGGCCACCGCCGATGCGATTGCCGGTGGCCGAATTAAACTCGCCAAAAATCAGTGTCTCGATATCGTTCAGTTCACTGTTGGCCAGGGCCAGGGCGGCAGCTGCGTCGGCGAGCGCGTCCGCGGTCGGTGCGGCGTTGTCTACAGCGGTGGCCAGCGAGACAGCAAACTGAGTCGCGGCGGTTGTTGCGGTTGCCACGTGGGTGTCAGTATCCGTTTGGATGGCGAGCGCTTCATCCAAGTCCGTCTGGTCAAGCAATCCATCCGCGTCAGCCAGCAGAGCGTCTCTCAAGGTTTCGAGGCGCAATTTGAGCGCTGAAACGTTCGCCAAATCTTGTTGCGCGGCGGTGAGATCGCCAGGCTCGACGAAAGGCCCGCTCTGCAGCGCGTCAACGGCCGTTTGGGCTGCGTTCTCCACCTGTGCGGCTGTCGTGATCGCCGAGTTGATCGCAGTGAGATCGCTGTCCGGCGCATTGGTGATGTCGAGTGCATCTCCCGCGTTGCCAAGGCTGATGATCAGCGCGTCGAGGTCACCGGCCAGACCGGTAATAGCTGAGCCGAGGCCTTCATCGACGTTCTGCGCAATGGCAAGGTTATACGCCTCGATCGTCTGTTGGAACGGCGCATGCGCCGCGTTGGCAGCGTTGAAGTCGGTGAGCGCTGAGGCGGCTGCGGTTTGTTTCTCTCCGAGCGTGACAAGGGCATCGGCCAAGGCGGCATCGGCGGCATTGCTCGCAGCGATGGCAGCGTCTCTGTTCGTGGTGGCTGTGGTGAGGTCGTTGTTCGCAGTCGCAAGATTTGCCGCGGTTGCATCCGCGGCGCCCTGAGCTAATATCTGTGAGGCGGTGAGTTGCGCTGCGTTGGCGTCGGCAAGGCTCTTGGTGTTGGCTGCCTCGGTATTGGCGGAGGCTGCTGCGTTGAATTCCGATGTATCCAGGTTCGGCGTGGTGGAATCGAGCGCGAGCTGTAAGCCCTGCAGGTCCGTCAACAACGTTTGCGCGTTCGCCAGAACACTTTCTGCAGCGACGACGTCTGGGTGACCTGCTCCCAAATTGGCGAACAGCGCGTCGACGGCTGCCTGCGCGGAGTTGCGTGCTTCGGTGGCTTGCAACACCGCTTCATCGATGGCGTCGCGGTCGGCTTGATTGACCAGGCTGCCAACGGGACCGAATACATTGACTACGGCCTGCACCGCGGCTTGCACGTCGCTCGTCTCGGCGTCTGCATTCGCCGCGAGCGCGACGTTGTACGCGGTAAGGGTAGCCTGCGCCGCATCATTGGCGGCGGCGGCGGCGGTTTGTTCGGCGGTCTCAGTGTTCAGGGTCTCGAGCGCCACGACTTCGGCTTGCTGCGCGGCGTGCGCGGCGGCGGCGGTGGCGGCGATGTTGTTCCAGGCAGACACGATTGCGTCGCGCACGGCGGAGACGTCGCCTTCGGCGCCGGCATAGCGCAAGGCGGCTTCCACCGCCGCAGGGTTCGCCGCGGTCATGTCGACGAGCAAGTTGGAAATGATGCGCGGATCGGCGTCGGCCACGCTCTGCGAGATGCCGTAGTCGGTGTTGTCGATGGTCGGGGCACCGGATCCGGGAGGGCCGAGCGGCAGTTCGTCGCCGTCTTGGTCGTTCAAGAAGTTCGGATCGGTCAGGCGCGGGAAGAGGTTGTCGGCCGCGCCGAACTCGGTTTGACCGGGAATGAGACTATTGAGAGAACCGTCGACGGTTCGCAGACCCACTGGCATCAACACCGCATTCGCCGCGGAGACGCCGAAGGTCTCCATGATGATTTGCAGCAACGACTTGGTGCCGGTCGCGTGCGCTTCCGCGATCTTGATCTGCTGCAAGATTTTTTCCAAGTCGGCTTGATTGATGTTAAAGCTAGTGGCCATGGCACCTCCTATTAGTAACCTCGAAACATTGATAGTGAAAGATTGTGAGTGAAGACATGGCGCCAGGTTTTATTGTCAGGGGCTTGCCCGTTTGGTCTGGCGCTGCCTTGCTTATTGAAAGCGCATTCATATGAGTGTAATTGCCCAGGTTGTTCTTTTTATGCGGGACACATATACGCAGAACAGCTGATTTCAACCAATCGCACTGAAGTAGTGTGAGCTGATGTAGCTACGGATTGGGGATCTCAAAATAAAGCCCGTATATTGGCGGCTTAGAGTGCGTACGGTGAGCAGATCAAGCGGAGTGCTTACTGAAGTAGGATTGGCTGATGTAGCTAACGCTGGGTAAGCCTCGACTGATACCAGCATTTCAGCTGCTGAGACAATGCGCGATGATCGGATTCATTGAAGCGCCACTCACATTCTTTAAGATACCAATACAAACTTGTTTTGCGGATGCCGTGGAAGCGGCGCAAGTAGCGCCTCGATTCATTCCAATAGTTCTCAATCCCATTGATATGGTAACCGCCTTTCGAGAGAACAGTCTTGCTGGGCTTGATAGGCGTATGGTTCCACTCGGAGACATTGATCACGTGTTTGGAGTTCGAGTGACGCGTGTAGACGATGCTGTCGGGGCTCGCACAATCTTGCATGACAGGGAGGAAGGTCTTGACGGATGCATCGGGAATGATCGCTGTATAGATTCTGCCGCCTCGCATGAACAATCCAAAGATAAGCACTTGTCGTGATGGACAGGTGCTGCGCCGTACGTTGCGTTTCTCCTTCACGTAACTATCATCAAATGCGATCTCGCTGGAGAGAAGAAAATGTGCTTGCTTACTGGCGATGAGTTGACGGAGTCGTTGAAAAAAGACTACGGCAGTTCGTCCCTGCACCCCCACCAGCTTTGCGGCAGTTCGCGCCGTCGTGCCTGCCACGAAATGTTCCAACAATCGCTGCTGGACTCGGACGGGCATCCGGCTCTTTCTTGGGAAAATCATTCTCTACGAGTAAGCTTTTAGACGCTCGTCAAGCTAGTGAGCGGAAGTACAAACAACCGCACGAAGGTAGGATTGTTTACCGGATCGTCTTTTCAACGGCCGTATGGAATAGGCCTAAGAAGTTCGTGGTTCGATGGCGGGGCCATATATTGAGCACACCACTACAAATAGTGTATTTCCTCTAATAGCCGGGGTAGAGTCCCTCAGGATACTGAGACGGTTCAGGCGGGAGGGGTTGACTCTATCCAGGTGGCAGTCAGTGAGAACGCAATGGAATTGTAGGTTCTAAGGGATAGCAGTGCCCAGGTGTGAGCATCGACTCTCAGAGGTTGAAGGGAATACACTGAGGACACAGGAACCGTAACAACATTGCGAGGTAGGTAAATCACCATGCCCGGGAATGCAGGATCAGTAAGACTGGAGGTCGTACCATAGTTGTGCGAGCCTTCTACTGCAAGGGATTGTATCGTCGAGTTTAGTCTAACACTCAGCTCCTGATATCATGAGCTTGCCTTCCCCCAGTTCTCCCACTCCGGTGCGTTTTGAATCGGGTTGATGTTGTGCCGCGATCAGCGAGTAAAACACCGGCACGACGAAGAGCGTGAACAGCGTTCCCACGGTCATGCCGGTGACCAGCACCATTCCAATACTATTGCGTGCGGCTGCTCCAGGTCCTGATGCCAAGATCAGTGGGAGATGGCCGAAGACGGTGGCTGCCGATGTCATCAGGACCGGTCGCAGTCTGGTTAAGGCCGCTTCCTGTATAGCCGTCACGCGGGAATATCCACGAGTCTGCAACTGATTCGCAAATTCTACGATCAGAATGCCGTTCTTGGCGATCAGCCCCACCAGTGTGATCAGACCAACCTGGGAGTAGATATTAATCGTTGTGAGCTCCAGAAAGCTGACCACCAACGCACCTGCGATTGCAAGCGGAACCGACCCAACCAGAACGATGAACGGATCACGGAAGCTCTTGAACTGGGCGGCCAGCACCAAATAGATCAGGATCACCGCGAAACCGAGTGTCACAGTGAGCGCTTCTCCCTCTTGTCGGAGTTGTCGTGATTCACCGGCATAGTCGAGGACGACACGGGGGCCGACCGAAGCGGCTGCCGTCTCCAACACGCGGAGACCTTCTTCCTTAGTGACCCCGGGTTTGAGGCCTCCGAAGATGCGGACCGCATTGCGTTGTTGGAAACGGTTCAAGCTGCGAGGCGCGGTACTGGTCTCGATGTGAGTGAATGTCGACACCGGCACCAACTGGCCGCCTGGTGTTTTGATCTTGAGGTCGAGCAGCGGATCAAGTGTCGCGCGATCCTTATCGCCGAGTTGAGGGATGACTTTGTAACTGCGATCGAAGTAATTGAACCGATTGACGTATCCACCACCGAGCAACGTACCCAGCTCACGCCCGACTCCGGCCAAGTCAAAGCCCAAATCAGCGAGTCGCTCACGATCCAAGATGACGCGTGCCTGGGGCAGATCGATCTTCAGGTCGGTGTCTACGTACAAGAATTTTCCGCTCTGCCACCCTGCGCCCAACACGGACCCGATAGCCTCGAGCATCTGCTCGGCGGGCGCATCGCTTTGTAAAACCAGCTCGACGTCGTATTGACCAGGGGTTGGGAGAGGCGGGTCCAATCTGGGAAAGACGCGGAGTCCCGGCACCTGCGAGACGGCAGCATAGACATCGTCATACATCTCCTCAGTTGAACGGGCTCGATCGTGCCAATCTTTGGCCACCACACCTCCGAAGCCTCCCCAAGCAGTGGTGAGCGACCAGGTATAGTCGGTTTCGGGAATGGCCATGATCGCTTTGACGATCTGGAAGTGTTGGCGATTGGTGGCGGCAACGGTGGAGTCCGGCGAGGCTTCGAAAAACAGACTGATATGGTTCTGGTCTTCTACGGGAGCAAGTTCTTGACGGGAGAAGTGATAGAGCGGCCAGGCTGCGATCGTGACGAGGAGTGCTGCGACCATGATTCCCCATCGCATCCTCAGTGCGCCATCAAGCATCCGCCCATAGCTCAGACGGAGCAATTCAAAACCGCGGTTTACCCGTCTCGTCAGCGCCCCTTCCTTTCCCTCCGGGTGCACGAACCGCGAACTCATCATCGGTGAGAGCGTGATCGCGACGATGCCAGACAAGACCACTGCGACAGCCAGAGTCATCGCAAACTCGAGGAACAGGGAGCCGGTCAGGCCGCCTTGGAAGCCGATAGGGGCATAGACGGTGGCGAGCGTGATCGTCATGGCGACGATCGGGCCGAGCAACTCACGGACGGCGGCTTTCGCGGCCTCGATTCGGGATTGTCCCAGCCGGACATGCCGCTCCACATTCTCCACGACCACGATCGCATCGTCCACGACCAAACCGACGGAGAGGACGATGGCGAGGAGGGTGAGGAGATTCAGGCTGAAGCCGAACGCGGCCATGAACAGAGCCGTGCCGATCAACGAGACCGGCAGGGCGACCAGCGGGACAAGCGCTGTGCGGATCGATCCCATGAAGAGAAAGACCACCACGCCTACGATCAAGATCGTTTCCGACAAGGTCTTCGTGATTTCCGCCAGCGCGTTTCGGATGAACATGGTGCTGTCCCAGACGAGTTTCATCTCGATATCACGCGGTAGGGTTGGACGGATCTGTTCAATCTCATCACGTAGTCGGTGTCCGACTTCGATTTCGTTCGTGCCGGGTACTGCCCAAATCCCGAGGTAGACTCCTTCTGTTACGTCGTACTTGGCGATCATGTTCGCCTCTTCCGCTTCCCGCTCGATCTGCGCCACGTCCCTCAATCTGACGATGGCGCCGCCGCGGTCGGCGACGACCAGATCTTCAAATTCAACAGTTGAACGGAGATCGGTGTTGGCCAGCAGATTGACTTGCACCACATTGCCCTTGGTGCGACCGACGGCGGCCAAGTAGTTGTTCCGCCTGAGGGCAGCCTGCACATCGCCAGGGGAAAGATTGAGCGCCGCGAGGCGGTCTGGGTCGATCCAGATACGCATCGCGATCTGTCGGTCGCCTTCGAACGTCACTCGTTGGACGCCGGGCAGTGTCGAGAGCTGCGGCTGTAATGTCCGTAGAAGCCAGTCTGTGATGGCCGGAACCGTGCGTTCGGTCGAGTTAAAGCTGAGATAGAACGAGGCATAGGGCCGATCAGCCCGCTGTATGTCAATTGCAGCCGGCTCGGCATCCGGTGGGAGTTCCGATCTGACTTGCTGAAGTCGCGCCGTGATCTCTGCCAATGCTGCCGTGCTGTTGTGATTCAATTTCAGATGGACGGTGACGGTGCTGACACCGGCGCGGCTGGTCGATTCCACATAGTCGACGCCGCTGATCGCGGACACGACCCGTTCAATGGGTGTGGTGAGGAAGCCACGGATTGTTTCGGCGCTGGCCCCATAGTAGATGGTTGTAATGACCACCTGCGAGTTTTCGATCTTCGGGTATTGTTGGACTGGCAATGTCGTCAGCGCCCGCCACCCAGCGAGCAGGATCACCAGGTTGACGACAATCGCCAACACAGGATGCTTGATGAACACATCGGTGAATGATGTCTGAGCGGTGTTCGGCCTCATGAGCATCCGTCTAGGGTTTCACGGCCATGCGATCATCCGTGGAGTGAGCCGCGGGTGTGTCGGCGATCGCGACAAGGAGACCATCGCGGAGTTTGAAAGATCCCTGGGCCGCAATCTGCTCGCCAGGTGTCAGCCCACTATAGATGACGACCTCATCGCCCAACATCGGCCCACTTTCGACCTGACGAGTATGTACACGCATCCGGCCGTCGTGGTCTGCTGCCAGGACGAACACCTGATCGCTTCCCGGTCCCTTGCGTAACGCACTGACCGGGATGGCGACGACGCTTCGTGTCGTGCCGATAGGAACGCGAACGCGCACCGAGGCACCCGGTGCCGGTACATTTCGAGCACCCTCGATCCGAGCTCGGACCATGGCATTCCGAGTCGTCGGATCAACGCGTGCATCGAGGGCGACGATCTTGGTGGTGATGTTAGGGGAATTCCCAGCCGCAGATACCTCAACGGTTTCACCGACGCGCAAACCCAACGCCACCTGCTGTGCCACTGTGAAGTCGACATGGACCGCTTCACCAACGCCTTGAAGCGTGGTCAGGAGTGTGCCTTCATCCAAATACTGCCCGGGATGGACGTCTGCGATACCGACTCTGGCACGGAATGGAGCACGGATTGTCTTCTTGGCAATGATCGCTTTGGTGCGTGCAATCTGTGCCTGGGCGACATTCAAGTCTGCTTGCGCCCGATCCACTTCCTCCTGCGTCGTGGCGAGCTCCTGGCTGAGATTCTGTCTGCGATTGAGGACTGTCTTGGCGAGCGCGACCTGGGCCTCCTGGGCTCGCAGGTCAGCTTCCTCGACCGAGACATCGAGGGCGACCAACAACCTCCCGGCTTCGACGATTTGGCCTGGAATGAGCCGAACCTCGCGGACGGTCCCGGCGAGCTCGTTCTTCAGCGTAATTGATCGTAGCGCGAGGACCGTTCCGATCGAAGTGGTGGTTTGGCGATGGTCGATGGCTCGCGCGATGGCGGTGGTCACCGACTCTATCGGCTCTGGTTGATTAGCCGAGGCCGCTTGTTCCCCCTGGATGGCTTCGTATTTCCATGCGGCCAGACCGATGCCAATAAGGACTACCACCACGACTAATAGAACCGATCCCACCCAATTATTGCGCTTCATGAGAACAAGCTACGTGCCTCCTAATGCATGTCTGCTCTTCGTCCAGGCCCGGACCGCCTAGAGCTCTCCAGAAGTGACCGGGAACCAGGTAGCGTAACGGATTATGTTACCAGATTTGTGCCCTCCCTGGCGTCTAGACCGGATTATATCGAGTAGGAATCAGGGGAGGAATCCTTGGCGTTACTCTAATTCTGCCAAGCGCTTTTGCAGAAAACGCTGTTCTGGTTCTTGCTTGGTGAGACTCAGGGCGTGCTCATATGCGGCATGGGCTTCAGCATTCTTCCCCAGTCGCCGGAAAAAGTCAGCCCGTGCGGCATGCGCCAGGTGATAGTCGGCCAATTCATCACCCTTCAGAAGCGCGTCCACCAATTCCAATCCTTTGGCCGGGCCATCACGCATGGCGACCGCCACGGCTCGATTGAGCTGTATAATTGGTGATGGGTCTACTCGCGAGAGGAGATCATACAAGGCGACGATTTGCGACCAGTCGGTTTCGGCGGCGCTGGAAGCCTCAGCATGGACTGAGGCAATCGCTGCCTGCAATGTGTAGGGACCGAAACGCCGTGAGGCCAGCGCTCGTTGAATCAAAACCACACCTTCCGTGATGTAATCACGATTCCAAAGCGATCGGTCCTGCTGTTCCAACAGCACGAGTTCACCGGTTGAGGAGGTACGTGCGCTGCGTCGTGATTCGTGCAGCAGCATGAGGGCCAGGAGACCCATCACTTCCGGCTCGGGTAAGAGTTGTACGAGCAGTCGACCAAGACGGATCGCCTCGCTGGAGAGATCAGCGCGTGTGAGAACGGTGCCGGACGAGGCGGAGTAGCCCTCGTTGAAGACGAGATAAATGACGTGCAGCACCGAGTCCAATCGGTCTGGGAACTCGGTGGGAGGCGGGACTTCGTATGGGATGCGTGCATCACGGATCTTTGCTTTTGCACGCACGATACGCTGAGCCAGTGCGGATGGGGTAGAGAGAAAGGCTCGCGCAATTTCTTCGGTCGTGAGGCCGCAGACCTCACGAAGAGTGAGCGCCATCTGTGCCTCGCGCTTTAGCGCAGGGTGGCAGCAGGTGAAGATGAGTCGCAGACGGTCGTCTTCGATGGACTCCTCCTCCCTCTCTGATTGAGTCTCTGTGGTCGTGTCGATCTGTTTGGCGAGCTCCGCTAAGGATGCGTCATGGCGGGCACGCCGTCTCATGCCATCGATGGCTTTGAAGCGACCGGTTGAAACCAGCCAAGCACGTGGGTTGGCCGGTAGTCCGTCCCGTGACCATTGTTCCATGGCTGCTGCGAAGGCTTCATGTAGCGCTTCTTCAGCTGCGTCAAAGTCACCCAATAGACGGATCAATGTCGCCAGCACGTGCCGCGATTCGGAACGGTACACCGCCTCCACCTTCTCACGTGCCGATGTGTTTGCTTCGTCGTCCATGGACGGATGTCGTTATGCGCAACCGAGTTCTTTCATCGGACGGACTTCAATGCTCCCGAAGCAAGCAGCCGGAAACTGAGCTGCCACGCGGATGGCATCGTTGAGATCCGGCACGTCGATCATCAGAAACCCACCCAACTGTTCCTTCGTCTCGGCAAATGGTCCGTCGGTGGTCGAGGTCTTGCCGCCTCGGACACGTACGGTTGTTGCTGTGTCTACCGGATGGAGTGGAGAGGCGGCGAGCAATTGGCCTGCTTTCTGCAATTTTGCACAGTAGGCCATGGCTTCATCAGAGATGGCCGTACGTTCGTCGCTGGGGAAACTGTTGAGAACTTTTTCTTCGACATAGACAAGACAAAGATATTTCATGTGCAGCCTCCTGATACCTGGTGGAGTATGATCATGATGGTCGACCGTCATTTCGCTCGCGCGTTCATTTCCCAAACCGCAAACGTATTTCCTTCCGTATCTGAGCATATGGCGAAGTAGCCCATGCCAGGAACCGCTGTTTTAGATTTGTGAATGGTTCCCCCGAGTTTCTCGACCTTCTTTGCTGCATTACTCACCGAAGGGACACTGATGTACTGTGTGATCGGCTGCTGAGGATGCATCCGGGGCATGAGTCCGCCGTCAGGCGAGGCGTCCTTGCCGCCTGTGTCGATGCGCCAATAGTCGTTCACTGCGGCCGGCAGTTTGGCAAACCTCCAACCGAATAACGATCCGTAGAACTTCTTTGCCCGGTTCAGGTCGTCTGCGGGAATTTCAAACCAGACCAGACTGGCCGCAACTGCCCGTTTCTTCGTTGCCATAGAGGTCCCCTTTCGATGAATGACGAATAATAGTTTCACAACATAGTCGTCGGAGGAGTCTCAAATCGACAAGGCCCTCTGTGTCGGGCCGATAGTCAGTGAAGCCTTGGATAATGTTTACAATAACCGGTTTTTAGCAGAAGAAAAATAGAGGGAGGATGGACGGAGCTTCAGGCAGGGTTGACGCGGCGCACACACGACTTGTCATCATGTGCGCCGCGTTCTATCTATTGCGAAGTTTTCACATCTGCCTCCCACGACACGCTGGCCGGACACCACTGCCAGATACCGAGGGTAATAATGCGAGTCAATCCTGCCGGAATACAGGCGGTGCGGTTGACCACCACTTTTCTGTTGATCAGTTTGG
>Ga0224510_10000740_pt1 | contig 23513 bp, 18 predicted proteins | sample SF_May12_sed_USG_FD_170161 | JGI IMG/M metagenome (GOLD analysis project Ga0224510, IMG submission 170161) | Sediment microbial communities from San Francisco Bay, California, United States - SF_May12_sed_USGS_4_1 | ecosystem: Environmental > Aquatic > Marine > Sediment | place: USA: California... | reverse complement strand
CATCATCCCGATCCCCTTCCTCCGGTACTGCTCGGCGACCATCAACCCGAGATCGGCGACGTGCCGGCTCGATGGATGAGGATCGCGCGAGAGCGAGAGCCGCGCAGCGATTCGACCGTCGTCAGCTGCCACGAACACCGCGGCATCCGGATGGCGCTGAACGGTACGCAGGTACCTGCGCTCGTCGCTGACCGAGCGCCAGGTGTCGGCGGCGAGGATCCAACGTCCGTCCTCGCGACCCACTTCCTCGGCGAGCGCGACGAGAGCCGCCGCGTCGCCGGGCCCGGCTCGGCGGACGCGGATCATTCGACGACCAGCCCGACGCCTCCGCGCCGCGGATCGCCTGCGGCGAGCAGCTCTCCGGCCGCGGTTCTCTCGACCGCTTGTACCCCACCGAAGAAGAGATTGATGCCTTCCCAGCGGACCAGGTCCCAGTCCGCCGGCAGCGCCGCAGCATCCGCGTCGGACCACCCGCCTTCGAGGTGCACGGTCGCACCGTCCACGTGCACGCGAGGCGCGCGAATTGCATCCGAGACGTGTGCGCCCCGAAGGATCCGCCACGTCACCTGCGCAATCGCGCCTGCCAGTCGTACCGACCCTGCGCTCCCGATGACGAGCCGCGGGCGCCCATTCTCGAGCACGAGCGTCGGCGTCATCATGCTCGCGAGCCGCTCACCTGGCAGATGCTCGCCAGGCCCGATGACGTCGAGCTCGCCCAGCATGTTGTTCAGCTGCGCGCCTCCGCGAAAGATTCCGGACCCGGAACCCAGTGTCGACGACAGTGCCGCGGCCATGCCCGACGCATCGACGACCGAGACGTGAGTCGTGCCTGTCAGAGGGCCTGAGCCCGAAGCGCCGTACGCATCGGCGATGGCTCGTGCCTCGTCCTCCAGGGTCGGCTCTCCCGCGGCGTCGAGCAGCTCGAGGACGCGTTCGACCACCGCCCCGCCGAGCGACGGCTTCGGCATCGAGAGGATCCGGAACCCGCATGCGTCGATCTCGAGTGGAGCCGGAGCAGCGACGCGGTACGTGTGAAGATCCTGCTCGAACTCGGGAAGGAGCTCGTGCGCCGCCGAGGCGCCCGCGTCCCGCACACGTTCGAGCGTCGGGACCAAATCGGCTGTCACCACGCGAGCAGGATCGCCGTAGACTCGCCGGCCACTCTCCTCACGCAGGAGCACCCCCTCGAGGATCCGATGGAGGATTGCGCGGGGCTCGTCACGGACGAAGCCTGCCCGCGCAAGGTCGACGGCTGGAGCTGCGAGCCCGGACCAGTCTTGCGTCGCGTAGCGCCGATGCGCTTCCTCCAGACCCGCGAGCAATCCGGGGACCGCGACCGATCCGAGCCCGATGTGGAACACCTGCGTCCCGGAGTCGCCGAAGTCGATCAGGACCTCCTCCATGGGTCCCAGCCGCGTCGTCGGAACGCCGAAGAAGCAGTCGAGCACCGTGGTCTCCCCACCGGGCTCGTGCACCAGCAGGAACCCACCGCCGGCGGGGCCGGTCAGCGGGCCCTCGGTGACGAATGCCGTGAACGCCGCGGCGAGGAGCGCGTCTACCGCGTTGCCGCCCTCGCGCAGCACTCGCGCACCCGCCTCTGCCGTCAGAGGGTGGCCTGCTGCGATGGCGCCGAGCATTGCAGGAGGGTACTTCGGCTCGACGTCTCCCGAGCCCGTCGCCCTCAGGGCTACTCGGAGCTCAGGAACGAGGGCAGCTCGTGATCGCCCGCGGGCGTCGAATGCGACGACGTCTCGAAGCCTGCCCTGGCAGCGCGCCGGCGGGTGCCTCCGAGGCCCGTTGCGACGACCGTGACCCACACCTGGCCTGTCAGCCGCGGATCGACGGTCGCTCCGAAGATGATGTTCGTCTCGTCCGTCGCGGTCTGGCGAACGACCTCGGCGGCGTCGTGGACCTCGACCAGCGAGAGGTCGTCGCCGCCTGCTATCGAGAGCAAGATGCCGCGCGCGCTGACGATCTCGGCGTCGATCAGCGGTGAGCCAAGAGCACGCTCCGCGGCCTCGCGTGCGCGGTCCGGGCCACTCGAATAGCCGATGCCCATCAGAGCCGAGCCGGCGTCCTGCATCACTGTGCGCACGTCGGCGAAGTCGAGATTGATGAGCCCGGGAGTCGTGATCAGGTCGCAGATGCCTTGCACGCCCTGCCTCAGCACGTCGTCGGCGATCTTGAAGGCGTCGACCATGGACGTCGAGCGATCGAGCACTTCGAGCAGGCGGTCATTCGGAATGACGATGACGGTGTCGCACGCCGCTCTCAGCTCCTCGACGCCGCGCTCTGCCGCCGTGCGCCGCCGTGTTCCTTCGAAGCGAAACGGCGTGGTGACGATCCCGACGGTGAGCGCGCCGAGCTCACGCGCGATGCGGGCAACGACCGGCGCAGCGCCGGTGCCGGTGCCTCCTCCCTCCCCTGCCGTGACGAAAACCATATCGGAGCCGCGGAGCGCAGCTTTAAGCTGGTCGACGGCCTCCTCGGCCGACTCGCGGCCGACGCCGGGGTCGGCTCCAGAGCCGAGCCCCTGTGTCACACCCGCGCCGATAGAGATCTTGGTCGGCGCGTCGGAGACCGCGAGCGCCTGGAGATCCGTGTTCACGGCGACGAAGTCGACCTGCGCGATACCGGCATCCATCATCCGGTGGATCGCGTTCAGGCCGGCGCCGCCGACTCCGACGACGCGGATCGCTGCGATGTACGCCGCGCCCTTCGGAGGCGGAACACGGTGAAGGCGCGGCGCGGGCTCGAGCATGGTCTGGAAGTACCGCGCAGCGGCTCGGGAAGCTGCCGCCTCGGACGGGACCTCTTCTGCCGGTGGAGCCGCTGCCGTGGTCACCGGTGGCTTGCCGGTCGACTCCTCGAAGTCGTGCACGTGCTCGACCGTCTCCTCGAGAGCGGCCTGCGCGCGAAGGTCGGGCACGGGCTCATCGCCGGGCTCGCTCTCGGGAGATGCGTCCTGCTGGCGCTGTGCAGCCTCGGTCTTGCGGAAGAGCTCGGCGAGCGGGCCCTCACGCATCGTCGCGCGCTTTCGCGCCATCGAGCACCTCCTTTGCGAGGTCGCGGTAGCCCTGTGCAGCCGGGCCGGACGGCTCATAACGGAGAATCGAACTTCCCTTCACAGGGGCCTCTGCGTAGCGAATGGTCTTGCGAATGCGGGTCTTGTAGACGAGGTCGCCGAAGTGCTCCTCGAGAATCTCGATCGCCTCGCGCGCGTGCAGCGTCCGGCCGTCGTACATCGTGGGAACGATCCCCTGGACGTGCACGCGCGTATTGAGGTTCTCGCGCACCATCGACAGCGTGTTCTCGAGCTGGACGAGGCCGCGCAGCGAGAGGTACTCGCACTGCACGGGCACGATGACCCCGTCGGCCGCGACGAAGGCATTGATCGTCAGCAGGCCGAGCGAGGGAGGCGTGTCGATCAGGATGTAGTCGTAACGGTCGCGCACCTCGACGAGCGCCTTCTCGAGCGCACGCTCACGGCCGATCAGAGCCGACAGCGCGAGCTCGGCGCCGGCGAGGTCGATCGACGCGACGGCGATATCGACCTCGACGGTGTGAATCACATCGGAGATCGGGACCCGATGGACGAGTACGTCGAACATCGACCGCTCGATGGCGTCGGGGTTCATCCCCTGGCTCATCGTGAGGTTGCCCTGGGGATCGAGGTCGATGATGAGAACGCGCTTCCCCATCTCCCGCAACGCGACGCCGAGGTTGAGCGTCGTCGTCGTCTTCGCGACACCGCCCTTCTGGTTCGCAAAGACGATGACGTTCGCCATCACGGCGCCCTCACCCTGTGGGATGGACGCTGGGTCAGGTGCCGGGACCGCATGGAGGCGCGGCGACGACCCCTCGACCTCGACCGAGGCAGGATCGACAGCAGGCTCGCCTCGCGGGGACCGCGACAGGATCCGTGACAGCGCCATGACCGATTCACCTTCCCGTCTCCGCGCGAAACTCCTTCCCCGCGCGATGCTCGATGGAAACACGGGCTTCGCGGCCGCGAAGCGGACGCCTTCAGGGAAGGCGCGGAGCGCCTTGTCCGCGAAGCGGACCAGGGGAAGGGGTCCGGGGGAACCGGAAGTTGCCCCCGGCTTGCGCCACTGCGCGAGCGGATTCCGGTTTTGCGCGGTGATCTCAATCCTCGCCGTCCCAATAGTCGAGCTGCTCGCCGACCTTCGTGATCAGGCCGAGGCCGATGAAATAGACCTTGCCGGATCGCGGGTAGTAGCAGACCTCACCGGGCTCCCGCGTGCCGTACATCAGCAGCGTCATCCCGCTCTCGCCGCCTCGGAACGCGTGCGCGACCCCGGTGCCCGGCGGTCGCGCAATCACTGATCCCGTACGGACGGGGTGCTCCTCGACGCCCGCCTCCTCCCAGAGCAGGAGATGACCGCTGCCGTCGAGCACGACGAAGATCTCCTCCTCGATCGAGTGGCAGTGAGGCGGCATGCTCAGCATCCCAGGGAGCACGTCGCAGTGCCGAAGACCGGTCCGCTGCGAACCCACGGCCTCGCCCAAAAGGCGTATTCGCCGCCCGATCGTCGTCATGATGCGCTCGAACGACTCGACGTCGGCGACGTTGACGATACTCGCGGGCCGCGGCGACAGCTCGGCGACTTTCGGAGGTCCAGCTGCAGCTTCCCGGGCCCAGGGGTGGTCCTCCTCGGCACCGACCGGCGCCCACGTCTCGCCCAGCCAGGCGACTCCCGCGCGCGGGAGCCACGTGATACCGGCGGCGACAGAGCGCTGACCGAACGCGAGCACATCGAGCCCCTCTTCGCCCGCCTGCAACGTGTGCGCGTTGTCGAGCGGGAGGTGGACGAGACAGTCGCCCGCTCGCACCTCGTACCCGACAGGGTCGCCCTCTCCCTCCCACTGAACCGAGATGCCCGAGCCTCCGAGCACGTAGAAGATCTCCTCCTCGGCGCCCTCGAGATGGAGCGGCGTCGACCACTTCCCAGGGTCAACCTGAATCCGCTTGACGCCGACCGAGACCGTCGTGCGTCCGGTCAAGCTGGACCACGTGCCGGCGATATGCCCGCGCTCACCACGCCAGGTGCGTACGTCGTCCCAGTGCGAGATCACACGGCGATCATGTCATCTGCGAGCGCCGATCGCAGCACCGCAACCGCGCGCTCTGCGGACTCACCTCCTTCCGCCCGTGACCACGCCGTTGCATCGGCGACCAGCGCGCGGAGCTCAGCGACGATCTCGGCTGACGGCGCACCTGTCCTGTCGAGCTCCTCGATCCGCTCCAGTCGCTCGAGCACCGCTCGCGACTCTTCCATGCGTCGACGGTAGCCGTGGCCGGCGCACGGATGGGTAACGCCTTCGAGCCGAGTCAGTGTCAGACAGCGGCAGCGCGCAACGGTGCGCGTCGCTGTAGCCCGAGCAGCTGTCGATCGAGATCGTGCACGAGCTCTGCGCGGTCACGCGACCGCAGCACCGCGACGAGCGCCCGCCGAACGGTGTCGAGCACTGGCGAGTCCGCCTGCTCCCCGCCGGCGAAGGCCACGAGCTGCGCATAGAGCTCCTCCCGCGCACTGCCGTCCTCTCCCAGGAGGACAGCGCACCGCATGGGCCACGTCTCACCGAAGAGGGCGGAAAGCGCGGCTCTAAGCTGCTCGGCGCGGAACGGCTCATTCTGGAAGAGCGAGAGCTCCCACCGGTCGAGTGCCTCCGCGAGCCCGGGATCGCCGTCCGCATCGCCGAGTGCAGCGAGCACCTCGACGGCGATCGGCGTCCTAAACGAGTCGAGCCGTGACGGCTCGCCCGGCGGCTGGGTCGCGGCGATCGGGAGTACCGGCTGGATCCCGAACGGCCGCCCGTCGAGCGTCTCGAACAGGACGGGACCCGCTGCGAGTGCGGCGGACGTCGTGAGGCGCAACGCGCTGACCGCATCCGCTATCTCGGCAGAGGCATCGCGCGGCGCGTCTCCGGCGTCCAGCTCCTGTCGGAACTCGAGCACGCAGTTTCGGTCCGGTTCTCGCCCGAAGCTTCTCGGAAGGAGCCCCCTGGACTCGGGCCAGTGCGTCGAGAGCTCGCCGGTCACGAACGGCCGTATGGTCATGCCCGAGGCGAGCTCGGCGGGCTTGGAGAGCGAGATCCCAGAGAGCGGCGCGATCGCCGTGTATCGGCGGTGCTCCCCGTAGAGCGAAGACTCGAGCAGCGCGTACGCGCGCTCGAACGACTCGTCGTCCCAGTCGAAGCCACCACACGCCTCAGCCATTGCGATGAGGAGGCCCAGGAGAACCGTGCGGAACAGCGCTTCATCTTCGGAAGCACGCGGGCCTGCGTGTGCATGCGCGAAGATCGAGGCGGCCGGCTCGCGGCGAAGCTCTTCGACGGCGAGTCGAGCATCCTCGCGGGCTCGCAGCATCGGCTCGCGTTCCTCGATGAACGCACGGACGAGTGGGCGCAACTCGTACAGCGCGGGTCCACCTCGCTGAACGTGCTCCTCGAACGCGAACGGCAGATCCCCACCTTCCTCGAGCTCGCGCCCGAGCACGACGAACGAGCCCAGGACGAACCCGCGAAGCAGCGGGTACAGATGGGGTGCGCGCACAGGCACATCTTCGGTTACGCGCCCGACCTCGCCTCTCCTGCGTCTCGACTAGGGGCGCAACACCGCGCGACGCGGGCCGGCGAGGAACCCGGCCGCGATGAGAAGCTCCATCACGTCGGACTCGACAACCGGAGCGCCGTCGAAGCGCTCAACGGCGAGGCGCTTGGCTCCCCCTCCCCGAACATGCGCGACGAGGGCGGCGAGCGCAGGGCGAAGCCACTCGGGATCGGGCTCCCGAAGCGGGACGAGCGATCGCCCGCCACGCTCTACGAAGAGCACCGCCTCGCCACCCAGCAGGACGACCCACGCGCCGGCCACGCGGGCCGCGCGCGCCCCGGATCGGCGGGGCCACGGAATCGCAGCACCGTACGGCTGCGCGGGATCGGCGGCTGCGAGGACGAGTGCATCCCGCTCCGGAAACTCTCGGTCCACAGCCCGCAGTTCGCGCAAGCGCTCGACCGCTCCCGGAAGCGCGAACTGCGCGCCGCCGAGGCCTTCGACGAAGTAGCCCCGCCGACACACGCCGAGCGTCTCGAGCACACGCAGGTCCGAGTAGACGGCTCCGTACCCGCCGCGAATTCCCTCCCCGCGCACTCCGTCGCGGGTCACGATCCCTTGGCGCTCGAGCAGGAGCTCGGCGAGGGCGCGACGGTCCGGCTCACCCGCGAAGAGCGGCTCCGCAAGCGACCATCGGCCTTGCGTCGGCGAAGGCACCGTCGCACGCGAGCGGGCGAAGCGCCGAGCACGTCTATCCGGCCTGGGAGTGTCGTACCGCCGCGACACGCGGAGCGGCGCCCATGAGTCGTTCACGACCTCTCCTGCCCAGACGAGATCCCATAGCGCAGCGAGAGCCTCGGCGTCGTCGAGGTCGGTCGTCTCGAGGAGATCCGCCCAGAAGGAAGCCCGCTCGCCGAGCGCGGACCGGAGTACGGCGTGGGTCGCTCCCTCCGGTGACGGCTCTGCCGCCGGGCGCCCGAGGACTGCCGCGTCCTCGCGGAAGTACACGGAAACGCGGTCGAGCCCGGCTCCGACCCAGACGACTTCGCCCGACGCACAGAGCGCATCGAGATCGGCGGCGCGGTAGCCGGGCACGCGGCGTGGGAGGACGTCGCTCTCCCAGAGCGCGACGGGAAGCGCAACCCCCTGCAGCGGGACGAGCGCCTCCCGCAATGTCTGGCGCCGCCCGATCCCGTGCCACGAGGGAAGGAACCGGCCGAACGCCGCCTGCTCGGCAGGCTCGACCTCGCGCCGCAGCACTGCCAGCGTCGCTCGCCTGATGCGCCGGAGCACGTCCGGATCGCACCACTCGCGCTCGGTGCCTCCCGGGCGCAGCTCTCCCCGCACCAACTCGTCCTGCTGGAGGAGCGCGTCCAGCTCGTGGTCGACGCTCGACGGCTCGAGCCCGAAACGATCCGTGAGCTCGGCGGTCGTGAAAGGACCGTGCGTCTTCGCGAAGCGGCGCACCACTGCGCGCAGCGGGCGCTCGACCGAGTCGAGAAATGCTTGAGGGACGCCGCCTGGAGGCACGGCTCCGAACGCGTCTCGGACGAGCCCAGCGTCCTCGATCGCGGCGAACAGCTCGAGATCCCCCAGTCGCACCCGAATCGCGCGGCGCTCGCGAACGAGCGTCTCGGCGAACCCTCGGTCGTACTCGCCGTCGACGAGCGGCCCTGCGCGACGAAGCAGGTCGTGCAGCTCGTCGGCATTCCTCGGACTGCGTCGCAGCGAACGCTCCACCTCTTCGACGGCTCCGGCGTCGAGCAGATCGCGGAGCTCCTCTATCCCCATCAGCTCGCGCAGCAGCTCGCGGTCGAGGGAGAGCGCCTGCGCGCGGCGCTCCTCCGGAGGCGTGTCGTCCTCGTACATGTACGTGGCCACGTACTCGAAGAGCAGCGATGCTGCGAAGGGCGATGCCGACGGCGTCTCGACCTCGACCAAATCGAGCTGACGCGTCTGGAGCCCCTTCAAGATCCCACGCAGCGCCGGAAGGTCGAAGACGTCCTGAAGGCACTCGCGATACGTCTCGAGAACGATGGGGAACTGCGGATAGCGCCGCGCGACCTGGAGGAGGCTCTGGGCCTTCAAGCGCTGCTGCCAAAGCGGTGTCCGGTGTCCTGGGCGGTGGCGTGGGATGAGAAGCGCACGCGCTGCGTTCTCGCGGAACCGCGCTCCGTACAGCGCGCTCTGCGCGAGCTCGACGAGCAGGAGCTCCTCGATCTCGTTCGGATCGAGGAGCAGATCCGCCACCGGAGGAGGCACATCCGCGTCCGGGAAGTGAAGCGCGATCCCGTCGTCCGACCACAGCGACTGCACGTCGAAGTCGAGCGAGTCGCGCAGACGGGCGCGGAGCGCCATTGCCCAGGGTGCGTGCACACGGCCGCCGAACGGGGTGAGCACGCATACGCGCCAGTCGCCGATCTCGTCTCGGAAGCGCTCGACGACGATCGACCGATCGGACGGGACGACCCCCGTCGCGGCTTCCTGCTCACGAAGGTAGGTGACAAGGTTTCGCGCGGCCCGCGCGTCCAGCGAGTACTCGCCGGTGAGCCTTTCGATCGCCCCTTCGTCTGACAACGCCGAGAGCTCCCGTGCGGCGCGACCGATCTTCTCCCCGAGCTCTGCCGGCCTGCCGACGCCCTCGCCCTTCCAGAACGGCGCCACACCTGGAACGCCCGGAGCGGGAGACACAAGAACCTGATCCCGCGTGATCTCCTCTATCCGCCACGTCGAGGCACCGAGCAGGAACGTCTGGCCGGGCCGGGCCTCGTACACCATCTCCTCGTCGAGCTCTCCTACACGACCGCCACCGTCGACGAGAAAGACTCCGAAGAGGCCGCGATCGGGAATCGTGCCTGCGTTGGTGACCGCGAGCCGCCTCGCCCCCGTTCGCCCTCGAACGACGCCGACGGTGCGATCCCAGACGATCCGCGGTCGCAGCTCGGCGAACTCGTCGGACGGGTAGCGCCCCGCGAGCATGTCGAGCACGTTCTCGAGTTGGGCGCGTGAGAGATCCGAAAACGGATAGGCACGCCGAACGAGATCGTGGAGCTCGTCGAGCGAGATCTCCTCGTCCGCACACACGGCGACGATCTGCTGAGCGAGGACGTCGAGCGGGTTGCGTGGGATTCTCGTCTCCTCGATCTCTCCCTCTCGCATGGCGCGCGCGACGACGGCTGACTCGAGGAGGTCGGCCCGGAACTTGGGGAAGATCCTGCCCTTCGAGACCGAGTGCAGGTCGTGCCCCGACCGTCCCACGCGTTGAAGGCCGCGAGCAACCGACTTGGGGCTCTCAACTTGGATGACGAGATCGACGGCGCCCATGTCGATCCCGAGCTCGAGCGAGGAGGTCGCGACAAGGCATGGAATCTGCCCCGCCTTCAACAGCTCCTCGACGATAAGCCGCTGCTCGCGGGCGAGTGAGCCGTGATGTGCGCGGGCGAGGTCCCCCCCGGCCAGCTCGTTCAAGCGAAGCGCCAAGCGCTCGGCGAGCCGGCGGTTGTTGACGAAAACGATGGTCGAGCGATGAGCCCGCACGAGATCGAGGATCGCCGGGTAGATCGAAGGCCAGATCGAACGGCTCGACTGCTCGACGCCAGGACCCATCTCGACGCCGTCGGCAAGCGGCGGCACGGAAAGATGAGCGGTCGAACCCAGCTCACGCATGTCCTCGACGGGAACGACGACCGCAAGGTCGAGCTGCTTGCGCGTGCCGGCGTCCACCAGGTCGATCTCGCGCCCCGAGCCGGCGACGAAACGGCCGATCTCCTCGAGCGGGCGCTGGGTCGCGGAGAGGCCGACTCGCTGGAAAGGCGTGTCGACAAGACGTTCGAGACGTTCGAGTGAGAGGGCCAGGTGCGCGCCACGCTTGGTGCCCGCGACGGCATGAACCTCGTCGAGGATCACGGTCTGGATGCCGCGAAGCATCTCCCTTGCCTGCGAGGTGAGCAACAGGAAGAGCGACTCGGGGGTCGTGATCAGGATGTCCGGCGGCGCTCGCAGCATCCGGCGACGTTCGTCGGCGGGGGTGTCCCCGGTCCGAACCCCCACGGACAGCTTCGAGTCGATCCCTACGAGCGGGTTGCGCAAATTGCGCTCGATGTCGTAGTTGAGCGCCTTAAGCGGAGAGACGTAGAGAAGGCGGAGCCCGGCGCCAGGGGTCTGGTTCAACCGATCGATCCCGATGAGGAAAGCGGCAAGGGTCTTCCCGGACCCCGTTGGCGCCTGGATGAGGACATGCCCACCCGCCGCGATCGCCGGCCAGCCGAGCTCCTGTGCCGGCGTCGGCGCCGCGAACGCCCGCTCGAACCACGTCCTCGTCGGCTGCGAGAAGACGTCGAGTGGCCCCATGTCGCCAGGGTATCGGGCTGCCGGCTCGGCGTCCGATTGGCCAAGACGTTTCAGCTACGCGTCACACGGTAGAAGGGTCTGCGCGTCTACTATCGGGCCGTGCCTGATGCCCTCTACTTCACGGACTCGAAGGAGGCCAACGAGCTGCTCGCACGCGAGCCGCTCGCGCTCCTGATCGGCTTCGCGCTCGACCAGCAGGTGACCGTGCCGACCGCCTTCGCGGGCCCACAGAAGCTGAAGAAGCGAATCGGCGCTCTCGATGCGGCGACGATCGCTTCGCTGGATCCCGCAGAGCTCGAGAGGGTTTTCCGCGAGAAGCCGGCAATCCACCGCTTCCCCGGCTCCATGGCGAGACGCGTCCAGGAGCTGTGCGCAGTGATCGTGGACGAGTACGACGGGGACGCCGCGCAAGTCTGGACGGCGGCCGAGAGCCCGGCCGACCTGAGGCGGCGCATCGGTGCGCTGCCCGGCTACGGCCCGATGAAGATCACGGGGCTCGGCTCGGTGCTGGCGCTGCGCTTCGGCGTCGACGTCGCGCAGGAGCTCGTGCCGAATCATCCGTGCCTGGGCGCAATCGACTCCCCCGAGGCGCTCGCCGAGTACCAGGCCGACAAGCAGGCGTACAAGAGCGCCCGTCGAGAGCAAGAACGAGCAGCTGGGCAGGCCGAAAAGTAGCGCCATTGGAGCGCTTGGCGCGAGCATGCTTCGCCGCGCACCGATGTGCCTACGCGCCGTGTGATCGCGCTTGCGTCCGAATCCGCGACCCAATTTCGTGATCGCGGTTGGCACCGACTTCGAGTTCGGCTGCAGAGGCTTGCACGACCCCGACCCGCCCGGTTAGCAACAACGCATGGGTTGGCCCCGGCACTGGCGTCGGGGTCATCTCATACCTCTGCCTCTAGCTCCCTCTCGTCGATCCGCAGGTAGCCCGCGAGGTCGGGATCGTCGCCGCGTACCTCCACGACGCAGCTGGAGCGAATCCTTCCCGCTCGTTTCGAACCGCGACCCAACGAAACTTCCCCGGCACCCAGAACGTGCGGCGTCCTCTGGAGGGAGGTAATGGTGAGTACGAGTGAGGTAATGGCGAATGCGAAAGCCTCGATGGCAGGGTGGATTGGCTTCGCCGGCATCGTGATGCTGATCCTCGGCGGCATCGACTTCTTCCAGGGTCTGATCGCCCTGTTCGACGACAAGTACTACGTCGTGACCGCATCCGGCTTCCTCGTCGTCGACCTGACGACGTGGGGCTGGGTGATGCTGATCTGGGGCGTGCTGCTCGTGCTCGCAGGCCTCGGCTTGTTCGCGATGCAGGGGTGGGCGCGCTGGTTCACGATCGTGGTCGTGTCCCTGAACTTCTTCGCCCAGCTCGGTTTCCTCGGCAACAGCCAGTACCCGCTGTGGGCGCTGACGGCGCTCGCGCTCAACGTGGTCGTGCTCTTCGCGCTGACGGCGCGCTGGAGCGAGAGCAAGGCCGAGATGGGCTCGATGCAGTAACGGCTTCGTCGATGAGGCCGCTGCGCGGTTGGCGCGTGGCGGCCTCGACGAAGACGGGAACCTCACGCCGGAAGTGGGAGCCGGACGACGCGCGGAGAGATGCCGCCTGGGCGATTCTTCAGGCTTTTCTGCCCGGAGTGCTGGGAGCGGGAGTCCGGTAGTTCCGGCTACGCGGTTCCCGGCCTGACGGAGTCGGCGGTGTGTTGCACTCCTGGTGGTGGGTTGTAGGCTCGCGCGGATGGCGGCTTGTCCCTCCTGTGGTCACGACAACCTGGACGGCGCGAAGTTCTGCATGGAGTGCGCCGTACGCCTGTCTGCGTCTGCCCGCCCCGCCGCGGAGGAGCGGAAGGTCGTGAGCGTCCTCTTCTGCGATTCCGCGGCCGCGACTCCTGATCGAGGGGAGCCTGACCTTCGAGCCTGTGCCCGAGGGGACTCGGATGCGCTGGCCATGGCAAATGGAACGCCCGGCGCGCTGCGGCTGATCGCCACGCTGCTGGCGTGGATGGGGCGGCACCAGGAGCAGACGGTCTGGACATCCTTGAAGCGGCTTCTGGAGCAGCCGCAGGCAACGACGCCGGCGATCTGACCCCGCGCTCGCGGCTCCGGAGACGTTCAGCGCGTCTAAGTTTTCGCACGCCCACACCCGCGGTCATGTACCTCGGATGAGATGGAGCGCATCTCCCAGACAGGCGGGAGTGGCTTCATCGACGGCCGACGGCCGCCGTCACCGATGTATACCTGCCGGAACGCTCTCCATCGCCGGCATCGCATCGCGTGGATGTGACGCGAACCACGAGGCGTAGCGGCGCGCTAGTGGCGCGGCGGTAACGCCGTGGACGAGGACTGAGAGACCAACGGTGGTGTAGGTCGTGAGCAGGATCGTCGTCGTGTGCGGGAGATCGGCTTCCTGCACGACGATCAAGGCGAACACGATCGATGCCAGCCCCCGGGGGCCAAACCAGCCGAGGAACGCGACCGTTTGCCGTCGCGCACCGGTGCCCAGCATCGCGACGGCGACGGGCAGTATGCGGACGATCGTGAGACTCGCGACAGCGTAGAGGACAATGCGCCAGCTGAGGCCATCGAGCGCGGGCCAGAGCAGAACTGCTCCGAAGACGAGGAGCGTGACGCCGTTCAGCATCTCACCGAGTTCGTCCGTGAGGAACGCCACCTCGCCACCTTCGGACGGCCGCCGGAGGACGCCGAAAGTCATGCCCGCAACGAACGCAGCGATAAAGCCGGAGCCTCCCAGCGGCGCGGCGATCCCGTAGGCGAGCCCGGCGCCCGCGACCGGGATGATCTGGAGCCAGGATCGATCGATCAGACGGCGGTTGATGCCGAAGGTGATCGCCGCTGCGGCGACGCCGCCGGCGATGACGCCCCCGACGATCCCAAACCCGATTTCCTCCACGACGAGCCGGACAGCGTGCGCCGCACTGACGTCACCGGCATCTGCCTCCGCTACCGCGAGCACGATGAAGAGAAGCGGCACACAGATCCCGTCGTTCAGGCCGCTCTCGACGTTCAGACCCTGGCGGATCCGAGACGGCAGCCGCGGCTCCGTGACGACGGCTTGGCCGAGCGCTGCGTCGGTCGGGGCAAGCAGCACCGCGAGGACGAGCGCCTCCGGAACAGAGAGCGCACCGAAAAGCGCTGCGGCGAGGAGTGCGCCGAACGCGATCGTCAATGGGAGTCCGAGGCCGAGCAGACGCGCGGGCACCGCGTACTCCCGTCGAAGCGTCGGCAGGTCGATGCGCGAAGCGTCAGCGAACAATACGACCGTCAGCGTCGTCTCGGCCAGGAGCTTTACCGCCTCGCCGGTCGGCGATGGGTCAAGGAGATCGAGTGCCTGAGCGCCCACCAGGAGCCCGACCCCGACAAAGATCATCGCGGGCGTAACAGGCGTGCCATCCACGCGGCGCGACACCACACCAAAGGCGATCAACGCGAGCGCAATGACGGCAAGGGTCCATTCCATCAGAGCCCGGCTCCCGCGCTGTCGCGGCGGTAGGGGAACTTGGAGATTCCCATCGTGTCGTTGACGAGGAAGCGCATGCCGGGAACGAAACGGCCGCCGACGATCAGCAGCGAAGCGTTGCCGTGCAGGATCGTCAGGGCCTCGGCGATCTTCGGGTTCTGCTGGGCCTTCTCGAGCTGCGGCTCGATTCGCGTCGTGTAGCGACGAGCGATCCAGTAGAGGGCCGAGTCGCCGACGATCGCTCCCAGCGCTCCTGCCACGATCACGGGTACGAGATCGAGCGTGCCCTGAGAGGCGGCGGTCGCCGCGGCCAGGGTTGTCTCTCCCGGAAAGATCGGGATCACGGCGTCGAGCGCGATCAGCAAGAAGACGCCGATGTAGCTGCGGGCTGGGTTGTCGGGGTCGACGACCGAGAAGCCGTCGTAGCCGCCAAGCCAGTTCAGGATCAGGGTGATCGCGATCCAGGCCAGCAACAGCACGACGGCGAGGAGAAGCAAGCGACGCGGTCGGGACGCGCTACCCAGGCGGTCACGGAGGAATTGGGGCGCGCTCATCGCCCGCCTAGCTCGGGAGCAGGAGGAGGGTCCCCGACAGCGTCGTGTGCCTCGTGCGTCTCGAGCTCGTCGCTGAGTGCCGCGTTGAGGATCGGGGCGTAACAATGACCAGGCGTTCCGTGCCTTCGCCGTCCCTGACGCGACGGTTCCACGCGCCCTTTCCACGAGACCCCGTTCATCGGCGATCGCACCGGGCTTTTTCGTCGTCGCTGTGCTGGTTGTGGGTCTCGCTCAACTTGCCCTCGTCCCTCGTCGAGCTCTGTGCGTCGGTTCCTCTCCTGCAGAGAACCTGATCGCTGCAGGAGAGGAACGACTGGCGTTCGCTTCGAAGCTAGATCCGGCGCCGGCCACGACCGGGGGTCACGGCCGCCGCGACGACGGCGGTCTTCGCAACAGGCGACGGGCCTGGCGAGACGGCCTTCGCTACAACCGCGGTCTTCGCCACGGGGTGGCCGATGACTCCGACTCGTCCTGCACGTCCTGGTCCGAGAGGCATGTTCAGACTCCTTCGGTTGCGAGGGCTTCATCGGCCTCGATCGAGGCGATGATGGCCTGGATGGGGATACGTCCGTTCGCGATCAACTGGCCACCCGAGCGCCGCGCCGCCGACGCGAAGGGCGCAGCCCACAGATTCTCCCAGATCAGCACGCCGGCGGTGCTGCCCGGCTCCATGCAATTGGCGAGGTGGACGACATCGTCTGCGGCCAGCAACTCGGCCAGCTCGGCCTCGATTGCTTGCAGCTCGCCCAGCTCTTCGATGTCAGAGAGCTCCATTGCGTCGATCGAGCCGTCCTCGTTCTTGGTCAGGATCAGCACGTCTATGACGCGGATCGTGCCGGCGTCGACCAAGGCGAGCAGCTCTGTTGCCATCTCGCCCGTGAAGTTGCTCGCACCCGCGGGAAACTCGACGACGAGGTAGTCGACGGGGCCGAGTGCGTCCAGTGGTTTGCTCGGTTCGAGCGCGCTGCTGGTCATCGGTCTTCCTTTCGTTGTGTCCACCAGCGCTACTGCCGGGCGAGGTGGACGCGGAGTTCTGCTTCGTGGTCGTGGATCAGCTCACCGCTGACGTCCAAGGTGACGCTGTGGAGCGTGCCGGTGAACGTGAACGGCCCCTCGTAGTCGGGGGTGACGGGAGAGCCGGGGTTGGCTCCGCAGGTCAGTGAGCCGGGGTTGAACATGAACGGCGTTGTGAGCGCTGCGTTGGCGTTGCCGACGAGGTTGCCGTCGACGTACAGCTGCATTCGTCCGGGCGCGCCTTTGCCCTGGGCGGGGTCGGGCGGGCCGGTGGGCTCGAACTCGAAGCGGAGCGCGTGCTTGCCGGCCGGGACGATGTGCTCCGATTCGACTTCGAGGAGTTGCCGGCCGACGTAGTTGTGGACGTAGCGCAGCTTGCCGTCCTTGACGTAGAACGAGTAACCGCCCGCGGCAGTGCCCTGGCTCAGCAGCACGCCCTCGGCACCTTGCTCGGGGATCTCCACTTCGGCGGTGATGCTGTGCGGCCGATTCAGCACCTTCGGCGCCGCGAAGTTCGGGATCGACTGCGTATTCGGCCTGTAGGTGTAGCTGTCGCGCGGCAGAGCGATCAGCGGTTTCTCGGCCATCATGCGAGCGAGGCCGCTGCCATCGATCGGCATCACGTCGTACTTGCCCGCCTCGACATACCAGGTCGCGATCATGGCGATCAGCTTGTCGCGGTTCTCGGCCGCCACGTCGTGGTTCTCGGCGAAGTCCTCGGCGACGTGGTAGAGCTCCCAGCCGGTCGCGTCGAGTGTGGAGAGCGTGTCCGCCGAGATCGGGTTGCCGAACCCGGTGCCTGCTTCGGTGAACGACGGTCCCGGCCAAGGGCAGACTGCCCGCCAGCCGTCGTGGTAGATCGCGCGGTGGCCGAGCATCTCGAAGTACTGCGTATGGTGGTGGGTCTCGGCGTCGGGATCGTCGAGCGTGTGGGCGAAGCTGACGCCGTGGAAGGGCGACTGGGTGACGCCCCGGATCGTGGCCGGCGGCTCGAGGCCGAGCAGGTCGAGCACGGTCGGGACCATGTCGATGATGTGCGCGTACTGAGGGCGCACGTCGCCCCGGGTCTTGATCCCGTTCGGCCAGGAGACGATGAACGGATCGCAGGCACCGCCGCGGTAGGTCTCGCGCTTCCAGCGGCGGAACGGCGTGTTGCCGGCCCACGTCCAGCCCCAAGGGTAGTGGTTGAAGTGCTTGGGGCCGCCGATCTCGTCGATCAGCGCCAGGCTCTCCTCCAGCGGCTCCTGCGCGTTGTTGAAGAACTGTGCCTCGTTCGTCGTCCCGGTCGGGCCGCCCTCGGCGCTGGCGCCGTTGTCGGAGATCACCATGATCAGCGTGTTCTCGAGCTCCCCGAGCGTCGTCAGGAAGTCGAGCAGCCGGCCGACTTGATGGTCGGTGTGCTCCAGGAAGCCGGCGAACACCTCCATCATCCGGGCGTACAGCTGCCGCGCCGCCTCGGGTTGGGAGTCCCAGTCGGGGACATCCGGATCGTGGCGTGACAGCTCTGCGTCGGCGGGCACGACCCCGAGCTCCTTCTGCCGCGCGAACGTCTTCTCCCGGTAGGCGTCCCAGCCGTCGTCGAACACGCCCTTGTACTTGTCCGCCCACTCCTTCCCCACGTGATGCGGGGCATGAGTGGCACCGAAGCAGAGGTGGAGATAGAACGGCTTCTGCGGGTCGGCCTGCTTGCTGTCTGCGATGAACGAGACGGCCTTGTCGACGAGGTCCTCGCTCAGGTGGTAGCCCTCCTCGGGCTTCTTCGGCGGCTCGACTGTGTGGTTGTCGTAGACGAGATCGGGATGCCACTGGCTCGTGTCGCCTCCGAGGAAGCCGTAGAAGCGCTGGAAGCCCCGGCCCAGCGGCCAGCGGTCGTACGGGCCGGCTGCGGTCTCCTGGTTGCTCGGCGTCAGATGCCACTTCCCGACCATGAACGTGCTGTATCCGTGCTCCAACAGGATCTCCGACAGCATTCCGTTCTCGAACGGCATCACGCCGTTGTAGCCCGGATAGCCGGAGGCGAGCTCGGTGATGCATGCCATCCCGTTCGCGTGATGGTTGCGGCCCGTCACGATGCACGAGCGGCTCGGCGAGCACAACGCCGTCGTATGCATGTTGCTGTACCGCAGGCCCTCGTCCGCGATGCCATCCAGGTTCGGCGTCTTGATCGGGCTGCCATAGCAGCCCAACTGACCAAACCCTGTGTCGTCGAGCACGATTAACAGCACGTTTGGCGCACCCTCAGCGGCGCGAATCGGCGCCGGCCAGGCAGGGCTCGACTCCTCAGCAGTCCGGCCAATAACCCCGGGAAAAGCCGCTCCTGACTCATACTCGACGATGGGCATCAACAAGCCTCCATTCAGATGTCGTATCGCGACGCTGATTCACCCGCCGGCCTGTGTCCGATCGTGTCACAGTTGCGCCCACCACCCACCCTCTCACGATTGCTCGGTGCTTGTCAGGTCCAGGCAGCTGTTTCGCGGACGGGCGCCCAGCGCGAGCCTTCTCGCCGGACTCCCGCCCAGCATCGGTCCGATCACGTAGGGGCGTACGTAGATTGCCGGGTAGCACGGTGTCGGCCGGGGGCAGTCGGGGAACGGGCTCCCCGGGCTCGACCATCCGGGCAGGTGCGGCAGAACGCTCGACGTGAGGGGCCGACACCAATGCAACGTCCGCCACCACCACCACGAAGATCATGCAGTAGCCGCGTGCCGGCGGTCCAACACCCGGTTCCCAGGAGGTTATGACATGACCCGCTACGGAACGCTGCGGACCTGTGCCTTCGTCTCGACGTGGGGAATCGCCCTCGGCCAGGCGCTGAACACCCTCGCGGACATCGGCGATGCCGTCGGCCCGAGCTGACCTCCACCAACGAGATGCGAGCGAATCTGGAGCCGTGAGGACTTCCGTGGACGCGAGGGCCGAGTCGCGAGCCGCGGGTCGGGCGATCAGGACGCCCCGCTCGGCTGCGCTAGCGGGCATCGCCTTCTCGGTCATTCGGCTTCGCGCTCGTTCTCGTCCGCACGGCGGTTCCTGCGGATCCCAGTGACGCGGGACGGTGGATTTCGGACAGCTCACGACGTCAGAAGACGAGGCAACCGAATGGCTCAACGACCCCGCAGAACTTCAGCTCCAAGGGCGGTACGTCTTTAGCGTCAATCGATACCTCTTCTTTAGCGTCAATCGATACCTCTTCGCCGCTTCGCGTCCCCAGGGAGGCGGCCCGCGCTCAGCGACTGGTCTCTGACGATCAGACTCCCTCGCATGTGCGAGTGATCGGGAATGTTCCTTGAGCGAGGGCATGATCGGTATTCCCACACGGCCGGCTCCGCGGCTGCCCTGATGCCCTGACGCGCAGACGAGGTGAAGACTCCGGACGACATGGCGACCGAAGATCTGCTGGCCCCACCTCTTCCCGCCGACATGGTCGTGGCCACGCAGAGGGCGACCGCCCGACTCGTCGGGGCTCTGTTCATTGTGGCCACCGTCACGTCGATCATCGGTGGGTCGCTGCTGCTGCCTCTGGACGATCCGAACTACCTCAACGAGGTGGCGGCTCACGAGGGCCAGATCATCCTAGGGGTCCTCCTGGAGTTCATCCTCGCCCTGTCGGTCATCGGGATCGCCGCTCTGCTGCTCCCTGTACTCAAGCCGCACGGCGAGGGCATGGCAGTCGGCTACGTCGCCGTGCGCACGTTGGAGGCGACCTTCATCCTCATGGCCTCGACCACCGCCCTCGTGGTGTTGGCGCTGAGCCAGGACTGGGGCAGTGCAGGTGGGGTCGGCATGGAGCCCGTGGGCAGCGCGCTGCTCTCGGCGCGGGAGTGGACCTACTTCGTCGGGACGCTGCTCATGTTCGGCGTGAGCGCGGTGATCCTTAACGCCCTGCTCTACCGGTCCCGGCTCGTCCCCGTCTGGTTGTCGCTCCTGGGCCTCGTCGGGGGGCTGCTGCTCGTGACGAGCGCCGTTGTCGAGATGTTCGCGTACGGCGTCGACGCTCCGCTTGCGCTGCAGCTGCTCGGGGCTGCTCCGATCGCCCTGCAGGAGATGATCCTGGCAGTCCTCCTGATCTGGAAGGGGTTCGCTACGCCGTCCTTTGAACTGAAGCATGGAAGAACCGTGTGAAGTTGCAACCGAGAGGAGGTCTGTCCTCATGAAACCCCATGTCTCCGAAGACGATCTCGGTCGGGAGCGCCGCTCCGCAAGGGCTGCGGGCGCGTGGTACCTCGGCCTCGCGATCACGGGCATCGGGTTACTGCTGATCCGCCCGGCAGTCTACGACCCGGACGACGCCGCCAAGACGCTCGAACAACTCACGACTGACGAGGGGCTTGCTCGCCTTGGTCTCGGAGTAGAACTTGCGATCGTCGTCACGCAGGCGCTCGCCGCTGTGTGGTTCTACAAGCTGTTCCGACCGATCAATCCGGTGGCCGCGTGGGCGCTAGGGGTATTCGGAATGGTCAACGCCGTGGCGATCCTCGCCAGCAGCGCCGCCGTTGCGACTGCGTTCGAGGTCGCCGCCGACCCAACACTCGCGCCGGGCGACGATGCCGCAGCGACGACGCAGCTGCTGTTCCGGCTGAGTGAGAGCTTTTGGGGCGTCGGCGCCCTCTTCTTCGGGCTCTGGCTGATCCCGATGGGATGGGTCGCGGCGACGTCCGGCCGCTTCCCGCGGGCGCTGGGCTGGATCCTCGTCGCCGGCGGCGTCGGCTACGTTGCGAGCGCCTTCGTCGAATACGCCGCAGATGCGCCGACGTGGCTCGTCAGCGCGCTCGCGATCCCGGCGACGGTCGGCGAGCTCTGGATGATCGGATACCTGCTCGTGATCGGCATCCGGCCCGCAGCTGAACGGCTTCTGAACCAGTGACGGGACCAACTGCGGTGAAGGAGCTCTCGCGTGTGCGAGTGTGCTCGCCTTTGAAAGCTTGACAGTGGGCGTACGTGGGCCGGTCGGGCATCGGGCTCGGAACAGGCCACTGGCTCGCCGACACAGCAGCTCTGATCGCGCTTATGCCTGAAACCGGGACCGATTTGCGCGCGGAGGGAGGCGGGGCGCGAGAACGTGACCGTATCGGGCCGGTCTTGAGGTCGGGTCGAGTCGCCGGCGCTCTAGCCGAGTATCCACACGTCGCTCCGGTTCGCGGTGAACCCGGCGCCGCGGTCAGCGATGCACTGAAGCGAGGCGGGGCGCGACGCACACTTGATCCGGTACGGAGCTCGCCACGTGGATCCGTACTCGAGTACAGGCCCATTGAGCTTGCGTAGGCTCGCCGGTGGCTTCACACCCCGCCTCACGACGACATTTGTAGCCCCAACGTCCGGCGCCCGTAATCCTCGGCGACGGCCAGGAGGATGGTGCGCTCGAGTCTCCCCGTGGTGCCGTCCTCAGAGACCAGCCGACCGCCCGCTGCCGCGATGCGGTCGATCGCCGCCAGCGCATCCACCACGTTCTGAGAGAAGCGGTCGAGGTTCCAGACGACGAGGGCGCCGACCTCGCCTCCCAGGACTCGTTCGATCGCCTGGTTCCAGAGCGGCCGATTCGCGTCCCCGCCGCTCTTGTCCAGCTCCTCCAGCACATCCACGAGCGTCAGTCCCTCACGCTGGCAGACGCGCTCAATGCTCTGCCGCTGAAGCTCGTGGCTCAGGAACGAATATCCGCCACGCCCGCCCACGCGCGAAACCCGACGTAGCCTATGGCCGTGGTCTTGGTCATCACTGGTACCTCCAAATCATCATGACGGGCGACCCGGCAGGTCCGGAAGCGGGCTCACAAAACCTCGCTCCGCGCCGCGCAGACCGCGCGACCGACCGCCCACCCGCACACGGGGCCATCGAGATCCGGACGCTGACGGATGGAGGGCAGCGCCCGGCGGAGGTCGCACGCACGATCGCCGGCTTTCTTGCCGAAGCGCGGCACTCCCTCGACATCGCGATGTACGACATCCGCTCCGAAACGGACGCGGGAGCCCTCGTGATCGCGTCGCTGTTGGCCGCTGCCCAGCGTGGCGTCGCGATACGCCTGCTCTACGACGTCGCCCACCCCGGCCCGATCCCCGTTCCTCCTCCACCCGAGACCAAACCCGAGGCGATCGAAGCACTCCCGATCCCGACACGCGGCGTCGCAGGCGTTCCCGACCTCATGCACCACAAGTTCGCCGTCCGCGACGGCCGTGCCGTCTGGGCAGGCTCGACGAATTGGACGGACGACTCTTGGTCGCGGCAGGAGAACGTCATCGTGACGATCGAGTCGCGAGAGATTGCGTACGCGCACACGCTCGCCTTTGAGCAGCTCTGGGAGCGCGGCGAGGTCGAGGGAACTGGCAAGGTCGACCCTCGGCCCGAAGACGTCGACGGCGCTCGCGTGAGAGCCTGGTTCTGCCCCGAGCACGGGGAAGCGCTTTCGCACCGTGTCGCCAAACACATTGGAAAGGCGCGCGAGCGCATCCGAATCGCGTCGCCGGTCCTGACCTCGGGCCCGATCCTCGCGACGCTCGTCGAAGTCGTGAACGAGAGCCGCTGCGACGTCGCAGGCGTGGTGGACGACACCCAGGTCGACCAGGTGTTCGGCCAGTGGAAGACGAACGGCGTCAGTGCGTGGAAGATCCCGCTCCTCCGCCGCATCCTCGAAGGAGCACCGATCAACGGCAAGACCTCCACGCGTTGGAAGCCAGGCTCAGTCCACGACTTCATGCACGCGAAGGTCGTCGTCGCCGACGACACGTCGTTCGTCGGCAGCTTCAACTTCTCCCGCTCGGGCGAGCGAAACGCCGAGAACGTGCTCGAGATCAGGGATCGCGACATCGCCGACGAGCTTGCCGCGTTCGTCGACGAGATCCGGTCGCGCTACCCGCCCGCGACGCCGCCGTCTTGAGACGTACCTTCGCGCGCGCACTGACGCCGTGCAGAAGCGGGGCCGGGTGGCTCCCGGCCCCGTCTGCGAGTTCCGGCGACGCGCGCTAGCGCTTCTTCGGGTTGTGCATCTGCTCGCGCAGCGCACCGCCCGGATTCACGCTCGTGTGCAGGTTGACGTAGTAGTTCCTCGGGTTGTCGAGGATCGCCTGGAGCGTCGCTGGCGGTGTCCCCGTCATGACCGTGGTGATGTTCCCGTGCCCGTCCGCGTCCGTGAACGACGCAACGCCAGAGCTCACGACCACTGGGCCGCTCGCTCCCTTAGCCGCCTGGTGGACATGCAGGCCTGTGATGTCCACCGAGCCCGGGAACGAGTAGTTGAAGTAGAAGATCACCTCGCCTGAGGTGAGCGCTCCGGCGCCGGAGCGCTCGAGGTCGAAGGTGACGCTGCCGACCGCATCGGCCTTCAGGCCCTTGATCCGCGGCACCTCCTGACTCGGCTTGAGATTGAGCTTGAACACGGGCGTCGCCGAGAGTGCCGGCTTCTTCGCGGTCGCCCCGCCGACGACAACGAGTGCCATGACCCCGACGAGGATCGCCGGGACCACGAGTCGTATGCGTTTCATGTGCATCCCTCCCTCTGCGCAGAGTTGCACAAAGACAGATGCCCCGGTGAGCGCTTTCTTGCGGGCCGACCCGTACG
>Ga0224510_10000739_pt1 | contig 23529 bp, 22 predicted proteins | sample SF_May12_sed_USG_FD_170161 | JGI IMG/M metagenome (GOLD analysis project Ga0224510, IMG submission 170161) | Sediment microbial communities from San Francisco Bay, California, United States - SF_May12_sed_USGS_4_1 | ecosystem: Environmental > Aquatic > Marine > Sediment | place: USA: California... | reverse complement strand
GGGAGAGGCGCTCGTTCTGTTCATTGTGCTGGGACTGGTCGCCACCTGGCTCGCGATGCAGCTCGATCCGCTTGCGCGCCTATACGCCGCGGCCGGCGGGCTGCTTGCCGTGACCTATCCCTGGCTCAAGCGCTACGTGTACCTGCCGCAGTTCTACCTGGGGGCCGCATTCGGCTGGTCCATCCCGATGGCTTTCGCGGAAATCACCGGCGAAGTGCCGAGAATCGCCTGGCTGCTGCTTTCCTCGGTCGTGCTATGGGCGGCCGTCTACGACACGATGTATGCGATGGTGGATCGCAAGGACGACCTCCGCATCGGCGTCAAGTCCACCGCCATCCTGTTCGGCGATGCGGACCGCGTAATCATTGGCGTGATGCAGCTGATGGCGCTGTTCGCCCTTTGGCTAGTCGGCGATGAGGCCACCCTCGGCCCCTGGTATCGCACGGGCCTCGCTGCCGGCGCCGCGTTCTTCGTGTACCAACAGTGGCTGATCCGCGATCGCGAGCCACGAGCCTGCTTCCGGGCCTTCAACAACAACCACTACTTCGGGTTGGTCGTATTCGTCGGGCTTGCGCTCGACTATCTCTATCGCGGCTGATCGGCTTCAGGCGCGCGCGATCGCCCAGACCTCGATGCGGCGGCAGCCGGCGCGACGGAACGCCAGCGCCAGCGACTCCGCGGTGGCGCTCGTCGTCATCACGTCATCGACGATCGCAACCCGGGATGGCACCGCGCCAGCCTCGATCATGAAAGCACTACGCAGATTGCGCCTTCGCGCACCAGCAGAAAGACCCGTCTGTTCGGCAGTCTCGCGGATGCGGCGCGCGAGCCGGTCCTCGACCGGCAGGCCGAGTTCGCGCGCGGCGAAATTTGCGATCTCGCGGGCCTGGTTGTAGCCGCGCCGATGCTCCCGCTTTGCGGAAAGCGGCACCGGCACGATCGCATCGACCTGCGGCACGCCGCGCTCCGCCACGCGCCTGCCCAGTAAGGATCCGAGAATGCGTGTGATCGGAAGCACGCCGCGGTACTTCATCCGCTGGACCAGCTCGGGCAGCGGAAACTCGTAGCGATAGGGAACGAAGGCAGCATCGAAGGCACGGCGTCGCCTCAGGCAGCGATGACAGGATTCACCTGCCGCGGACACTTTCGTCGCGCAGATCGGGCAGGCCGGTTCGTTGCGCGGCAGGTCGGCTTCGCAACCGGTGCAAAGATCGAGTGCTGGCTTCTGGCCGGGATCCAGGCACAGATAGCAGGTAGCCGGAAACAAGCTGTGCGCGAGCCCTACTGCCCGCCCGTAAACCTGCCGGTACAACCCAGGTTGACAGACGGCTGCGCCGTTCCAATACTTCCCCACCGATCAAGCTTGGCAGGCTGCGGCGCCGCCGATTTGGTGCAATTTCAGCGGGTTGGAGGAGCAATTCGATGGCTCTGAATCAAGGACGGCTCGGCGAGATTCGCAGTGACTGGACGCTTGCGGAAGTTCGAGAACTGCACGCGCTGCCGTTTGCCGACCTCCTGTTTCACGCGCAGTCCGTGCATCGCAGGTACTTCAATCCCAACCGGGTCCAGGTCTCGACGCTTCTCTCCATCAAGACCGGTGCCTGCCCGGAAGACTGCGCCTACTGCCCGCAAAGCATTCGTTACGACACGGGGATCGAGCGGGAATCGCTGATGGAGCCCGGCGCCGTGATCGAGCGCGCCCGCGCGGCGAAGGAAAATGGCGCAACGCGCTTCTGCATGGGCGCGGCCTGGCGCAGTCCGAAGGACCGCGATCTCGAGACCGTCGCCGCCATGGTGAGCGGCGTGCGCAAACTCGGGCTCGAGACCTGCGCGACGCTTGGCATGCTGACGCCCGCCCAGGCCAGGCGGCTGAAAGACGCGGGACTCGATTACTACAACCATAATCTCGATACTTCCGCGGATTTCTACGGCGAAGTCATCACGACGCGGACCTACCAGGACCGTCTCGATACGCTTGCCGCCGTGCGCGATGCCGGCATCCACGTCTGCTGCGGCGGCATCCTCGGGATGGGAGAGGACGCCGCCGACCGCGTGGCACTGCTGCACACGCTCGCGACCCTCTCGCCACATCCCGAGAGCGTGCCGATCAACAACCTGGTGCAGGTCGAAGGCACGCCGCTGGCAGGCACCGCGCCGCTCGATCCCATCGAATTTGTTCGCATCATCGCCGTCGCTCGCATACTGATGCCGCGCGCGCACGTGCGCCTGTCGGCAGGACGCAGCTCGATGAGCGATGAGATGCAGGCGTTGTGCTTCCTGGCCGGCGCCAACTCCATCTTCTACGGCGAAAAGCTCCTGACCACCGGTAATCCGGACACCGCGAGCGACCATGCGTTGTTCGGACGGCTCGGAATCCGGCCGGAACCTGCCGCCGCCGGCAGTTGATGGCAGTGCCTGCCGCGCCGATCTCGTTTGGCCCCGTGCTCGCGGATCTCGAATCACGCGGACTGCGGCGGCGGCGGCGCACCGTGCAGCGGCGCAAACCCGAATCCGCGGAAATCGAGGTCGACGGGCAGCGTTGTGTGGACTTCTGCAGCAACGATTACCTCGGTCTCGCCGCCCATCCAGAGGTCATCGCGGCTTTTATCGACGCCGCGCGCATTCACGGCGTCGGCGCGCGCGCCTCGCACCTGATCACCGGACACCAGGCCGAGCACGAAGCGCTTGAGCAGGAGCTTGCCGCCTTTACCGGGCGCGAGCGGGTAATCGTTTTTTCGACCGGCTACATGGCGAATCTCGGTCTGGTCCGCGCGCTCGTTCCGCGCGGCGCTGCGGTCTACGGTGACGCCCTGAATCATGCGTCGTTGATTGACGGCGGGCGGCTGTCCGGCGCGGCGCTCCATCGCTACCCGCACGGAGACGCCGCCGCACTCGAGCGAGCGCTCGCCGAGCAGGAATCCGGCGCCGCGGTCGTGTTGACCGACGGTGTTTTCAGCATGGACGGCGACCTCGCGCCATTGCCGGCGCTTGCTGCATCCTGCAAACGGCAGGGTGCGTTTCTGGCAGTCGACGATGCCCACGGTCTTGGTGTGCTCGGCGCAACCGGGCGTGGCGTACTCGAGCACTTCCGGCTGACGGAGCTGGAAGTTCCGGCACTCGTCGGTACGTTCGGAAAGGCCCTCGGCACCTTCGGCGCATTCGTCGCCGGGAGCGCCGAGCTGATCGATACCCTGGTCCAGCGCGCCCGCACCTACATGTATACGACCGCACTGCCTCCCGCCGTTGCCGCAGCGACGCGCGCCGCACTTGCCGTCTCGGTCGCAGAACCGTGGCGGCGCGAGCGGGTTCTTGCGCTCACCCGCCGCTTCCGTCAACTCGCGCGGGCCGCAGGTATTCCGCTTGGCGCTTCCGAAACCCCGATCCAGCCCATCCTGCTTGGCGGTGCAGACGACGCTGTGCGGACGAGCAATGCGCTGCTCGAGCGCGGCTTCTTCGTTACGGCGATCCGCCCGCCGACCGTGCCGGCCGGCACTTCGCGCCTGCGTTTGACGCTCTCCACCGTCCATCGCGACATCGATGTCGAAAACCTCGTAGCCAGCCTGGCCGAAGCCCTGGCACCCGCATGAGCAACCAAGGGCATCAACTCGATGCCGCCGCCATTCGCCGGCACCATGATCGTGCGAGTGCGACCTACGATGAATCTGCCGTGCTGCAGGCGCGCGTGCGCCAGCAGTTGATCGATCGTCTCGACTGGATCGCCTTCGAACCGGCATTCATCGTCGATCTCGGATGCGGAACCGGCCACGCGGCGCGCGCTCTCGGCGCGCGATGGCCCGGGGCACGCGTGATGGCCGTCGATTTTGCGGCAGGCATGCTACGCGAAGCCGCCCGTCACGACGAGGCCATGCGATGCGAACGCCTGTGCGCCGATGCACTCGAGCTGCCGCTGCCCGAAGCGAGCGTGGACTTGATGTTCTCCAACCTCATGCTGCCCTGGTGTGACGACCTCGATGCGGCATTCGCGGAAATCGCGCGCGTGTTGCAGCCGCGCGGACTCCTGACATTCACGACTTTCGGCCCGGATACCCTGATCGAGCTGAACGAGGCCTGGCACGAGGCCGACGATTACACGCACATCATTCCATTTGCCGACATGCACGATATCGGCGACGGCCTCATCCGCGCAGGTTTTGTCGAACCCGTGCTCGATGTCCTGCGCTACACGCTGACCTACCCGGACGTTCTTGCGTTGATGCGCGACCTCAAGGCCATCGGTGCACGAAACGCGACGACCGGCCGGCCGCGCGGACTGACTGGAAGACAGACGCTGCGGACTGTCGAGAAGACCTACGAACGCCATCGTCATGAAGGAAAGTTGCCTGCGACCTATGAAGTCATATTCGGGCAGGCCTGGGGTGCTATCGGGCGCTCTGATGCCGAGCAGGATGGCGAATTCTCGATCCCCGTGTCCGCGATACGCCGTCGCGGCAAGTCACTATGAGCCGCAGTTTCTTCGTAACCGGCACCGATACCGGCGTCGGCAAGACGCTCGTCACGGCGGCGCTGCTACGCCGCTTGCGTGAATCCGGTGTCACCGTCGCAGGTATGAAGCCGGTCGCTGCGGGCGCGATCGCGGGCCCCGAGGGGCGCGCGAATAAAGATGCGCTGCTCCTGCAATCCGAGTCGAGCCTGCGGCATCCCTATGCGATCGTGAATCCCTGGCTGTTCGAACCGGCAATCGCGCCGCATATCGCTGCTGCAGAGGCCGGCATCGTGATCGACACGAATCGCATCGTCGATGCCCACGATGTATTGCGCGCATCAGCCGAGGTGGTTCTCGCCGAAGGCGCGGGTGGTTTTCTCGTGCCGCTGGATGCCCGCCGCTCATTCGCCGATTTGCCGGGCCTGCTCGGCATGGAAGTACTGCTGGTTGTCGGGCTGCGGCTCGGCTGCCTGAATCACGCGCTCCTGACGACGGCAGCGATCGCAGCACGCGGTTACAGGCTCGCCGGCTGGATCGGAAACTGCATCGACGCTGCATTTGCGCGGCAGGATGCCAACATCGCCACGCTCACTGGAATGATCGTTGCGCCCTGCCTCGGCATCGTTCCATGGCTGCCGAATCCGGGCGTTGCCGAGGCCGCGGCAGCCCTTCCGGCTGCGGCGATGCTGCGGCCTGCCTGAGCGGCCGCCATCACGCCGCATCCCGTTGGATTGCAAGGGGAAAATCCCGTTGCGGCTGATTACCGCGTCCCTTAGGATGCGCGGGCCGTGAGCCCGCGATACGCTGGCCACCATCAAGGGAGTCTCGGTGTCCATCGTGAAGCGGAACTCTAAGCTGCCGGCTGTCGCCGGCGCGCTCGCAGCGCTCACAACCCTGCCCGCGCACGCGGATTGGAGCCTGCTGAACATGCCGAAAGGCGTCAGCGAGCTGTCCCGCGGGAACTACGACATGCACATGATCATGTTGTGGATCTGCTTCGCCATCGCGGTCGTGACCTTCGGCGCGATGATCTTCGCGATGATCCGCTTCCGGAAGTCCAGGGGCGCCGTCGCCGACACCAAGCTGCTGCACAATGCGCGCCTCGAAGCTGCCTGGACCCTGGTGCCAACCGTCATCCTGATCGCGATGGCGATCCCCTCGGTCGAGAAACTGATCAAGATCGAAGACATGAGCGGCTCGGAGCTTACGGTGAAGATCACTGGTTACCAGTGGTACTGGCAGTACGAATACCTGGGCAAGCAAGTGTCCTTCTACAGCCGCCTCGCGCGCACCAGCGACCTCGCCCGCCAGCGCGGTTCCGGCATCGACCCGAACACGGTGGAGAATTATCTCCTCGAAGTGGACAAGCCGCTGGTCGTGCCGACCGGCACGAAGATCCGGCTGTTGCTGACAGCCAATGACGTGATCCACGCCTGGTGGGTGCCCGACTTCGGCATGAAGCGCGACGCGATACCCGGCTTCATGAACGAGATGTGGATATCGGTGGATGCGGACAAGCCCGGAACCTATCGCGGAAAGTGCGCCGAACTTTGCGGCGCGGACCACGGCTTCATGCCGATTGTCGTCGTCGCGAAGCCGAAACCGGAATTCGAAGCCTGGCTCGCACAACAACAGGTGACGGAGTGAAACAGATGGCGCACGGTAACGAAGCCGCGGGCCACGGCAATCATGACGGGCCGCCGAAGGGACTGGTTCGCTGGCTGACGACGACGAATCACAAGGACATCGGGACGATGTACCTGGTGTTCTCGCTCGCGATGTTCCTGATCGGTGGCTTGATGGCGCTCGCGATCCGCGCCGAGCTGTTCCAGCCGGGCCTGCAATTCGTCAATCCTTCATTCTTCAACCAGCTGACGACGGTGCATGCCCTCGTCATGGTATTCGGCGCGGTGATGCCGGCAACCGTCGGACTCGCCAACTGGATGATTCCGCTGCAGATCGGCGCGGCCGACATGGCCCTGCCACGCATGAACCTGTTCAGCTTCTGGCTGCTGTTCTTTGCATTCATGCTGCTGATCTCGACGTTTTTCGTGCCGGGCGGCGCGCCGGCCGCCGGCTGGACACTCTATCCACCGCTGGTGCTGCAGACGGGTACCGCATTCCCGATGGCGATCTTCGCGATCCACATGATGGGCGCCTCGTCGATCATGGGTGCCATCAACGTCATCGTGACAATCGTCAACATGCGCGCGCCGGGCATGACGCTCCTGAAGATGCCGCTGTTCTCCTGGTCGTGGCTGATCACGGCGTATCTTCTGATCGCGGTCATGCCGGTGTTCGCGGGCGGCGTAACGATGCTCCTGACCGATTACTACTTCCAGACGAGCTTCTTCAATGCGGCAGGCGGCGGTGACCCCGTGCTGTTCCAGCATGTGTTCTGGTTCTTCGGTCACCCCGAGGTCTACATCATGATCCTGCCGGCATTCGGGATCATCTCGGAGATCATCCCGACATTCTCCCGGAAGCCGATCTTCGGCTACGAGGCGATGGTCTACGCGATCGCGTCGATCGCCTTCCTGTCATTCATCGTCTGGGCGCACCACATGTTCACGGTCGGAATGCCGCTGGCCGGGCAGCTATTCTTCACGCTGTCGACGATGCTGATCGCGGTGCCGACCGGCGTGAAGGTGTTCAACTGGACCACGACCATGTGGCGCGGCTCGCTCAGTTTCGAGCCGCCGATGCTGTTTGCGCTCGCATTCCTGTTCCTGTTCACGATCGGCGGGTTCTCCGGCCTGATGCTCGCGATCGCGCCGGCCGATTTCCAGTACCACGACACTTACTTCGTGGTCGCGCACTTCCATTACGTCCTGGTGCCCGGTGCGGTATTTGGCATCATGGCTGCGGTCTACTACTGGCTGCCGAAGTGGACCGGTCACATGTATGACATGACGCTCGCGAAATGGCATTTCTGGCTGACCGCGATCTTCGTCAATGTGCTGTTCTTCCCGCAGCATTTCCTCGGCCTCGCCGGCATGCAGCGCCGCATACCGGACTACCCGACGCAGTTCACCGACTGGAACATGGTTTCGTCGATCGGCGGCTTCGGTTTCGGCCTGTCACAGCTCCTGTTCGTGTGGGTGATCATCAGGTGCGTGAAGGGCGGGCAGCGCGCCACGGCCGGTGTCTGGGACTGGCCGCACGGACTCGAGTGGACCGTGCCCTCGCCCGCGCCCTACCACACCTTTGAGAAGGCGCCGGAGCTCCATTGAGCCAGCGCGCATCCAACCTGCGGTTCGCGATCGCGCTTGGCGTCGCCTCGTTTGCGGTCTGGTGCGCGTACGTCCTGATCCGCTTGATGGAGATCGGTTGATGGAAGCGCCGCGCCGAAAGTCCAATCGCGGGCTTGTCGCCCGGCTCGTGCTGATGACCGCTGGCAGCTTCGCATTCGGATTCGCGCTCGTGCCGCTCTACGACGTGTTCTGCGAAGTCACGGGCATCGGGACACGCGCGGAGTTGAGCCGTGCAGCCACGGCCGACGCCTCCGCACCGGACGTGAACCGCACCGTCGTCGTCGAGTTCACGGCCTCCGTGCCAGACAACGGATCCTGGGAATTCGCGCCGGTGGTTGCATCGATGGAAGTGCATCCGGGCCGGCTCTACGAAGCGCACTACACCGCGCACAATCTCGCGGACCGCGAGACGACCGGCCAGGCCGTGCCGAGCATTACGCCGCTGCGCGCGGCGCGCTACTTCCGGAAGACCGAGTGCTTCTGTTTCACGCCGCAGAAGTTTGCGCGCGATGAGCAACGGGAATTGCTGGTGAGATTCACGGTCGACCGGGACCTGCCGCCCGGCATCGATCGCCTGACGCTGTCCTACGCGTTCTACGACGTAGCACACGTGGCCGGCGGAGCCGGATAAGGGAGCGCGGATGGCACAAGCAAAAAACGCCGGGGAAGCTGGCCAGTATTACTTCCCGCACGGCAGCCGCCTGCCGTTCTTCGGGTCGATGTCGCTATTCGTTCTGATGGCGGGTGCTGCCGCGACACTGAACGGCGCCAGCATCGGCGCCTGGGTGCTCGGCGCCGGCGCCCTGCTGCTTTGCGCGCTGTTCTTCTTCTGGTTCGGCGAGGTCATCCGCGAAAACCAGGCCGGCATGTACAACGAACAGGTCGGCCGCTCATTCCGCATGGGGATGATGTGGTTCATCTTCTCCGAGGTCATGTTCTTCGCCGCATTCTTCGGCGCGCTCTTTTACGCGCGGCAGCTATCGGTACCCTGGCTCGGCGGTGAGGGCGAAAAGGCGGTCACTAGCCTGCTGTGGCCGGGCTTCGAGGCGGCCTGGCCCAGCAACGGGCCAGGCGCACTGAGCCCGCGCGAGGACGGCAGCTACGAGACCATCCCGGCCTTCGGCCTGCCGGCGGTCAATACGGCGCTGCTCTTGACCTCTGGTCTCACGATCACGATTGCGCACCATGCCATGAAGATGGGCAATCGCGGCGTGTTGAAGATCTTTCTCGCGCTGACCTTCCTGCTGGGATTCACCTTCCTCGGCGTCCAGGCACACGAGTACGGCGAAGCCTACCGCGAGCACGGACTGCAGCTTGGCACCGGCATTTACGGCTCGACCTTCTTCATGTTGACCGGATTCCACGGCCTGCACGTCACGGTCGGCGCGATCATGCTGGTCGTGATCTGGCTACGCTGCATGAAGGGGCATTTCACGCCGCGCCAGCATTTCGCGTTCGAGGCCGTCGCCTGGTACTGGCACTTCGTCGACGTGGTCTGGCTCGGGCTCTTCATCTTCGTCTACTGGCTCTGACGCGGTGGGCGCTGCGCCAACAGCAGGCAAGCGTTTCATCGCGATCGCCGGCAACATCGGCGCAGGCAAAACAGAACTGACGCGGTTCCTGTGCCGCCGCTACGACATCAAGCCGTTCTACGAGCCCAACGACCAGAATCCCTACCTCGCGGATTTCTACGCTGACATGAAGACCTGGGCCTACCGGTCCCAGGTCTTTTTCCTGACGCACAAGTTCCGCCTGCACCTCGAGTTGCAGGACGAACCCGGCACGGTCGTGCAGGACCGCACGATTTACGAGGACGCGGAGATCTTCGCGCGCAATCTCTACCGGCAGCACCACATCGATGCGCGCGATTTCAAGCTCTACTGGCAGCTTTACCAGTCGATCAGCGCGACGCTCAGACCGCCCGACCTGATGATCTACCTGCGCTGCCCGGTGCGGACGCTTCGCAAGCGCATCAAGCTTCGCGGCCGCACCATGGAACACGATATCCCGGTCGCCTATCTCCGGAAGCTCAACAGCCTCTACGAGGACTGGTTCAAGCGCTACGACCTCTCGCCGGTGCTGGTGCTCGAGTCGGACAAGCTCGACTGGCTGACGGATCTTGTGGACAGGGTAGACCTGTTCCGGAAGATCGAGCACTACCTGGACTGACGGCACCCGCCGCTCCATCCCGTCTGTGCTAGTTTTACGCGGAAGGAGAATTCGACATGCCTGGTAAAAAGCGGCGCAACGGCCGGCCTAGATTGACGATCGTCAGCGGCAACGGCTCGATGAAGGCCGCGCCCATGCCTCGCGCGGGTTCTCCCACATCGATCGACGGCCTGCCGACCCGGATCTATTTCTCGCGCGCCAGCTCCACGCCGAATACCACCAGCCTGAACGTGCTCAGAAAGTACGCCGAGTGGATGAAACGCGACCGGGCGCAGAAAATCTTCGTTGTCGGCCATGCCAACAAGCGGCTGTGGGACAAGGCGTCGCTCGCTCTCGCGGACGCGCGGGCGCGTGCCGTCCGCGACCTGCTGGTCTGGCTCGGCGCCCACGGCGCCCAGGTTCGCCGCGTGACGCCCTCGCAGCTGCACCGGATCCCGTCCCGCTCGACCCGCGACGAACGGATCGCACACCGGTTCGTTGAGCTGATCGTCGGGCCTACCGACTCACTGATCGCAAAGAAAATGATCACGGCGCGCCGATCATCCTCGCGCAGACGCGCGGCCTGAGCAGCGCCAGCTGAACTGGCTTCATGAGGACTGGTTCGAGCGCAACCCGGATTGACACGCAATGCCAAGCCGCATCGGCCTGACTGGCGCAATGGCGGCCGAGCGGCTCCGGGCCGACGGCCCGAATGAGCTTCCGGCCGCACGTGGGCGGCGCCTGCTCGACGTGCTGCTGCACGTCATCACGGAACCCATGTTCCTGCTGTTGTGCGTGGCCGCCGTCCTTTACCTGCTGCTCGGCGAATTGCGCGAGGCACTGGTGCTCGCCACGTCGCTGGTGGTGATTATCGTCATATCGTCCTCGCAGGAACGCCGCGCAGGGCGCGCACTCGAGGCGCTTCGCGATCTTTCAAGCCCCCGTGCCGCCGTGTTGCGCGATAGCGAACTGCGGCGCATCGCGGGGCGCGAGGTCGTGCGGGGAGATATTGTGTTGCTGGCCGAGGGCGATCGGGTGCCGGCAGACGGAATCCTGCTGGAATCCATCGATCTCGAGATTGATGAATCGCTGCTGACCGGCGAGTCGCTTCCTGCACTGAAGCAAGCCGTGCGGGAAGTTGCGGACGCGGCGCAGGCGCCGGCGGAAGCCCGCGTGTATTCCGGAACCCTCGTCGTCCGCGGGCATGCGACCGCAGAGATCACGGCAATCGGCGCGGGTACGGAGCTGGGACGGATCGGGCATGCGCTTGCGACCCTGAAGCCCGAGCAGACACCGCTCTACGCCGAGACCCGGCGCATGGTGATCTGGCTCGCGATCCTTGGAATCGCTCTCTGCGTTGCCGTCCTGTTTCTCTACGTCGCGACGCGCGGCGGCTGGGTCGAAGGGGCGCTTGCCGGCATCACGCTGGCGATGAGCGTCCTGCCGGAAGAGTTCGCGGTCGTGCTGACTGTTTTTCTTGCGCTGGGAGCATGGCGACTCTCCAGGCGGGGCGTGCTGACGCGAAGCATGCCCGCCATCGAGGCACTCGGCGCGGCAACCGTGCTCGCAGTCGACAAGACCGGCACACTGACCGAAAACCGCATGGTCGTGTCCGTGCTGGACGACGGCGTCACGCGGCTGACACTCGACGACCTGCAGAGCGTGCTCGATTCAGGAATGCGCGGCTTGCTCGGGTCGGCGTTCGCAGCCTGCGAGATCCAGGCATTTGATCCGATGGAGCGGGCGATCGCGGCGGCCGCGCGGAAACACGCCCCGCAGGAAGCGCAAAGCCTCGGCCGCATGACGCTGGTGCACGAGTACGAACTCACGCCGGAACTGCTCGCCGTGACCCATGTCTGGAAGGACGACGCGCCGAACCCGCTGCTGGTCGCCACCAAGGGAGCGCCGGAGGCGATCGCCGGGCTCTGCCACATGGAGGCCACGGAAATCACGCGCCTGCTCGAGCGCATCGACCAGATCGCGCGCGACGGACTGCGCGTACTTGCGATTGCAAGCGCCGAAATCCTGCATGGAACGCCGCCCGCGACGCCGCGCGAGATCCATTTCCGTTTCCTCGGGCTGATCGGCCTGCGAGATCCGGTGCGAAAGACGGTGCCCTTGGCGCTCGCGGACTGCCATCGCGCCGGCATTCGCGTCGTGATGATCACCGGCGATCATCCGGGCACCGCGCTGGCGGTTGCAAAGGCGGTCGGCCTCGACGAATCGCGCGGTCTGTTGACGGGGAGCGAGCTCGCGGTGATGGATGAGACTGCGCTGCGGGAGCGCGCGGCTTCGGTGAATGTTTACGCGCGGGTGCTGCCGGCAGAGAAATTGCGGCTGGTCCGCGCGCTGCGCGCCCACGGCGGGGTGGTTGCGATGACCGGCGATGGCGTCAATGACGCCCCGGCGCTGAAGGCGGCGGACATAGGCATCGCCATGGGCAGCCGCGGTACCGATGTTGCGCGCGAGGCCGCTTCTCTCGTGCTGGTCGATGATGACTTCGGCAGCCTGGTGGCGGCTATCCGCATGGGCCGGCGGATCTACGAGAACATCAGGAGCGCCATGAGCTACCTGATCGCAGTACACATTCCCCTTGCAGGCGCAGGCTTGCTGCCACTGCTGCTGGGCTGGCCGCTGCTTCTGTTTCCATTACATGTCGTCTTTCTCGAGTTCGTGATCGATCCCGCCTGCTCTTTGGTCTTCGAAGGCGAGGATCGTGGAGAGGAGATCATGCGGCGGCCGCCGCGCGCCCACGGCGAGCGATTGTTTTCCGGAAAGATGCTGCTGGAGAGCGTCGCGCTCGGGCTCGTCAGCCTGGTCGCAGTCGCGCTGGTCTACGGATTCGCTCTAATGAGTTTCACTGACGGGCAGGCCCGGGCGCTTGCATTCACGGTGCTGGTCGTCAACAACCTCGCTCTGATCCTGGTCAGTCGTCCACGGTCCGGCTCGTTCGCCTCGGTGCTGCTGCGCCCCAATCGATCATTCTGGGTGATTTCCGTACTCGCACTTGCGGCGCTGGTCATCGCCACCAGCGTGCCGTCGGTCGCCGTCGCTTTCCGCATCGAGACGCCCCCGATCGCGGCCGCCATTGCAGCCGCCCTCGCAGGGATGGGTGCTGTTGCCATAACCGGGATCCTGCGGGCTGCCCTGCGGGCGCCGCGCAGGTAAAATTCGCGGATGACAGGCACACAGGGCCGCGAGTTGGCATGGTTTGCGGGGCCGCATGTACCCGTGAAGGGGCGGACCCGTTCTTCTTCGATCCTGGAATGGTTTTCGGCGGTCGCTGGCGCGACCTGGCGTCAATCCGCGCGCTCTAGTTATGCGTGCCGCGCGGTTCGATCCAGCCGAGCTTCCAGGTCGCCCACAACACGATGAACAGCGTAATGGACAAGCCGATGCGCCATGTCAATGCCCGCACCATGCGTTTCGACTCGCCTTTGTAGTCGTGCACGAGGTGCAGCATGGCCGAAGCCAGGCTCAGGATGATCGCGAAGAAGATGACCAGTACCAGCCACTTGACCCACGACATGGACAGCCCCGGCGCTTGTTCTGATGCGGAAGTATAGCCCGGTGTTGAACCTGGGCCGCTTCCGATTTGAGCTGCGCCCCGTCGCGACCGCTGCAATGGCGGTTGCAGTCGCCCTGTTCGCGGCGCTCGGCAACTGGCAGCTGGAACGTTCCGCGGAAAAGCGCATGCTGGATGAGGATTTCACCCGCATGGGGGCTGCGCTGCCGCTCCCGCCCGCTTCCATTACCGTGCCGCGTTACCAGCGTGTCATCGCCGCCGGCCATTACGACACCAGCCATCAATTCCTGCTCGACAACATGAGTGAATCCGGTAGCGCCGGGGTCCATGTGCTGACGCCGCTCTTGCTGGCGGACGACAATGCCGTGCTCGTCGATCGCGGCTGGGCGCCATTCGGCGTGACCCGCGATTCCCTGCCCGATGTTGCCGTGGGCAGCGCAGTCCGCGAAGTCACCGGTCGAATGGACCAGCTGCCGCGCCCTTCGATCCGGCTTGCGGCCGCGCCTGCCGAGGCCTGGCCCCGCCTGACCAGCTTCCCGGAAATGCATGAGCTCGCAAGCCAGCTGGGCCGGGGTCTGCATCCGCAGCTGATACTCCTTGATCCGCAGGAACCCGATGGTTTCGTGCGCAACTGGCAGGTGCCGGGCACGACTTCCGTGCGCCACCTCGGCTATGCGATCCAGTGGTTTGCGTTCGCCGTCACGGCTGTTGCGATCTGGATTGCGCTCGGCCTGAGCCGTAGCGGGGAGCCCGGATGACCGACGCTGCCACGAGACGCAGGTCCAGCCGCCGCAATTTCCTGATGCTGGCGTCGCTGTTTTTCGTGCCGTTCGCGGCGGCCGCCTGGCTTTATTACTTTTCTGCGTGGCGCCCGGCCGTCGCCGCGCATGGCGAGCTGATCGATCCGCCGCGGCCATTGCCGGCCATCGCCTTCAGCCTGCCAGATGGCGGAGTCACTTCGCCCGAGGTGCTGCGCGGCGCCTGGTCACTTGTCTATCTGGCCAGCAATTCCTGCGCCGAGGACTGTACCAAAGCGCTCGCGGTACTCGCACACGTGCGGATTGCACTCGCCAAGGATGCAACCCGCGTGCAAAGAGTGCTGCTGCATTCCGGCAAATGCTGTGCCGCTGGATTTCCAGGGCCGGGCGATGCGGACCTGCTGGTGCTCGGCGCCACGGGGGCCGAGGGAGAGGCACTGCTGGCGCTGTTTCCCCGGGCGCCCTATGGCTCAGCCTCAATCTACGTCGTCGATCCGCTCGGAAACCTCATGATGCGCCACTCGGCCAGCGGTGAAGCCCGGGGCCTGCTCAAGGACCTCGAACGGCTGCTACGCCTGTCGAGTATCGGCTAAAGTTCGCGCATGAGCTCCAGGCTGAAGTGGTTTCGTCGAGCTGCCATGGTCGCAACACTCCTTTGCGTGATCGTGGTCGTGGTCGGCGCCTGGGTAAGACTGACCAACGCGGGCCTTGGCTGCCCGGATTGGCCGGGCTGCTATGGCCAGGTCCATCCGTCGCAGGTGGCCGAAATCGCCGGCAACGCCAACGCCTATCAGAAGGCGCTCAACGAGATGGTGCACCGTTACATCGTGGGTGCGCTCGCGCTCGCGATTCTTGGCCTCGCAGCGTTCTCGGTCTGGAACCGCCGCGACCCGGCGCAGCCGCGCGTATTGCCCTGGGTCATCGTCGCGCTGGTCGTGCTGCAGGCGCTGCTCGGCATGTGGACCGTGACACTGCTGCTGAAGCCGCTGATCGTGACGCTGCATCTGCTGGGTGGTCTTGCGACCCTTTCCATGTTGTGGTGGCTGGCGCTCACGCCGGAACGGCGCGAGCTGAAAGCCGCAGAACGACCGGTACGCAATCTCGCGATCGTCGCCATGGCCGTCGTGATCACGCAGATTTCGCTCGGTGGCTGGACCAGTACCAATTACGCCACTGCGGCATGCGCGGAATTCCCCACCTGCCACGGGAGCTGGTGGCCCGACATGGATTTTGCGAATGCGTTCGTGTTGTGGCGGGGGCTGGGCATCGATTACGAGGGTGGCGTGCTCGACGGGCCCGCGCGCGTCGCCATTCATTATTCACACCGGCTGGGCGCATACCTGACGGCGCTCGTATTGTTGCTGCTCGTCATGGGGGTCTGGCGGCGCGGACAGACGATGTTTACGCGCGCAGCCGGAACGGCCGTCCTGATCGCGCTGATACTTCAGGTCCTGATCGGCATGAATCTGGTGTGGCAGGGCTGGCCACTCTGGCTCGGCACCTTGCACAACGCCGGCGCCGCAGCGGTCGTGCTCGCGATGGTCGCGCTGCTGCGCTGCCTGGCCCCGCGCCCCGCAGGCGGGCCGGTCCGCCTGCGTTCCTGAGTTCGCGGCCGGTAAAATTCCGCGCCGAAGCCCCGAACATAGGCTGTGCTAGCATCTTCCGACCGCGATGAATCCCAGGGAACACAGCGCCAGCAGCGCGGCAACGCCGGTCATCTCGGCCAGGGCCCGCGATTACCTCGAGCTGACCAAACCCAGGGTCGTCTCGTTGATCATGTTCACCGCGATCGTCGGCATGTTCCTCGCCGTGCCGGGCTTCCCCCCGGTCGGCGCGATGGTTTGGGGCACGATCGGCATCGCGCTCGCCGCCTCATCAGCCGCCGCAATCAATCATGTGCTCGACCGGCGCATCGACGCGGAAATGGCGCGCACCCGCAGACGCCCATTGCCGCGAGGCACGGTGTCCGAGTCTTATGCGCTCGCCTTTGCGTTCGTCCTGGGAGCCGGTTCGATGCTGATCCTGGCTCTCCTTGTCAATGCGCTGACGGCGATCCTGTCATTTCTCTCGCTGATCGGTTACGCCGTTGTCTACACCGTGTGGCTCAAGCGCACAACGCCGCAGAACATCGTGATCGGCGGAGCGGCCGGCGCGGCCCCGCCGGTCCTCGGCTGGACCGCTGTCACCGGCGAAATGCATTCCGATGCGCTGCTGCTGTTCCTGATTATTTTCGCCTGGACACCGCCCCATTTCTGGGCGCTCGCGATCGCGCGCCGCGACGAATACGCGCGCGTCGGCATCCCGATGCTGCCCGTCACGCACGGCATCGAGTACACGAAACTCTTCATCTGGTACTACACGATCCTGCTGACGGTCGTAACCGTCATGCCCTGGCTGACGGGCATGGCCGGCCTTCCCTATCTCGCGACCGCGTTGCTGCTCGACGCCGTATTCCTGCGCCACGCCTGGGCACTCAGGGTCACGGATCGTGCAGACCTGCCGATGCGCACATTCCGTTTCTCGATCAATTATCTGGCGCTGCTGTTTGCCACGCTGTTGATCGACCACTACCTGCCGCGCGGCATCAGCTGAGCCGCCGGCGCCTGGCGTGATCAATCGCTTCGCCAACCGGATGCGCAGGCTGCGGCGCCAGGCGCAGTTCGAAAAGACACTTTTCACGCTTGCGGAGTCACGCCCTGGGCGGGCCATGGCGGCACGGGCGATCCTTGTATTCGCGCTCCTTGCGGTCGTGCTCGCAGTGCTGTGGCTGGAGCGCGACGGTATCCGCGACATGATTGATGGCGAGCTGTCGTTCCTTGACCTGCTGTATTTCATGGTCATCAGCCTCACGACAGTCGGCTATGGCGATATCGTGCCGGTGACCGAGAAGGCACGATTGATCGACGCGGCCATACTGACCCCGGCACGGCTGATTGTCTGGCTGGTGTTCGTCGGCATTGCCTTCGAGCTTTTCTTCCACAAGGGACTGGAGCGGATACGCATGATGCGACTGCAGCGGAAATTGGGTGATCACATCATCATCTGCGGTTATGGCCACAGCGGCCGCACTGCTGCCGCAGAACTGGTCAACCGCGGCACGGACCGCGAGCAAGTCGTCGTCATCGACACGGATGATGCGCTGCTGAAAAATGCAGCGGAAGCGGGCCATATCGGGCTGCGCGGCGATGCGACATTGCAGCGAACGCTGCAGGACGCCGGCGTCGAGCGTGCCGCGGCAATCATCGTCTCTACCGGCCGCGATGACACGAATGCGCTGGTCATCCTGACGATCAGGCAACTGAATCCCAAGATCCGCGTCATATCCGCGGTGCGTGAAGAAGAGAACGGCCCGTTGCTGCGGCAAGCCGGCGCCAACACGACCGTGACGCCATCGCGCCTCGCCGGCTACCTGCTGGCCGACTCCGTCACCCACCACCACATCAACGACTTCGTGCTCGACGTGCTGAGCTCAGGCGGCCGCCTGCTGCTGGTGGAACGAACAGCAACGGAAAGTGAGATCGGTCAGCGCGCCGGACTTGTAGGCGGGGTGCTGGTGTTGCGAATCATGCGCGACGGAAAGCCAGTTGGCTTCTGGGAGCCGCAGGCCACCATCGCGGGCGGCGATACTTTGCTCGCACTGCAGCCCGCAACCGCCTGACGCCCGCAAAACGATGCTCAAGTAAGATGCGGGAATGGACTTCGGTTTTCTCACCGTGATCGACTGGCACGCACTCGCCGTGCTGGCGATCACTCTCGGTACGTTCTGGCTGTTCGCCAAGGAACAGCTGCCGGTACAGAGCACGGCCCTGCTGTCGCTGCTGGCGCTGATGCTTCTGTTCGGCGTGTTTCCCTACGACGCCGGCAATCGGCCACTGGGCCCGGAACAGTTCCTGGCCGGCTTCGGCAATACCGCTCTTGTCACGATCTGCTTCCTGATGGTCCTCGGCCGCGGCCTGGTCGCGACCGGTGCCCTCGAGCCCATCGTGCGCCGGCTTGCGCGAATCTGGTCCTTTGCTCCGCAATTCGCGTTCCTGCTGATGCTGATTTTCTGCATGCTCGCGAGTGGCGTCATGAACGACACGCCAATCGTCGTGCTGATGATGCCGGTGCTGGTCGCGGTCGCCGCACGCACTGGCTCGAGTGCGACACGCACGCTGCTGCCGATGAACTACGCTGTTTTGATCGGCGGCATGGCGACGACCATAGGTACCTCGACAAATCTGCTGGTGGTCGGCATCGCCGAGAAGCAGGGCCTGCCGGCATTCGGCCTGTTCGATTTTGCGCCCATGGTCGCGATCGCGGCTGCCATCGCGTTGCCGTATCTCTGGCTGGTCGTACCGCGACTACTGCCACAGGGCATAGGCGACCGGCCGAATATTGAGCCCCTGGCTTTCGATGCCTCGCTCACCCTCCGGGAGGGCAGCTATGCGGCCGGCCGCGAACTGCGCGAGGTGCTGAAAAAACACCCGCGCCTGAAGCCGCGCGGGCTGGTGCGCAATGGGATCGAGATTGCGCGATTGCCCACGCTGACGCTCAAGGCAGGAGACCAGCTGCTCCTGCACGACTCACCGGAACAGCTGCGCGAATATGCGACCGTGCTGGGCGCCTGGCTGCATGCGCGCGAACACGACGAGGCCGCGCCCGAGCCCGGCCAGAAGCTGGCGCAGGCACTGATTGCCTCGGATTCCGACCTGGGCGGCACCATGCTGGCCGCCACCCGATTCGGCGACGAACATGGTCTGTCCGTCATCGGGCTGCATCGTCCGGGCGGTGAGTCCGCCCTGGATCCCGCTGTCGCCTTGTTGCGGCCCGGCGATGTCGTGCTGCTGCGCGGCACCAAGGAAGGCATCGAGCGCTTGCGCGCAGCGCCCGGTGTATTGATCCTCGATGCGACCCTGGAAATTCCCCACACGCGGCGCGCCCCGCTCGCGCTCGCGATACTGGCGGGCGTCATCCTGATAGCAGGGACCAAGTTGCTGCCGATGGTGCTGGCGTCGGCGGTAGGCGTTGCCGCCATGCTGCTAACGGGCTGCCTACGTTGGCAGGAAGCGACCGATGCGCTGTCATCGAAGGTCGTGATGATCGTCGTCGCGAGTCTCGCACTCGGCGTGGCGCTCACCGCAACCGGCCTGATCGCAATGGCAGGTTACGGCCTGGCTGCCCTTGGCGACATCATCCCGCCCGCCGCAATGATTACGCTGCTCATGTTGCTGATGGCCATCGTCACGAACTTCGTATCGAACAACGCCGCCGCAATCATCGGCACACCGATCGCAATCGCGATGGCCACGACCCTTGGCGCGGACCCCCGACCCTTCGTGCTGGCCGTGCTGTTTGGCTGCAATATCAGCTACGCAACGCCAATGGGCTACCAGACCAACCTGCTGGTCATGTCCGTGGCAGGCTACCGGTTCAAGGATTTCGTTCGCGCCGGGCTGCCGCTCGCGGTCTTGATGTGGGTCACGTTGACCTGGCTGCTTGCCAGAAAGTACGGATTGCTCTGAATTCCGTCAGGGGCCGCCGTCAGTACCTGCCGCGGGTTCCGGGACATCGACAACCGGCGCTACCACCTCGAGCCGGCGGCCGGCCAGCGGCAGTCCCACTGCGAAAATCGTGATTGTCGCCACGATGCAGGTGAACACGACGACCGGCAGCTCCGTGGTTGCGACAACTCCAGCCGCCATAGGAACGGTCGCCAGCACACCAGCGGCCAGGCCGCGCGGCATGCAGACAGCGACCAGACCACGCCGCGCCGACCCAAGCCCGGATCCCAGTGTCGCCGCGCGCACTGCCGGCACGCGCGCCGCGTACAGCACCGCGGCCAGCAGCACACCCAGCGCGACCAGCGGCCAGGGGGGCGTCAGCAGGGCGCCGATCATGACGAAGAAGAACGACTTCACGATGAACGCCATCTGGCTATGGAATCCGCGAACTCCCATGCCCAGGTCGATGTCGGTCACCATGCCGAGCCGCCGGCTGAAGAGCCTGGCATTTCCGACGATCACCGCAAAAGTCAGTATTCCCATCGCAGCACTCGCGCCCAGGTATTCGACGCCGACATAGAGGAGCAGCAACCCGGCCAGCGTCACGGGATAGGCGTGCTCGGCATCGCGAAGCAGGTGCAGCAGGAACAACCAGAGCAGCCCGGCTACCACACCTACGGCAAAAGCGAGACCGAACGACTTCAGCAGCACGACTGCCGTGCCCGCTTCCGATCCGGTCTGGCGCAGCAGTATCGCCATGCACGCGCTTGCACCAACGACGCAGAGCGCATCGGTAAAAGCGGACTCAAGGCTGACCAGGTCCGAGACGCTCGATTCGACCCGGGCGATCGCCATCGCCGGCATGACTATGATGGAGCTCGAGCCGCCGAGTATCGATCCGAGCATCGCCCCGTGCAGCCAGGTCCACTCCGGCGCCAGGATCCCGATCTCGCGGGCACCCATGCTGACGACCGCGACGGCTGCGGCGGACATAGCGAATCCGACCAGCGCGAGGGTGAGCGCGCGCGGCGCGCTGCGCGCAACGGTATCCAGCTTGAGGCTCGTGCCGCCATTGAAGAGGATCACGATGAGCGCGAAAGCGGCGAAGTACGGGGCGATTTCCAGCAGCAGCGGCTTGCTCAGGATCCCGAGCAGCGGACCCAGGATCCAGCCGCAGATAATCAGCCAGACCACGTCGGGTACGCGGGTCCTCGCAAAGACCACCTCCCCGAGCGCACCGATCAGGAAAATGCCGGCGACCAGCAGCAGCATGAAGGAAACATCGCTCATGTCAGATTCACCCTTGTCCCCGGAGCGCAATGATGCGTGGCCATCTGTGAAACCGCCAGAGGCAGATGGAATTCGCCATTCGCCTAACGGCCTCCGGCGCGCTATGGTTCGCGCCGGAGGCTGGCCGACATGAACGACATCTGGGGATTCGCAGAGGATTTCTATGCAGGGGGGCTGGCACGCCTGCAGCAGCCAGACCAATGGTGGCAGATCGGCGTCATCTTGGTGGCGGTTGCGTTTTCGTGGCTGGCCGCGCACCGCCTGCGCAGGTACTTCGAAAGCACCGGCAGGGCAGGCGCCGGGTCCCCGCTGGAGATTGTCGCCACGCTGAGCGATCGCATCGCATTTTCTGCTTGTCTGGGACTGATAGCCGTCGTAGCCGGTGCGGTACTGCAATGGGCCGGGTTGCCGCATGGGTTCATGTCGGTCGTCGCCATACTTGCGCTCACGCTCGCCGCGATCCGCCTGCTGATCGATGTGCTGAAGCGGGTACTGCAGCCAGGGCCGCTGCTGGCCGCGTCGGAACACCTGATCACATGGATCGCCTGGCTGCTGGTCGCCATGTACCTGCTGGGCTGGATCGAACCGGTGGCCGCAGCGCTCGACGGCGTGGCGATCCCGATCGGCAAGAAGGGCTTCTCCCTGCTGGACGCCTTCAAGGCCATCCTCACATTGTTCGTGTTCCTGATGGTGGGCGGATATCTCGGCACGATCGCGACGCGTGGATTGATGTCCTCGCAAGAAATTTCGATCGGCCTCAGGGTCGGCATTGCCAAGTTCGTGCGGCTGTTCCTGCTGCTGATCGCGGGCCTGCTCGGCCTCAATGCGGTCGGCATCGACCTCGCGGCACTGGCGGTATTCGGCGGGGCGCTGGGCATCGGCCTCGGCTTCGGCCTGCAGCGCATCGCCGCGAATTTCGTCAGCGGCTTCATCCTGGTCGGCGACCGCTCGATACGCCAGGGTGACGTCATCACGATCGGCCAGCGATTCGGGGTCGTGAAAGAGCTGCGCGCGCGCTACATCGTCGTGCGCGACCGCGATGGCGTGGACACGCTGATACCCAATGAGAACGTGATCAGCTCCGAAGTCGTGAACTGGAGTTACAGCGACCGCGCGATCCGGCTCAAGCTGCCGGTACAGATCAGCTACCAGGACGATCCGCGGGAAGCGTTACGCCTGCTGCTCGAGGCCGCGATCAAGCACCCGCGCGTCATGAAGGATCCGGCGCCCGCGAGCCGCGTCATGGGCTTCGCCGACAACGGCATCTCGCTGGAGCTGCGTTACTGGATCCGCGACCCGGAAGACGGCATCAACAACGTGGGTTCGGACCTGCACCTCGAGATCTGGGATCTGTTCGAGGCCGCAGGTATCACGATTCCCTACCCGCAGCGCGACCTGCACCTGCGCGACGGCTGGCCCGACAAGGCCTTGCCACCCGGAAAATTTCCGCCGCAGTAGCGGAGGAAAACCATGCGCTGGCGCGGACGCAGGCAGAGCGACAACATCGAGGACCGGCGTGGGCTGCGTGTCGGCCGGACCGCAGGGATCGGTGGAATCGGCCTGGTGGCCGTTTACCTGATCAGCATGTATTTCGGCGTGGATCCCGCGGTGCTGCTCGGTGGCGCGCAGACGGCCCAGGTCGGCTCGGGACAGGAGGGTTCGGAGCCCTATCGTGAAACGGCAACCGAGGCTGAACGGCGCGAGCAGATCGCGGTCGTGCTCGCAGATACCGAGGATGTCTGGGGCGCCGTGATGGCGGCATTGCACGGCGGCTATCGCGCACCGAAGCTCGTGCTGTTCTCAGGCGCCGTCGATTCCGGCTGCGGTCTTGCCGAGGCTGCCGTTGGCCCATTCTACTGCCCCGCAGATGAGCGCGTATTCATCGACCTGTCATTCTTCGACGAGCTGGACCAGCGCCTCGGCGCCGGCGGTGATTTCGCGCGCGCTTATGTCGTTGCGCACGAAGTGGGACACCACGTGCAGAACCTGCTCGGGACGTCGGGACGCATCCAGGAGCTGCGCCAGCGCGTGGATGAGATTGAAGCCAACCAGATGAGTGTCCGGCTGGAACTGCAGGCGGATTGCTACGCTGGTCTCTGGGCACGGCATGCCGAGCAGACTTCGGCCATTCTCGAGCCTGGGGACATCGAGGAAGCGCTCGCCGCCGCGAGTGCCGTCGGCGATGACCGGCTGCAGCGGCGCGCCGGGGGTCAGGTCGTTCCGGATTCTTTCACGCACGGCACATCGGAACAGCGCGCGCGCTGGTTCCGCAATGGCTTTGATGATGGCAGGCTCGAGGCCTGCGACACATTCAGGGAAGCCGGGCTTTAAGCGAAGGCCTCAGAACGCTGCACCGAATTGCAGCCAGAATTTTCGCGTGTCCGTGAACAGGCCCTCCTCGGAATAATCGGCGTACTTGACCAGCACTTCGTAGCGCTTTGCGAATTTCCTGGACACCGACAGATCGAGCTCCGTTCCATAGTCCTGGCTGACGGCCTCCGCCTTGAAGTCGTGCCAGACGGCCTGGCCATTGAAGCCCGCAAAGCTGCCGTTGATCCCCACGTAAGTATCCTCGATCCCGGCGCTTGGCGTCGTCAGGAACTTGTCGGCCCAGCCTTGCCATTTG
>Ga0224510_10000738_pt1 | contig 23551 bp, 26 predicted proteins | sample SF_May12_sed_USG_FD_170161 | JGI IMG/M metagenome (GOLD analysis project Ga0224510, IMG submission 170161) | Sediment microbial communities from San Francisco Bay, California, United States - SF_May12_sed_USGS_4_1 | ecosystem: Environmental > Aquatic > Marine > Sediment | place: USA: California... | reverse complement strand
ACTTTTTCGCGAGACTCAAGCAATTCCGTGCCATTGCCACTCGCTACGACAAACGTGCAGCCAACTTCCTTGGTGCGATCTATCTCGCTGCTTCAATGACATGGCTTAATTGATGACACGCCCTAGAGCCTTCCAAATGAGTTCCCGTTCAATTTGCTGATCTCACGATTCCGTTTCCCTCCACCTCAACAGGCGGCTTCGCGAGGCAATTTGGTGTTTCAATGTACGGCAGGGAACGTAACGAATAGAAGGAAGGGAGAAGCAGCGGGCGGTAATGTAAGAGTAGCTAAACTGATTCGACATCGGCGATGATCGTGTCAGCCCGCTCGCCTGTGCCGGCTGCGGCCGCACGAGAGACCGTTCAAAACCGGGGGCTAATTCCAAAGATTTGAGAAGGGCCCTTGGTAGAGTCATTTCAAAATTGAGGCAGAACCGTTACTACCTGTGTGGAAGTCGGACGAAGAGCTCTATGCTGGGGTGGTGCTGTTGGTGTTCATATTCCCAGCCCCCTCAGGGTTCGTTGAGCTAGTCCTGCTCAGGCACAGACGGATAAGAAGCTAAAGTTCACGAGTTTACTGCACCACATCACACCGGAACTCTTGCGAGCCAGCTTCTTGGAACTGAAGAAGCGAGCTGCGCCGGGAGTCGATGGTGAAACGTGGCGTGACTACGTGGTGGAGTTTGAATAGCGGATCGACGATCTGCATGAACGAATTCATCGCGGAGCAAACCAGGCCAAGCCTTCCAAGCGGATGTACATCCCAAAGCCTGATGGCCGGATACGACTGCTGGGAATCGCGGCTCTGGAGGATAAGATTGTCCAACAGGCGGCACGCACGGTGCTGGAATGTATCTACGAACAAGACTTTCTGGGGTTCAGTTACGGTTTTCGTCCCGCACGTGCGGATCTGTGCGGGGGGCGGTCAGCAATGACCGTCCCTACCGCAATAGGAGAATCAAAACGATCGGGAATCTTTCTTTGATCGTCGAGAAATAACCGTAGAGGTTGATAGGCGCGCAGGCAGACTGTCGACGTCACTTTCATCCTGCACGTCTTTGGCGTTGGAACGTACTGATTGGAGCTCCATGTCGAGTGCTAGACCACCATCGCTTAACAACCTGAAGCATGTAGGAGAGTGAGGGCGGCTCTCAAAGAGAGCAGGTACGGGGTGAGCTTACCAGAACTCGACGTGTCCTTCCATCTCGTCCGCATCGAGGACTTGGTGGAGTCACATCAAGCCATGAATGGTCTCTCCAATCGACGTGCCTTGCGGGGCATACACGATGCCACAATGAGGATGCCCAGCAGCATGGAGACGGAGGAAATCGCTATCTTGTGTAAAGATGGTTACGTGCATAGGGGTCGAGACTCTTTGTTGGATCGTCCAGAAGAAAACGAAGAGGTCATAGGGACGCTGTTCTCTTCTGGGGAAATTCGCGGTCAGGATGAATAACAGGCTACCTCCAGAACCAGGCAGCGCACCGAGTATCATAAGATTGGCCGTGCGTTTATATGGCTAGACGGCTATCTCAAATTGAATGCGTTGATAGGGGACTGACAGAATGATCGGATCTCGTAACCGAGGCCCCGCCTTTGCCTCAACAAGCCCAAGGTCACTGAGAACTTTGATATCGGCACGCACGTTCTTAAAATCCCTATGCACGAGTTTGGCAAGTTCTGCCAGCGACTGTGGCTGGCGCGTCCGAATCACATGGAGAAGGGCTAGTCGAGGTTCCGTGAGCACCTGCCGCATGGCCTCGACGCTGATGAAATAGACGCCGGTGTGTTTGGTGACTTTTCGTCCTGCCGTGAGAGCTTTGAGTGTGTTCTTGAATTCTGACAGCCCCTCCTCAAGAGATCGGACGCCGACTTTGAGCCTTTTGACCTTCATGTGTGAATCTCCCTTCTCGTTGCCATCATATCCTTGAGGAAATCTTCCACTAACCGGTCGAATGACATGAACTTGTACGGGAAGATCTCATCTCGGCAATGCCGGTGATCGCCTTGTTGTTCATGATTATCGTAGCCAACCAGTCGCTCGCCATTGAGAACATACACCAACGAATACTTATAGCCATGTGGCGTGCTTGCCGTTCTGGGGACCTGATACACCTTCATTTCGATAATGCCTCCGACCTCGTCGATGTACTTGGTATGGAGGACTAATCTGCCCTTTGGCATAGGGTATTGGACACCATAAGATGGTTGGGCGTCAAGCGAAGTCTCTCCAGAGGTTATCTCGAAGATAGTCGTGGGTGTTTCAAGCGAGTGCGCGTGCCGGACTCTGAGCGGTCGTACATAGGGGGCGGGAGTCTTTATAGGATCGTCAAGAAGAAGACAAAGAATTCATGGGAGAGTTGTTCTCTTCGGAGAACTAATCGATCAGGGCCTACAAACAGCTGCCTTCCGGCCAAGGGCGCTTATGGAATTTCACATGAGATGCCCGTTGTCTCAACGGTAGGCAGGTGTTTTCGTATCAACAGTAATGCGGGATGCTGTGAACCCTCAACGAGGGCGAAGAGAGCGTGGCACGGGCTTCTTGCAGAAACTCGACGTGTCCAACCATCTCGTCAGCATCGAGGACCCGGTGGAGTCACATCAAGCCATGAATGGTCTCTCTAATCGACGTGCCTTGTGAGGCATACACAATGCCACAATGAGGATGCCCAGCAGCATGGAGACGGAGGAAATCGCTATCTTGTGTAAAGATGACGCGCTGTTCAGCACGGGCTCGCGGCATCGGTGCGCTGAGGAGGCCCGCTTCAGTCACTGTTTTGATATCAACGCCTCGTTCGCGTAAACCTTGCACAACGGCTCTGCGAACGTGTTCGTCTACCGCTTCTTCACGCGTGGTGTAGTGCCGATGATAGACAAGCTCACGCTTGAGTGGCCCAAGGTGAATAAAAGGGGTCGGGAATATGTGTTTGATCGTCAAGAAGAAAAATGAGAGGTCGGTGGGAGCGCAAGGGCGCTTATCCCAGGTAAGAGAGCCTCTCAGAGAGTAAGAAATGGTGTGAGGCCATATTTCTGGAGTTCCGCAGGAGAAATAAGCGGTTTCGGGGCAAATAAATGGTGCGTTCAGACCGACGGAGTGTATGAAATATCACATGGGATGATTATTGCCTCAACAGCATGAAGATAAGTTTCCGTATCAGGAGTGATGGGGGATGCTGGGGAGCCAGATGACGCAGTTCGTGAGATCCGTCGTTGCGTAGTGGGTAATGAATCGGTGAAGCCGACGGATGAGTTCGGAAATGGTGAGTTCTTTGGATAGAATAATGCCGGCGTGGGAGCGTCCCGTTTCGTGCCATTGTCTGGCGAGCTGGAGGAAGTCTTTGTGATTGAACGTGAGGATCGCCCGCCCGTGGCTTGTGGCAAAGGCCAATTGTGCTTCATCAGAACACCCCAAGTTCCCAGCATCGCGTGTCGTTAGGCAGTCAATACCACGTGCGTGAAGCAACGAGGCCATGGTCAGCTGGATATGTTCATCCAGATAGACTTTCATGCCACAAGGCTCATGAGGAAAAACGGGGTGTGGGATTATGGTCGTGAATCAATTTCTGGGGCTGATAGATGCTCGGTAATGTCCTTATCCAGTACGTCACGATTGTCGTAGTAATAGGACAGTGCATCATAAATCGATGCGAGACTGAGGTGAGGATAGTGTGTGAGGAGCTCTTCCGGGGTTTGTCCGTGATGCAATGCGTAGATCGCAATGGTTCGTACGGTGATGCGCGTCCCTTCAATACACGGATTGCCACCACAGATGTTTGGATCGCTTGTGATATGCGGGTGGACCACTGTAGGCATGTGTACAGTGTACTCCATGCGAATTTACCTCCGCAAGCTTGAGCTGCAATTCGTACGAACATCACTGTGAGGTTGTGAGCTCGTGTCAAAAGAGCAGGTATGGGGTGGACTTACAGAAACTCGACGTGTCCTTCCATCTCGTCAGCATCGAGGACCTGGTGAAGTCACATCAAGCCATGAATGGTCTCACCAATCGACGTGCCTTGTGGGGTATACACGATGCCGCAATAGGATGTCGCGCGGCATTGAGACGGAGGAAATCGCTATCTTGTGAAAAACACGCGCTGTTCAGCACGGGCTCGCTGCATATGCGCGGCATCGGGTGCGCTGAGGATGTCCGCCTCACCCACTGTTTTGATATCGACGTCTTCTTCGCGCAAGCCTTCTACAACGGCTCTGCGAACGTGTTCGTCGAGATAGAATCTAATTTTTCCCGGCATTCAGCTTGTGCTTGAGCTTAGAGGGCGTGGCTTGGCGTAAGGACTCAGCAAAGGCCTGGCCGTCAGCCATGTCTTTGTCGATATCGGTGCGATGATCAAAATAGTACGCGAGGGCGGCATTGACATCGGCCAGCGTCAGGCCGTAGTCGCTGGAAATTTCATCGACACTCTTCCCCAACCGTTCATGCCACATGACAATATCGCGCACGGTAATACGATGGCCTGCAATACGGGGTTTCCCCCCTGCAATATCAAGGCTCGTTTCAATGTGCTGATCTAATGTTTTCGTGGTCATGAAGGACCCCCCCCCGTACTCGCACGAACGACAGCTTCTAATGTAGCAGAGTTGTTTCTGATACACCAGAACCGCCAGCGAAGCGTCGAATGGATTATGCTGCTCCCCTCTCAGGCAAAGGCCGGGTGAACTGAGTAGATGGTGGCTGATCTAGCAGGGAGGGATCAGCCATGGATGTGGAACCCTAAGACCGAGCGGCTTCATGGGGAAGCTCTTGGTCGCCTGAGGGCTTCCCTTCAAACTTTCGTGGTATTGAGGTGCGAATGTGCAGTCTCTAGATAATAACCCTACGTGTTCCCGGCGTGTTCTCTTGAGAGCAAAATTGGCCCCAATTCCCCTCAATTGGACTGAGCCAAACTCAACTCGAAAAACAGCCAAACTCCTCTCCTGGAGCGGTGTTTCACTGATCTGGCAAGGACTTGTGGGGGAGTCTCGGAGAGGATTAGGAAACCGCTGCTCTATCCAACTGAGCTACGGGGGCATAGCCAAATTTCAATGAGTTGCTGTTCTACAGGCTCCCGGTCCTGGGGTCAAGTGTTCCCGGTGTGCTCTTCAGGAAGTGTTTTTGAACGTTCAGCGTCGCCTCAACCAAGTCACGTTCCCTCCTTGCATCATGCCGTTACGGTCTCAGCGAAGTCGCCATGCCCTGCTCCCACTGCGCCAGCATGCGTTTGCCGACGTCTTCGAATTCTGGATGGTCGTTGATGTAGGCGCGCAGTTGCGTGGCGACAGCCTCCATCGCATCCGCCACGTTTATCAGGATTTCACGCACACGGGCGGGTGAGCCGCCCATGCGCGTCTCGCCCAGCCGTTGGAGCTCTTTCGCGGTCGGCCAGTTCGTGAAACCGTTGAGCGTCAACGCCATGCTGTCTTTGGGGAGATAGACCGAGGTGGTCACTAGGTCGTAGATGGGCGCCAGTCTCGCGTTGCCTTGAACGTCGTCATAGACGATGCCGAAATTCTTGAGATGCGCATCACCGTTGCGTATGGCACAGTTGATGGCGATGAGGGTGAAGAGCCGTTCCAGGTCTTCGCCGACAGACGATGTGCTCGCGAATTGGGTGAAGCGCTTCATGATCGAGGTCTCGTAACTGCCGCTATATTTCTGATCGGTACGCCGGGCATTCAGCACACAGAAATCCTCAAAGCCGCGATAGGTGCCGTCGGGCCGCAAATCGAAGCGGTCGATCACCAACGCGAGCCCATCCTCGGCAAGCCGGCAGGGCGGCACGTCGAGACCGCACTGTTCGGCGACTTTGAGGCAAAAAAACTCATTCGCCGCCAGCTGCGGATATTCGTGTTGTTCCCAGAACTTCACGATATGCGTTGCACCGCGATAGCTCTGCGAGAGCCTCCGGTCCGCCTTGCTGAGCGGCACGGAGGTGCCTTCGTCGCGCACGAGGATTTTGGGCTGCACACCACTGATACCGGAGAAGGCTGCGAATTTATCGAGGAGGTAGCGAAACAGCTCGCCGCCGCGGCGCTTCTCGAGGATTTCGTCGACTGACTGAAAGGGGACGTCCTCCTGGAGATCTTCTTGCGCGCCGGTGTAGCGGATGCGTCCAACCTGCGAGCGGCCGACGATGCCGAGCAGGTCGAAGTCATCGAACGTGCCGGTGGCCTTGGCGAATGCCAGTCGGAGGCGTTCGCGAAGCACACCCTCGGGCAGGTTCATCTCGAAAATGGGGAGCAGGCCGAATGACATGTTGTACGAGGGGACGCGCACGGGCATAGTCACGGACACCGCGCGGAGGGGCGGCGCGCTCGTCTGATAGACGAATGCACTTCCACGGGCGTCGAAGCGATCAAGCAGACCAGCTTCAGCGGCGTCGGTCCAGACCTTGATCATCCTGGTCCTCGTTCATGAGATCCTCAAACGTCGGGCGACGTGCGGTGGCTTCTTGAAGCTTAAGCTCCAGCCCTAATGCCGTGAGAATATTGGTGACCTTCGAATAGCCGAGCTCGCCCAGACGTGCGTTCTCTAGCGCTTCAAGGGTGGAGCGTGCGACTCCTGCCTTCTTCGCAAGGACGGTCTGACTCCAGCCCAGCGCTTTGCGCTTTTTCGCGATCGCTTCTCCTATGGAGAACAACGGGAGCATGTGCACAATATACAAGTCATTAATCGATTAATCAATTAATTATGCCTTATATGCTAGGCTTTTGTACGGCTTAGGGGAGGACTCGAACACTGCATGGTTAGATTCGGTCGAGATTCGAAAGCTGGGATCTTGGCCTGAGTCTGGCGTCTGGTCACTGGATAGTCGGCGCTCCAGTCCGTCGTCGTCCCCGCTTCTCAGCTCACCATAGTCGAGCTACCCACAACATCCTCCGGCGAAGACTTGCCGCTGCCGATAGGCATGCCAACAGGCGGGACAGAGATGGACTGTGGAATGAGTCAATCCGTCGATTGATTCCGTCCGCTGTTCGACGACCATTCCGCAATCGGAACAGGGGCCGGTTGTGACCGAGGATGGCTTATGTTCGTGAACTCTCATGAGTCACCCGTTTGGTATTGGAGCGTACCCGTTGATTGCAGACCGCTGACATAAACTCGGCGTTTGGGTTGGATCGCATGAAGCTCCACAAGCGCTTCCTCAATGAACCGCTATGAGTTCGTTGGAGCCCCCACTGGATCGTCCGCAGTCGGTTGTCCAGCGATGCTACGGTCCTTTCCAAATCCATCAGTCGCTCGTTCGTGACGACCGGCTGTTCTGGTGAGGTCATGTCTTCCTCCTTTCGAGAGCTTAGACAGCGCAATGTCGAATGACGCCGATGACGAGTCCCTCGATATGAAACTCGTCCGACGGGTGGACGATAATCGGCTGCATCGCCTCGTTGGCAGGCTGCAGTTCGATATGCGTCCCCTTCTTAAAATACCGCTTAATCGTGGCTTCACGATTGACTAACGCGACGACGGTCTGCCCGTTCTTGGCTGTCTCCTGTTTGCGCACTACGACCAGATCGCCTGGCAAGATCCCCTCGTCTTTCATGGATTCTCCCTTGACCTTGAGGGCGAAGGTTTCTCCCCCACGGAACATACTCGGTGGGACATCCACGAGTTCGGATTGCGGCACCGGATCGATGGGGAAGCCGGCTGCCACGAGACCGGCCATGGGAATCATCGACTGTTGTCGTAGTTGATCGAGCACTACCGATACGACGCCGGGAATCCTCCGCATGCCGGTTTCATAACGCGCCACGGATACGCGCGTGGTATGCAGAGCATCAGCGAGTTGCTGCTGCGTGAGGCCTAATGCTTCTCGGGAACGTCTAAGGTCCTGCGGTTTCATATTGTAACCATTGGTAACATATATAAGTGGTTCAGTCAATAGGGCTGATGGAATTGATATGTGTCTCGGTTAAACCGGGTGAATATATGAGAAACATTGATGAATGTATAGGACCCAAGATGTAGTGGCGGATGTTCGATCAGACGCAATGACTAAAAAGTAGGCAACAAGCTCTTGACCCACCGTGATTCACTGAATGCCACATTGTATGAGCGATTGTGCACAGTCTTATCCCCAGAAACTGGGGAGAGCACACTCGCCATCAAGCCAGTGCAAGGATGAGGGAATGGACTTAGTTCCGTGGAATGAGGTGCACCGCGCCGGCTTTGAAGGCGGCCCGTACATCGCTGCCGGCGACCAGGGTCATGTCTCGTAACGCCGACTGTGTAATAAGCGCGGTGAGAGGAAACCCGCAGTCGAGCGTCACCTGGACGAGGGCGCCTAGTGATGTGATGGTTCGTACGGTTCCCTTCAGATGATTTCTGGCACTTGTTTCCGCAGCACCGGCCAGTTCGAGTGTGACGTCTTCGGCTCGTAGACAGACGAACACGTCGGACTCAAGATTTGGTGACGCGATGGCGGTTAACGCCACGGTACCGACTTGCACCGTCGCCAGCTCGTCGCGCATCTCTGTGATGGTCCCTTTCACCACGGTTTCGATCCCGACAACTCGTGCAACGTCGGCATCAGTGGGCCGACTAAAGACATCTTGCGGTGTGCCGGTCTGCACGAAACGTCCCTCGACGATCACCGCCATCTGATCACCAAGGGTGAGCGCTTCGGTCCAGTCATGCGTCACCACGATTGAGGGGATGGCCAACTGTGTGAGGAGCCGACGCAAGTCTTTGCATAGCTGAGCCCTCGTCGGCGCATCGAGTGCCGACAATGGTTCGTCGAGTAGCAACAATCGAGGTCGTCTGGCGATCGCACGGGCCAGGGCAACCCGCTGCTGTTGTCCACCCGAGAGCTGGGTGGGTTTCTGTTGGGCTATGGATTCAATGTGCAACAGATGCAGGACTTCGTCTACCCGAATTTTCTTCTCCTGCGACGATAAGCCGGTCAGACCATAGGCGATGTTCCCTTCTACGCTGTGGTGTGGAAACAGGGCATAGTCCTGTGCCATATAGCCGAGCCGGCGGGCTTGTGGTGGGACCGTCACGCGAGCGGTGGCATCGAACCACAACTCGTCGCCGAAGGAGATGGTTCCTTCTTCGGGCTGCTCAAGCCCAGCCAAACAACGGAGGATGGTCGATTTTCCAGAGCCGGATGGACCGAACAGAATCGTGACGGAAGGCGGGTCGAGCGGACATCTAAAGTGAGCCGTAATGGAGGCCCGACCGAGAAAAGTTTTCTGGAAGTGTAAGGTTATTTCTGCGGCCATACCGACCAGACCCGCCGATTGACGGCATAGACCAGTAAGAGCACGGTGTAGGACATGACGAGGAGGAACGCGGAAGTTGTTGCTGCAGCGGCATAGTCGAGCGCCTGCACGTTATCGTAGATCTCGATCGACACGGTCCGGGTAACGCCTTCGATGTTGCCTCCCACCATCAAGACGACACCGAACTCCCCAAGTGTATGGGCGAAGCTCAGCACGACGCCGGTTATGAGTCCGGCTGTCGAGAGCGGGAGGATGAGTTTGAAGAAGGTTTGTAGCTTGGAAAGCCCCAGCGTCCAGGAGGCTTCGATGAGTTTCCGATCGACCTGTTCGAAGGCGGTCGCAAAGGGCTGAACGGCAAAGGGCAGACTATAGAGAATGGAGGCTATGAGCAGTCCTTGAAAACTGAACGGCAATGTATAGCCGGTGAGGTTGGTATAGAATTGTCCGATCGGGCTCTGCGGTCCGATCGCAACCAATAGATAGAACCCCAAGACCGTGGGCGGCAGTACTAACGGCAAGGCCACGATCGATTCGACCAGGAACTTCCAACGCCACTTGGAATAGGCCAGCCAATAGGCGATGGGCAGGCCAATGAGCAGTAAGGCGATGGATGTCAGGCTTGCCAGCTTACAGGTCACCCAAATGGCTGTCCAATTCATCGGGACTCCGGAATAACAAACCCATACCGCGTCATAATGGCGTGCCCTTGTGGACTCTGCATGAATTCGAGGAACCGCTTCGCATATTCTTGATGGGTCGATGACCTGAGGATCACGGCGCCTTGTTCCAGCGGTGGATAGGCTTCAGCTGGTATCTCCCAATACGTCCCTTTGTCCTTGAGGGCAGGCGCACGTGCTAACGAGAGCGCGATGATGCCGAGATCGGCGGCCCCAGATTCAACGAACTGTGCAGCCTGGGAGACGTTTTCCCCTAAGACGAGCCGGTCGTTGACACCGTCATAGATGTTGAAATGTTTCATCGCCGCCACTGCCGCGCGACCGTATGGCGCATGTTTAGGGTTTGCGATGGCGATTTTCTTAGCAGCTGGCTGACGGAGCACCGCAATGCCTTGCGTTACATCAAGGCGAGCGTCATTCCGAGCCCACAAGACAATCCGGCCCACGGCATAGCGATACTGTGATCCGGCAACAGTCAGGCCGGCTTCTTCTAGCTTCCTTGTATAGGTGATATCGGCTGAAAAATAGAGGTCGAAAGGCGCACCATTTTGAATCTGGGCATAAAAGTTCCCGGACGACCCGAACGACACCTTCACATGGTTACCGCTGACCTTCTCGTATTCTGAAGCAAGTTCTTTGAAGGCAAAATTCAGATCAGATGCCGCTGCAATCGTGAGCTCGCCGGCGAAGGCCTGGTGTGGGCCAATCATGGCGAGCCAACCTATAAAGAGTATGAATCGCTTCATCGAACGCCCTCAAACTCTGACGCGCATCTGAAAATAAAAATAATCCGTGTCTTTGTTCCCTCCGGCCGGTAAGCCGGCGGAGGGGGGGAGCCGGTCAAAGTAGGATCCTTTGAACCAATGGACGTACCCGACATCAAAATCCATGTTGGCGTTGAGCGCCCATTGCGCGCGAAGCTCAAGATCATGGCCTAAGTAGTTGCCTGCTCCTCCTGTGGAATCCTGTAACAAGCCGCCCACATACAACGCGCCCGCTTGTGCTAAATACCAGAACCGGTGCTTTACTTGTACTGTCCAACCTCGGGCAGGCTGGATGATCAGCCTCCACCCGGGTGAACTGATATTGGATCTGGCAAATGCTCCGAAAGTTCCCGTGGGTGCCAAGTCAAATCGACGGGTGCCAAACAGGGGATCAAAGTTTCCGTGTTGGCTTCCCCCCGGTGTTCTCGTGCCACTTGCGTATGTGTACTGGACCAACACACGAGGAGTCCAAGGTAAGTTGAACGTATACCCAACTTCAGCGTTTGGGTTATAGGCAAAATGATCGATGTTGCCCAAGTGTCCCGCTTGAACGGCCCCCTCGAAGTCATAATCGAATTCGTTGATCGCGGGAGACTTGAATAGGCGAAGACCGAACGTACTGTACTTTCTGTGGAGAGCAGGATTTTGGAGTTGTTGGTCGTTCAACCCGAAATAGAAAGCATTCACCTGAAACCAGGGGATGTGCTGGCTCTCCAAGTAGGCTCCCCAAAAGAGCGATGTGTCATAGGACTTATCGAGCCTCACATCGTCCCGAACGACGGGCTCCACGAAAAATGCCCTGAACCGCCAGCTGTTGTCTTGGCCGATTTGCCAATGGATCCCATCGAAAGCGTTGGTGGTATTTCGGAAATCATTTCTGGCGATGTACCGACGCCTTCCGAAATCCAACGTCATCCGTCCGAAATGGAAATCGGTTCGTAAGCCGGTTCCCAATACATTGTTCAGCGTCAAGGCTCCGAGTAACTGCAAGACATCGAATTTGTTCACCGTGGTGGTATTCCGGAAATCTCCGCGGTCCGTGTCTAAGAAGGAGCGCGCATCCTGGCCCTCGAAAAGGAATCGTACAGGACCGTTCCCGCCCAATCCAAAACGAACTCGTGAGCGGAGAGCAACCTGCGTGTCTGTGTTTCCGTTTCCGCTCTGCTGACTTGATCGCCAAGGGTGGTCATAGGATTCGAACCGAGTCCGATGTTCGAGACCGAGGTCGAGCCAGTCGGGCAGATGCGCGGCGCTTCGCAGGTATCTGCTCCAGGCAAGCTCGCGCTGTTGGATGAGCACGGCATCAGCCGGTTCAATCCAGTTTTTCCCTGTCTGGGCATCCACCTGCTGCTTGATGCCGGAGGCCAACTCGAGTGGGTAGGAAGTCAGTCTGGTCATTGGTCCCGAGGGCCATCGAGATGGTTCCTCAGCCAGAGCCACGCCGCTGAGGAGCCCGATCACGATCGGCACGGCAACGGTCCTCACGATTCGGACCTTCTTGTTCTCCTCGGTTTCGTTCATGACATCGCAACATGGGTTGTGAGAGCCCCTCTTAGGCAGGGCGGAGCGGATGGACTTTTCCGGTTTCGCTGGTGTCGTACCCGCCTAATGCGTCGATCTCGCTTCGAAACGGACGGCTGACAAGCGTTTCAAACAAGTGTGTCAGGGTGGGATGGGACTTCAGATAGGTCTTGGGCACGACCAGATCGTACCGGGCCGTTTGCAATGGAATGAAGTCGAGGGCGAAGAGTTGCGCTGCAGACCGGATTCCGATTCCGACGTCCGCCTGTTCCTTTGCAATCGCCCTCGCGACTTCGAAATGTGTCGAGGCAAAGATGTCGTACCCCCGGATCTGCTTGGGCCTGATACCGGAGGTTCGGAGTCGTTGATCCAAGAGAAGGCGCGCTCCAGACCCCTCTTCGCGATTGACCAGTCTCACGGCGGGTTGAGCCAGATCGTCGGCGGTGCGAATCGATAATGGATTACCAGGACGAACAAGGAATCCTTCCTCCCACGTTGCGAAGGTCACGACTTCATAACCGGAGCCCTTCAAGGTTCGCCTCAGGAACGGCATGTTGGATTCCCCGCTCCCCTGATCAAACAGATGCATGCCTGCTACGTGTACTTCACCATGCTGCAAGGCTCGGAGCGCAGCCATGCTTCCCATCGTCCAGCCGACCACGGAGGTCTTCTCCTTCTGTCGCCGCAAGTGTTCGCCGAGCAGAAAAATGGCTGGATCGCACCCAGCCACGGAAATTTCCTGACGGATCGCCTCACGATCACGGGAAAGCTTCACACGGACAGTGGTGCCAGACGAGTTGCCGTCTGTCTCAGTGAGGAACCCGTCGGCAGGAACAGCGAAGGACAGTTGGTCGCCCAGTTCGCTGAGGGGTCGCACAAAGGTGTGTTTCCCGACCGTTGAGACCTTCACGCGGGCGGAACGAGAGGGTGTCCTGCCTTGAGGAGGAAGATGGCCGATGAACGTACCTTCCATGAATTCTTCTGACGGGGTAAGGCTGAACAGATCCTCCACGCGGCAAGCCAAGACAAAGGCCAACTGAAGGGCAACGGTGGTCGCCGGTAAGTAGAGATTGGATTCGATGGAAGAGACAGCCTGTCGGGTGATGCCGGCTCGCTTGGCGAGTTCTCCCTGCGAGAGGCCTCTTTCGGTACGAAGAACCTTGAGGCGATTCACAAATTTTGGTGGAGAGACGGGTCGCGAGTTCATAAAGGTTGATAGCAAGTATAGATGTCATGTGTCAAGTATTATGGCTCCATGGGTAGGATCTGTCTTGGCCAACCAAACGCCGGAAATCGTCGTGCCTGTTTTTCATACGTATCCATCCAGCTTGGGTTGCTTTAGCCTGAATGATGGATCAGAGTGGCCTCTCATGGGTGCGTGCACGTGACGACCATTCTAAGACTAGGGCTTTGCCTGGGGCTGTCGTTGGTTGTGCTCATGAGGACGGCTCACAGCGATTCTCCGACCGTTCACTCGCTGGATGAATTCCCCGGTTCGAAGCTCGTGTACGTCTCCGATTATTTTTCATTCATCGGGCACGATCACGAAGGACAAGTAGCCTTTGCGCTCGACAACAGTCGCGGACGAGATGGGGATGCCTATCAAGCCGAGCACCTTGTTTTGCTCCATGATGAACAACGGGGTTGGGTCGATCTCGAGGGGAATGGGAGATACGACAATTCCGGCAAGGAACTCAAGACCATTCCTCAGTCGCCGTCTTTCAGATTTGCCGGTATGCCATATACCGGGATGACGATTGTGAGCGAGAGGAACCGGCTGTCGTTGAAGATCAACCCAATCGTACGACAAACTCGCAAACGGCATGACGGCGCCGTGGTCTCAATGGGCACAGTACAGGCGGTCTTGACCTGGCAAGGCCGAACGATTTCGGGGCGGGTGATCTATGAATCCTTCATGATGCCGAACTTCAATCGGCTGACCCATACCTACTGGGACATGTGGAATGAATATCAAGGCTTTTATCTGAGGATGGATACAGATGGCGATGTGTATCTCCATAGCCAGAAAAGCGAACGTCTCGCGCCGCTGATGGGATTTCTCGATGGATTCATGGGGTTGAATAATGCGACGGACTCGATGAAAGACCTGAAAGTGGAGGTGCTTGATCGTGAACTGGCCTGGGGGTTTTATCGATGGCCGACTGCCTGGCGTGTGACCTGGGAGGGATCACAGGGGTCGGCAGTGTTAACCCTGACGCAAGTATCCAGGACCAGCATCAGCAATTGGGCGGTCGGCGGTTTTGCCATGGCCATCGTACGAGGCGAGATGAGCTACGCGGGTAAGAAGCACCCGGTCTATGGGCTTGCAGAATTGATAATGTAGCCGCGACACATGAGTTGTGTCGGTACCGAAGTTGAACGAATGTACTGTGCCGCTGGCAAAGATCAATCTGCCGGTGATCGTTCCACCGCAGGCTGACCCTGCCAGATACGCTGCAGGGAGCGGACTAGAACCCATGCTCCAATGGTTGGGAGCCAGATCCATATGATCTCACTGGCAAGCACCCGGAACGCATGGGAGGTGAAGAACTCACCGATTCCGATCGGGGACACGGCCACCGGCCGAACGGGGAAGAAATATCGACTGGTATCAAACGGTGAGAAGAATGCCACGCCCAAGCCTCCGTCGGTCATCGCGTCCAGCACACCATGCGAGGCGGTGCAGAGAAAGAAATAAACAAAGAGTCTGGCCTTCGCCGAAGTCGAGTGTTGCCGGTGCCACAGCATCACAAGCACGGCGCTCAACACACCAGCGAAGAAAAGTGAATGGGTCATGCCGCGATGGCCCCACAGATCGCCGTATCGAATGCCGAAAGAAAAGCCAATGACATCCAGGTCCGGGATAATCGAACAGGCCATGCCAAGAAGCAGGACCCGCCAGGTCATGACCAGATGGTGGGTCGCTTGCCCTAATGCCAGGGCAACAAACGCGTGAGAAAAAGCCGACGCCATCAAGAAGCCTATCGCATGATGAATAGCTGTTAACGGCCCTTCGTAAATCCGACCTGTCTCCACGCCTCGTAGACAACTACCGCGACCGCATTCGAGAGATTCAGACTCCGGCTTTCAGGGACCATCGGCAAACGGATACGCCGGCTCTCGGCAAACGATTCGAGCAGGGCAGTCGGGAGTCCTCGTGTTTCTGGACCGAATAGAAACGCATCACCTTCCGTATAAGCGACGCGGTCATAGCGTTGGGTGTTACGCGTCGAGACGGCAAAGAGGCGTTGCGCCTTGAAGCGTTCCGCGCATTCGGTCCAATTCTCGTAGACGTTGAGAGTGGCAAACTCGTGATAGTCCAAGCCGGCGCGTACCAGTTGCTTATCGTCCAGAGAAAAGCCCAGCGGTTTCACGAGATGAAGGCGCGCGCCGGTGTTGGCGCAAAGACGGATAATGTTGCCAGTGTTGGGTGGAATCTCCGGTTGATAGAGGATGATGTCGAACATGCCAGGGCAGTGTATCATGGTCCACTCGCTTCCCACGACAGGGCCGTGTCGACGAGGGGCGCGTGCCTCTTGCAACTGCTACGTGTCTCGCTTCATACTTCCGCCCAATGGCGCTTTCTTCAGCTGATTTCTCCAAGCCGCTCCAGGATCTTGAAACCGATGTCGCTTTGCGTGCGATCCTCGAAGGTACTGCGACGGAAACGGGCCGGCAATTTTTTGCCGCGTTGGTTCAGAACTTGGCGAAGGCGCTCGCCACACACGGAGCCTGGGTCACGGAATATTTTCCTGAACAACGCCGTCTCCGCGCCCTCGCGTTTTGGATGGATGGTCAATGGGTGCCGGACTATGAGGTCGATATCGCCGGCTCGCCCTGCGAACAGGTCATCGATAAGCGGCAACTCGTCCATTTCCCGGACCGGTTGGTCGAACTCTTTCCTGACGATCCGGAAGTGGCTGACAACGGCGCCGTGAGCTACTTGGGCGTACCGTTGTTGGACACGGACGGGAGCATTCTCGGTCATCTCGCCGTCATCGACCGACGACCGATCCCAGAAGACCCACGCGTCCAGGCCATTTTCAAGATATTTGCCGCACGGGCAGCCGCCGAACTGCAGCGGCTGCGCGCGGAAACCGAAGTCCGAGAACGGGAGGAAAAAGTCGGACGGCTCTTGGGCAGCGCGATGGATGCGATCATCGAATTAGACGAGGGGCTCCGCATTTTGCGCGTCAACCCCGCCGCCGAGAAAGTCTTTCGCTGTCGTGATACGACCATGGTCGGGCAGGATTTCCGCCGGTTCGTCGAAGAGAAGGACGGTGATCGTCTGGCCACGCTGATTGATGCACTGGACGCTCGCCCGGAAGGTGCGCGCTCAAGCTGGATTGCCGGCGGGCTTACCGCTCGTTGTCCTGAGGGCGGCTCTTTTCCCGCCGAAGCGACCATCAGCCGGTTTGAGTTGCATCACCGGAAGTACACAACGCTGATCCTCAGAAATATCCACGATCGGATGGAGGCGGAGCAGAAGATTCAGTCGCTCACCGCCGAAACCGAACTCCTGCGGGAAGAACTCCGGGCGCTGCATCAAGACGGCGCGCTGATCGGAGAGAGCCAGGCCCTCAAACAGGTGCTCGGCGATATCACCCAAGTCGCCGGAACTGACACCACCGTTCTGATCATGGGCGAGACCGGCACCGGGAAGGAACTGGCCGCGCGCGCGATCCATGCTGCTAGCCATCGGCACGAACGGCCTCTGGTGATCGTCAATTGCGCCGCCATTCCATCCACGTTGATCGAGAGTGAATTCTTCGGCCACGAACCCGGCGCCTTTACCGGGGCAACCAAGAAACGCGAAGGCCGGTTTTCTCTGGCCCACAAAGGCACCATCTTTCTTGATGAAATCGGCGAATTGCCGCTCGACCTGCAGGCGAAATTGCTCCGCGTGCTGCAAGAGGGCGAGTTTGACCCAGTGGGCAGTTCGACGACCAGGAAGGTCGATGTGCGAGTAGTTGCTGCCACCAACCGCGATCTCGCCGCGGCGGTAAAGCAGGGAACGTTCCGCGAAGACCTTTACTATCGGCTCAATGTGTTTCCGGTCAGGTTGCCCCCCTTACGCGATCGCGGCGACGATGTGGTCCGTCTCGCTTCCGCCTTTGCCCAACAGTTTGCCGCAAAGATGGGACGGACGCTTGGGCCACTGGCGACCGACGACGCACGCCGGCTTCAGGCCTACAGCTGGCCTGGGAACGTGCGAGAGCTGCAGAACGTGATCGAACGTGCCGTGATCACCTCGACCGATGGCCGGTTGAACGTGGAGCGTGCGTTACCTGAACCGACCGTGCCGGCCTCCTTGGCGAGTGGAACCAGCGAGCCACCGACGGGGACCATCCGTACTGCAAAGGAACTGGAAGAATTGGAGCGTACCAATATCCTCCGTGCACTCGAAGCCACGAAGTGGAAAGTTTCGGGTGAACTTGGTGCGGCGAAACTGCTGGGCCTCAATGCCTCGACCCTGTCCTCCCGTATGAAAGCGCTCAAGATTCACAAGCCTGCCACAGGTTGATCTCGTTCTCTGATTTCACCAACCGACCTCCTCCCTACTATCCTTCTTCTTTGTGAAATCTCGCAAATACGTTCGTGAGATCTCATGAGTCATGAAAGCTCATGAGGCACCTTCTTACCCTGCTCGGCATCTAACCCCTTGAAAATTAGTCACACAGTCTGATTTTGGAATCGTGGCATCAATGCTGCTGTAGCGGTACTCCATCAGCGCAGTGATGAGCATGATGAGGTGGATGATGACAGCGAGTCGAGATCTTGGCTGGTGGTACTGGTTCCTGACGGTGGGAGTACTCGGCGCCGGTCTGCTGGGATGGATAGTGGGACCGTACCTTGCGATGCAGCCCTGTGGGGAGGTGTTTCAGCAATCGTGGCTTGAGCGGGTGCATGGATGAACTGGGAATCCATATGCCGGAGTGCCGACCGGCTTTTCTTTCGGCAGTATCTCATTAACCGGTGCAATCAAGAAGGAGGAGCACACATGTCACAGGCAACAATGAGCGGAGTCATCAATGGCGTCGATGTGGACCGGTTGGGTCAGACGATCCAGGCCGTGCAGAAGGATCCAGGGGTGGCCACGTCACAGTTCCGAGCCATCAATCGGTGGGTGAGCGGCGGCCATAATCGGTCCACGATCCAAGGATTCTATGCAGCTGGACAGGAGGATACGTCGCGTACGAACCCTTTTGTACTTGATGCAGACGAGCCACCTGTGTTGCTTGGGCAGGACAAGGGCGCCAACCCGGTTGAGTTTGTGTTGCACGCATTGGCGGCCTGCCTCACCACCTCACTGGTGTACCACGCGGCGGCGCGGGGGATTACGCTTGAGTCGGTGGAGTCGCAGTTGGAGGGGGACCTCGATCTGCAGGGCTTTCTGGGTCTCTCTGATCAGGTCCGTCGAGGGTATAAGGAGATCCGCGTCAAGTTCAATGTGAAGTCCGATGCGTCACCTGAGCAATTGGAAGAGCTGGCGACATTCTCGCCGGTCTTCGACATTGTATCGAATCCTGTGCCGGTTTCCATTTCAATCGTCAACCACCCGGCTGTGTAACCATTTTCCCGCCTCCGGGCCGTCCCGGAGGCGGAATTCCAAGCAAGAAGGAGGACATCGCCATGAATCGGATTGCCGCATTTCTCTATGGAACACTGTGCTATCTCCTGTTTCTTGCCACCTTTCTCTACGGGGTGGCCTTTCTCGGCAATTTCGGTCCGATCAAAACTATCGACGGAACAGCAGTGATGCCGTTCGGACAGGCCGGCCTGATCAATGCGCTTCTCCTGGGCCTCTTCGCCGTGCAGCACAGCGTGATGGCCAGACCGGCATTCAAGCGGTGGTGGACACGCCTGGTTCCAAAGCCAGTGGAACGGAGCACGTACGTGCTCTTTTCAAGCCTGGCGCTCCTGGTGCTGTTTCATTTCTGGCAACCGATGGGAGGGACAGTCTGGGAGATGCAAGACCCCCTTGGTCGAGGAGCGATCTACAGCCTCTACGCCGGCGGTTGGCTCCTGATCCTCGTGACGACGTTCCTGATCAATCACTTCGATCTCTTCGGGATGCGGCAGGTCTGGCTGTATCTCACGGGCCAGCCCTATACTCCATTAACGTTCACGACGCCTGGTCTGTATCGATATGTGCGTCATCCGCTCTATGTCGGCTGGTTGCTCACTTTTTGGGCCACTCCGACGATGACCGCGGCTCATTTAGTTTTTGCGATCGCGACAACCGCCTACATCCTCATCGCCATCCGGTGGGAGGAACGGGATTTGATCGACGCACACGGTCCTGCCTATGAGACCTATCGGGCCAAGGTGCCGATGCTCGTCCCGAATTGCCAACCGTATGTAGCCGGCGATCCCAGCGCCCGCCAGCTGGAAATGGCTTGAGGACCGGTAGGGGCGTCCCGGTGTATTGGGACGCCCACTCATTCTCATTCTGAATCTGAAGGAGGGAGGACTATGAAACTGTTAGGAGGCTCCGTTCAATCCAAGACGGATCACCTATCGCACAGCTGGTCTCGTGTGGGGATGGCCGGCTTCACGTTTTTTATGCTGAAGGGTCTGCTGTGGTTGCTGGCGCCGGTATTGTTCGCGGTCATGCGGTAGCCGGAACGGCTCGGACCGCTCCGGCCGCATCCGGGATACTCGGCTGGGATTCCTCCCGCTCTATCTCCATCGTCAACCGCGCGTCGCACTTGTGGCCGCACGCCATGCAGCGTATGCAGGTTCTAACTGTTGTCTTCTTTGGATCGACTCCGTTGGCGACCATCTCCCAGATCGAAAATTGCTGAGAGCACGGGCCTGAGTGGAGTGGCCCACCCAGGGCCGTCGCTCGGTTGCTGGTCAGGGGCTGAACGGCTTGCGGGCGATGAAAACTCTGCCACCAGGAGACAGTTGAGTCTTGCCATATCTTCGCCACATCTGGACACGAAACCCTTCTGATCGTAACCAGCCGTGAATCTCGACAGGACGATACAACCATACTTAACGGCGAGATCTGTACCCTTGCGGATTGAGACTTTGCCAGCGCCAAGCGTCGGCGCACATATCGGCGAGAGTACGCTCAGCTCGCCACCCGAGGACGGTAGTGGCTTTGCCGGGATCGGCGTAACAGGCTGCGACATCGCCGGGCCGACGAGGCGCCACCTTGTACGCCACGCGCTTACCGCTGGTCTGCTCGAAAGCCCGCACGATTTCTAGCACGCTGTAGCCGGTCCCGGTCCCGAGATTGACTGTCAGGCATTCGCCTGGGTGGGTCCATCGTCCAAGCGCTTCCAACGCCTTGAGATGTCCGATAGCCAAGTCCATGATGTGAATGTAGTCGCGTACCCCGGTACTGTCAGAGGTGGGGTAATCATCGCCGAAAATGTTCAGATGAGGACGAAGGCCAACCGCCACCTGCGCGACGAAGGGCATCAAGTTATTCGGTGTGCCCTGCGGATCTTCGCCGATCAGCCCGCTCTTGTGGGCCCCCACCGGATTGAAATAGCGGAGTATCGCAATGCGCCACGAGGAGTCGCTGCGTTGCAGATCCCGCAGCATGTGTTCCACCGTGAGCTTCGTCTGCCCATAGGGATTGGTAGCCGACAGCGGGTGATCTTCCGTCAGCGGCAGCCGTTGGGGATCCCCGTACACCGTGGCGGAGGAGCTGAAGACCAGCGTCTTGACCCCGCAAATGCCCATGGCCTCTAACAGCCGTAACGAGCCGATGACATTATTGTCGTAGTAGGACAGCGGCTGCAGCACTGACTCACCGACTGCCTTGAGACCGGCAAAATGGATCACTGCCTGTGTGCCACTTTCACGTAGCGCCGTCACCAGCGCAGCCCTGTCGCGGATGTCACCGTGGATCAAGCGGAGCTGTTTCCCTGTGATCCGCTGCACTCGCTCAAGCGACTCCGGATGGCTGTTGCTGAAATTGTCAAAGACGGTAATGTCGTATCCTGCCTCGAGTAACTCGACACAGGTGTGGGAACCGATATATCCAGCACCGCCTGTGACGAGAATCATGTTTCACCTCTGCCAGCATGCTCGTTCGAGGGATCGTGTGTTGTCAAGGTAGCAGATTCCGATGGGTCGTCAAGGGAGGATCTGAAACAGGTAAGACGCTTTGTCCCGAGCGGTATCGCTGAAGCTCTGCCTGATACATTCCTCCGGTTCTTGGTATAGTGAGTTCCAGCAATGTCGAATCCAAAACGGAAACATGATGGCGTCATTTAGAAGGCAAGACCCTGTCGATCGACCGGGATCCCGTAGCGGCGTTGTGTTGGTATCCCTGGCATTGCTCATGCTGGTTCTGATAACCGGTGCCGTGGCCGAAGATGGGCCAAAGCTATCGGTTGAACGCCTTTCTGAAGAGGCCAGCGTTGCCTGGGAGAGTGGAGCTGTAACCGTTGGGCTCGAGCTGCTCGATCAAGGTATTCAGGATAATCCCGATGCATCAGTGTTGCACAAATTGCGCGGGGATATCCTGTCCACGGTTCGAGATCCCAAGGAGGCAGTTCAGGCCTATGATCGGGCTCTTGCGGCTGAACCCACGGCGGTCGATGTCCACTGGGCGAAATGGGGGCTGCTGGTACGTTGGGGAAGAGCGCATGAAGCAATTGCTGAGTTGCAAAGCATCGCACGAATCGAGGTCACGAATCCACTCATCCACTGGCGATTGGCACTTGAACTGCGGAAGGTGGATCGCTTGGAGGAGTCACTGGAGTCCTATAAGCGGGCCGTTGAGCTGATGCCGGATTTGTTGGGATGGCGGTTGGCCCTTGCTCGTTCCAAGTTTGACGTGTTGGATTATGTCGGCGCGGATGCCGATTTACAGTATGTACTACAGCATGTGACGCCAGGCTCCCCGCTAGAACTTCCGGCCAAGAACCAACTCGCCCAACTCTATGAATCGATGGACCGGGGGAGACGATTCAAACGGGTGCTCACGCCTGATGCCACGGCAGATCAGTTGAAGGAATGGGCTTCGCTTCGGTCGGATGCGTGGAAGCTGTTTGAGGCCGGTCAGTATAAAGAGGTCGAACCGGTGTACCGCAAGTTGTTGGACCTCAATCCCAGCGATCCTATTGCGACCTATCAGCTGGGACTGACCTTGATGCAATTGGATCGGTGTGAAGAGGCCGTTGATGTCTTTGGGAACATGTCGAATCTCAATCCGAAAGAGGATGACTACGCAGATACGCTTTATCGGATGGGGCAGTGCTACGTCGAGCTGGAGCGGTGGGAAGAAGCCTTTATGCATTTTCAGATCCTGTATGACGCGGCCGTCGAATTTGAAGAAGCCAACAAGGGGATTGCGCTCCCAGCCGGGACCCGCGTGCTGGCGAAGGACAAGATTGCGCGGTGGTTGGAGAAAGTAAGGCCACACGTGCCTGAACTGGTGCAACAAAAGGCAGAGGAGGCGAAGAGGGAGAAGGAATTGCGCGCGCGTGCTCCCGTTCTCACGGAAGAAGCCTTCTTTGCGAAGGCGATTGAAAAGGTGAAGCCGCAGAAGACCCTGGAGACCGGAGTGGCGATCGCTGGGCGCGATGCCGACTTCAGCTGGTTTCGATATGTGATTCCAGCGGGCAAAGTGGTGCGTGACGACTTTCCCACTGGGGCTCACGAGTTCATGCCGTTGAATCCGGGAGATACGTTTCCGATCACACAATCCGAAATCTATCTGGTGTTCAGACTTCTGTCTGATTCATTGGAGACTGTTCCGCTCGCCGCGCGCTGCTCTCCGGAAACGCGCGAGATGACGGAAGATCCGCAGGCAACCGTTCAAGATCGAGTTATGACCACTCTGAACGATCGCTCAGGCTATTTTCTCCTCACCGCTCCGGAATCAGGATGGACGCCTGGCCATTATCGTTGCGGCTTGTTTGCGGGAGAACAGGCTTCGGCTTATTCGTATGTAGATGAGGTGAGGTTCAGGATCGCCCAATCCAGATAGCCCATGTGAAGCAGGATCCTTGAGTCATCAAGGAGTAAAATTCACGAAATTCGACTTTCTGCCAGCCAGGTGATCTAATTCCTCACACACTTCTAGAATATGTCTTTCCTATGGAGCTTTCCATGGCCTTGCCAGCCGGTCCATACCGCTGACCTTGCTGCCTATCTTGAGGTGACAGACCAACTCTTGTCAGGCACAATACAGTCAGTCCACCGAGGCGCCGATAGATCAGTGAACGATTCCAGAGGTAAGTATGAATAGCAATAACCGTGTCTTGATTCTAAGAATTCTATAGCTAAGCCCACAATTAGTGATAGCCTCTCACGATGTCGTCGAGGGTGGCTTGTTCCTGATACTCCCGGCGCTTCTTGAGGGCGGCGAAGTCATGCTCGATGGGATTGAGGTCTGGAGAATA
>Ga0224510_10000737_pt1 | contig 23559 bp, 24 predicted proteins | sample SF_May12_sed_USG_FD_170161 | JGI IMG/M metagenome (GOLD analysis project Ga0224510, IMG submission 170161) | Sediment microbial communities from San Francisco Bay, California, United States - SF_May12_sed_USGS_4_1 | ecosystem: Environmental > Aquatic > Marine > Sediment | place: USA: California... | reverse complement strand
GAGGTCGGCTTCGAGCACCGCCGCCTCGGTCGCGTCGAGCGTTGCGTATTGAGTCTGCAGACGACCGGCGAACAGATCGTCGAGCTGACGCAATCGCGGCAGCGAGCGATCGAGCACCGTGACATCCGCGCCCATGCCCACCGCCATGCGCGCCGCATGCGTGCCGACCACGCCGCCGCCGATGACGACCACCTTGCCTGGTGCAACGCCGGGGACACCACCAAGCAGCACGCCGCGGCCGCCGTTGGCCTTCTGCAGCGCCACCGCGCCGACCTGGATTGACATGCGGCCGGCCACTTCGCTCATCGGCGCCAGCAAAGGCAGACCACCGCGATCGTCGGTGATCGTCTCGTAGGCGATCGCCGTGCAGCCGCTCTTGATCAGGCCCTCGGCCTGCGTGCGATCGGGTGCGAGGTGCAGATAGGTGAAGAGGATCTGCCCCTTGCGCAACATCGCGCACTCGACGGGCTGAGGCTCCTTGACTTTGACGATCATCTCGGCCGCCGTGAACACCGCTTGGGCGTCGGGCAGCACATTCGCGCCGGCCGCGGCGTATTGCCCATCATCGCAACCGATGCCGGCCCCCGCGCCCGCTTGCACCACGACCTCATGGCCATGGTGGACCGCCTCGCGCACCGACGACGGCGTCATGCCGACGCGATATTCGTGGTTCTTGATTTCCTTGGGGACACCGATGCGCATGGCCTGCCTCGCTGGGTTGTGATGGCGTCATGGTGCACAGCCCGACGTCGAACAGGGTTGCGTCTTTCGAGCGTAGAAACCATCAATTAAACATGAATCTTCCGTAGAATCAACGTTTCACGCATGGATATTGACAAACTGGACCGAGAACTGCTGCGGCTGCTGCAGGCCGACGGTCGTCTGACCAATGCCGAGCTGGCGCAGCGCATCGGCCTGTCGGCGTCCGCCTGTTTCCGTCGCCTGCAGCGGCTCGAGCAGTCGGGGGTGATCGCAGGCTACGCCGCGCTGCTCGATGGCGAGGCGATCGGCCGGCCGACCACCGTGTTCGTCGAGGTCACGCTCGACAACCAGGGCAGCGCCGCACTCGATGCATTCGAACGCGCCGTCGCAGCCTGCCCCGATGTGCTCGAGTGCCACCTGATGTCGGGCGACTTCGACTACCTGCTTCGCGTGGCGGTGGCCGACATGCGCGACTACGAGCGCGTGCACCGGCGCCATGTCGCCGCGTTCCCGCACGTCGCACGCGTGCGCACCGCGTTCGCGATGCGAGCCGTCGTGCCGCGGCGCGGCTACCCGCTCTGAGCTTTCTTGTTCGCCTCGCGCAGGCGCTCGAGCTTCTCGCCGATCTGCGCCTCCAGGCCGCGATCGGTGGGGCGGTAGAAGCTTGGCGACCGACCGATGTCGTCAGGGAAGTAGTTCTCTCCGGCCGCGAAGCCTTCGCCCTCGTCGTGCGCGTAGCGGTAGCCGCGGCCGTAGTCGAGCTGCTTCATCAGCTGGGTCGGTGCATTGCGCAGGCGAAGCGGCACCGCTCGCGTGCCATCGTCCTTCACGAAGGCCTTCGCCTCGTTGTAGGCCACGTACGCCGCATTGCTCTTCGGCGCTGCGGCAAGGAACAGCACCGCCTGCGCGAGTGCCAGTTCGCCCTCAGGCGAACCGAGTCGTTCGTAGACCTCGGCCGCGTCCAGCGCGATGCGCAGGCCCCGCGGATCGGCCAGGCCGATGTCCTCGCTGGCCATGCGGATCACGCGCCGCGCCACGTAGCGCGGATCGACCCCGCCGTCGAGCATGCGCACGAGCCAGTACAGCGAGGCGTCGGGGTCGCTGCCGCGCACCGCCTTGTGCAGTGCCGAGATCGTGTCGTAGAACTGTTCGCCCCCCTTGTCGTAGCGACGCAGCTGGTCGCCCAGCGCGCGCTCGAGCAGCGGCTCGTCGATCTGCGCCGCCTCACCCATGACGGTCGCGACGTTCTCCACGACGTTGAGCAGCCGGCGCGCGTCACCGTCGGCATAGCCGATCAGGCGCTCGCGCGCCGCGTCAGTGAACGGCGGCGCGCCGACCGCCCCGCGCGCGCGTTCGAGCAGCGCACCGAGTTCGTCGGCGGCGAGCGGTTGCAGCACGTGGACCGTGGCGCGCGACAGCAGGGCGGAGTTGACCTCGAACGACGGGTTCTCGGTCGTCGCGCCGATGAACGTGAACAGGCCGCCCTCGACGTGCGGAAGGAAGGCATCCTGCTGGGCCTTGTTGAAGCGGTGGACCTCGTCGACGAAGACGATGCTCGCGCGCCCGACGCGCCGCGCGGCCTGCGCGCGTTCGACCGCATCGCGGATGTCCTTCACACCGCCGAGCACCGCGGAAATCTGGATGAACTCCGCGTCGAAGGCCTGCGCGACCAGGCGCGCCAGCGTCGTCTTGCCAACGCCCGGGGGACCCCAAAGGATCATCGAGTGCAGGCGGCCGGAATCGAACGCAGCCGCCAGCGGCTTGCCCGGCGCCAACAGGTGACGCTGCCCGATCACCTCAGCCAGAGTGCGTGGGCGCAGGCGCTCGGCCAGCGGCGCGTCGACCGACGCCGCCATGGCTGGCGGGGAGCGAGGTTCGTCGTCGAAAAGCGACATGGCGAGGCGATTGTGTCGCAGTGCGATGATGCGCCCCGATGAACCGCCAACTGCTGCTGCTCGCCCTGTGCCAGGGCCTGTTCCTCACCAACAATGTCGTCTTCATTGCCATCAATGGGTTGGTGGGCCTGTCGCTTGCGCCGCAGGGCTGGATGGCCACGCTGCCGGTCATGGGCTATGTCGTCGGCAGCGCGCTGTCGACCGGCCCGGTGGCCCGCATGCAGAGGCACATCGGGCGCCGACGATCGTTCCAGTTCGGGCTTGTCGTTGCAGCAATGGCGGCAGCCGTCTGCGCCTATGCGGTGACGACGCGGAATTTCCCGCTGCTCGTCGCCGCGACGCTGGTCGCGGGCTTCTACAACGCCAATGCAGCGCTGTACCGATTCGCCGGACCGGAGCTGGTTGCGACGGGCATGAAGGAACGCGCAATTTCACTGGTGCTGGCCGGTGGGATCCTCGGCGCGTTTGCGGGGCCCAACCTCGCCAATGCCACGCGCTCGCTGCTCACAGTGCCGTTCGCGGCGTCCTATCTATCGCTCGTCGCCGTCGCGATCGTCGGGCTCGTCGCGGTCTCGGTGATCCGCTTTCCGGAGCATGTGGCGCCGAAGCCGGGGGCCTCGACAGGTCGCCCACTGGGCGAAATCGTGCGCCAGCCCGTATTCATCGTCGCCGTGGCCGCAGCCGCACTGGGCTACGGTGTGATGAACCTGCTGATGGCCGCCACGCCGATCGCAATGGCCCGTTGCGGCCTGCCCTTCTCCGACGCCGCCCTCGTGCTCGAGTGGCACGTGCTGGGCATGTTCGTGCCGGGTTTCTTCACCGGCCACCTGGTCAGGCGCTTCGGCGTGCTGCCGATCATGGCGACCGGCGTCGTCCTGAACGCGGTGTGCATCGCGGTCGCGCTGTCCGGCGTCGAGCTGATGCAGTTCCTGGTCGCGCTCTTCGTGCTGGGCGTAGGCTGGAACTTCCTCTACATCGGCGGGACCACGCTCGTGACGGAGGCCTACCGGCCCGAGGAGAAGAACAAGGCGCAAGGCGCGATGGACTTCTGCGTCTTCACGACGATGGCGTTCACCTCGTTCGCCTCCGGCGCACTGGTGACGACGCAAGGCTGGACGTGGCTCAACCTGGGATCGTTGCCCGCGGTGGCCCTGATGGCCGGCGGGATCGTCTGGATGACGATGTCTCGCCGCCGTGCCGCGGCTAGGGCGTCAGCACCTCAACGCCCTTCGGCGGCGTGAACTTGAATGCGTCGGCCGAGGTGGACACGTTGGTGGCCACGTCACTGAATGTCAGTCGCGAGCGCTGGCCGAAGCTGTCGACGAGCTCGATCGCCGCCAGCGTCGCGCCGCGAAAGCCCACGCGCAGCGATGTGAAGCCGATCGACTCGTCCTTCCTGCGCGCGGTCGCTTGCACCCACTCGAGGCCGTCGGCGGCGGCCTGAGCCTTGAGCTCGAAATCCTGCTCGAGTGCACCGCCGGCCAGCAGGGCCACCGGCGTGACGCCGAGCGCCTGTCCCATCGGTCGCACCGTGACCTGCTGCAGATCGACGTCGTACAGCCACAGCTTCGTACCGTCGCCGACGATCGTCTGCTCGTAGGGTCTCGTGTAGGCGAAGCGGAAGCGGTTCGGGCGCGCGAACTCGAAGCTTCCGCTCGAGATCTTCTTCTTCGCACCATCCGGCGACGTCACCACCTGGGTGAACGTCGCGCGCCCGGTCTTGGCCTCGCGTGCGAATTCGCGCAGCGCATCGACGGCGTCGGCCCGTGCGCCCGCGCAAGCGAGCCAGGCACACAGCACGAGCCAGCGCATCACTCGTCCCGTCTCGGGACCAGCAGATCGCGGTTGCCGTTGGTCGCCATCGCCGACACCAGGCCCGATTTCTCCATCTGCTCGAGCAGCCGCGCGGCGCGGTTGTAGCCGATCCGCAGGTGGCGCTGCACGAGCGAGATCGAGGCCCGTTTGTGCTGCAGGACGATCGCCACTGCCTGGTCGTACATCGGATCGCTTTCTCCATCGGTATCGACCGGGCCGCCACCAGCGGTGCCGGTCGCGTCGTCGTCAAGCGTGCCACCTTCGAGAATGCCCTCGATGTAATTTGGCTCGCCTTGCGCCTTGAGGTACTCCACAACGCGGTGCACCTCGTCGTCGCTGACAAATGCGCCGTGCACTCGGACCGGATTTGGAATCTGCGCCGGCGGCGACATGTAGAGCATGTCGCCCATGCCGAGCAGCGCCTCGGCACCCATCTGGTCGAGGATCGTGCGGCTGTCGATCTTCGAGGACACCTGGAACGCGATGCGGGTCGGGATGTTGGCCTTGATGAGGCCAGTGATCACGTCCACGCTCGGGCGCTGGGTGGCCAGGATCAGGTGGATGCCCGACGCGCGCGCCTTCTGGGCCAGTCGTGCGATGAGTTCCTCGATCTTCTTGCCCACGACCATCATCAGGTCGGCGAGTTCGTCGATCACGACCACGATCTGCGGCAGCCGTTCGAGCGGCTCGGGCGACTCGGGCGTGAGCGAGAACGGATTGCCGAGCTTCTCGCCCTTCGCCGCAGCGTCGTCGATCTTCTTGTTGTAGCCGGAGAGCTGGCGCACGCCGAGCTTGCTCATCAGCTTGTAGCGGCGCTCCATCTCGCCAACGCACCAGGTCAGCGCATTGGCGGCCTGCTTCATGTCGGTGACCACCGGGCACAGCAGGTGCGGGATGCCCTCGTAGACCGACAGCTCGAGCATCTTGGGGTCGATCAGGATCAGGCGCACGTCGCGTGCCTCGGCCTTGTAGAGCAGGCTGAGGATCATCGCGTTGATGCCGACACTCTTGCCCGAGCCAGTGGTCCCGGCCACCAGCGCGTGCGGCATCTTCGACAGATCGGCCACCACGGGCGCGCCGATGATGTCCTTGCCCAGGCCCATCGTCAGCATCGAGGCCGCATCGTTGTATGCGGTCGAGCCGAGGATCTCGGCCAGCCGGATCGTCTGGCGCTTGGCATTCGGCAGTTCGAGCGCCATCGTCGTCTTGCCGGGAATCGTCTCGACGACGCGGATGGACACGAGCGACAGCGAGCGCGCGAGGTCCTTGGCCAGATTGACGACCTGCGCCCCCTTGACGCCGGTGGCCGGCTCGATCTCGTAGCGCGTGATCACCGGGCCGGGCGAGGCTGCAACGACGCGCACCTCGACGCCGAAATCCTTCAGCTTCTTCTCGATCAGGCGCGAGGTCATCTCCAGCGACTCGGAGGTCACCGACTCCACGCGCCCTGGCGCCGCATCGAGCAGATCGACCTGGGGCAACTTGGTGTCGGTCAGCTCGGCGAAGAGCGGCTTCTGCCGTTCCTTGGCCACCCGCTCGGAGCGTGGCAGCTCGGCGATCGCCTTCTCGATCACCATCGGGATATGCTCCTCGACAGCCTCGCGCTCGACCGCCGCCTCGTGTGCACGCTCGCGCTGCGCTGCTTCGCCCAGGCGCACGTCCTCCGCAAGCTCGCGACGCTCCTCGCGACGCTGGCGGAAGGTGTCGATCCAGGTGCCGATGCCCTCGGCCACCCGCAGCCAGGAAAAATGCAACGCGAGCGACATGCCCGCCACCAGCAGGGCGATCCAGAACACGCCAGAACCGGCGAATCCGAGCCACTTGGCCGACCACGGGCCGAGCATGTAACCGATCACGCCCCCCGCATGCCCCGGCAGCACCGGCTCGAACCGATACAAGCGGGTTGCCTCGAGCGCGCAACTGGCTGCCAGCAGCGCCGCCAGCCCGATCCAGAACACCCAGCGCCGCCCCGGCGGGCCCGGCTCGCCGCGCAACTCGCGCGCCAGCGCCGCCAACCAGGCGCGCGCGCCCACCAGCGGCAGCCACCACACGCTCAGCCCCAACATGAACAACGCGAAGTCCGAAAGCCAGGCCCCGGCGAGACCCACCTTGTTGCGCAGCGCCTCACCATCGCCCGAGGTCGAGAAGCCGGGATCCGCGGCGGAATGCGTGACGAGCGCGAGCAGGGTCAGCAGCCACAGCACCGCACCGGCCAGCAGCCAGAGTTGACGGCGCAACGGGATCGATACCGCACCCTGAGGGCGCGCCGCTGCGGTGCCGTCGGCACCCAGCGATCCGAGAGGAAACGTCATGCGCGCGATTGTGGCCGAATCGCCGGCCCCATCGAGCGGCAGCGCGTCAGTCGTTGTAGAGGCGCTGCTTGATGATCACCGAGCCGTTTTCCTGCGTCTCGATGACGCCGCGCTGCTCAAGATCCTTCATCACACGGCTGACCATCTCGCGCGACGCGCCCACCACCTTGGCCATGTCCTGGCGCGACACCTTGTTGCGAATCAGCATCGTGCCGCTGACATCCTCGGCCATGTCGAGCAGCGTGCGCGCCACGCGTCCGTAGACGTCGAGCAGCGCGAGCGACTCGATCTGGCGGTCGGCCGCACGCAGGCGGGAGACCAGCCCGCGCAGGATGCCGTAGGCCAGGCTCGTCGTCTCCGGCAGGCAGCGCGAGAACTCGGCACGGCCCAGCACCAGCATGTCGGTCTGGACCTCGGCGCGCACCGTCGCCGAGTGCGGCTCGTTGTCGATCAAGCTCATCTCGCCGACATAGTCGCCGGCCTCGAGCACCGCGAGGATCACCTCGCGTCCGCGCGAGTCTGCGGTCAGCACGCGAGCGCGGCCGTTGAGCAGGATGAACAGCGCGTTGCTCTTGCGCCCCTGCTCGACCACGAGCTCGCCGCGGCGAAAGCGCCGCTTGACCACACTGTCGGCAACTTGCTGGGCGTGCTCGTTGCTGAGCATCGAAAACAGCGGCACGCGCCGGATCAGGTCGAGATTGGAAAGCATCGACATCGCGGGGGACTCCTTCTATGGGTCTTCTCGATCGGCCGCCGCGCCGCACCCCGCGGGGTGGCCATACGGCGCGACTGCCTACAATTTCACGGCCCCGCTATTGTGCCCATTGACAGGCTTGCCGCCATGAGGTTCTCACCCCATGTATGGTCGTCTGTTGGCGCACCACGACGCCCCCACCCTGTCCCTGCCCCTGCCCACCATGACGACCACCACCCATGCCAAGGTCCTGATCCTCGGATCTGGCCCCGCCGGCTACACCGCCGCGGTCTACGCGGCCCGCGCCAACCTCAAGCCCATGCTGATCACCGGCCTGGCCCAGGGCGGCCAGCTGATGACAACGACGGACGTCGACAACTGGCCCGCTGACGCCCAAGGCGTGCAGGGGCCGGAACTGATGCAGCGATTCCAGGCCCACGCCGAGCGCTTCCAGACGCAGATCGTGTTCGACCACATCCATACGGTCGAGCTCGGCCGGCGCCCGTTCACCCTGACGGGCGATTCCGGCATCTACACCGCCGATGCCCTGGTCGTGGCGACCGGCGCTTCTGCCAAGTACCTGGGCCTGCCCAGCGAGCAAGCCTTCATGGGCCGCGGCGTCAGCGGCTGCGCCACCTGCGACGGCTTCTTCTACAAGGGCGCCGAGGTCTGCGTCGTCGGTGGCGGCAACACCGCGGTCGAGGAGGCGCTATACCTGTCGAACATCGCGACCAAAGTGCACCTGATCCACCGGCGCGACAAGTTCCGCGCTGAACCGATCATGGTCGACAAGCTGATGGCCAAGGTCGCCGAGGGCCGGATGCAATTGCACCTGTGGCACACCCTCGACGAGGTGCTCGGCGACGCGTCGGGTGTCACCGGTGTGCGCATCCGCAGCACGCAGACCGGCCAGACCAGCGACCTGCCGCTCAAGGGCTGCTTCATCGCGATCGGCCACCAGCCCAACACCGACATCTTCAAGGGCCAGCTGGAGATGAAGGACGGCTACATCATCACCAGGGCAGGCCTGTCGGGCATGGCCACGATGACGAGCGTGCCCGGCGTGTTCGCGGCCGGCGACGTGCAGGACCACGTGTACCGACAGGCGATCACGTCGGCAGGCACCGGCTGCATGGCGGCGCTGGATGCGCAGCGCTTCCTCGAGCAGCAGACATAGCGCCCGCCCGGCACGGTCGGCTATACTCGCGCTCTTTGCCGCAATCCGGCAGCCCAAGAAATTCCGGAGCCGAACATGGCACGCGTCTGTCAAGTCACGGGCAAGCGCCCGATGGTGGGAAACCATGTGTCCCACGCCAACAACAAGACCAAGCGTCGTTTCCTGCCCAACCTGCAGTACCGCCGCTTCTGGCTTGAAACCGAGAACCGCTGGGTGCGCCTGCGCGTGTCCAACGCCGCATTGCGCCTGATCGACAAAGTGGGCATCGAACAGGTCGTCGCCGATCTGCGCGCCCGCGGCGAGCTCTGACCTAGGAGAACAGCATGGCAACCAAAGGCGGACGCGAAAAGATCAAGCTCGAATCGACGGCTGGCACCGGCCACTTCTACACCACGGCGAAGAACAAGAAGACGACGCCCGAGAAGCTCGAGTTCATGAAGTTCGATCCGAAGGCACGCAAGCACGTGCTCTACAAGGAAACCAAGTTGAAGTAAAGGCCGCAAGAGCCAAACAAAAAGCCCGCCAATGGCGGGCTTTTTGTTGAGCAGCGCCGCCGTCGCGGCGCACCGCGTCAGGCGTGCGCTGCGCGCAGCCGCAGTGAGAACTCCTGCAGAGCAGCAATGCCGCTTTCCTCGGCGCGCCTGCACCATGCCTGCAGGTCGGCCACCAGTTGGGGCGCCGACGCATTGCTGCGCGTCCAGAGCGCACGCAATTCCTCGCGCATCGCAACCAGCTTGGCCAGTGGTGCATTCTGCGCCACGACCTGTGCGATCTGCGGCTTCACGACCTGCGGGATCTTGTCGTCGTCACGATGCAACCAGCGCTTGGCCAGGCGCAGCTTCTTCCAGTTCGCAGTGCCTTGGGCGCCCTGCGCCTTGAGCCTGGCCAGTTCACCGCCGACCGTGCCCTTGAGCGCCTTGGCGTACTGCGCCATCACCTCGTAGCGGTTGGCAATCACTGCCTCGAGCGTCCGATCATCGGCCACGCGCACGACGCCCAGTTCGAGCTTCGGCGGCGTCTTGCGGACCTTGGCCCAGCCCAGCATCTCGAAGATGCGGATGTACATCCAGCCGATGTCGAACTCGTAGGGCTTGACCGACAGCTTGGCGCTCGTCGGGTAGGTGTGGTGGTTGTTGTGGAGTTCCTCGCCCCCGATGATCACGCCCCATGGCGACACATTGGTCGACGCGTCGGGCGACTCGAAGTTTCGGTAGCCCCACCAGTGGCCCAGGCCGTTGATGATGCCGGCGGCCGTGATCGGAATCCACGCCATCTGGACCGCCCACACGGCGGCGCCGACGGCGCCGAACAGGAACAGGTCGACCAGCAGCGTCAGGCCGACGCCCTGCCAGCTGAAGCGCGTGTAGACATTGCGCTCGATCCAGTCGTCCGGCGTATGGTGGCCGTACTTGGCGAGTGTTTCCTGGTTCTTCGCCTCGGTGCGATACAGCTCGCTGCCTTGCAACAGCACGGTCTTGATGCCGCGCGTCTGCGGGCTGTGCGGATCGTCCTCGGTCTCGCACTTGGCGTGGTGCTTGCGATGGATCGCGACCCACTCCTTGGTGACCATGCCAGTGCCCAGCCAGAGCCAGAAGCGGAAGAAGTGAGAGGGGATCGGTCCGAGGTCCAGCGCCCGGTGCGCCTGGGCACGGTGCAGGAAGATCGTGACCGCGGCAATCGTCACATGGGTCGTCGCCAGCGTAAAGAGCACGACCTCCCACCAAGTCGCGTCGGTCAGACCGTGCGACAGCCATTGCACGAGAGCATCGTGCACATGCGTCAAGACATCCATGCGTACCCTTTATTGGAGTCGCCCCATTGTAAACGGCCCCACCTCGCAACAAAGGGGGAAACTGCGTACACAACCTCACCCTTTCCGCCAAGCTGCCGCGAAGAAGCCATCCGTTGAATGCAGATGGGGCCATAAACGGAGATTCCCAGCCTTGGTCAGCGATTCCGGCCGCGCCACACCCAGGCCGTCGAGGATCGCTGGAACCGACTCCCGGACAAAACCATCGTGCGCCGCCTCGAAGGCGGCGCAGGTCGTTTCGTTCTCGGCCTCGAGCAGGCTGCAGGTGGCATAGACCAGCCGCCCGCCGGGCTTGAGCAGCCGTGCGGCGCCGCCCAGGATGGCCAATTGCTTGGCTTGCAGCTCGGCCACCGCTGCGGGCGACTGGCGCCACTTCAGGTCCGGATTGCGGCGCAACGTGCCCAGGCCCGAACACGGCGCGTCGACCAGCACGCGATCGATCTTGCCGGCCAGCCGCTTGATGCGCTCGTCTCGCTCATGGGCGATCTGCACCGGGTAGACATTCGACAGCCCGCTGCGTGCGAGGCGGGGCTTCAGCGCATCGAGCCGGTGACCCGATATATCGAAGGCGTAGAGCCGGCCCGTGTTCTTCATCGTGGCACCCAATGCCAGCGTCTTGCCGCCCGCGCCGGCACAGAAGTCGACCACCATCTCGCCGCGCTTCGCATCGGTCAGCAGCGCCAGCAACTGGCTGCCTTCGTCCTGCACCTCGACGTCGCCGCGGCTGAACAGCTCGAGCTTCTGCAGCGCCGGCTTGCCTGCGATGCGCAAGCCCCAGGGGGAATACGGGGTTTGCCTCGCGTCGATGCCGGCAGCGGCCAGGGCGGCCTGCACGGGTTCGCGCCTGGCCTTGAGGATGTTGACGCGCAGGTCCAGCGGCGCGCTCTCGTCGAGGCTCGCCACCAGCGCCCAGAAGCCCTCCTCGCCCAACTGCGCCAGCAACGGCTGCGAAATCCAGTCCGGCAGGTTGTGGCGCAGCTTGGGCGCCAGGCTCGCCGGGTCGATGGCCTGCACACGCGCCAGCCAGGCCTGCTCGTCCACGCTGAGCGCGGCCTTCAGGAACGCGGCATCGCCGGCCCAACCGAGGATCGCGAGGCGCCGTTCGGGCGTGCCGCTGCCGCTGTGCGCCAGATGCTGGAACAGCAGCCGTCGCCGCAGCACGGCGTAGGTCGTCTCGGCCAGCGTGTGGCGCTCGCGGGCGCCGAGCGCCTTCTGGCGGCGAAAGAACGCCGACACCACGCCGTCCGCGGCCGCCTCGAACCTAAGCACGTCGCGCAGCAGCGCGCTGCAGGCATCCAGCAATTGGCGCGGGGTCATCGAGCGCGCCGCCTGCTCATGGCCACAGCACTTGCGAGTCGCCGCCCAGTTGCCTCACAACGCCTCCCTCGATGCGCAATTGCCCCGTGACGAACCAGCGCACTGCAAGCGGATAGATCACATGCTCGCGCGCCAACACGCGATCGGCAAGCGCACCCTCGCTGTCGTCCGGCAGTACCGGGACCACCGCCTGGATCACGACCGGGCCGTGATCGAGCGCCGGTGTCACGAAGTGCACCGTCGCGCCAGCGATCTTGCAGCCGGCCTCGATCGCGCGCCGGTGCGTGTGCAGCCCCGGAAACGCGGGCAGCAGCGACGGATGGATGTTGAGCATCCGCCCCTCGTAGCGGCGCACAAAGTCGGCGCCGAGGATGCGCATGAAGCCGGCGAGCAAGACGAGGTCCGGCGCATGCGCGTCGATCGCCCGCGCGAGCGCGGCGTCGAAGGCCTCGCGCGAATCAAAGGCCTTGTGGTCCACCACCGCGGTCGCGATGCCACGCTCCTGCGCATAGGCGAGCCCGGCCGCATCCGGCCGGTTGCTGATCACTGCCGCCACCTGCGCCGGCCATCCCTCGGTCGCGCAGCGCTCGACGACCGAACGCATGTTCGAACCGCGGCCCGAGATGAGGATGACGATGCCTGTCACCCGACGAGTTTAGCCAGCCTCGATCTATCCTCTGCATGTGGCGATACGTGGACAACACCTGCGCTGGCTGCGACGCAGCCTGCTTGCTCTGGCCTTGCTGCTTGGCGCCGGCATCACCACGTTGCTGCTCGTCTACCCGACGGAATACGTGCGCCGGCTTGCGATGTGGGGGGACGCCGATGTCGGTGACCAGTACCGTTTTCCACAGCGTGCCATCGCGCATCGCCCCGGCATTGCCGACCCACCGGCACAGCCGCTGTCCGACCGCGTGCGCCTTGCCTTTGCCGCAGCGCAGCCGAGCGCCGACATGGACACGTGGCTGGCCGAGCAGGGAACACTGGCCTTCGTCGTGATGCAGCACGGCCGAGTGATCCACGAGTCCTACTTCGACGGAGTCACCCGTTCGACACCGCTGACCTCGTTCTCGATCGCCAAGTCGATCCTGTCGGCGCTGTTCATCGCAGCACGCGCCGACGGCCACATCGACAGTCTCGATGAACCACTGACCCGCTATGTGCCGGAACTTCTGCGACGCGACCCGCGCTTCGCGCGCATCACGTTGCGACACCTGCTGAACATGCAGTCGGGCATCGCGTACCGAGAAATCCCGTTCTTCAATGGCGACAATGCCAAGACCTACTATTGGCCGGACTTGCGCGAACTTGCGCTGCGGCACACGCGGGTGACCGAGCCCCCCGGCGGCGATTTCCTCTACAACAACTACCACCCGCTGCTGCTGGGTCTGGTGCTCGAGCGCGCCACACGCGTACCCGTCACGCAGTACCTTTCACAGCGGCTGTGGCAGCCGACCGGCCTGGGCCCTGGCGCCAGCTGGAGCCTGGACAGCGAAGCCAGCGCCTTCGAGAAGCTCGAAAGCGGCGTCAACGCCCGCGCTCTTGACTTCGCTCGCTTCGGCCAGCTGTTTCTTGATGGTGGTTTGGCCGCCGACGGTACACGCGTACTCCCCGAAGCGGACGTGCGCGAGGCGACTTCGCGCGGCGGTGCCGTGCCGCTGGATGTGTGGCGCAGCGGTCTGGCCTACAAGCAGTTCTGGTGGATCCAGCAACGCGACCGTGGCAACGACAACTTCAGTGCGCGCGGCAACCATGGCCAGTTCGTCTTCGTGGCGCCCGCCACGGGTGTCGTCATTGCGCGCCTGGGTACCCGATACGGCCAGGCAGCCGGGCGATGGATGGACTTGTTCGAACGAATCTCCGATGAGCTGGGCCGACCGGATGCGCGCTGAACCGACACCTAGAATCGCGCAATGAAGTCACGCGTTCTCTCCGGCATGCGTCCCACCGGCGCCATGCACCTCGGCCACTACCACGGCGCGCTCAAGAACTGGGTGCGGCTGCAGGACGAACACGACTGCTTCTTCTTCGTCGCCGACTGGCACGCGCTGACGACCCACTACGAAGAGCGCGACGTGATGGAGCGCTATGTCTACGAGATGGTGACCGACTGGCTCGCCGCGGGCCTGGACCCCGACAAGTGCACCATCTTCATCCAGAGCCGCCTGCCCGAGCACGCCGAACTGTTCGCGCTGCTGGCGATGGGCACGCCGCTGGGCTGGCTCGAGCGCGTGCCGACCTACAAGGACCAGATGGAAAAGCTCAAGGACCGCGACCTCGCGACCTACGGCTTTCTCGGCTACCCGCTGCTGCAGGCCGCCGACATCCTGATCTACCGCGCCAACTACGTGCCCGTCGGCGAAGATCAGAGTTCGCACGTCGAGCTCACGCGCGAGGTTGCCCGCCGCTTCAACAACCTTTACGGCAGGCCGGCCAACTTCGAGGCCCTCGTCGCCGCCACGCTGGCCAAGCTGCCGAAGGACGATGCGCGCTATTTCGACAAGCAGCGCAAGGCGTACGGCGAGACCGGCAGCGTCGAGGCGCTGGCCAAGGGCGAAGGCATCATCGTCAAGGCCGGCGCGATCGCCGGCTGGACCAGCGACGACGCCGAACTGCTGCGCGGACACCTCAAGGGCAGCGGCAAGTCGATCCTGGTCGAGCCCGCCGCGCTGCACACCGAGGTCAAGGTGCTGCCGGGCCTGGACGGCGCGAAGATGAGCAAGAGCTACGGCAACGCGATCGCAATGCGCGACGAGCCCGCGGCCGTGAAGCACAAGGTCCAGACGATGCCCACCGACCCCGCGCGCGTGCGCCGCAGCGACCCCGGCAACCCGGAGAAGTGCCCGGTGTGGAAGTTCCACCAGGTCTACTCGGACGCCGCGACGAAGGACTGGGTCGTCAAGGGCTGCACGAGCGCCGGCATCGGCTGCCTAGAGTGCAAGCAGCCCGTGATCGACGCCATCATCGCCGAGCAGCAGCCGTGGCGCGAACGCGCCGCGGCCTACCTCGGCGACCCGAAGAAGGTGCACTGGATCGTCGAGATGGGCACGGAGCGCGCGCGCACCGTGGCCAGGCAGACGATGCGCGACGTGCGCGGGGCGATGGGTCTCAACTACTGATCGAGTGATCGCGCTCAACCCGCGCGCGAAACGCCTCTCGACGCGGCGCCGGTTGCGCGCCACGCTTTCATCATGACCGTCGAATCCGACAATCCGGCCCGCCTCGTCGAGCACGAACGCCTGGTCGCCGCGCTGCTGCGCGACCCGCGCGCGCTTGCGGTGCCTCCTGCCGAGCGTTCGCTGCTGCACACGCACATCTCGAGCCTCGTCGTGGCCGGCGAGGAGGTCTTCAAGCTGCGCAAGCCGCTCGCACTCGATTTCCTCGACTTCTCCACGCCCGCGCTGCGGCGCCACGATTGCGAGGAAGAGCTGCGCCTGAACCGGCGGACCGCGCCGGACGTCTACCTCGACGTGCTCCCGGTAGGCGGCACGCCCGATGCGCCGCGCATCGGCGGCGTGGCCGGCGAGGCCGCAATCGACTGGGTGCTGCGCATGCGCCGTTTCGACGACATGCAGCGCCTGGACCGCCTGGCCGACCAACGTCGCATCGACGCGCCGCTGATCGACGCGCTGGCACTTGCAGTCGCGCGCTTCCACGATGCACTGCCGCCGTCACCGCCCGAATACGGCCGGCCCGACGGCGTGGCGCACTGGGCGCTCGAGAACTTCGATGCGCTGCAGGCCGGCCCCGCCGGGCGCACGCATGGCCCGCGCCTGCGCACCCTTCGCGGCTGGACCGAAACCGCTTACTCGGCGATCGCGGCACTGCTGGCCGAGCGGCAGGCGGGCGGCTTCGTGCGGGAGTGCCACGGCGACCTGCACCTGGGCAACATCGTGCGCATCGATGGTCGACCGGTGCCCTTCGACTGCCTCGAGTTCAACCCCGCGCTGCGCCACATCGACGTGATGGCCGACCTGGCCTTCCTGTTCATGGACCTGCACCGCCACGGGTTTACGGCGCTCGCGTGGCGCCTGGTCAACGCCTACGCCGAGCACACCGGCGACTATGGCGGCCTGGCCACGCTGCGCTTCTTTGCCGTCTACCGCGCCATGGTGCGCGCCAAGGTCGCGCTGCTGCGTGTCGAGCAGCACGACCGCCAGGCCTGGGCCGCGTTCGAGCGCGACCTCGTGCTCGCCGAAACGCTGGCCGCGCCGCGCAGGGGCCCGCTGAACCTGGTCATGACGAGCGGCGTGTCGGGCAGCGGCAAGAGCACCGTCGCGCAGATGCTCGTCGAGTCACTGGGTGCGATCCGCGTTCGTTCGGACGTCGAGCGCAAGCGTCTGTTCGGACTGCGCGCGCTGACTCGCCCCGACTCGGCGCAGGCCTTGCAGCTGTACGGCAGCGAGGCCACCGAGCGCACCTACACGCGCCTGCGCGCGCTGGCCGCCACGCTGCTCGGTGCCGGACTGCACACGGTCGTCGACGCCGCGTTCCTGCGCCGCCACGAGCGCGCGGCGATGCGCGACCTCGCCCGCGGCTGTGGCGCCCACCTCACGCTGATCGAGTGCCACGCGCCCGCGGCCGTGCTGCGCGAGCGCGTGCGCCGTCGCGTGGCCAACAACCACGATGCGTCCGATGCCGACCTGGCGGTACTCGAGCGGCAGTGGCAGTCGCGCGAAGCGCCGGACGACGACGAGCGGGCCTGGCGCCTGGCCACGGATGTCGGCCTCGACGACCTGCGCGCCGCGGCGATGCGCGCGGTGGGCATCGCGTAGCATGCCCGCATGAGTTCGCTTCAAACCATCGAAGTCCACCCCGCCGGCGACGCGGTGGCCAGCGTCATCGTGCTGCATGGCCTGGGTGCTGACGGCACCGACTTCCTGCCCTTCGCCGACGAGATCGACCTGGCGTCGATCGGCCCCGTGCGCTGGCTGCTGCCGCGTGCGCCGGTGCGGCCGGTGACCGTGAACAACGGCTACCGCATGCGCGCCTGGTACGACATCTACGAGTTCGGCGCGCACGCGAAAAACCCGCGCGAGGACGACGCCGGCCTGCGCGAGTCATTCGTCGCCGCGCAGGCGCTGATCGACCGCGAGATCGCGCGCGGCGTGCCCGCGCGGCGCATCGTGCTCGCGGGCTTCAGCCAGGGCTGCGCGATCGCGCTGGGCGCCGGCCTGCGCCATCGAGAGCGCCTCGCCGGGCTGGTCGGCATGTCGGGCTACCTGCCGATCGCCGCCACCACCGCCGCCGAGCGCAGCGACGCCAACGCACTCACGCCGATCTTCCTCGCACATGGCCAGCGCGATCCGGTGATCGCCGTCGACCGCGCCAAGGCCTCGCGCGATGCGCTGGCCGCGCTCGGCTATGGCGTCGAGTGGCACGAGTACCCGATGGAGCACTCGGTCAGCGCCGAAGAGGTGGCCGACCTGCAGCGGTTCCTCGTGCGGGTGCTGGCAGACTGAATCGGCCGGTACGGACACCACCGCCCGCACCCTGATCGCCGGCCGCGCGCTGCGCGGTTTCGTCGATGGTTCGGTGGCCGTGTTGCTGCCGGCCTACCTGCTCGCGCTGGGGCACAGCGAGTTCGAGGTCGGGGTCATCGGCACCGTCACGCTCGCCGGCTCGGCAATCGCCACGCTGGCGGTCGGCGCGTTCGGCCACCGCGCGGCGCCGCGCACCCTGTTGCTCGGCGCGGCGCTGCTGATGATGGCCACCGGACTGGGCTTCGCGGGCTTCACCACCTTCCTGCCCTTGCTCGTCGTGGCCTTCGTCGGCACGCTCAACCCGGGGTCGGGCGACGTCAGCGTGTTCCTGCCGCTCGAGCACGCGCGGCTGGCAGGCAGCGGCGCCACGAGTGGCGAGCGGACGACGCTGTTCGCGCGCTACAGCCTGGCCGGCGCACTCGCGGCGGCGCTCGGTGCACTGGGCGCCGGCGCGCCCGACTGGCTCGCGGCCCACGCCGGCGTGGCGCGCGTCGATGCGCTGCGCGGCATGTTCGTGGCCTACGCGGCGATCGGCCTGGCGATATGGGCGCTCTACCGGCGTCTGCCGATGCCTTCTGCCGCAACGCCACAGGCCCGCCCGGCGCCGCTCGGCCCGTCGCGCGGCATCGTCGTCAAGCTCGCCGCACTCTTCTCGGTCGACGCGTTTGCCGGCGGGCTCGTGCTCAACAGCCTGATCTCGCTGTGGCTGATGCAGCGATTCGGCCTCTCGCTCGCGAGCGCGGGGCTGTTCTTCTTCGCCACCGGGCTGCTCGGCGCCGCTTCGCAACTGGTCGCGCCCTGGCTCGCGCGCCGCATCGGCCTGATCAACACGATGGTGTTCACCCACCTGCCGGCCAACATGTGCCTGGTGCTCGCCGCGCTCGCGCCCACGCTGCCGGTCGTGCTCGCGCTGCTCGGCGTGCGCGCGCTGCTGTCGCAGATGGACGTGCCCACGCGCACGGCCTACGTCATGAGTGTGGTCACGCCGCCCGAGCGCGCGGCAGCGGCCAGCTTCACCGCGGTGCCTCGCAGCCTGGCCTCGGCCGCGAGCCCGGCGCTGGCCGGCGCGTTGTTCGCCGCGGGCTGGCTCGCCGCACCGATGGTGCTGTGCGGCCTGCTCAAGATCGGCTATGACCTCATGCTGTGGCGCGCCTGCCGTGGTCAGCCGCTGCGGGGCGAATAGCGCTCAGCCGACCCCGAGCCAGGCCGTCGGCTCGCGCAGCGCAGCCTCGAAGTCCTGCACGAAGCGGCCCACGTGCAGGCCGTCCATCAACGCATGGTGCACCTCCACCGACATCGGCATCCACAGGTGCCCGCCTTCGCGGTCGGCGCGGCCGAAGGCCAGCTTCGGGATCGAGTCCTCGACGCCCCAGTTGCGTGCGTGGCTGAAGCTGCTGAAGTGCAGCCAGGGCAGCGTGGTGAAGTGGATGCGCGCATGGTCGTCCCAGCCCGCGTCGAAGCGCGCATGCAGCGTGCGGGCGACCTGGATCGCCGCGCCCGCGCGCAGCGCGAACGTGGCGTAGTCCAGCGTGTGGTCGAAGTTCGCGAAGTAGAAGCTCTCGCCGTCGGCACGCAGCACCGTCGTGCTCCCATGCACCTCGTCGTATACGCGCACGCGCCCCGAGTCGAGCCGCAGGCGGAACGACTCATGGATGTTGGCCAGCCGCAGCGCGATGAAGTAGCACGCGATCGAGAGCCCGCCACCGCCTGCGGCCGGCAGCGCGTCCTTGAGCTTGGCCACGTCGAGCCGCACGCAGACATTGAAATAGGGCTTGTCGAAGCCGCGGAAGTATTCGAACGCGTCTCGGCGCGACCAGCGTGCGATGTCCAGGTAGTTCCCCATGGCGCCATGCTACGGTGAATGGCCCATGCCATGACAGCCCCGACCTGCCGACTCTTCCTGGCCCTGTGGCCGGCGCCTGCCACGCGGCGCGCGCTCGCCGGCGCGCAGCAGCACTGGCAGTGGCCCGCCGGCGCCTTGCTCACGCCAGCCGACAAGCTGCATCTGACGCTGCACTTCATCGGCGCGGTGCCGGCCGCTCGCGTCGCCGCCGTCGCCGAAGGTCTCGCGCTGCCGAGCCGGCGCTTCACGCTCGTGCTCGACACCGCCGAGGTCTGGCCCAACCGCTGCGCCGTGCTTGCTGCGCGCCAGGTCCCGCCCGCGCTCGCAGCGCTGCACAGCGCGCTGGCCGATCGCCTGCGGGACCTGCAGCTGCCGGTCGAGGACCGCGCGTTCCGCCCGCACGTCACGCTCGCGCGCAAGGCCGCCGGCGCCCGGCCACCCGAGGCGCCAGAGGCGGTGCGCTGGGCCATGCGCGGCCACGTGCTCCTGCAGTCCGCGGCCGGGCGCTACACGCCGATCGCGCGCTACACGTGACGACGACGCCCGCACCTGCGTCGCGCCACCGGCGCCCTCGCGCCGGTCAGCCGATTCATTGCTTGCCGGCGGGTTTCGTCACCACGCTGACCTGGTTGGACGTCTGCGGATAGCGGTAGATCGTCTCGTTCAAGTAGCGCGAGACGTCCACCACATCGGCATCGCTCCAGTCGAGCTTGGCGGTGTTCTGCCAGCGTGCCACCTGCGCCTTGAGCGTTTCCCAGTCGTACGCGAGCTTCATCTCGCGCCAATGCATCTGCTCGGTGTGGCAGGCGATGCAATGCGTCTTGTAAAGCAATTCGCCACGCGCCGGCCACGGGCCGCCGGCCTGCGCCTGTGCCGAGGCTGCCACCAACAGCGCGGCGGCTGCGAGTGCCAGGTGCCTCAGCCAGGATTGAACACCGTCCGTCATCTCGAACACTCCCGGGACCCGATGCGACCCTTGTAGCGCGCCGCTCTCGCGGGCAAGGCGATCCAGATCAATGCCGGCCGGACTCAGCGCGCGCCGAACTTCAATCCGGCGAACAGGTCCTTGAACTCGCGCGGCTGCGACCGCCAGTACTGCGGCGGCGCGCTCACCTGGGCGCCGAGCTTGGCAGCCGCATGCCACGGCCAGCGCGGGTCGTACAGCATGGCGCGCGCCAATGCGACAGCGTCGGCCTGGCCCTGTGCGAGCACCGCCTCGGCCTGCTCGGCCTCGGTGATCAGCCCCACCGCGATCGTCGGCAGCCCCACCGCCTGCTTGATCTGCGCCGCCAGCCCCACCTGGTAGCCGGGGCCGAGCGGGATCTTCTGCTTCGGCGACACGCCGCCCGACGAAACATGGATCGCCGCGCAGCCCCGCGCCTTGAGCTCTTGCGCGAATGCGATCGTGGTCTCGACGTCCCAGCCGCTGCCCTCGACCCAATCGGTGGCCGACACGCGCACCCACACCGGACGTTCACCCGGGAACGCCTCGCGCACCGTGTCGAACACCTCGAGCGGAAAGCGCATCCGGTTGGCCAGGCTGCCGCCGTACTCGTCGCTGCGCTGGTTGGCCAGCGGCGACAGGAACTGGTGCATCAGGTAGCCGTGCGCCGCATGCAGCTCGATGCCCTGAAAGCCGAGCCGCGCCGCACGGCGCGCCGCATCGGCGAATGCGCTGCGCATGCGGGCCAGGCCGGCGCGGTCGAGTGCAGCGGGCAGGTCTTCGCCGTCGATGTGCGGCAATGCCGAGGGCGCCACCGCTCGCCAGCTGCCGGACTCGGTGAGCGGGATCTGCGCGCCGCCCTGCCAGGGCGCGCGGCTCGATGCCTTGCGCCCGGCGTGCGCGAGCTGGATCGCGATCGGCATCCCGGTGCCATGGGCACGCACGGCCGCCAGCACGCGAGCGAGCGCCGCCTCGTTGGCGTCGGAATACAAGCCCAGGCAGCCCGGCGTGATGCGGCCCACCGCCTCGACCGCCGTGGCCTCCAGGATCAGCATCCCTGCGCCCGAGAGCGCCAGGTTACCGAGGTGGATCAGATGCCAGTCGGTGGCCGAGCCGTCGTCGGCCGAGTACTGGCACATCGGCGCGATGACGATGCGGTTGGGCATCTCGATGTTGCCGATGCGAAGGGGCTGGAACAGTGCGCTCATGGGACGAATTGTGGCCTCGGGTGGCCGATCACTTCTTTTTCGACGGCAGCTTGATGGTCCGGCCAGTCACGGCGAACGCGCCGCGGCCGCGGTGGTGCAACGTTTGCGGCGCCTTGCAGGCCGTGTCCACCCACGCCTTCTTCACCTCGAGCACGAAGAAGTTGTAGCGGTTCATCAGCCGCGTATCGACCACCGTGCATTCGAGGCTGGCGTAGCACTCGGCGACGAGCGGCGCCGCCACCACCTTGCCCGGCACGGGCGTCAGGCCGAAGCGCTGCCATTTGTCGATGCGGCGACCGCATGTGTTGCCGCAGCCCACCACCTGGGCCGCCAGCTCCACCGTCGGGATGTTGATGCCGCACTCTCGTGTCGCGACCAGGGCCTCGAAGCTGAAGTTGTGGCCACTGACGATGCAGCCCACCAGCGGCGGCGTGAACTCCATCATCGTGTGCCAGGACATCGGCATCAGGTTGGGCCGGCCCTTGTGCGCGGTGGTCAGCAGCACCACCGGGCCCGGTTCGAGCAGGCCGTATACCTTGCCGAGCGGGTACGCGCGCTTGGTCACCGTCGAACGCCAATGCGCGCTGCCTAGTAGTAGATGCTGCGCGGCGCGCCGCCACCCGCAGCGATCGCGTCGCCGTTGATCGCGCGCGATTTCGGCGAGCACAGGAACGCCACCACATGTGCGACCTCGCTCGCATCGATCAGGTGGCCGACGCTGTTGGCCGCCGCCATCTGCGCCTCCACCGCCTCGGGCGCCACGCCCTGCGCAGCCGCGCGCGCGGCCACCAGTGGCGCCGTGCGCTCGGTGCGCGTCGTGCCCGGGTGCACCACCGTGACGTTGATGCCGTGCGGCCCCAGTTCGTCGGCAAGGTTCTTGGTCATGGCCGAAACCGCCACATTGCGCATGCTGCCCACCGCGCTGCCCGTCTGCCGCGCCGCCAGCCCGCTGATGTTGACGATGCGGCCCCAACCCCGGGCCACCATGCCCGGCGCGACCTCGCGCGCGCAGCGCAGATAGCCCATCACCTTGGTGTCCATCTCGGCGTGGAAGTAGCCGGACGTGATCTCGCCCAGCCGCGGCGGTGCCGCAAACCCCGCCGGCTCGGCAGCGGCGTTCACCAGGATGTCGATCGGCCCGCCGAGCAGCCGCACCGCGGCGGCCACGGCGGCTCGCACCGCATCGTCGCTCGTGGTGTCGGCGCTGACACCGACCACACGGCGCCCGGTGGCCGCCGCGATCTCCGCCGCCGCGGCCTCCAGCACCGGTGCGTTGCGCGCCAGCAGCGCCACGTCGGCGCCCTCCTGTGCCAGTGCAAAGGCAATGGCCTTGCCGATGCCGCGGCTGCCGCCGGTCACCAGGGCGCGCCTGGCGCTGAGTTCGAGATCCATGGCCGATGCCCTTCGGTGCGCTGCGTTGGCGAGCATCATCGCAGCCCCGGCATGGTCGCGGCCTGCCGTCGTGTCATTCCCCGCCTCCGCCGCCGGCCACACGACAATCCGGACATGGACCGACTCTTCTTCACCCTGGGTTGCGCCAGCGCCGGCATCGCGGTGGCCCTTGGCGCGTTCGGCGCGCATGCGCTCAAGGCGCGCCTCGCACCCGACATGCTGGCCGTCTACGAGGTGGGCGTGCGCTACCAGCTCGTGCACGCGCTCGCGCTGCTCGCCGTGGCGTGGGCCGCCACGCGCTGGCCGGGCAGTCTCGTCAACGCGAGCGGCTGGCTGTTCGTGGCCGGCACGCTGCTGTTCTCGGGCAGCCTGTACGCACTGGGCATCAGCGGCGTGCGCGTGCTCGGCGCCATCACGCCGATCGGCGGCGTTGCCTGGCTCGCCGGCTGGGCCTGCCTGGCCTGGGGTGCGTGGCGCGGCACCAGCGCACAATGACCCGCGCCCACATGCCACGAGGAGGCCCAGCGACATGGACACCCCATCCCCCGACAGCGACAGCCCCGCGAGCATGACGCCCTCACCACGCACCGTCGACGCCGACCGCGGCGTGGGCTGGTGGAGCGACGCCTGGGCGCTGTTCATGCGCAGCGCCCTGATGTGGGTCGCGCTCGCCGTCATCTTCTTCGTCGGCCTGGCCGTGGTGGGCATGGTGCCGGTGCTGGGCAGCGTGGCTGGCGCGTTGCTGCTGCCCGCCTTTGTCGGCGGCTGGATGCTCGCCGCGCGCAAGGTGCAGGACGGCGGCGCACTCGAGGTCGGCGATCTGATTGCCGGCTTCCAGGGCGACCGGCTGAACCCGCTGCTCGTGCTGGGCGTGCTGCTGCTGGCCGCGATGATCGTGATCGGCCTGGTCGCCGGCATGCTCGGGCTCGGCGCCGTCTTCGGCATGTTCGCCGGCGGCATGCACCGCA
>Ga0224510_10000736_pt1 | contig 23593 bp, 26 predicted proteins | sample SF_May12_sed_USG_FD_170161 | JGI IMG/M metagenome (GOLD analysis project Ga0224510, IMG submission 170161) | Sediment microbial communities from San Francisco Bay, California, United States - SF_May12_sed_USGS_4_1 | ecosystem: Environmental > Aquatic > Marine > Sediment | place: USA: California... | reverse complement strand
CCGGCGAAATATATGAAACCAACCGTCCCTGATCGTCAAATGTTCCGCGCATGAGTGACCCCCCGTTCTTCCTAAAAACAGAGAATCATAGTACGCACCGCTTTGCGAGGGGGTTTTCAGCAGACTGTTAGGGGTCAGCGTGCAATTTCAGAGAGGCGATCAGCCCGTTTCGAACACCCACGGTTCCCCTTTCAGGCGCCAGCTGACTCGGCTGCGAATTTCTTCTAGGCCGCGGTGAGCCGGACCTTCCCGACCTTGCCGAGCTTCACATGCTGCTTGGCATGCCAGAGATCGTGGTTGTACTGCATGGCCAGCCAACTCTCGGGAGAACGGCCAAGCGCCTTGGAGAGGCGTAGCGCCATTTCAGGGCTAATACGGCTCGTCCCCGTAAGAATGCGATTCAGCGTTGAAGCCGCTACACCGAGCTTTCCGGCCAGTTCGCGACCGCTCAGATTGTTGGGCTCCAGATAGACTTGGATAATGAACTCGCCGGGATGGGGAGGATTGTGCATAGCCATTAGTGGTAGTCCTCATAATCCAAGACGTAGGCGTGGCCGTCTTTGAACGTGAAGGTTAACCGCCAGTTTCCATTGATCCACACAGACCACCGATCGCGTTCCGATCCTTTCAAGGGATGGAGTCGGAATCCTGGAACATTCATGTCCTCAATGGACAGCGCCGTATCCAAGGCGGCTAACAGCATGCGCAGGCGTTTGGCGTGGTGCGGTTGGATACCTGCCGCGCTCCCCCGACTCAAAGAACTTCTTCAGCCCCTTGTGCCGGAATGATTGGATCACGCGCCAAAGATAGCATGTTGCGCATCACGCAACAAGACCTAATAGCCGCACGGCTCACCGGCGCATGCTAGTTTGGGGCACGTCCGAGCGGAGCGCGGGGTAGATTCTGTCGGTAATATCTCGAATGAAAGTATGGTCTTGTGTCTTGCGGCTCTGCGTTCCTGTCCCTATGACTGCGGCTTTTCGTATCCTTCCAGACTCAACACCTCCGCCACATTTCGTTCGTTCACAAACACATCGGCCAGGAGGCGATTGTAGACGTCTCGGCCGTGTGGCTCGATGCGAATCGGGCCGCTGCGGAGTAACTCTTCTAACCGCTGCTTGGCTGCCGGGCCTTGTAGCTCAGTCATTTCAGGCGTGTCGATCCCGCGAAGTCTGATGCGCTCGCCTCCGACGCGAATGGTATCGCCATCGACCGCACGAACTTGGAGATCGCTCAGCACTCTCGTCTCTTGCCGTGACCGGGCTCGAAGCGTGGAAAGCCGAGACTGTTTGTGTGTGGATTCTAGTTTGTATCGTCCTTTAGGATGACGCTGTGGGCGACTGTCAGGCGGTCGTTTGTGTCGAGGCTGTTTGTACGTGGGAAGGCGAGTCGACGGTTCTTCATTCGGCGATGGATACCAGCAGAGGTCACACTGTTGGTTCAGGGTAGATCCCAAGTCGGATTTCTGTAGACGCTCTGCCGAGGTGGCGGGTAGCGATGAGACAACGCCGATCCCGCAGATAACGACGCAGGCTGTAAACATTGCTGGGTACGGCTTCATGGCAGATTGGTAACGCACGTGTTGTGCCAGATTCTGATTGATTGACAATGTTCAAAACCGCATGCTGCAATGCGGTCATGGGTCGAATGGAACTTGTGATGCTTCACGGAGGTTTACACGCATGGATATGATGGGACGGGTAGGGTTGGTCGAGATTCCAATCTTGATTGCCCCGGATCAAAAAGTTTGGATGGATCGCATGATTAAGGAAGGGAAAATCGCCATCCCGCCTGGTGGAACCTTGGAGAAAGGGTCGCTCTATTCGATGTTTATCCGCATGTTGCTCCATAACGCCATGGAGGAACAGAAACGGCAGGAGGCTCTCGAAGCAGACGACGAGGACGACGAATAGACGAACGTGAAGCGAAGAAGCTGCGAGGCGCGCACTGTATCCAAATAGATAAAGGTGTATCTTACGAGATACGAACGACGCTTCACAAACGACTGGATCAGAGCTTCTTGAATGCGATGTGTGCAGCGCGGATAGTCTTTTCGACGTCTTGCGCACTGTGAGCGGTAGAGAGAAAGGCGGCTTCAAACTGGGATGGAGCCAGATACACGCCTTGTTCCAGCATGTGGTGAAAGAACTGGCCGTACCGCTTCGTATCAGACTGTTTCGCCGTATTCCAATCCACGACAGGTCCGGATGTAAAGAAGGTCGTCAGCATCGACCCGACGCGGGTTTGCGTGACGGGGACCCCTGCCTTTTTTGCCGCCTCGCCGATTCCTTTCGCGAGGGCAGACGATCGTTGCTCCAGCTGCTTGTACACCCCCTTCACGCGCAATTGCTTAAGCGTAGCTAAGCCTGCGGAGACCGCCAGTGGATTTCCTGAGAGGGTGCCGGCCTGATAGACCGGCCCGACCGGCGCGATGAGATCCATGATCTCTTTACGCCCGCCATACGCGCCAACGGGTAAGCCTCCCCCGATAATCTTGCCCAGGACGGTGAGGTCCGGCGTGATGCCATAGAGTGCCTGCGCCCCGCCATAATTCACGCGAAACCCGGAAATCACTTCATCGAAGATCAAGAGGATATCGTGCTCAGCTGTGAGCTGCCGCAGCGCGGATAAAAATTCAGGAGCAGGAGGCACCACGCCCATATTGCCCGCAATTGGTTCGAGGATGACACAGGCCAGCTTGTCGCGGTGCCTCGTGATGAGTTGCTGCACCGTGCGAATGTCATTGTAGGGAGCGGTGAGGGTATGTTTGACAAAGTCATCAGGCACGCCTGGTGAATCGGGAATTCCCAACGTGGCCAATCCTGATCCGGCTTTCACCAGTAAGTAATCACTGTGTCCGTGATAGCACCCCTCGAATTTCATGACTCCGTTGCGTTTCGTAAAGCCTCGGGCGACACGGATCGCACTCATGGCAGCTTCGGTCCCGGAGCTGACCAGCCGAATCTTTTCCATCGAGGGAAAGGCGCTCCGAATTTCTCTGGCTAGGGACACTTCCAGTTCCGTGGGCGCGCCGTAACTCGTCCCTTGTCCCGCCGCTTTTTTAATTGACGCGATCACAGCGGAATGCGCATGCCCTAAGATCATCGGCCCCCAAGACAGCACGTAATCGATATAGGCGTTCCGATCCACGTCATAGAGCCGTGATCCTTTGGCCCTGGCAATAAAGCGTGGTTGTCCACCGACCGAGCGGAAGGCTCGGACAGGACTGTTGACGCCTCCAGGTATGAGCTGTTGAGCCTCGGTGAAGAGTTTCGCAGAGCGGGACGTTTTCATAACGGGGGCGCACCCTATCATGCAGGACGAGAGCTGGTCAAGAAACAGACCGGAGAGGAATCACCGTGGAAGTATCTCGCGGCGGGCAAAAATTGTCGGAAGAGTGACGCTTCTATCAAATTGGATACAGTGAAAGCTCGGACTCTTCGCCCGTAGAACGAAATACCCTTTGTTATCTGATTTGTCTATGCGCAAGAACTACGGCGCAGTTCTTGCTGTGTATCAAGGAAGAAAGAGAGTTGGCTATGAAGGTGGTCTGTTCATGGTGCCGCGGAGAAGGTCGGAGCGGGTTCGTGGGTGAAAAAGCGCCGCTGGATGATCCGAGGGAGACGCATAGCATCTGCCTCGAACATGAGACAGCGGTGCGGACCCGATGGGCGGCTCGTGGGCCGAGGATGGGTTTTTATGCAGCTCCTACCGGTAATGTCAGAAGCCGTGTGTGGTCTACTCGCCGGATCGTGCTTTCCGCCATGCAGCTCAGTGTCCGCCTTAAGGGTTTGGCTTCAAAAGTCCGCCTGTAACGCCTCAAAACTGCTACGATTTATTTCAGAACTCAACAGTCCCCACGGGCCTTTACTTCTTCGACGTCTTCGCTGAACGTTTGCGGGCTGGTTTCGCCCTTGGTGTCTTCCGCCCTTCGAGGAAGAATTCGTCTAGCTCCCAGCGTTTCCGTTTCGATTTGTCCTGTTCGGCCACGACGAACACTCCATGAAATGGGGCCCGCCGACCGTCGGCCGTTTGTCCCTTACTCCACGCTTCGCCGGCGTCGCTGAGGACTTCCAGCAGTGTTTCATACTCGTCTTCGTCATCGGGAAGCACGGCCTGTGCGTCTGTGATGAGTAGGATGTACCCTTTGGCTGGGAGCCATTCGAAATCGGCAAGACATTCTTCTAAGGCGTCCCAGTTGTGTCCGAAGTAATCCGGAAAGTCGAGTGCTCGTGCGAACTCATTGAAGAGGTCCGAAGAATGATGGCATTTCTTTCCCTGGATGATACGCAACGCAAATCCCGGCGGGGTTTTCACCAAGGCTGCGGCTGAAGCCCCATCGGGTATGACGAGCAAAGTCGACCAAGGGGGCGTCGTGTTACTCAGATGTATATCGAATGTTGGTTTCAGGGACATGAAGTACCCGTTGATTTCCCCGCGCCTCAATTGAGAGGGACAAATGTGCGGTAATGATCCCCTGTGTAATAGGCTTTCCCGGTCCGCTGCTCAATGACGATCCGTTCGGCACCACGGTTGCGGCCCCGTATCCTTGGATTGACATCATACTCCCGATAGCGACCTCGTGAAAGGCGCCGTTCTCGATTCTGGAACTCACGCCCGCCGACATAGCCAGGAAGAGGTGAGCCGCCTCGCTCTTCCAGCCGCTGCAGGAGATCGTAGGCTTTCTGCGGAGCGGGTCTGAGCACAGGAGGGGCATCAGTCGGGTCCAACGGGGTGAGGATGGAGTTGCCAGGAAAGGGGGCGACGCTCCTCTCGGCATCGGCCGCTGAGATGAAAGAGCCTATGCTGCTGGCACACAGCAGCGTGATGAGGAGAGCGGCGAGTGGCGTCCATCGCCCAGGATCAGTGAGCATCGGTTCTGATTCCTCGAATTCCGCACGAAGATGATGACGAAGACCGTAGCATTCTCTTTTCAAGAAGGTCAAACAACGTGCGGGGCCATCACGTTGTTGCCTGGATGTCTCCCGTCCTGTTTGCTAGAATGAGGCGGTTCATGTGTTCTCTATTCTGAGGAGAGGCGAGATCTTGTCTGATCCGTGTGGAACATCCTGCGGAACCTACGTGCTGTGTGGGAGCGTAATGCGGGCACAATCGTGAGTAGGTCGCGTGATCGCCTCGCACCCTACATTCTCGCCTTGGCGGTCCTCACCCTGACATCCACTTCGAACGCACAGGTGAGTCCGAGCGGCTCGATGAAGCGATCTCCAGCGGAGGTCGTCAAGCGGTATGTGCTCCTTGATCGGAAAGGTGCTCGCCTGGACGCTCCGTCATTCGACACCGTGATGCCCTATATTGCGTGGAAGGAAGAGCCGGCATGGGGCCGTGTGGTGGTGGTCGAGGAAACCAGCGTGCCGGATGATTATCGAACATGGGAAATCCTCAATAATCTGGAAGTGGTCATTCCGGTGACGTTTCATGTGCGGGGCGCAGTGTATCTCGAGAATGCCACCTTCATTCCTGAAGACACCACAGAAGAGGTCCGGTTCCACGTGAAAGTCGTGGGGAACTACTGGCGCATCGTCTCCCCGATCATTCCTCCTCACGTGGGGTTGAAACGGATGGTGAGTTTCGCGCGAGAAGCCGAAGCGAACGAACAAAATACAACCCATCGCACCGAACTGGCATCACTCATCGACTCCTTGCGAAAGGCCAAATAATCATGGCGCAGACTCCGGTAGACTTGCTGATCTTCGACCTGGACGGCACCCTGATCGAATCCAAGTGGGATATTGCCCATTCCGTGAACTTTACACTGGTCGAACTGGGGTTGCCCGAACGCCCCATTGAGGAGATTTTCGGGTTTGTCGGCGACGGTGTGAAACGACTGCTTCGTTTGGCAGTTGGAGAGGGCAATCAGGCCAGATTTGAAGAAGCGTTGAGGGTATTTCGCGGCCACTATCTCGAACATTGCTTGGACCGGACTACGTTCTACCCAGGCATCGAGCCGATGCTGCAGCATTTTGCGCACAAGACCAAGGCGATTGCGACCAACAAGTCGATTGAATACACTCGTGTCATTGTGAACGGGTTAGGCCCAAAGCATTTTGGATACATGGTGGGTGGAGACAATGGCTTTGGACTCAAGCCGGAACCCGGCATGTTATTGCACATTGTAGAGACACTGGGCGTGCCGAAAGAGCGGACGGTGCTGATCGGGGATAGCACGAATGACATCAATGGAGGCCATAACGCCGGCATCCGCGTGTGCGCCGTGGGGTATGGGATGGGTAACCGGGACAAGATGGCCGCCTGTCAGCCCGATTGGTTCATCGAACACCCACAACAACTTATGGAGCTTTTCATATGAGCGATCGTGAATGGTGCAGCGTGAAACGACGGGTCGGCCAGAAGACGGCAGGAGAGGCCATCAGCCGTGCGGTTCTAGCTGTGTGCACTCTCGTCATGGTGACGTTCCACTCAATCAACCCCTCGTACGCGTCAAGCTCGAGTCTTGCCGAGCGAGTGATCGAACACCGACTTGCGAATGGGCTGACGGTTCTCATGGTCGAACGACATCAGACGCCCATCGTCTCGATCAATATTACCTTTGCGGTGGGCGGGATCAATGAGCAGGTCGGTCAAACCGGTATCGCTCATCTCTATGAGCATATGGCGTTTAAAGGCACCCGCATGATCGGCACGACGAACTATGAGGAAGAGAAGCCGATCTTGGACGAACTGGCACGCGTTGGCACCGAGCTCGATCAACGCCAGCGCGATGGTGATGCCAACGGCGCGAAGGCAACAGACGAAGAGGGTACGACGATCGAGTCTCTCCGAAAGCGTTTTGCAGATCTCCAGGCACAGGCAGCTGAGTATGTCGTCGGCAACGAAATGGCGTTGTTGTACCAACGCCATGGCGGCGTTGGGCTCAATGCCTCGACGGGGAAAGACCTGACCCGCTACATGATCAGTTTCCCATCCAATCGATTGCCTTTGTGGGCGGCGATCGAATCAGATCGAATGGCTCATCCGGTGTTGCGTGAGTTCTATAAGGAGCGGGGCGTTGTGATGGAAGAACGGCGTTTACGCAACGACGACAGTCCGAACGGTCTGCTGTTTGAGACCTTCACATCGGCGGCATTCCGCGCCCACAGCTATGGCATTCCGACGATCGGATGGGGATCCGATATCCTGTCGCTGACACCCGCTGACACGGAAGCCTTTTTCAAGACGCACTATGGCCCGAATCGTGCCACCATCGCCCTGGTCGGCGATATCAACCCAAGGGACGTCATTACGTTGATCGAACAGACTTTCGGGAAGATTCCGGCCGCGCCGCCGCCGCCATCGTTGGTGACGGTCGAGCCGGAGCAGCGCGGTGAGCGGCGAGTCGAGGTCGAATTTGACGCGGAGCCGGCGATTGTCATCGGGTATCACAAGCCGACATTGGGAGATCCCGATGACGATGTCTTCGACGTGATCGATGCCGTGCTGAGCGAAGGGCTCACGTCTCGTCTCCATCAGAAATTGGTCAGGGAAAAGCGTATAGCGGCTTCGGTCGGATCAGATGCGAGTCATCCGGGAGCACGGGCGCCGAATCTGTTCATCGTCACAGCGACGCCGCTGGCTCCACATACAACTGCGGAAGTAGAAGCCGCGATCTATGAAGAGCTTGAACGGCTGAAGCGGGAACCAGTGTCTTCCAAGGAGCTGGAGAAGGTGCTCAATAATCTGGATGCGGACTTGGTGCGAGGGTTACGCTCGAACAGCGGGTTGGCTTCTCAACTGGCCTTGTATCAGGCTGTGGCCGGCGATTGGCAATACATCCTGACATCGCGAGATAAGATTGCCAAGGTGACTGCTGCCGATGTGCAGCGCGTCGCGACCCAGTACTTCACCAAGTCGAATCGGACTGTTGCAGTCTTGATGAAAAAAGGGAATGCGAAAGCGGCTGCGGCAAGGCCCGTCAGCGGGGTGAGACCATGAAGCGGGGAAGAGCGGACTGGATGAATATGAGAAGCGAGGTTGCGAGGCTGCTTGGCGTGGTGGTCCTCTTGCTGGTGTCGGGATCGGTGGCCTATTCGGCCGATCTAGAGGCCGAAGACCCAAGAACCATGACGTTTGAGCCGGTTGAGTTCTCACCGCCTGAGCCGGAGCGAGTGGTTTTGGACAATGGCCTGGTCGTCTATCTGTTGGAGGACCATGAATTACCCTTGGTCACGATCACCGCCACCATGCGTACAGGAAGTTGGCTCGACCCAGCCGATAAGGTTGGATTGGCGGCCATGACTGGTGCGGTGATGCGCGCCGGTGGTGGGGGTGGTTTGTCGGCAGAGCAAGTCGATGCAGAGTTGGATCAGTTTGCAGGCGATGTCCACATCGGTATTGGAAGGCAATCAGGCTCGGCGTCCCTGGATGTGTTGAGTAAGGACCTGGATCGAGGATTGGAGATCTTTGCTGGTCTCATTCGATCGCCGGCGTTTGAGCCCGCTCGTCTGGAACTGGCCAAGTTACAGGCCATCGAATCGATCCGTCGCCGACAAGATAGCCCTGGTTCCATCGTGAGCCGGGAATTTAGCAAAGCGCTCTATGGTGCCGACCATCCGACGGCTCGAGAAAGTTCGGTCGATTCGATTAAACGTCTCACGAGACAGGATCTTGTCGCCTTTCATCGCCACACAATTCACCCGAATGGGATGCTTCTCGGCGTGACCGGCGACTTTACACGAGACGAGCTGCTGGCCTCACTCCGGAAGGTGTTTGGCGATTGGCAAACGGGCACAGTGCCCGAGCTGAAGATTCCTGACGTGTCGGAAGCGGATCTGTCGCAATCTGTGATCAGGTTTATCAATAAAGACACATCACAGACGCATCTCCGAGTGGGCCATCTTTCGATCAAGGAGAGCGATCCCGATTATGTGGCATTGGCGATCGCGAACGATATCTTGGGTGGAAGCTCATTCCGCAGCCGCCTCTTCAACGACGTGCGAACGAAGCGGGGGCTGGCCTACTCCGTCGGGAGCCGCCTCTATACGGGCATGCACGATCAGGGCGTTTGGATGATGCGGGCCGAAACCAAGATGACCTCTACGCAGGAAGTGATCGAGCGGTTTGTGGCGAATATGGAACGCATGCGTGGAGAACCGGTGACAGATGCCGAGCTTGCAGAAGCGAAAGAAGCGTATGTGAACTCATTTGTCTTCTCCTTTGCCAGCCCATCAGCCATCGTGAGTCGCTTGATCGAGTTGGAGTATGACGGGTTACCGAAGGACTTTCTGCAACAGCTGCGCGCACAGGTGATCCAGCTAACCAAGGAAGATGTCCTTGCGGCGGCCAAGAAACATTTGCGTCCGGATCGCTTGAAGATTATCGCTGTCGGGTCTGGAGATGCGTTGACGAAAGCGTTGTCGGCGTTCGGAGACGTAAAGGAAATCAAGCTCAGCCCGGAAGGATGATGAGGGGATAGCGTGGCGGGCGAAGCGCGCATTTCGGTGCCATCATCATGCGTCCAATACGGAGGGCTGTCGAGATCGTCGCTGGCACGGTCGCACGCTCCTCTAAGGCTGCGGCCTTGGGCCGCAATGCTGTCGCGTGCTGTGCGTTTTGCAGACGCGAACGAATCGCGCGATGACGGTGTCTCAACCCGCGCTTCGTCCGCCACGCATAGGTTAAGGGAGAGAGAACTCGCCGCTGAGGGTTAATTCATGCCGCTTGAAGACGACTTTTGCGATATTCTGAAGAAGGCGCGCACGGGACAAGGTCTGTCGGTTGGTGATGTGGCGCGAATGACGGGCTTGCCCGGAGGGGACATTACCGCACTGGAACGGGGCGCGCAGCCGAGAGACCGTACGGAAGTGCGCGCGTTGGCCAAGGCCTTGGGCCTGCGCGGTGAGCCGCTCGAACAGATTGCGGTCGATACGTGGGAGCCGGTTGCGCAACGGACGCCGCCGTGGGTAGACCCGGTTCAGGGCTCTATCAATGGGTATGGCGTGCAGGGCTACATCCTCCATGATGAAGGCGAAGCATTGTTGGTTGATACTGCCTATAATGCGCCCGCGATGCTGGACCTGCTTCGTCGGCGTGGGTTGCGCCTGATCGGCGTGTGTTTGACGCACGGCCACGCGGACCATGCAGAGGGGATCGAGCAGATCCTGGGCCATTGCGAGGTCCCGGTGTACCTTGGTCCTGAGGATGAAGGACTGTTGGGTTGGCGGCCACGGAGGGATTTGCTGGTGACACCAGTCGATGGAATGGCGATTCGCGTTGGAGGCCGTACGGTCCGATGTATGACGACCCCAGGGCATACCCCTGGCGGCATCTGTTATGGTGTCGATGACGAGCACTTGCCGGTGTGTTTCGTCGGGGATACCCTCTTTGCCGGATCAATCGGTCGGTCCAATCCCAAGGAGCTGTACTCGACGCATCTCAATTCGGTTCGCGACCGTCTGCTGACCATGTCCCCAGACTACCGTCTCTTTCCTGGGCATGGGCCTGCCACGACCGTTGAGGAAGAGCTGGACCATAATCCATTTGCGAGAATCGGCTGAGCAGGGATGGCATGGATGGACTGGGTCAGAACGAACATCGAGAGCTTGATCGCGAAGTCCTTGTTGATACAGGGCAAGATCCGGTCTCGGAGGCCGTCGACCAGATGGAGACCGAAGATGACGCCGAGCCATCTTTTTTCTCGAAGTGGACCTTGCCCGTTATCCTCTTTCTCCTGACAGTTTTTACCACATTGTGGGCGGGAGCCTACCAAGCCTACAGCGGGCCGGTGCGTGGGCCTCTCAATTTTCTCCTGGCTTCTCCTGAAGCATTGTGGCGGGGAATTCCATTTGCCGGGTCGCTGCTCTTTATTCTCACCACGCATGAACTAGGGCATTATCTCTTGTCCAAGATTCACCGGGTACCGGCCTCCTTGCCGCTGTTCATTCCGGGCCCTCCCCATTTCATTGGGACGTTCGGTGCCATTATCCGCATGCGGGGGCCAATTCTGAGTCGTCGGGCGTTGTTCGATATTGGTGTCGCCGGTCCCCTGGCAGGCTTTGTCGTTGCCGTCATTGTGCTGATCATCGGACTCAGTCTGTCCACGGTGGTGGATCGAACGGCTACGTATGGGTTGCACCTGGGGGAGCCCTTGCTGCTGCAATTCATGTCGTGGCTCGTGATCGGACCAGTTCCACCCGAAGCCGATGTGGTGCTCCACCCGATCGGCTTTGCTGCCTGGTTTGGACTCTTCGTAACCTCGCTCAATCTCCTTCCGATCGGCCAACTTGACGGCGGCCATGTCGCCTATGCCTTGTGGGGGCGCCGCCAGCGGACGATGGCGCTCGCCTTTCTTCCAATTTTATTGATCTTGGGATTCATCGGCTGGACAGGCTGGTTTCTCTGGGCGTTCATGGCGGGACTGTGGGGAGTCGGCCATCCCCCTGTCATGGACCCCCATGTCCCGCTGGGTCGAAATCGCACCATTGTCGGATGGATTGCCTTTGCCGTGTTTGTCATCACCTTTGCGCCGGTCCCGTTTTCTTTCCACTAACAGGATGTCGAAAAAGTCCTCCAACTTCGTTCTCGCATCGCTCAAAGCCTCCACGTACCAACCGCGTACGCCTCGGCCTTTCGCTCGCTGTGGCCTTGCTGGAATGCCTTTTTGAACATCCTGTACGCTCATTCAGTCCGTGATCTCTGAGGTGTTCAGAGTTGCTGAGCATCGAAATAGTTTTTCAATACTCTGCTAAATGATTCCTTGCTGCTTCCGGTTTGCTCACCCAATCTTCTGATTTTCTTGTCCGAATTCCAGTCCGGCTCTAGAGTGTAGCCGATGATCACCGTGATCGCGATAAATAGGGCTTACACACTCTACAACAACGCACGCAATACCCCTGTCCCAAATGCTTCTAGGCCCATACGGTAAAGGCACAAGATGGCGCTAGAGTCACCTGAAGATCTCACGCGACAGATTGTGGGGCACATGGCGTTCGTGTTTCTCCTTGGGTCGGTCTGCGCGTACATGCTGTACCACTCAGAACGAGAGGCGAAACGGTGGTTAGTCATAAACAAGGCGTGGTCACCGGACAAACCGATTGCCGATGAACCCGCCGAACTCGCGCGCCTCCGACGGAGGCTGGTGATCTTGTATGGCGGGATCCTCGCACTCTGCCTGTTTCTGTTCCTGCTGAGTGCCAAGATGTTATGGGACCGGAGCCAGCTTGAGGCGCAGGGGGTCGTGACGGAGGAGACAAGTCCCAATGAGCATAAGACAGAGGCCACGGCGCCGCCCGGCGGTATCGACCAAGCGACATGACCAGCCACCTCCGAGACGTCGCCGACAGACCAGGCGCCCACTCAGCCACCTCGCCAATCCCCACTGCGTCAGCAGACGCGTATCGATCCAGATAGAGTCACCATGGTGTCGGTGCCGGGCGGCACCTTCTGGCTGGGAATCAGCGACGACGAGGCGGATCGGGTCAACGAAGACTGCAAGACCGAAGTGAAGAAACAAGCCGCGTCTTGCACAGGCTGGGTCCTCTCGGCGCAACCCCGGCATCAGGTGACCCTCGATCCCTTCTCCCTCGATCCCTACGAAGTCACGAACCGGCAGTTCGATCAGTTTGTGCAGGCCACTGGCTATCTGACCACAGCTGAGATAGGAGGGCACGGCCTTCGTCTGGAGCAATAGCCAACAGGGGTGGCAACAGACAAAAGGAGCCACCTGGCGGCGCCCGGAAGCGGGACCCGAGGTGTTTGCGAGCGACCGAGCCGAGCATCCCGTCGTCAACGTCTCGTGGCATGACGCGGAGGCCTATTGTCGCTGGGCGGGCAAGCGGTTGCCGACGGAGGCCGAGTTTGAATATGCCACCCGGGCCGGAGCGCAGACGATCTATTGGTGGGGGAATTTCTTAACTGGCACGCGCCAGGTTGCCAACGTCGCGGACGAGAGCGCCAGGGGCCATTTGCCGGTCATCATCGCCGGGTACGACGATGGCGCAATCACCACCGCACCGGTGGGGTCGTATGAGGCCAATCCGTTTGGGTTGTTCGATATAACAGGCAATGTGGCCGAATGGGTGGCGGACTGGTCTGACGGCTTCTATTACCGCAAGAGCCCGAAGCGGAATCCGACCGGACCGTCGAGTGGGGAAGTTCGGATGACCCGTGGCGGGTCTTGGATCGATGGCTCGTTCGGGATTCGCCCCACGGTTCGGGACGGAATTGCACCGACAGAACGCGGTATGAAGGTCGGGTTCCGTTGCGCGCAGGATCGGCCCAGGGAACCGGGTGTTCGGGGACAGCACCACGAAGAAAGCAAGAGTCAGCACGAGGCGTGGAGGAACGGCAGCCTGGGGTTTTTCGAGTGGGTAGCGGAGCGCGTTCCCCTCTGGGGCGCCGGCTTTATCACCCTGCTGGTCCCTGTGTGGTTGTGGCGGTTGTCCGAACAAGACAAACACACGCGCGCGCGGAGGTGGAATGGACACGAGATAAGTGGGAGGCGACGTCGACGTATGAGCGCGAATACCAGAGGGTGCGCGCACGCGAGCGTCGAACCACGTGGACGTTCATCGCCATCTATCTCATCATCGCCCTGGTGATTGTGTGTGCCCATGTGGTGGTTGGGTTATGAAGGGAGCCAGTAGCTGCAGAACAATAACGTGTCTGTTCGATAAGGACGAAGGCGTGCATCCATGACTCGCTGTGGGCTCAAGGGAAAGTGAGACCAGAACATTTGAGGAGTTGGATATCGTGATGCTGATGAGTGCTATAAGAATTCTTCTGGTCAATCTCTTGGGAGCGGCACTGCTGGCTATCAGCCCCGCACAGATCTCTGCCGACCAAGCCTAATACATCTACGACGACCTAGGCCGGCTGTCACAGGTGATCGCCAGGCAGAGCAATGTCGCGACGTATGTCTATGATACCGTCGACAACAACCTGCCCTCCATCACCTGCAACACGGGTGGGGTTGGTACGCCGACAGTGATGGGGCTTCAAATTGGAACAGAGCAGGATTGTTGGGAGCATGTGACGGGGGACGATGATGGATCTGTTACGGGTGACAGGCCTGCGGAAGTCGAACAAGGATCGCAGTGTAGAGCCGATTCGCGATGTCGAGATACTCACGCACTTCGTGCATGGACGGCACTTGGGTGTCGCCGGGGTAGCGGAACTCCCATGCGAAGACCGTGAGGGTGGAAACGGATAACAGGCTCTCGCTTAAGCTGGCATCTAGCGCCAAGCACGCGCGGCCCAACTCATCGAGATCATGGGTTTTCTTAAAGGGGGTATCGTGACCGGTCAGAAAGGCTTTCAACGATTTCTCCGCCGCTTGCTGACAATGAAACAGCGCGTCTTCGATCAGCGGGGGATCTGCCTCTAAGTCGATGCGGGCGCCACGCAGGTCGTTGGCGGCTTTATTGAGCCAGCCTCGGACTGTCGCAGCCTTGTCAGGCTGCATAGAGCAGCATCCCTTCTCGTTCTACGGTGGCCGGCAAGGAGCAGACGACCGTCCGTTGCCGCTCAAACTCATCATGGGTCAGCACCAGCACATCTTTCGCTACCCCGACGCCGAGAAGGGCTTGGAACGCAGCCTGATCACGGCGATACCGCGGCAGCGTCGATGTGTGAACCACGACCAGGAAATCGTAGTCGCTGTCAGGCCCTGCATCCCCTCTGGCTTGAGAGCCAAACAGATAGATGCGTTCCGGCGACAAGGCTGCGACGAGACGTTGCACGATAGTCTCAATGACTGAATCGCGGGTGTCGAGGGTCATGCGTAACCATGCTCCTATGGACACTGATTATACCGGGATGCGCTTCCGGTGTCTAAGACTCTCCTACACATGACAGGCCGAGGCTGACGGATCACGTTCCATTGTTGCGTGCTGTACTTAAGTCTCAAGGATGACGGGCGTTTGTCGTGGCATTTGCCCCGGTCTCCTTTTCTTTCCACTAAGGACTTCGCTGTTTCTTCCCTTCACGCGTGTGCCGTTCTTCTGATTTTCTTGTCCGATTTCATGCCCGATCCTACAGTGTAGAGATGCGTACCGTCGGTGCATCCACCACCCAGTGTCCGAAGTGTCAGGCCGAACGGCTTAATCAGGCGACGGAGTGTGTCCGATGCGGGATTATCTTTGCCAAATATCGCCCAGAGGTGGCCAGAGCTCCTGTCGCATCCTCTTCGCCGTCTGGTCCGCACTCCCAGTGGCTTCTGACGGCCAAGCAGTGGCTGATTGAATCGGACCGGACCACTGATTCGATGACGTTCTACGGTCGGGCGGTTGTGTTTGTGGGCTTGGTCTGGTGGGGGTGGACGTTCATCGTCACGCCCCTTGAGACCAATTACACCGGTGAGTCATTTCTGCACTTGATCAATTTGCCCTTTCATGAAGCCGGCCATCTGATCTTCATCCCGTTCGGTCGCTTCATGACGATACTGGGAGGCACGCTCGGTCAGATCCTCATGCCGATGATCTGTCTCGCAACATTCCTGGTGAAGACTCGTGATCCGTTCGGCGCCTCGGTAGCCCTGTGGTGGACGGCGGAGAGCCTGATGGACATCGCTCCGTACATCAACGATGCGCGGGCGCTTGACCTCATGCTCATTGGTGGAGTGACCGGAAAAGAAACCGATGGACACGACTGGAACAACATCCTGACGATGTTGGGCCTCTTGGAATGGGATCATCGGTTGGCGCATCTCACATACAATATCGGGATCCTCCTTATGCTCGGCTCTTTCCTCTGGGGAGGTTTCCTCTTGCTGCGCCACTATCGGCGATTGTCTGCATAGCGGCCCATTCTTGCGCAGCTGTGCTGACTCTCTTACCATGTCCCACTGGTTAGCAACCTCATCAACGTGAAACCAATGCACATTCTTTTGAAGGAGTTCACGCGTCTACATAGCCTGTCTCGTGTCGGGGCTCCATTCTGGCTCCACGTATTCGTCATGACGGTTCTTGCGTCGTCGGCCTTCGGCCAGGATCCATACGGCACTGAGTCGAGTCGCCAGGGTTATGGCGTTGGTCCGCTATCAACACCGTCCACTCAAGATTGGCACTATGGGGCGTACGTGGATGTTGGGTATGTCGGGAATTTCAATGTTCCCGATAACCATCTTTGGCGCAACCGTGCTACGGCCTCTCATCATAACGAGGTGTCTCCCAACATGGGTCTGGCCTATGTGCGGAAGGACGCCGGCGTGTCCTCACCCTGGGGTATGGAACTGGGCGTCCAAGGAGGACGGGATACAGAAGGGTTTGCGTTCTTGCCCGGTGAACGACGGGTGGATGGATCGGATGTGCTGCGGCACATTCATCGTGCAAATGTGTCCTATCTTGCGCCGGTCGGACGGGGGCTGATGGTGACGGCGGGGTTATTTAACAGTCTGATGGGATATGAATCGCTCTACGCGAAAGACAACGTCAACTATACCCGGTCATGGATCGCCGACAATAGCCCCTACATGATGTTGGGTGTAAACGTTCAGTATCCGATGAGCGACAACCTCATGGTCACTGCTTTTATTGTAAACAGTTACTATCATCTGGCGCATCCGAACGATCTCCCAAGCTATGGAGGCAGATGGATTTGGAAAGCCACGCCACGACTCACGTTGATGCAAACTCTCTATGGAGGGCCAGACCAGACACAGACTTCGTTGGAGTTTTGGCGTCTGTATGGAAATCAGATCTTGGAATGGAAAAACGACGATGTGACGGTGGCGGCGTCCTTCGACATTGGGACGGAGAACATCGCCGGACCGGCTGGCAGCCCACGTGCCTTTGTCATGGGAGGCAACATAATCGTGCGATGGCAGATCGCCAGGCCATGGGCTGTGGCGGTTCGGCCTGAGTTCTACTGGGATCGGAATGGACGGTGGACCGGTGCCGAGCAATTCGTCAAGGCCGTTACGTCGACGGTGGAGTACCAGTGTCCGTATCGATGGATGAATACGATCATACGGGTCGAACATCGCTTCGATGACTCAACTGGGGTCGGCGGTGGGTTTTTCAAAAACGGTGAGATCCGTCCCGGTGTCGCCGGCCTCTCGCCGGGGCAACATTTGCTTTTGCTGGGAGTACTCGTGAGCTTCGACTCACCGTAACGGGGAGAGCAGAGGCGGAGACCCTTGCATCCAGAGTTGGAGCTGATCGACGATGCGTCTGCCGAGCGCTTGGATAGCTTGCTTTTTCGCATCTTCGAGAGCCGCGCTATCGTCGACGAAGACTGCCGAGCCAACTACCTTCGATACTCCCTCGACTGTCTGGATAGGGGGGTGCCATTCAGAGCGCACAGCCCACAGGCTGCCCGTGGCCATCACGAGCGCGGCGCTTTCAGTGCCTGGCGCGAGATAGGCACCGATCAAGGTCGGATACAGCCATGCGTAGCGGTTGTTGTACCGATCGATCGCTCCGGCGCCATCGACGATCAACACTGCGTCAACGCCATACCGGGCGCCGGCTTGCAGGATCTCAGGAATGTTTGCCGCGTGAACGGTTGAATCCATCAACACAAAGATGTCCGTGAGTATCCGCTGATCTCGCAAAGGGGCGAGACCATGGAGAAGATGTTCTCTATCCGCGCTGAGCCACTCGACTTTTCTGAGAGACTGATGATTCGGGAAGTGGTGATCGGCAAAAAAGATTCCAAGGCGAAACGGGGGCGAGAGGGAGGAGCCCTGGTTGGATGGAGCGTGGCTCTCTCGATCCGAGCCAGGATCGACGTGCAGGACTTCGTGCATCGCGGCCTGATTAAACCCTTGGCTACTGGCACAACCGGTTATGAGAGCCAAGATCAGCGATATTGCAATTGTGAGCCGTTGAGTCATCCCTGCGTAGCGCCTATTCTTGCTGAAGATAGAGCTGTTGGAATTCACTATCCTCACTATCCCAGAGCTCTTTAGAAGTATTACTCGATGAGCGGAAGAATGCGATCGGCCACTGCCTGCACGACCCCTTCTTGTTCAGTGACCACTTCCAATCCTTTGAAGCTCAAATAGTATCCGCCGTGACTCGGGGCTTGGATCGTCGCACTCACTTCGATGCGATCTCCGTCTTCGATGTCGGGGTCGCGGACAAGAGGTCTGCCACAGATGCCTAACACGGCAACCGGAATCGTTACATCGTCCTCTTCCAAGCGAAACAAATATGCGCCGTAACAGTTGGTTCCATTGGGAACTGTATAGGGAGCAAGCGGCTGCACACCCCGTGCAGTGCCATGCATGGTGACGTGCCGGAGATGGTAGACGCGTGGTTCTTCGAGTATGGTCTGGATGCTGATCGGTTCTTCTACCAACAAAAGCGGCGGTGTGCCCGTTCCGACAAGCGTGAGCAGGACGCCTGTGAGAGGAACGATGAACCGAGCCCATATCATCATAAGGACTGCATTCTATCACCATCTTTGCTCGGTCCCGTAGCGACTTTCTCTTCCCACGCATGGCCGCTATAATTCGCCGTCTCTTAGCTATGGAGGATCACACGTATGAAGAATGAGCGGCAACTCCGGACGTTCATCACTACGTCACGACCGAAGTTTGAGGATCTCTTGGGTCAGATGGTGGAAGTGCCGTCGATCAGCATGGACTCATCCCACAAGGGGGACATCCGACGCGTAGCAGATTTGGCAGCGGAGTATTTGATTGAGATGGGTGCCAAGGCTCAGGTTGTCGAGACCGGTGGGTATCCCATCGTCTCCGGGGGGTGGACAACGGGGGCTGAGTATCCAACCGTCACCATCTACAATCACCTGGACGTGCAGCCTGCCCAAGAGCCGGAATGGAAGCACCCTCCGTTCGCGTTTAGGAACACACACGGCATCTATCGGGGTCGAGGGGCCACCGACGACAAGGGGCCAGCTCTGACAGCGCTGTTCGGTGCTCGCTATGCCATCGAGCAAGGTGTCCCGATCAATATTCGGTTCCTGTGGGAACTTGAGGAAGAGATTGGGAGTCCTCATTTTAGCGCAGGGCTTCGAGACAGCACGGCTGTGCCACGACCGGACTCCGTGATCGTCTCGGACACCATCTGGATTTCGAAGAACCGACCAGCCGTACCATACGGCTTGCGTGGATTGCTCGGCGCGAGACTGACTCTGCGAACCGGTGAAAAAGATGCACACTCGGGTGTAACCGGAGGAGCTGCGCGGAACCCATTAGCTGAGTTGATGGAGGTGGCGAACGCGTGCCTTGATGCGAGGACCGGTCGAGTGAAGATACCGGGATTTTATGATGATGTGGTCAAGCCAACCAAAGAAGAGATCAAGAGTTTTCTCAAGTCAGGCTTTCAAGTCACGCGTTTCAAAGAAGCGTACGGATTTGGATCTCTTCGTGTGCAGGACCCGGCGGAGGTCATGCGTCGGATCTGGGCTTCTCCGACCTTTGAAATTCATGGGCTCAGCGGAGGATACCAAGGAGAGGGGGTAAAAACAGTGGTGCCCGGTCATGCCGAGCTCAAGGTCAGTATGCGCCTTGTACCGAACCAAAGACCCGAGAGGGCATTTGCTTTATTGAAGACGCACGTTGCGAAGGTGAATCCAGGCGTGAAGGTTGAACGGGAAGGTATGCTCCACCCGTACAAAGGCAGTTTTGCGGGATCTTATGTGGATTGTGTGAAGCGCGCCATAAGAGCAGGGTTTGGGAAGGATCCAGCATTGGTACGGGAGGGAGGCTCAATCGGTGCGGTCGTCACGATGGACAAGACTTGGAAGATTCCGATCCTCTTCATGGGTTTAAGCTTGCCCGAGCATGGGTATCACGCTCCAAACGAGTACTATGACTGGGGTCAGGCTTCAGGTGGAATGAAGGCCTTTGCCCGCTACTTTGATGAGTTGGCAAAGATGGGGAAAGGGTAGGATACAAGTGGTGACCAATGGTGAATAACTACCAACATGGCCCGAGAGGCACTTCTTGAACAGTGGTTCACAAAAATTGCTTGACCGTGTCGTTTAGCATACGGCTGCTGGCTTTAAGGTCCCGTTCTCAAGGACGTAGGATCTCCTAAGCCATTGCAAATTCATACTATGAGTATTATTGAGATTTACTGGATGGGCATAGATGTTGCTCATACACCTGTCGGAAGCGAAGTCCGTAGCGCCGTTTAGGTTGATTGTAGGCATGCCCTTGAGTATCCTGGTCTTCTCATGGAGGCCGAACCGACCAAGGTGATTGTTGTCATGGTTACGACAGCAAACCAAGATGATGCGGCTAAAATTGCCGACCACGTGGTGCGGTCTCGCCTAGCAGCGTGCGCATCCACCGTTCCCACAGTGCGTTCGACGTATTGGTGGGAGGGTAAGATCATGAACGATCAAGAATCGCTCGTGTTAATCAAGACGACTTCCGATAAATACGCGGCGCTACAGGAGGCAATACACAGCCTTCATTCGTACAAGGTGCCGGAAATTATCGCGATTCCGGTAACCAAAGGGCTCCCACCGTATCTTGAGTGGGTGTGCCGTGAGACCTCCTAGATAATATGGTTGAAACAACTACTCGAAAACACTATTTTTTTACGTTGACCATAAGGGACGAAAGTAGGTAATTTACTGGACCGCCTAAGAGAAGACCTGTAAGGTGTGAGTGGGCACGGAGGGCGATAATTATGGCTCAGACGACCAATCAAGATGGCGATTCCTATACAGTTGTAATCTTTAGGGGATCTACTGCAAAGCCCCTTCGCTTCAGCTTTTCGAGGAAACTCCTCCGTCGTTTGCTGGTCTGTGTTGGGCTGGTGGTGCTGGCCGACCTTCTTGTCGTGTCCCACTATGTTGTAAGAACAGGAGAAGTCTGGGAGTTGGCCTCTTTCCGCAGTGAGGCAATGAGTGCACGGGAGCAGACTGCGGCCTTCACGAATGCCATTGATGATTTGAAAAAACGCATTGGAGTCATGAATGAGGTCAATCAGAGACTTCGAGTCATGCTGGGAATAGAGCTCCCTAAGTCCGGCGATATGGCGAATGGTCGTGGCGGTGAGGAGGTACCACTTCCTGAGGAAGGGACTGCGTCCAGTGCACAGGGAAGTAGCGTGATGGACCCAAAGTCTAGCAGTGCTAAGGAGGGGACGGTAGGGGCTAGCCAACACTCAGCCGTTGGTACAGACATGTCCAAGAATAGTGCTGATGCGGTTGTCGCGGTTAAGGAAGGTTTAGACTGGCTTGAGCGAGCAGCAACTGCACAAGAACGTATCTTGAGAGAGCTGTCAGAAGCAGCCGAGCAGCGTTCCACCCGATGGGCCTCGACGCCTTCTATTTGGCCGGTTAAAGGTTGGGTGACGTCGGGGTTTGGTCCTCGAATTTCTCCGTTCACCGAGAAGCCTGCGTGGCATGATGGGTTGGACATCGGTGCTGCACCAAACACTCCGGTTCGTGCTCCAGCCCAGGGACGGATTACGTCGACTGGGTATGATCCTAAGCTTGGGAATATGGTCCGTGTGGATCATGGATATGGAGTCGAGACGATGTATGGCCACTTGGCGAAGGCGCTTGTGAAGGAAGGCCAGAGGGTTGAACGAGGTGATGTGATCGCGCTAGTTGGAAGCTCGGGATTATCCACCGGCCCTCACCTCCACTACATGGTGAAGGTAAACGGCCAAGCGCTTGACCCGACCAAATATATCTTGGAGTAGTAGGTCCTTAGGCTTCCTTGAATAGACTGAACCAGACCAGCTGTCTCTAAAGATCACACTGTGCCTCGAAAACTAGCTCGCCCCATTTCTACCAAACTGAGTAGACTACGAAGATAGTCCCTTGACCGACCTCGAGATCGCGCAATCCATTAATCCCCTTCCCATCATCGACATCGGTTCTCAGCTTGGAGTTCGTGCTGAGGAACTCACTCCCTATGGTCGAGATAAGGCAAAGGTTTCACTCAAGACCTTGGATCGGCTTCGAGATGTGCCAACAGGGCGATATATCCTAGTCACTGCGATCAACCCCACACCCTTAGGAGAAGGAAAGACCACGACATCGATCGGTCTTGCGATGGGTCTTTCCCGGTTAGGGCATCGAACCGCGCTTACCTTAAGACAGCCTTCATTGGGTCCGGTCTTTGGCATGAAAGGGGGAGGGACCGGTGGGGGGTATGCCCAAGTCGTTCCAATGGAAGATATCAATCTTCATCTGACCGGGGATGCCCACGCAGTAGCTGCCAGCCATAATCTTCTCTCAGCCTTCCTTGATAACCATCTATTCCATGGAAACGCACTCTCGATCGACTCGGAGCAAGTGACGTGGCCTCGAACGCTGAGTATGAATGATCGTGCGCTTCGGGAGATCGTACTTGGAGAAGGCACAGGTGGACGCCGAGGCCAGTTCGTCATCACTGAGGCTTCAGAGGTCATGGCCGTGCTCGCGCTGGCGAAAGATCCTAGCGAACTCCGCGCCCGGCTAGGCCGGATACTCGTGGGATTCGTGAAGTCTGGTAATCCGGTCACGGCTGAACAGCTGAACTGCGTAGGGGCGATGGCTGCTCTTTTGAAGGACGCACTTATGCCGAATCTGGTTCAAACACTCGAGGGTACCCCTGCTTTCGTTCATACAGGACCTTTCGGCAACCTCGCGCATGGAAATTGTTCGATCATCTCCGATGCGATCGCGCTTCGATGTGCCGATTTTGTTGTGACGGAGGCCGGCTTCGGCAGCGATCTGGGGGCCGAGAAGTTTTTTAACATCAAATGTCGCGCGTCGGGATTTGCCCCGGCCGTAGCGGTGGTTGTGGCGACGTTACGCGCACTGAAGCTCCATGGTGGCGGAGGAGTTGCCAAAGCCGGGGTTGCGTTACCCTTGAGTCTAACCGGGCCGAATCGGGAAGCGTTGTCGAAGGGAATCGCCAATCTGGAGCAGCACATCGCGAATGTTCGGGCACACGGAGTGCCGGTGGTTGTTGCGGTTAATGCGTTTAAGGACGACCCTCAGGACGAATTGGATTGGGTTCGGGAGCAGTCGCTGAAGATGGGAGCCATAGACGCTGCAGTCTCAACGCACTGGGCCGATGGGGGGAAAGGGGCCGAGCAGCTCGCGGCGGCGGTGGCCAAGGCGTCGGAGAACCCGTGTCATTTCAAGTACCTGTATGAACTATCTTGGCCAATCAGAAAAAAGATTCAGACCATTGCCATGCACATATATGGAGCAGCAGGTGTGCAGTTTGAACCAGAGGCCGAACGTCAGATAGATATTGCCGAGTCCTTAGGATTCGGTGGGTTACCTGTCTGCATGGCCAAAACGCCGCTGTCGCTGTCCCATGACCCCGCGCTCAAAGGAAGGCCAACCGGGTTTACGGTGCCAATCCGGGAGCTGCGGATCTTGGCTGGAGCCGGATTTGTCACGGCTGTCTGTTCAGGAATTCAACTGATGCCGGGGTTGCCAAAGAAGCCGGCCGGTGAACGAATTGGCCTCGAACCGACGAGTGGGAAAATCGTGGGTCTGTCGTGAAGGGTCAGCGGTGTTTGAGAAACTTGAAGAATTCCGAATCCGGGCTCATCACCAACGTCGAGCTGTCTTGGAACACCTTCTTATAGGCTTCCATCGAGCGGGTAAACTCAAAGAACTTCGGGTCTTGCTGGTAGGCCGTGGCATAGATCCGAAACGCCTTGGCATCGCCCCCGCCCCGCAGTTCTTCCGATTCTTTATAGGCTTGGGC
>Ga0224510_10000731_pt1 | contig 23687 bp, 22 predicted proteins | sample SF_May12_sed_USG_FD_170161 | JGI IMG/M metagenome (GOLD analysis project Ga0224510, IMG submission 170161) | Sediment microbial communities from San Francisco Bay, California, United States - SF_May12_sed_USGS_4_1 | ecosystem: Environmental > Aquatic > Marine > Sediment | place: USA: California... | reverse complement strand
GATCGGGCATTACACGGCGGCAGGCATTTGCGAGGAGAACCGCCGGTTGGCGATGCCTTCCAGCGTTGACAGCTACCCGACGTCCGGTATGCAGGAAGACCACGTGTCGATGGCATGGAACGCCGCTCGAAAGCTCCGAAGGGTGGTCGACAATCTCGCCAGGATTCTCGCCATCGAGTTGGTGATCGCTGCCCGCGGGGTCGAACTCCGGCACCCGATCGGACCGGCGCCGGCCACGAGCGCGGTGGTCAGTCGGCTGCGTGAAACCCTCTCGGGCCCCGGTCCCGATCGCTATCTCTCCCCGGAGCTCAGGGCTGCCGAGCAGCTGGTACGAACCGGGGAGATCAGGTCAGCTGCCTTCGGTGGGTGAATCCGTTGAGTAGCGGGCGGTAGAGACGCCCATGAACACTCCGTCGGCTCCACCGTCCGGCGATCGGCGCACGCTCGAGGCGCTCCCTAAACTCCCGGTCATCCGGCCGCGGGGAGCGTCAGCCGAAACACCGATTCGAAGCCCGTATGGTCGTAGGTGAGGTCGCCGCCCATCAACCTGGCGAGTTGGCGGGCCACCGACAGCCCCAGCCCGATCGACGTCCCACCGTAGGTCCTGTCCGGCGACCGCTCGAAAGCCTCGAAGATCGCCTCGCGGTGGCTTTCGGGATCGGTGACCCATTGTCGATCACGTCGACCATCGCTCGATCGTTCTCCGTGTGCACTTCGACTCGACCCGAATCGGGCCGATTCAAGAAGTGTCGCGCTTGCGGGTCGCGTCGAAAGGCCCCATGACGAGTGCCCCTCCGTCCACCCGGAACACGTTTCCGTTGGCGAAGCGGCCGAGTGGTGAAGCGAGATAGTGAATCAATCCCGCTACCTCCTCCGGTCGACCGAACCGGCCCGCCAGATTGAACAGGTCGCCGTGGGCATCGATGTCGGCTTTGACGTCGGCGACCATCGGCGTGTCTATGAGGCCGGGGTGGACCTGGACGAATCGGATGGGTGCCAGCTCCTTGGCCAGGGCGACCGTAGTTGCCGCCAGAGCTGCTTTGGTCGCCCCGTACGCCACGGCTCCCGGCGAGGGGCGCTCGGCGTCAACCGAGCCGATGGTCACCACGACGGGGTGAGCGCTCTGCAACAGGTGAGGGCGGGCGAGCTGAACGAGGCGCAGCGGGGCCCACACGTTGAGTGAGATCATGGCATCGAACGTCGACCGGTCGAGGTCTTCGAACGGCATCCAGTCAGCCCGAGCCGCGCCATTGATCAGAACATCGAGACCGCCGAGCATCTCGACTGCGGTTGCCACCACGGATTCGATCGCCTCGCCATCGGCCAGGTCGGCCGAGATCACATGACAGCCCGAACCGAGCTCGGCTTTCAGGTCGCGGAGTACGTCGGATCGGCGAGCGACGACGGCGACCTCGGCACCGGCGGCCACGAAACGCCGGGCGGTGGCGGCGCCGATTCCGGTGGAACCACCGGTGATCAGGGCGCGCAATCCTTCGAGGTCGAAGCCGTCGATCACCGGGTCAGCGTAGACGCGAGTCACATTGGTCCGGAGGGCGCACTCGGGAAACCCCTCGATCGGGAGAGGGAGCGGGACGGGGGCCTGGGCCCGTTCGATTCGTATCCGGGCGCGGTTAACGTGACGGTGGTCGAGAGGACCGCCCCCTGTGGTGCTGAGCTTGGTGCCCGCGTCTCACGAAGACATCCTGCACGTACTGGTGGCCTTCACGGTCCTCTTGGTGGCGGCCAGACTGGCGGGCGAGATGGTGGCTCGGCTCGGACAGCCTTCGGTTGCCGGCGAGATCCTGGCGGGGGTGTTGCTGGGCCCCTCCGTCCTGTCGGCGCTCGTTCCGGAGATCGGAGCATGGATCATTCCGGAATCGGCCGAGGCCGGTCGCCTGCTCGAGATGATGGGCTTGATCGGGGCGATTCTCCTCCTCTTGATCACAGGGTTGGAGACCGACATACCCCTGATCCGGAGACACGCTCGGACGGCTACGTGGATCGCAGCGGGCGGATTGATCGTCCCGTTCGCTGCAGGGCTCGCGGTGTCGGTGGTGGTGCCTGATTCGGCGTTGGGTGATCCCGGTTCCCGGCGTGTGTTCGCTCTGTTCCTGGCGACGGCGCTGGCGGTCTCGGCGATACCGGTGGTGGCGAAGGTTCTCCTCGATCTCGGGCTGATTCGCAAGGACTTCGGTCAGACCGTGCTGGCCGCGGGGATGATCGACGACACCGTGGCCTGGGTCTTGTTGTCCATCGTGGTCGCGCTGGCCGGGGACGAAGGTGGGGGCCTGGCCGGCATCCTGGGCGCGGCCGCCCCGATCCTCGTGTTCCTGGCAGTGGTTGCAACGGTCGGGCGTAGGTTTCTCGTTGGTCTGCTGGCGCTGGTACAAGACCGGGGAAAGAGCCCGGATCGAGTCTTCACGCTCGTGGTCGCCTCCGCCTTCGGCGTCGGTGCGATCGCGCAGGCGATAGGGGTCGAGGCCGTGCTGGGTGCGTTCGTAGCGGGGATCGTCTTCGGTCAGAGCCCGCGCCTTCCGGCGGAGATGGTCAGGCGTCTCCATACGTTCACACTGGCCGTGTTCGCGCCGGTCTTCTTTGCGATCGCCGGGCTCAAGGTTCGGATCGGCGATCTGCTCGATGGCGACCTCATATTGATGACCTTTGCGGTCTTGGGCGTTGCGGTCGCAGGCAAGGTGGGCGGTGCCTACCTTGGAGCCCGTCTCGCCGGTCAGCGCCACTGGATCGCCCTTGCGTATGGGTCGGCACTCAACGCCCGGGGAGCTGTCGGGATCATCATTGCCTCGATCGGGCTCGATCTCGGCATTCTCTCTCCCGAGCTGTATTCGGTGGTCGTGGTGACGGCGGTCGTGACCTCGGTGGTCGCGCCACCGATGGTGCGTTGGTGCATCTCCAAGGTAGAACCCGATCCCGAGGAGGAGCGGCGGCTGGCCCTGGAAGGTGGCGAGGGTCACGGTGGTGGACCGAGGCGAGTATTGATCCCGATCAGGCCTCGGACGGGGATCGCCCCCGTTCACAGAGTGGTCGCCGATATTCTCCGTATGGGCAAGTCCAACCCGTCGGTCACCCTGTTGGCGGTTGCTCGCAAGGAGGAACGGGCGGTGGCCGCCTGGTTCGTGGACGAGGTCGCAGGTCTGTTCCCGAGTCGCCCGTCCACGCGGGTGGTGACCGGGGCCGATCCGGTGAGGTCGATCCTCGATGCCGCCTCAGCCGATTACGACCTGCTGATTCTGGGTGCCCCGGAATCTCCCGGCACCGCCGACGTGCTCTTCAACCCCGTCGTCGATGACCTGGCCCGGCTGGCTCCATGTTCGACCCTGATCGTGACGGGCCGCGATCTCGACGAGGTCGCGTGGCCTCCGCGGCGGATACTGATCCCGTCCGACGGGTCTCCGGCCGCCGAGCGAGCCGCCAGGCTGGGGCTCCGCATCGCCGGCGATGCCGAAGTCATCGGCCTTCACGTCGTCGAGCAGTACGCGCACGCCAGAACAGGCGCTCCCGAGCCATCGATGGACCGCCGGAGGAGACAGGCGTCCGAGATCGTGGAGGGATTCGAACGATTGGCCTCGGCGTATGGCATCCGATCCAAAACCGAGGTGAGGCATGCGCCGATCATCGCCGACGCCATCGTGGCTGCGGCCGTCGACCACCGGGCGGATCTCGTCGTCTTGGGCACCGACCTGCGGCCGGGTTCGGTTCGGCTCCATCTCGGGAATCGAGTGGAAACGGTTCTGAGAACGGCACCCTGCCCGGTGTTCATTCTCAACACCCCTTGAGGGCCTACCCCTTGACATTGATAGTAACTGTCTGTAGATAGTGACTATCATGTTGAGAGTTCGCAACCGGCTCGCCGCCATGCACCGGGTCCAGCTGGCCGCCATAGCGCTTTTCGAAGGGCAGGGGTTCGCGGCCGTGACCGTCGAAGAGATCGCTGCCGCCGCCGAAGTGTCGCCCATCTCTGTGTACCGGTGGTTCGGGACCAAGGAGGGGATCGTTCTGTGGGACGACTACGACCCACCGTTGTTCGAGGCGATCGCCTCGGAGCTGGAGGCGGGATCCTCACCAATCGAAGCAACCCGCAAGGGACTCGAGCGCGAACTCGACCGCATGTACGACGTCGAGCGGGAAGTCGTGCTCCGTCGGGCCCGGCTGATCCTCCGGGAACCGGCATTGCGTGCGGCCGCCGACGCCAACTCATTCGCCATGATCGAGGGCCTGGCGCGGCTCTTCGGGCGTGAGGCTCCGGCGTTCGAGCACAAGGCGATGGCCGGAGCCATCGTGGGTGTCCTCACGCAGGCGATCGCCGAGTGGACGCGACGCTCGGGTGAGGTCTCCCTCGGAGAACTCGTAAAGCGCGGGTTCGCAGCGATGGCAGGCGAATCGTGACGCCCGTCATCGAGGTCCAAGACCTCTCGTACACCTACCCGGGCCGGTCGCTACCCGCGGTCGACGGGATGACGTTCGCCATCGAACGGGGAGAGGTGTTCGGGTTCCTCGGGCCGTCGGGAGCGGGAAAGACCACGACGCAGCGCATCATCACCGGGCTCCTCCACGGGTGGACCGGATCCGTCGCCATCCTCGGGACCGGCATCGCGGACTGGGGCCGAGATCTCTACGACGCGATCGGCGTGTCGTTCGAACTGCCTGTCGGCTACCCGAGGCTGACCGTCGCCGAAGATCTCACCACGTTCTCGAGGCTGCACCGGTGTGCCACCGTGGGCGTAGCGGAGGCCCTCGAGGAAGTCGGTCTAGGCCACGTCGCCGGCGAACCGGTCGCCAGTCTGTCCAAGGGGATGCGCATCAGGTTGAACCTGGCGCGATCCATGCTCCACGACCCCGACATCCTGTTTTTCGACGAGCCCACGAGCGGACTCGATCCCGTCAACACCAAGCTGGTGCGCGAGATCATCGACCGACGCCGCGCCCTGGGGCGTACGGTCTTCTTGACGACCCACGACATGGCGACGGCTTCGGCTACCTGCGATCGGGTCGCCTTTGTCGTGGATGGGACGATCGCTGCCCAGAACACGCCTCGCGCTCTCGAACTCGAACACGGGCGCCGATTCGTGCGGGTGGAATACCGGATCGACGGCGAGCTCGCCGAGGCAACACTGCCGCTCGACGACTCAGGGCCAGAATTGCAGAGACTCGTGTCGTCCGGGGTGATCGAGACGATTCACACTGCCGAAGCCTCACTCGACGAGGTGTTCGTCGATGTCACGGGAAGGAGTCTGTAGGTGAGCGCCGCGCCCGGCGGGAGCGACCCACTGGCAACCCGTGCCGACGTGGCATCGACCACCGGCCGTGTGGAGTCGAGCTTCGCCGCCATGCTGCGTACGGAGATGCGGCTGTTCATGCGGCACGGTGTCGTGGCCACCGCGTTCGTCTCCACGGTGGCCTGGGCCGGCGTCCTCGCCGTCGTTCCGCATGGTGTCAGGGTCGAGGTCATGGCCTGGGTGCTTTTCATGGACGTCGCAGCTCTCGGATTCTTCTTCATCCCGGCCCTCGAGGCGATGGAGAGGACCAGCGGTGTCACCGCCGCATTGATGATGACCCCACTCCGGCGTTCGACTGCGGTCGTGGTGCGGGTTGGGCTCGTCGCCGGGCTCGTTGTTCCCTGCGCGGCGGCACTGGCGGTCGTTGCCGGTTCCACACAGGTGATGAACGTGGCCGGGGCAGCGGCGCCCCTCAGCGTGCTCTTCACTCTGCTCGGGCTGGCGATGATGAAGAACGCCACGACGCTCACCGCCTACTTCGGACGGGTGCCGGGCGTGGCGGTGCCGCTCCTCGTGCCGGCGATCGCGGATGGATTGCGGGTGCTCGACTCGAACTGGTTGGTGCTGTCACCGGCGACCGCCGGACTCCGGCTCGTCGGAGGGGCCGGCGGACTCGTGGAGGTCGCCGTCCTCGTGCTGTCCATCGCGGCGTTGTGGGTGTTCGTCCTTCGATCCGGCTTCGATCCGGTCGCAGCAACCATCGGCAAGCAAATGCGCCGCAAGCTCTTGAGCGCTCACGGGCCGGCGTGGAGAGCCCTCATGTCGGCCGACGCTCGCACTCTCGCCGGCGATCGCATCCTGACGCTGGTGCTGGCAGGCATACCGACCCTCGTTCTCGCGCTCTGGCTCGGCGAGGGCCTCCTCACCTCGCAGTTGATGGACACGTACGGGGTCGTGCTCGACCGGAGGCTGTTGTGGGGGTTCGTTCTCGTAGCCCACACCCCGATCATGGTTGGGTCGGTGTGTGGGCTGTTGCTCGCCGAAGACAGAGATGCGGGCCTCCTCCCCGCCTTCGCCGTCTCCAACGGCGGGATCCGCACGCTGCTCGTGTACCGGCTGTCCGGCGCTGTCGTCACCACCGGCTTGGCGGTGGGGTTGGGTCTCGTGCTCGCCCGGTTCGAGAACTGGGTGGGCGTGGCGGCGACCGCTGCGGCGATCACACCGGTGCCGGCGATGTTCATCGCCGCCGTCGCCCGCGATCGGGGGCAGGCGGTGGCGGTGATGAAGCTGATGGCGCTGCCCTTCTACCTGCCGCTCATCGCGTGGTCCGTTCCGCACATCTGGGCGCTGGGCGCGGTTCCCACATGGTGGGCTCTTCGCGCCCTATGGGAGCCGGTACCGAACCCGTGGTGGACGCTCGGTGGGTGGATCGTGGCCGCGGCGTGGACGTTCGTCTTCGTCCGGCGATTCGAACGCTCCTTGCTCGTCAGCGGTTCTTCTCGTTCCGCCACGCGACCCAGTCGGCGATCTTTGCGGGGTCGTAGTCCGGTCCGTTCAGGCCAATCGTGATCTGGGTGGCACCCGCCGCGATCATCTCATCGCCGCGTTCGAACTGATCCGACTCGACGCCGGCCGATCGCTCGATGGCAGACGGATCGGTTCCTTCTGTTTTGCACCAGTCATCGAGGATGGCGTTCTTGCGCTTGATCGTGTCGGGATCGCCGAAGCCGTGCCAGATGTCGGCGTGGCGGGCGGTGTAGCGCAGCGTTTTCTTCTCGCCGCCGCCGCCGATGAGGATGGGGATGTCGCGGGTTGGTGCGGGGTCGAGCGCCGCCAGCCTGCTTTCGATCCGTGGGAGTGCGGTGGCCAGATCCGCCAAACGAGAACCTGGCGTCCCGAATTCGTAGCCGTACTCGGTGTAGTCCTTCTCGAACCACCCGGCCCCGATGCCGAGGATCAGCCGGCCGTTCGAGATGTGGTCGACGGTGCGGGCCATGTCTGCCAACAACTCCGGATTTCGGTAGGTGTTGCACGTGACGAGCGCACCGATCTCCACTCGTTCGGTGACCTCTGCCCACGATGCGAGCATCGTCCAGCACTCGAAATGTTTGCCGGTGGTCGAATCGGGCGAGCCACCGTAGAGGGGGAAGAAGTGGTCCCAGTTGTAGATGATGTCCACCCCGGCTTCCTCTGCGTGCATCGCGGCCCGGCGGATCTGGTCGTACTCGGCGTGCTGCGGGTGGAGTTGAACGGCGAGGCGGATTGGTCGGGGCATGGCGAGTTCCTTCGAGTCGAGTGAGCTCCGAACCTAGTGTCATTGGCTCCCAAGGAGGACTTTCATGAATTGGAACACCGATGTGGGGCGTCGTCTCCTCGAGCGGCTCGAATCCGACAGGCTCGTTTGGCTCACAACCACGGATGACTCGGGCTCACCGCAGCCTTCGTTGGTGTGGTTCTGGTGGACCGGTGACGACGTGCTGGTGTACTCGGCGGACACCCCGAAGATCGTCAACATCGAGCGGAGCCCGACCGTGGCTCTCAACTTCAACTCCGACGAGCAGGGGGGGAGCGTCGGGGTGATGGTTGGTCGAGCCCGTATCGACAGGAGCCACCCCGGCGCCGCAGATCACCCGGAGTATGTCGCCAAGTACCGCCGTGCGATCGAGGAGGGACTGGGCACGACGGTCGAGGGCTTCTCTGCCACCTACTCCGTTCCCATCCTGGTGTCCCCATCGGGCGGTCGGGCCTGGTGAGGGTCCGCCGTTTCCTGACCTTTGCCGTGGGGGCGGTTGGCATCGGAGCCTGGGGGGCGGGGTTGACGTTCATCGCCCAACGCCAGACTTGGTCCGACCCCGAGCCCGCGGACGCCGTGGTCGTACTGGGCACGAGCTCGAAGTTGCGCGATCAACCGAATCCGTGCATGCGGTCCCGGGTGGGCAAAGGCGTGAGGCTGGTGGAGAACGGTCTCGCCCCGGTGCTGGTGGTGACGGGAGGGTTCGATCCTCGGGACGGCCTGGTGGAAGCCGAATCCATGGCCGGCCTCGCCGTCGAGATGGGGCTTGAACCGGACCAGATCGTGATCGAGTCCAAGGCAACGTCGACCATCGAGAACCTGACGTACTCGAAGGCGCTGCTCGACGAACGGGGGTTGGGTTCCCGGATGCTGATCGTCACCGAGCCGTTCCACCTCCCTCGGGCCGTGTTCGCTGCCGGTCGGCTGGGGTTCGACGTTGCTGGTGTGCCGTCGGAGTCGTGCCGGGAGCGGGGTCCATTGTGGCTCGTGCGCGAGCCGGCCGCGGTCCTCTGGTACCGCTGGAAACTCCGCTGACCCCCACCGGGGCGGCCGCCCTCAGAGGCCGAGGGTGGTGTCGCGGATGAGTTCGTCCACGACGGCCTGCAAGGCCTCGGACTCGCCGGCGCCGGAAGCCAGGGCAGCCGTGTACGTCTCGACCTGACGACGTGCCGACGTGCCGTCTCGTGCGATGGTGCGGATGTGGTCGATCTCGTCGACGCACCCGAGGATCTCGGCATCGGGCTGAACGAGGAACGCCATTTCGTCGGCGAGATCGGCGAACGGCACCAAGGTGGACTCGCCGAAATCCATGAGGCTGGCTTCGACCCCATAACGCTGGGCACGCCACAGATTCTCCGACACGAGCATGTTGGCGTAGGTCCGCCAACGCTGATTGTCCCGCCGCAACCTGTACAGCATGTGCAAGAGACACCGGTACAACGAGGCGATGGCGATTGCATCCTCCCAGCGGGTGCAGATGTCGCAGACCCTCATCTCCAGCGTCGGGTACCTGGCCGAAGGGCGGACATCCCACCACAGTTTGGACGAGTCCTCGATGAGACCGGCGTTGACGAGCACGTCGACATGGCGCTGATACTCCGCCCAAGACTCGAAGTGCTCGGGAAACCCCGTGCGGGGGAGCGTGCGGAACACATTCATGCGGTAGCTCTTGAGCCCGGTGTTGCGGCTTCCCCAGAACGGCGATGAGGTCGACAACGCAAGGAGGTGAGGCAGGAAGTATGTGACCTGATTCATGAGGTCGATCCGGAGGTCCGGGTCCTCGATGGCGACATGCACGTGCATCCCGCAGATGACCAACCGCTGACCCACCACGGCCAGGTCCTGGGCCAGGAGCAGATACCGGTCCTTGTCGGTGTGTTGTTGCTCCCACCACAGGGCGAACGGGTGGGTCGAGGACGCAATGATGGCGGCATCGAACTTGGAAGCTGCGTTCGACACCTCCGACCGCATCGCCTTCAAGTCGTCTCGGAGGGCGCTCGTGTCCGAGTGTGGTCGGGTGGCGATTTCGATCTGTGCTTTCAGCAACTCCGGCATGACCGCCGACCCGAGCCGCCGGTGGGCATCCTCCCACAGGTCGGGGTGCGGGTCGGCAACGAGGTTTCGGGTTTGGCGATCGACGAGAAGATATTCCTCTTCGATCCCGATCGTGAAGGAAGGGGGGGTCACGGCCACCGCGGCACCATACCGCTGTATTGCGGGCCCCGTCGGCTCAATCCAGCACACGTTTCCGGGCCGACAACCGTGACCGTTCGGCATCCTCCCGGACGTGGCAACCGGCTAGGTGATCGTTCACGAGCCCCATGGCCTGCATGAAGGCGTAAATGGTCGTGGGACCGACGAACGACCACCCCCGCCGCTTGAGTTCCTTCGAGAGGCTGGTCGATGCCGGCGTCGTGGCCGGGATCGTTTCGGGCGGCGCGGAACCCGGATCGGCGTGAGGCCAGAAGTAGGCGGCCAGCGATCCATACTCGTCGATCAATTCGATGGCCCGTCCCGCGTTGTTGATCGTCGACCGGATCTTTCCGGCGTGGCGGACGATTCCCGCGTCGGCCAGCAGTCGCTCGACGTCGCTCTCTTTGAATTCGGCGACGAGGGTGGGATCGAACCCGGCGAAGGCGGCGCGGAAGTTCTCGCGTTTGCGGAGGATCGTCAGCCAGGACAGTCCGGCTTGAAACCCCTCGAGACACACCTTCTCGAACAGCCGGTTGTCATCGGTGACACCGAATCCCCATTCGCTGTCGTGGTAGCGGGCATAGTCGGGGGTTGACGCCCCCCACCAGCATCGCTCCAGTCCATCGTCGCCCACGACCACATCCATGGGGCGGAGCGTATCAACCGAGGACCGCCCGGGCCACGGCGGTGGTGGCGGCGGCGACGATCACCACGACCACGAAGTTGGCCCGCAACCTCAGGGCGATCGCCGCAGCGGCCAGGCCCGCCAGGCGAGCGTCGAAGACGAAGGACCGGTCGACCACGATGCTCGACGCGATGACCAGTGCCGCCAGCAGCGGGCCAGGGACGAGCGTCGCCAGTCGTTCGAGCGATCGGGGCATCCGCCGGCCGCCAAGGAGCAACGGTCCCGCCGCTTTGAACGCATACGACAAGAGTCCGAGCCCCAGAAACGTGAGCGTGGCGGGACTCATGAGCGCTCGAGCCCCGCGAGGACGCCGAGAACTGCAGCCACGATGGGAATCCCGGGCGGTGCGATCGGGGTGAGGGCGATGGCGATGGCCACACCGAGCGCCATGGCCCGACGCTGCGCCGGGTCGGCGAGTCGAGGCCACAACAGCGCGAGAAATGCCGCCGGAATGGTTGCGTCGAGGCCCCAGCGCGTCACGAGATCACCGGCCCGTCCCAGCGCGAGCACGCCCACCAGCGTGGCAGCGTTCCAGAGCACGAACACCGACAACCCGCCGGCCAGATAGCCATAGCGACGCAGCACCGGATCATCGGCGCTGACCGCTACTGCCGTGGACTCGTCGATCATCCACTGGGACACGAGTGCGCGCCACCACAAGGGACCTTGGAGGCTGGGTGCCAGGAGCAGCCCGAAAGCAACCGATCGGAGATTGAGCAGCGCCCCGGCAGCGATGGCGGCACCGACGGCTCCGCCATCCGCCAGTACGCCTACGGCGGCGAATTGGGCGCTGCCACCGAATACGACGGTCGAAAACCCGGCCGCCTCCCACCACTCGAGGCCTGCTTGCGCGCAGGCAACTCCGAAGGCAAGACCGAACGGCACCGTGGAAAGCCCGATGGACAGCGCGCGGTTGCGGAGGGCTGAGCGGGGATCCGGCATCAGCGTCGAAATCTAACGCCCACCTCCCTCCGCTCAGCCGCCTTGCGGCGCCGGCTCAGTGAACAGCCGCGAAACTCCTGCCGTCCGGACTTCTCCTGACATTCGGACTCTCCTTACATTGTCGGCATGCAGATCACCGAACAGAGCCCGGAGGTGGAACGGACTCCCGGCCCTCCGGCTGCCGCCGGAGCGTTGGGGGTCGCAGCCGCCCTGGCTGCCTCCGAGTTGTCGGCGGGGCTCGTCGACTCCGTCCCTTCGCTCGTACTGGGCATCGCCACATTCGTCATCGACACGGTTCCCAAGCCGATCAAGGACTGGGCGATCGCCACCTTCGGTACAGCCGACAAGCTCGTGTTGGCGGTCGGGATCGTCGTCGTCGCGCTGGCGCTGGGTATGGCGGTCGGCCGGGCAGGCAAGGGAGTCCGGGCAGCGGTGTTCGGAGCGTTCGGTCTCATCGCCGCCCTCGCTGCGGCCAGAAACCCCAACACATCTGTTGTGGCGGCTCTGGCGAACGGTGCCGTGTCGGCCGCCGTCGGTTTCGCCGTCACCGGCTGGTTGAAACGGCCACGGGCCGAGGCGGACCCTTCCCGGCGGGCGTTCCTCGGCCGGGCCGGAGCGGTCGCGGCGCTCGCTGTGGTGGCTGCGGCCGGGGGACGGTATCTAGCCGAGAGGACCCGCATCATGCTGGCGCGGCGTGACGAGGTCGTGCTCCCGGCTGCGGTCGAGGTGGTCGGTCCGGCGGACGCCGCATCGGACCTGGCCGTCGAGGGGATAACGCCAATCATCGTTTCGAACGAGGACTTCTACAGGATCGACACGGCGCCCTTGACGGTGCCCCAGGTCGACCTCGCCACGTGGACGCTTCACCTGAAGGGGAGGGTCGGGCGTGAGGTCTCGCTCACCTATCAGGACATCCTCGACATGCCCATGGTCGAGCGATACATCACGATCAGCTGCGTCTCCAACGACGTTGGCGGCGGACTCGTTGGCAACGCCCGATGGTTGGGCGTCCCGCTGAAGGACGTGGTCGACCTGGCGGGAGTGGGCGACGGCGCCGAACAGCTGGTAGCCCGTTCGGTCGACGACTTCACCGTTGGCTTCCCGATCGACGCCGTCTACGACGGTCGGGAAGCGCTGCTGGCGGTGGGTATGAACGGTGAGCCGCTTCCCTTCGAACACGGGTTCCCGGCGAGACTCGTCGTGTCGGGGCTGTACGGGTATGTCTCGGCCACGAAGTGGCTCCAGGACATCGAGCTCACCACGTGGGACGGATTCGATGCGTATTGGATCCCGCGCGGATGGGCCAAGGAAGCCCCGATCAAAACTCAGTCTCGCATCGACACGCCCGTTGGCACGGCGGCCGCCGGGCCGAGAGCGATCGCCGGCGTGGCGTGGGCGCCGGGACGCGGCATCTCCCGGGTAGAGGTCCGGATCGACGAGGGCGACTGGGTCGAGGCAGAGCTGTCGGATCCGTTGTCGAAAGACGCCTGGATCCAATGGAACCTGGCCTGGGACCCTGCCCCTGGCACCTATGTCATCCAGGTCCGTGCCACGGACGGGGATGGTCAGACCCAAACCGAGGCGGTGGCTCCGCCCGCACCGGATGGTGCCACGGGCTATCACAGCGTGCGTGTGAGCGTGGCCTGACCCGCGAACCGTGTGTGGATTCACCCGGTAGCCTCCCCGGGTGCATCACCCACGGATAGACGTCGGAATCTCGGTCGGCACGTCGCCCCCACTGGCCGCGTCGAATGCCTTCGTGAGGATCGGTCGGTTGTTCGGTGCCGAGTCGGCCTGGATGGTCGATCACTTCACCGGCTTCTTTCCTCGGTCGATGTGGACGCCGGAGTTCACCTGGATGGCGAGGGGTTCATCCTCGGCGGACGCGTTCTACGACTGGCAGGTCTACGCGGGGCACTTCGCAACTCGGTTGGGTCGCATGCGCTTGGGGATCGGCGTCACCGAACCCGTGCGCCGGCATCCGGTGCTGCTCGCTCAGGCTGCCTTGACCCTCAGCCACCTCACCCGCCACGCTCCGATTCTCGGGATCGGTTCCGGCGAGGCGGAGAACATCACGCCCTACGGGCTGAACTTCGACCGTCCCGTCTCGCGTCTCGAAGAAGCACTTCAGGTGATCAGGCTGTGTTTCGATGCCGATGGCCCGATCGACTTCGAAGGCACCTTCTACAACCTCGACGGGGCGGTTTTCGATCTGAAGGCCGGGAAGGCCGGTACGCCCCGGCTGTGGGTTGCCGCCCACGGTCCGCGCATGCTCCGGCTCACGGGACGGTTCGCAGACGGCTGGTATCCGGCTCTGCCCATGGCCCCCGACGACTACGCCCGGTCACTGGCTCGGGTCAAGGCTTCGGCCGTCGACTGGGGTCGTGACCCTTCGGCGATCGTACCGTCGATGCAGGTCTTCTACCTCGTGGGCCGGAACGAGGCCGATGTCGAGCGTCAGGTTTCACATCCGGCGGTGCGCTACCTCGGCTTGCTGGCCCCGGACTACATGTGGCAAGCCCGTGGGCTCACGCACCCGTTCGGCGAAGGATTCGGCGGCATGACCGAGATCATCCCGACCGCCTACAGCCGGGCCGAGGTCGAGTCGGCCATCGAACGGGTTCCGGCCTCCGTGGTGGCGTCCAACCTGATCGCGGGAACCCCGGATCAGGTGGTTGCGGCGCTCCGTGAGCTCGGGGAGGCTGGGCTCAGGCACGCTGTGCTTTCGCCGGTGTCACCGATCGTGTCGAGGCGCGCCGCCGCGTATGCGTTTCGGACGATGCCCGGGATCATCAGGAAGTTGCGTTCAGGAGAGGGATGATTCAGTCGTCGTCGGTGTCGACCGACGCGATCGCCCAGGCCAGGCCGTGGTCGGGGTCTTCGACGGCGAGGTTCAACCGCCAGCCACCGGTCGACCCGTCGGACCACAGGTACCACGTGAGTTCGCCGATGGCGGAGCCGAGTTCTTCGGGTTCTACGGGCCAATCGACGGCTGCGAGGTGAGCAACTGCCCACCACGCCGAAAACCGCCCCGCCGCGGCGCCTCTGCGCCGCCCGTGCCGGCCCCCGACCGAGCCGGCCCATCCGAGCCAGGCGAGGGCGTCGGATGGCTCGACCCTGGCCATCCCGGCTTCTCGGAGGCCGAACGCGGCGATGGCCGAACCCGCATCGCCTTCGACGACTCGCGTCTCGCATCTGCCGCTGGACTGCTCCACCCATACCGCGGTCACGGCGTGGAGGGCTTCTTCCGATTCGTGCTCATCGGCGGGCCGCCCGGGTGGTCCCAGGGTCTGGATCGTGGTTGGTGGCATGGTGGGCGAGGCCTGTTCGACCCGGTCGGCCTTGTACTCGGCGAGGGGATACCGGGGCTCCCAGTCCTGGATCTGGAGCGGGATGTCGAACACGGCTGCGTCCCACCCGGAGAGGTCCTCGCCTCTCATCACCCGTTCGTGGGCGACGGTGTCGCGCCATGGGCTCGGGTCGAGCCACGGTTCGAGTTCGGCCCAGCTGTGGGAGGAGGCCGCCACCTCGGTGAGAGGTCCCAGGGTGAAGCGCGCCGGGCCTTCGCCGACGACTGCCGCAGCGATGTCACCCGGCGCCTCGAGGGTCAGGCGGTACCTGATGTGCTCCTCGACCCCCCACAACTGTTTTCCGCGCTCGAGAGCGTGCCGGCAGTGCAGGCGGAGACGGTCGAGCGCCCCCCAGTCACGGGTCTGGCAGTGGCCGTCGATGATCCGTTGGAGGGCGGGGAAGTCCGTGGCTTCGATCGCTGCGAGGGTCGCCTCGTCCATCATCCGGGCAGATCGCCGGTGGCGACGGGTCGCTCCGGATCGGAGGACCAATCACTCCACGACCCTGGGTACAGGCGAACTCCGGTGATACCGACCGTCTCCATGGCGAGGATATCGGCGCAGGCAGTGACCCCGCTTCCGCAATAGACGATTGGGTCCGGACCGATTCCGGCGTATCGGTCCGCCAGGACGTCGCGAGGAAGATGGAGGCCGTTTGGGTCGAGGTTGGCGGCGTGGGGAACGTTCACTGCCCCTGGGATGTGGCCTGCCCGGGCGTCGACCGGTTCGGTATCGCCTCGATAGCGTTCGGGTGCGCGGGCGTCGACGAGGGTGACCCGCCCTCCGGCTGCGACTTCGTCGGCGGTCACCGTCAGCGGCCAATCTGACATGAGCACCGGGTACGGCACCGGTTCCACGGTTGGGGAGTCGGTGCTCACCGCGTGGCCGGCTGCGGTCCATGCCTGGTATCCGCCGTCGAGGACGCGCACGTCCATGTGGCCCAGTGCTCGCATCATCCACCACATCCGCGCGGCGATGGCACCGCCCGCATCGTCGTAGACGACGACGCTGGACTCCGGAGTGACGCCAAGGCGTCCCAATGTGGCTGCGAAACGGACCGGCGAGGGCAACGGGTGTCGACCGGGCCCGCGGCGGGCGCTGAGCTGGGTCTCCAGGTCGACGAACACGGCTCCTGGGATGTGGCCCCGGGCGTATTCGGCGCGCCCGCGGTCATGATCGGCGAGGTACCACCGGGTGTCGAACACGCGGGGGTGCGACGAGGTCGCCAGTTCGGCGACCGAAACGAGCGGCGGCGTCGTCACGGCGTCGGGTCACTCTTCCGAGTCGGCATCTACGGGGCCTTCGGGGGGAGACCCGGCCGCCCGGCGTATCTCTTCGCCGAGTTCGCTGAAGGTCTGGCCCACCGCCGATGCGAAACCGGCGGTGGCGTCCTTCACCTGCGTTCGAACCTCGGGGTCGCGCATGGCGGCACCCAACGAGTCGAAAACGGCCTGGACCGCGGTCCCGAGTGTCTTCAACGCGGATCGAACGTCGTTCTCGGATGGGCCGTCGTCGCCGACCAGCTCGGAGTACTTGTCGCGCAGCTTGTCTCCGACGTCCGACCAGCTCTCGGCGGCGGCGCGCCAGGGGTCCCCTGGTTCCCTAGGATCGTGTGTGTGTTCCTCCACCTTCTCGATGGTACCTATGAGCTCTTCCGTTCGTATTACGGAGTGCCGCCCCGCACGGCTCCCGACGGTCGGGAGGTCGGAGCCATTCGGGGGATCATCGACTCGACTCTCGCCCTTCTCACCGACCCGGATGTGACCCACGCTGCGGTCGCCACCGACCAGGTGATCGAGTCGTTCCGCAACGACATGTTCGAGGGCTACAAGACCGGGGCGGGGATCGAGCCGGCCCTGTGGGCCCAGTTCCCGCTCGCCGACAGGGCGTTCCGGGCGCTGGGCGTCACGTTGTGGTCGATGGTGGAGTTCGAGGCCGACGATGCCATCGCCACCGCCGCCGCCCGGTGGAAGGACGACGTGGATGAGGTTGTGATCCTCACGCCCGACAAGGATCTCATGCAGATGGTCGATGGGCACAGGGTTGTCTCGTTCAACCGGCGGGAACGCAAACGGTTGGCCGAAGAGGATGTCTTCGAGAAGTTCGGTGTCTCTCCCAAGTCGATCCCCGACTATCTGGCGTTGGTCGGTGACACCGCCGACGGTGTGCCCGGGTTGCCGGGGTGGGGCGCCAAGTCGGCCTCGACGATTCTGGCCAGGTACGAGCACATCGAGGCCATTCCGTCAGACGCCGACGAGTGGGACGTCACCGTCCGCGGCGCTTCCAAGCTGGCCGCGACTCTGGTGGAGCGAATGGATGACGCTCTCTTGTTCCGGGAGCTGACGACACTCCGGCTCGACGTACCGATCACGGAGTCGCTCGAAGACCTGCGTTGGATCGGCGTCGATGGCCCGAGGTTCGAGGAGCTGTGTGTCGAACTCGGCTTCGAGAACCTCCTCGAACGCGACCTGCCGAGACGCTGAGATGGCCCTGAGTGTGCTCGGCACCGAATTGATGCCCTGTTCGATCGAACCCTTGACCGGGTTCTTCCGGGATGCCTGCTGCAACACCGGGCCGGATGATCTCGGTCTTCACGTCGTGTGCGCCGAGATGACCGCCGAGTTCCTCGAGTTCTCGAAGCGGGCCGGCAATGATCTGTCCACGCCGATGCCGGCATACGGGTTTGCGGGCTTGGTGCCCGGCGATCGGTGGTGCCTGTGCGCGTCGCGCTGGCAGGAGGCATTCGAAGCAGGGTTCGCGCCGCCCGTGATTCTCGCCTCCACACACGAGGCGGCCCTCGAGGTGTGCCGCATCGAAGACCTGAAGGCGCACGCCCTGTCTTGACGGCGTGCGCCTGTCTCAATCGGGACAGGCCACCACCATGTCGACGGTCAGCCGGCATCCCGGGACCTCGTTGAGGTGGGGGAATCCTTCGAAGAACCCTGACGCCGGATATCCGTCGGTGAACGCATCCGCCCACACCGGGAGCGCAGCGGAGAGGTCGGCGAAGTCGTTGAAGTACAGCTCCGTCTTCACGGCCTGGTCGATGGAAGTGCCTGCGGCCTCGCAGATGGAGTTGATGTTCTCCTGGATGAGCCGGACTTCCTCCCTCACGGACCGCCCGAAGAAGGGGAAGGTTCGGTCGTTCACGGCGTGGGACGGGGGTGCGCCGTCGGGTGTTCTGCCTTGAACCGTCGACAGATAGAGAAGGGGCCCGGACTTGACGGCCTGGGGTGCGTACCCGAGGGCGGGGAGCGCCTTGTCGGTATGGATCGGCGTCTTCTCGCCGCCGAACTCGGGACGGGCGACAGTCAGGTAGATCTCGATGTTGCCGTCGTTGAGGCCACCGATGCCGGTGACCGGAACGATGGCTCGGGCGGGCGGGTTCTCGGGCCAGAATCGCTGGAAAGCAGCATCGATGGCCGGCAGGTTGCGGAGGGCGAGCGGTGTGACGTACACCGTCGCCTTGACGGTGTCCTCCCAACGGCCGTTTCCTGCCTCGACCGTGACCTTCAACTGGCGGAGCGTCTCCGCCACTTCGTTGTAGGTGCGGTTCCCGTACCAGATGTGGTCGGGTACGGCCACGCCGTCGGCCGCGCCGGTGACGAAGTTGGTCGGGATGAAACCCGCCGTGAACAGGAACGGTCCCGACTCCATGCCGATGGAGTACCCGCCCAGCGGCATGTGGACGTCGTGCTCGTACGCCCGTTTGGTGATGCCGCACCCCTCGACCAGTCCGACGATCTGGACCTCCACGGTCGAGTCCGAGCAGAGCAGGCGGTCGACCGGCATTGCGCAGCTGGCCGGACGCTGGTCCAGGATGAACTCGTTGCGGGCGTCGAGGCAGGGCACGATGATCGACCGCCATTTCTCCCAGAAGAGGGCGTGCTGGTCGCGTTCGGGTCCGTCACGTTCCACGTCGCCGTGATAGGAAGCCAGCCACTGATTGATCTGGACCGTCTCTTCGAACGACGAGCCTCCCGCCTGGAGCGCCGCGTCCAGCTTCCGGTAGATCTCCCTCGTCTCCAGCAGGACCGGGTTGCCGTCCGAATAGGGAAGCCCGGGTCTCGGCCGCGCACCCTCCGGCAGGCCATCGGTCCAGTTGGAGGCGCTGGTCGAGCCGACGAAGACGAATGGGCCTGCGACGACCGCCGGCGACGCCGGCAGCTCGGACGGCGGGGCGGCTTCGGGAACGTCGAGGACCCGGCGAGGGAAGCTGGTGTGGGTCAATGTCACTCCTTGTCGGGAATCACGGGTGCGATCAGGTGGGCAGGCCGCTCGGGAGAGATGTGAAGGGTCGTCGTGCCGCCGAAGACCTCGGCGGGTCGATCGCGCGGGTCGTTGTGAAGGAACGGGCCGCAGCCTTTCAACTCGTTCTTGAAGTTCGAGAGCTTCAGCCCCGACGTGTCTCCTCCCCATTCGTAGTCCCGGCCCAGGACACTCAGCGCCACCGTGTAGCCGGCCGGAACCACGATGGATGTAGGCCACAACTCGATGTCGAGTTCGTACACCTCGCCGGGTGAGAGCGGCTGGATCTCGTCGTGGGTGTGGTACGGACGCCACCGCTCTGACAGGTCGGGGTCGAGCTTCCGGTGTGACGAACGCAGCCATCCCTGGGCGAGCGGCGTGTGGGGGTCGATGGCGCCCTGGAATACGACCTCCTCGCCGTCGGGGGCAAACGCCCGGAACACGAGGAAGAGGTCTGCATCGGTGGTCGAGGACGACACCCACAGCTTGGAGGCCAGCGGGCCGGTGAACTCGGTGGGTACGACGAGCGGCTCGGTGGTGAAGGTGAGCCCTTCGCCGAGCGCCTCGAAGGTCAGGTCGGCGGAGTCAGTGGGGTGCCGTCGAAAGGCTGAGATCGGGGTGGAGGTAGTACTCGGTCCACACGGTGCGGGGAATCGGCCAGTCCGTTTCCGACCGGGACTCGAACACCTCGCCCGGATGCCGGACCTGAAGGAAGACCGGCGGCTGGTCTCTCCAGCCGTCTCCCTCCCCCTTGAGAAAGTGGTCGAAGAATCGGAGCTGCTGTTCGCGCCCGTAGTCGGTGTAGAAATGGGTCCAGTGCTCGATGCCGTGCGCCTCGAGCCACTTCTCGGTCGAGGCCGCCCGGATGAAACCTTCGAAATTGCCTCGGGGGTGAAGCCCCTGGCCTCCCCAGTTGGCGGCCGTGAACAGCGGAACGATCACCTTGTCCCATTGGGGTGACCGATCCTTGTGGTAGTCGTCGTCGAGGGGGTGGGCGAGGATGTCGTTGCCGAAATCGCACCGGTTGGCGGCGAGTTCGTCCTCGCTCAGCTCGTCGTCCCCGCAGATGAGCTGGCCGGTGTTGGGGTTGCGCCCGCCCCGTTCGCCCAGCCCGTACTGGACGGTCTTGACCTGCATGTCGTACCAGTTGTCCCAGAAGGTGCACAGGATCCCGCCGTGGTGGGTCATGTCCCGATACCAGTCGGCTGCGCCTTCCCAGATGCACATCGCGGCGAGATGCGGCGGTTGGAGCGAAGCAACGTGCCACTGGTTGATGCCGTAGTACGAGATCCCGTTGAGGCCGACCTTGCCGTTGGACCAGGACTGAACGCCTGCCCACTCGATGCAGTCGTAGAAGTCCTTGGTTTCCCGGGGTGAGAAGTGATCGACGTGACCCGGTGACCGGCCGGTCCCTCGGGAGTCGACCCGGACACATGCATAGCCGTGCGGGACCCACTTCTCGGGATCGACCACTTCCCAGTTCTGGTATTTGTTGGTCGAGCCGGCCGTGACGTCGGGGTGCTTTTCGGCCATCCGGTTCCATGCGCTCGGGTAGCCGACCTGGAAGGGGAGTCCCTTGGCGTACGGCCCGTAGGTCAGCAGCACGGGGTGAGGTCGATCGTCGTCGGGCCGGTATACGTCGGCCCGCAAGACGAGGCCGTCATCCATCTCGATCGCCACATCCCAATCGATTCTCATGCCGTCGCGCACGTCTGATGCGAACATTCGTGGACCTCCTGTAGCGATCCGCAGGAATTTGAGCCCTGCCCAACGAGATTGATCTACGCTAACAAATACCCCAGGCGTGGGGGTCTTCACGGCACGGCTAATCTCGTGTCTCGGTGTTCAGGGGAGCGAAGACGTGACAAGCGGTGCAACCAGCGAGCAGGTCGTCGGTGTCGAAGTCGACATGAGTGATCGTGCCGCGACCACGGTGCAGGCGATCGGGAATCGGGTCCGGGAGTTGCGAACGGACCGCAGCCTCACCCTCCAGGCCATGGCAGACATGACCGGACTGAGCCCCTCGCTTCTCAGCTTGGTGGAACGGGGAAAGACGAGCCCCTCCATAGGCACCCTCGTGTCGGTGGCGCACGCGCTCGGCGTTCACATGAGCGACCTCGTACCGGGCGAGTCGGCCGCTCGGGAGGAGCCGGTCATTCGGGCCTCCGATCAGCGAGAGTTCGCAACGAATGCCGGCGTGACCAGGCGTGTGCTGCGAGATGACCGGGTCCGGGGTGTCGAGATCGCGATCAACCAGTACGCCCCGGAGGGGCGGTCGGCCGATCGGAGCTCCACCACGGCGGATTCGAATACGGCTTCGTCCTCGAAGGCGAGCTGTGCATCGACGTCGACGGGACTTCCTACTCGCTCTCTCCTGGCGATTCGATCGGCTACGACTCGAATCGACCCCATCGGATCGTCAACCGATCGAACGAGACTGCACGGGCACTGTGGGTCAACCTCGACCGGAGCTGATGGGATTCGACTCCCATTGAAGACGTTTGACCGCAGCTGCATCGGCCTGGCAAACTCGACCGTGTGAAGCCGGCACCGTTCACATATCACGCCCCGGCCACGGTCGCCGAAGCCGCCGCCTTGCTCGGTGAAGACGCCAAGGTTCTCGCAGGTGGGCAGAGCTTGGTACCGGCGATGAACTTCAGGCTGGCGCGACCGGCCACCATCGTTGACATCAACCGAATCCGGAGCCTGGATCGAATCGACGTCGGCGCCGAGATCGTGACCGTGGGAGCGATGACAAGACATCGCCGCTTCGAAGAGCCGATCGAACCGGGTCCCCTCGGCCGGCTCCTCGCAATGGCGGCCCACAAAATCGGCCACCTGCCGATACGGGTGCGCGGCACCATGGGTGGCAGCCTGGCGCACGCCGACCCGGCCGCCGAATGGTGCAGCATCTTCCGGGTGCTCGACGGTCGACTGGTTGCCACCGGGCCCGAGGGTTCCCGGGTCATCGAAGCCTCCGGCTTCTTCGACACCGTCTTCACGACCGCCATTCGACCCGATGAGTTGATCGAAACGATCGAGCTGCCACGGCTCGCCGACTCGTACCGTGTCGGTTTCGCCGAGTTCAGCCGGCGCGCCGGTGACTTCGCGTTGGTGATGGCCGCCGTGGTACTGGACATGGACGGTGAGACCGTCCGGACGGCACGGCTGGTCGTGGGGGGTGCTGCCGACGTTCCAATCCGGCTGGAAGCGTGTGAGGCGGCACTCGCAGGCCAGAGCCTCACCTCGGACACGATCGGAGAGATCGCCGATCTGGCGGCCGAATCGGTGACTCCGCTGGAGGACATCCACGCCTCGGTCGAGTATCGCCGCGACCTGATCCGCGCGATGACGCGCCGGGCGATGGCGGGTGCAACGTGAAATCGGTGGGGTCGTCGATCCGGCGACGCGAGGATCCTGCCCTCCTGACGGGGAGGAGCCGCTTCACGGCCGACCTCACATCCGAGACGCTGGCCGTGGCATTCGTGAGATCTCCGGTTGCCCGGGGCATCATCACCGGCGTCGAGGCCCCCCCGGAGACGCTCGTGTTCACGAGCGAAGACCTGACCGGAGTCGGCTCCATCGAACCTGTTCTCCATCGCCCCGATTACGTCCGGATACCCCAGCCGTTGCTGGCGCGGGGGCGAGTCAACTTCGTGGGAGAGCCCGTCGCCGTGGTCGTGGCCGGCTCGCGGGCACGAGCGGAGGACCTCGCAGAGCAGACCTTCGTGGACATCGAGATGGAAGAACCAATGCTTGGCGCCGAGGTGGCGTACTCCGCGGTGCGAACCCATCCCGGCTCGGTATCGAACGTCGTGGTCGAAGGCGCCATGTCGACCGGTGATGTCGACAGGTGCTTCGCCGAAGCCGCCGAGGTGGTAGAGATCTCCATCAGGTCGCGCCGCCAAAACGCCTTCCCGCTCGAGGCCAGAGGTGCCGTGGCAACCTTCGATCCCGTCGATGGTCGGATCACGCTCCACGCCTCGACCCAGATGCCCCACGTGCTGCGAACCGCCATCGCAGACCTCGTGGACATGCCCGAGTCGGATCTGAGGGTGGTGGCTCCCGCGGTCGGAGGAGGTTTCGGTCAGAAGATGGCGCTGCCATCGGAGTATGCGGTCCTCGTGTGGCTCGCCCGCCACCTCGAATCCTCGGTGTCGTGGATCGAGGATCGACGCGAGAACTTCATGTCCTCATTCCACAGCCGCGATCAGACGTATGTCGTGCGTGCCGCATTCGATGCAGGCGGGCGCATGCAGGCACTGGATGGTGACCTCGCATGTGACGTGGGGGCCTATTCGTGTTTCCCCGTGACCTGGGGCGTGGAGCCTCTGATGGCCATGGGCGAGCTCCCGGGCCCCTACGACGTTCAGCACTACCGCGTGCGGTCGATCGGGGTGACCACCAACACCTGCCCGATGAGTCCCTACCGGGGAGTGTCGCGACCGGTGCTGACACTGGCCATGGAACGGTTGATGGACGTGGCGGCCCGCAGAATGGGGATGGACCCGCTCGAACTCCGCCGGGCCAACCTCGTGTCGACCTTTCCGTACCGCTCGGCCACGGGTGTCGTCTACGACGAGGGCTCATACGTGCAGTCGATGGACGAGGCGGCTCGCCACGTGGACCTGACAGGCTTCCGAGCCCGGCAGGAGGTGCTCCGAAGAGAGGGGCGCTGCATCGGCATCGGTTTCTCGGTGTTCTCGGAACGGACCGGGTATGGAACCCCGACATTCGCCGCC
>Ga0224510_10000727_pt1 | contig 23737 bp, 20 predicted proteins | sample SF_May12_sed_USG_FD_170161 | JGI IMG/M metagenome (GOLD analysis project Ga0224510, IMG submission 170161) | Sediment microbial communities from San Francisco Bay, California, United States - SF_May12_sed_USGS_4_1 | ecosystem: Environmental > Aquatic > Marine > Sediment | place: USA: California... | reverse complement strand
TTCCCGCACGGTTTCTGCAGGGATTTGGGTGGACGTGGGCGCCCGCGACGAACAGCCCGACAATAACGGAAGCGCTCATTTTGTCGAGCATATGCTTTTTAAGGGTACATCCAGCCGGACGGCCCAGGAAATTGCTCAGGAATTCGATACCCTGGGAGGCATGTCCAATGCCTTTACCTCCGGAGAGACTACCTCCTATTACGCCACGGTCCTTGATGATCAGGTGGAACGACTCACCGGGCTTATTGGGGATATCTTCCAGTATTCGCTTTTTGAGGAGGAAGAGGTGGTCCGGGAGCGGGAGGTCGTGCTCCAGGAAATCTCCATGGTGGAAGACACCCCGGATGACCGGATCCATGAGCTGTTTACCGGCGGTCTCTGGGGGGATCACCCCCTCGGTTATACGGTTCTTGGACGGCGGGAGATCGTGGCGGCCATGGATTCCGCCAGGTTGCAGGAGTATAAGCGTTGCCAGTACACGCCGGAGAGGATAGTGGTCGCCGCCTCCGGCAATGTGCGGCACGAGGATTTCTGTCGTCTCTGGCAAAAGCAGCTTGGCGGTTTGGCCAAACCGAACAAGGGAGCCGTCGGGCGACAGCCTCCGGCGGTACTTCCCCCGGTGCGCAAACTTTACAAGAAAAACCTTGAGCAGGCGCATCTGGTACTCGGCACCTATGGCCTGCCTTTGGTGGCCCCCGAACGTTATGCCCTCTATCTGCTGCACGTCCTCCTGGGCGGTAATATGAGCTCCCGGCTTTTTCAGGAGGTTCGTGAGAAAGAAGGGCTGGCCTACTCCATCTACTCCTACCTCTCTTCGTTTACGGACAGCGGCTATCTCGGCGTGTATCTGGGGGTTGACCCAGCTGTGGTGAACAAGGCCATGGCGCTGGTCGCCAAGGAAATAAAGGGGTTGCGTCAGGACAGTGTTTCAGACGAGCTGCTGGCCAGGGCCAAGGATTACGCCAAGGCCGGGATTTTCCTCTCCGCCGAGAACATGGAGTCACGGATGACCAGGATTGCCAGAAACGAGTTGACCTTCGGCCGTTATATCTCATTTGATGAGGTTGCCGCGGGTTTTGATCAGGTGCGGCGGGAGGATATCGCCGATCTGGCGGAGCGTCTTTTCAGCAGGCCGCTGTTTGCTACGGTTCTCGGGCCTCTCAAGACAAAGGATATTGACTGGCACCCCCTTGATTTGGAGTAAACGTCCAGCAGCACCGCATCTGCTTTGTCATCGGCCTGCTCATGTGCAATAGCACACTTCGCCGACCTCTTTCGCGCATCTGCGGCACTGCTGAACGTTTACATATTTTTTCCTTTTCTGGTAACTGGTTGCGACCTGGAGTAGAAGATGATGGAAACCCTGAAAGAACAAACCCACACTATCCAGTTGTCTTGGCTCGATCCGGCCGGGCATGCTGATTTGCCTTTGCCCGCCTATCATTCCGAACTGGCCGCAGGCATGGATGTGGCGGCGGCCGTGGTTGAACCGGTGGTGATCGGGGTTGGGGAGATCAGCTTACTGCCTTCGGGTTTTGCCGTGGCCCTTGCCCCTGGCTATGAATTGCAAGTGCGGCCCCGGAGCGGACTGGCCATCAAGCACGGGATCACCGTGGTCAACAGCCCGGGGACTATTGATGCGGATTATCGGGGTGAAGTAAAGATCGGGTTGATCAACCTGGGGCGCGAGCCTTTTACCATCCGGCGGGGTGATCGGATTGCCCAGCTGGTGCTGGCGCCGGTTTGTCGGGCCACGGTAATTGCGGTGGACAGCCTTGATGAGACCAGGCGGCAGGATGGCGGTTTCGGCCATACGGGCCTGGGGCAGGTAAAAGGCTAACGGGGCAAGGAGAAAGGATCATGCCCAGGCGGACAGAAAGCCGAAAACCTTTCGCCTTTAACCTTTAACCTTAAACCTTTTGCCTGGTGATCCATGCGATTCTGTGTTCTGGGGAGCGGCAGCAAGGGCAACGCGACCTTTGTCGAATCGGGGCGGACGCGGCTTTTGATCGACGCCGGATTTTCCGGCAAGGAGATCGAGCGGCGGCTGGCCGAAATCGGAGTTGAAGCGGAAAGCCTCTCCGCCATCCTCATTACCCATGAGCACGGTGACCATGTCAAGGGGGCGGCTATTCTTTCCCGTCGGTACCGTCTTCCGGTTTTTGTCAATGTCGCGACCTTGAACGCCGCAGGGCCGGTTTTGGATAATCTCCCGCAATGCCATACGTTTGATACGGGACAGACCTTTATCTTTCAGGATTTTCAGATCCATCCTTACGCGATCTCCCATGATGCTACGGATCCCGTCGGTTTTTTGCTGAACAATGGGAGAGTGCTCATGGGATATTGTACCGATACCGGCCTGGTCTCCCGTCTCATGCAACACCGATTGAGTAACTGTCACGGGCTGGTGCTTGAATGCAACCACGATCCGGACCTGCTCCGCAACGGTCCCTATCCTCCGTCCCTGCAACAGAGAGTGCGGGGCAAGACCGGGCATCTGGCCAACGCGGAGGCTGCCGGTTTTTTGCGTGACATCCTCCATGACGACCTTGAACATGTGGTCTTGTCGCACATCAGCGAAACAAACAACCGCCCGCATCTTGCCCGGGAAGCGATTGCCGCGGTGCTGGAAACCCTTCGCGGGCAGCGGGGAGATGATTGCCCGGTCCCCGTGATCTCCCTTGCGCACCAGGACCGGGTGGGAGAGCTGGTTACCCTCGGGGGCAGGGCGGGGCGATGATGCCTGGGAATCGCCGCCTGTGGCGGCTTGGGGCGACCTCCTGCGTGCTGCCTGCGGATATTATGACCAATGTCCGGCAGCTTGCTCCCCTGGTGGAAGATATCCAGCTGCTTTTTTTTGAAAGCGCGGCCAAGAGCCGTTTGCCCCAGCCATTGGATGTGTCCGCGTTGCGAGAGATTGCTGAGGAGCATGCTCTCTCCTATACCGTGCACTTGCCCACCGATATCGCCTTGGGAGCAGCGGCGAGGGCGGAACGCGAGGAAGGGATTGCTGAGATCGTCCGGCTCATGGCCAGGCTGGCGCCTCTCGGGGTGAGGAGTTTCGACCTGCATCTGGTCCGGGACCGGTATCTGCCCGAAGCCTTGTGGCTTGATAATCTGGTCGCCGGCCTCCATGAATTGTCCGGGGCTTTGGGCGAAGAGAAAAAACTGGTTGCTGTCGAAAATATCGAGTATCCATATGGGCTTGTGGCCCCTTTGGTGGAGGAGTATGGCTTTGGAGTCTGCCTCGATCTCGGGCATCTTGTTCGCTACGGTCATGATTTGCAAGAAGGATTATCCCTGTTGCCTCGGGTTCTGCATCTTCATTATCATGGCGTACAGGACGGCAGGGATCATCAGGCCCTGACGGATGCGGATCAGGCCCGGATGCTGGACAGGCGGCTTGCCGAAGTTGGTTATGACGGTGTGGTCACCTTGGAGATGTACAGCCTTGAAAACCTGAAAGATTCTTTGGCGCTTCTCGATACGGTGTGGGATTCTTTTATCGAACAATAAATTGGCCTTGCCACCGTGACTGGTGTGTCAAGGCATGGAGGAGAATAGAACATGTTACTGACAGCTGAAGAATTACAGAAAGTATGTGCTGCCGTTGAGCCTGTCAGCTCGGCGGTGTTGGCCCAAGCCCAAGCCAAGCTCAATAACCTGACCAAGCCTCTGGGCAGTCTGGGCAAACTTGAGATGCTGGCGGCCAGAACTTGTGCCATGCGGAGAACCATCGGCGCCAAGGTGGAGAAGAAGATGATTCTCACCTTTGCCGGAGATCACGGCGTGGTGGCCGAGGGGATCAGCGCCTTCCCCCAGGAGGTGACCCCGCAGATGGTTCTGAATTTTTTGGCCGGAGGAGCTGGGGTTAATGTGCTGGCTCGCCATGTGGGAGCCGAGGTACGGGTGATTGATGTGGGCGTGGCCGTGCCGATTGAGGCCGAGGGCTTGCGGCAATGCAAGGTCCGGCCCGGAACCGCCAACATGGCCGAGGGGCCGGCCATGAGCATCGAGGAGGCGTTGGCCGCCATCGGGGTCGGCATGGAGATGGCCCGCGAGGCCATTGCGGATGGCGCCGAGATCCTGGGTACCGGCGATATGGGCATCGGCAACACCACCCCGTCCGCCGCGCTCTTTGCCGCTCTGCTTCCCGCCCCGGTTGCCGAGGTAACGGGCCGGGGAACCGGCATTGATGACGCAATGCTGCAACACAAGATCGCGGTGATCGAGCAGTCCCTGACCGTCAACCGGGAGCAGCTGACTTCTCCCCTCGGGGCGCTGGCCGCAGTAGGTGGACTTGAGATCGCCGCTATCTGTGGCTGTATTTTGGAAGCGGCTGTAAGCAAAATTCCGGTGGTAGTGGACGGCTTTATCTCCACCGCAGGCGCGTTGGTCGCTCAGTGCCTTGCGCCCCATGCCCTGGAGTACTGTTTTTTCAGTCACATGTCGGCGGAGCAGGGTCACAGGATATTCTTTGAGAAGATGGGCTTGAGCCCCCTGCTGCACCTTGATCTGCGTCTTGGCGAAGGCACCGGCGCCGCGCTCTCCATGGGTCTGGTGGATGCGGGGCTGAAAATCATGAACGAGATGGCCACCTTTGGCGAGGCCGGGGTGAGCGAGGCCAGCTGAATATTATGCTGCCTGCAGCAAAGATCGCCATCGCCTTCCTCACCATCCTGCCTGTACGGCTGCCTGCCGAGCTGCCTGCCGACAGACTCAGGCGGAGCGCCGCTTTTTTTCCACTGGCCGGTTGGCTGATCGGTGGGGTGTTGGCTGGGTGTGCCTGGTTTTTTGTCTGGGCCGGTCTTCCCCCCCTGGTGAGTGCGGTGCTGCTGGCGACTGTGGGGGCCTGGCTGACCAGGGGGTTGCACCTCGATGGCCTGGCTGATCTGCTGGACGGTCTGGGCGGCGGGCAAACCCCGGAGCAACGCTTGGCGATCATGAAGGATTCCGCCACCGGCGCCTTTGGTGTGATCGGTTTGGTGCTGTTGCTTGTCCTGAAGATTGCCTGTCTTGCCGCACTTTTTGCCAACGGCGGGGAGCCACTTTTCTTTGCTCTGTTCGCTGCGCCGGTGGCAGCCCGCTGGGCCATGGCAACCTTGGCCAGCGGTACGCAATACCCGCGGGACAAGGGCACCGGTCACGCCTTTGTCGGCAAGGTCGGCATGGGGGAACTGGCGCTCGGCACTCTTTTGCTGGCGCCGCTTATCTGGTGGCATTGGTCGGCTGGATTGATTATTCTCTGCTGCGCAGCCCTGCCGGCCTTTTGGCTCCGGCTCAAGGCACCCAAAGTCCTTGGCGGCATCACCGGCGATGTATTGGGCGCTTCCTGTGAGTTGGGTGAGGCCTGCGGCTGGTTGGCTGCCGTGGTTTTGGGGGCAGCGTTTCTGTGAGGGACCGCTAATCCTGCGGCGCTCCCTCCAGGAGCCGCACCAGGGCGACGATGTTCTCCTGTAATCGGGCGGTTTGGGCGGTGACAGCCTCCGATCCCGCCGCCAACTCCTCGGCATTGGCAGCCAGCCGCTGGGTGCCGGTGTCCATCTGGGTGACGCCTTTGGCGATTTGCGTGATGCCATGGGCCTGTTCATGGGATGCTTGGGATATCTCCTCCACCAGTTGGCCGACCCTGCGGGAGTCTGCAACCGCCGCCTCGGTATTTTCCGCGACGGAATTCACCGTTATCAGCCCTTGATCCACATTGGCAATGGCCTGTTCCAGAAGGGTGCTTGAGTTCTTTGCCGAAGTAGAGGTCCGTTGGGCGAGGTTTCTGACCTCCTCCGCCACCACGGCGAACCCTTGGCCGTGTTCCCCTGCCCGCGCGGCCTCGACTGCGGCGTTCAAGGCCAGCAGGTTTGTCTGGAAGGCAATGCCTTCGATCTCGGCAATAAATTTCATGATCGCATCGCTGTCCTGCTTGATCCTCTGCATGTTTGTCTGCATGGCGCGCACTTCGCTGCTTGCCTTGGTGCCTATCTCTTCATTTTTCTTCATGGCCAGGTTGGCTGCTTCGGCGCTGCTGTCGCTCTGCTGCACCCGACCGGCGATTTCTTCCAGGGTGACATGGGTCTCTTCAAGGTTGGCCGCCATCTCCGAGGCCATTTCCGCCACCTGTTGCGAACTGCTTGCCGCAGTATGCGCTTCCTCGGAGATGTTGGCAGCGCTCAGCTTGAGATCTTCTACAACCCTATTGACCAGGGTGACGATCATCTGCACAAGAAACAGGGAAAGAAGCGGGATACCGACAATGGCCATGCCAGCCCCGGCGAAGAAGAAAATCTTGTAGGCCTTCACGTCGGCGATGGTTTTTTCCTTGATCATTTCCAAGGCGTCGCGAAGATCGTCCACCCCTGTTTTGGTATCCGCCATAACAAGGTAGAAATTTTCCAGATACCTGTCTTCGAAAATTTCCTTGGCTTCTTCTGATTTTCCTTCCGCGGCCAAGGGCAGGATCTTGCTGTTGGCAAGGGCGCGCATCTCGCCCCAGCTTGAGGTGATTGTCCGCAGGGATTGCGTGATTCCCTCGGCCCGCTCCAGACTGTGGCAGGAATTGCAGGTCGTGGCGCTGCTTGCGGCCCTGTCCGTCAGATCCTGCTGCATCTCCGCGATCACCTCGTCCATTTTTCCAAAGGCCTTGCTCAGGGCTGCCTGGCGGTCCGGGTCGTGCTCCTGGATATCCATCAGAATCATGGTGTTGATCAGATTGAAGTTGAGCCGAGCCCTGGCGATCTTGTCTACATGACCGCTTTTTAGCTCGATTCCGGAATAGATGGCACCGCCGATCTGCACCTTGGCGATGACGTATTGGGCGAAGCCTGTGCCGATGATGACCACGAGAAGGGCCGAGGAAGTCAGGAACAGGAGTTTTGTTCGGAGTGAAAGTCTGTCAAACCATGCGCGCATTGTCTTCTCCCGGTGATGGTGTTTCAGGCTGTGAATCTGAAACAGGGTAACTCCAGGCAGAACAAGAGGGAAATATTGCTATTCTGCGAGTTTTTTGTCGCGTTGGCTGTATTCTACCTGAGGTCCGGGGGGAATCAAGGGAAAAAATGAAGACAAGAATGCGGGGCTGGATGTTAGGCGAAAAAAAGGAGGAGGCCGATTGGCCTCCTCCTTTCGGATACCTTGCGGGAACCGGAATTACAGGTTGAATAACAGGTCGCTGTAAGTCGGTACCGGCCAAAGATGACTCGGCATGATGGACTCAAGCGCATCGATGTCGGCGCGCAGAGCGGTCATGGCGGGGAAGACCTTGTCGCGGTAGGCTGCTCCCTGCTTGTCCACGGCGGTGATGGCCTGGGCCTTCTTGGTTTCTTCCTCCAGTTTGGCCACCTTCTTGCCTGCGGATTCAAGATGCTTGCCAACCTCTTCCAGCAATCCCTTCTGCACCGCGCCGTATTTTCCGGCCGCGGCAAGGGAGGCGCCGAGTTCCGCGACAAACTGGATGGCCGCCGGAATGAACTGACGTTTGGTCATCTGGATGGCGGTGAGGGCTTCGATGTTGATGTGCTTGGCGTACTGCTCAACATAGATATCGTAGCGGGAGTGCAACTCATCCTTGGAAAGCACGTTGTACTTGCCGAAGAGCTTGATCGCTTTGGGGGTGATGAAGGCCTTGAGCGCGTCCACGGTGTTGCGGGTGTTGGGCAGGCCGCGCTTCTCTGCCTCCTTGGCCCATTCGTCGGAGTAGTTGTTGCCGTTGAAGATGATCCGGCCATGCTTGGTCATGACTTCCTTGAGGATGGCAAGGATCTCCTTGTTCACGTCCTTGGCTTTTTCCAACCGGGTGGCGATTTCATCCAGCGCCTCGGCGGCGATGGTGTTCAGGGCCACGTTGGGGCCAGCGATGGACTGGGAGGAACCGACCATGCGGAATTCGAACTTGTTGCCGGTAAAGGCAAAGGGCGAGGTTCGGTTCCGGTCGGTGTTGTCCTTGGGCAGTTCGGGCAGGGAATCAACCCCGATCTTCAAGGTCTGGCAACCGTCCTTCTTGCAGATCTTTTCGCCCTTGGCCAATTTTTCCAGAACATCGGAGAGCTCCTGGCCCAGGAAGATGGAGATGATCGCAGGCGGCGCCTCGTTGGCGCCCAAACGGTGGTCGTTGCCGGAGCTGCCGCAGGTGGCGCGCATGATATCGGCGTGGGTGTCAACGGCCTTGATCAGGGCGGAGAGGAAGACGAGGAACTGGGCGTTGTCTTCCGGGGTCTGTCCCGGCTCCAGCAGGTTGATGCCGTCATCGGTGGAGAGCGACCAGTTGTTGTGCTTGCCGCTTCCGTTCACCCCGGCGTAAGGCTTTTCGTGCAGCAGGCAGACCATGCCGTGGCGGAGGGCCACCTTCTGCATGGTCTCCATGACCAGCTGGTTATGGTCGGTGGCCATGTTGGTGGTGGTGAAAACCGGAGCCATCTCGAATTGGGCCGGGGCAACCTCGTTGTGCTTGGTCTTGGAGGAGATGCCCATCTTCCACAGTTCGATGTCCAGATCCTTCATGTAAGCGGAGACCCGGTCCTTGATGGCGCCGAAGTACTGGTCTTCCAGCTCCTGGCCCTTGGGGGCGGGTGCACCGAAGAGACTGCGGCCGCAGGTCATCAGGTCGAGACGCTGCAAGTAGTATTCCTTTTCCACCAGGAAGTATTCCTGCTCGGCGCCTACGGTAGAGCTGACGATGTTGGTGGTGGTGTTGCCCATGGCCCGGAGTACCCGAAGCGCCTGCTTGGCGACCACGTTCATTGAGCGGAGCAAAGGGGTTTTCTTGTCCAGAGCCTCGCCCTTGTATGAGCAGAAAGCGGTGGGAATGCAGAGGGTCACATCACCGGATTCGTCTTCCTTGAGGAAGGCGGGAGAGGTGCAGTCCCAGGCGGTGTAGCCGCGGGCCTCGAAGGTGACGCGCAGGCCGCCGCTGGGGAAGGATGAGGCATCCGGCTCGCCCTGGATCAACTGCTTGCCGGAAAACTCCATGATCACCCCGCCATCGTCGGTGGGAGAGATGAAGGAGTCGTGCTTTTCAGCGGTGGTGCCGGTAAGGGGCTGAAACCAGTGGGTGTAATGGCTGGCGCCCTTTTCGATGGCCCAGTCCTTCATGGCGTTGGCAACCACCGAGGCGACGTCCGGCGGCAGGGCGGAACCCGTGTTGATGGTTTTCTGCAGCGCCTTGTAGGTCTCCTTGGGGAGCCGCTCCTTCATGGTTCTGTTGTTGAAGACGTTGGCGCCGAAAAGCTCGGGCACGGACATCATGGTCTGGTCGTAATCATTGCCGCAACCGCAGGTGCAATTGTCACTCATTGTGTTTCTCCTTATTTTTTTGGTGCTGAAGGGTAAGATTGAAAACTTTCCACGCCCGAGTCAAAAGGGGGGGTGGCATCTGCTTAAGCCAACCGCTGGCGGTTGACGTTGTTCCCGCCTTATTTTACCATTGGAGCTTAGTCCCTGTTCCCGTCTCATTTTCCGCGATATGGAGAAGAGCCTTCGAGATCTCCTCTTGAAAAGAGGGATTGTTGATCTTGGTGGCAAAGGAGTCCAGGGTATAGAAAACATCCACGACCTGATCGCTATCCGAGCTGATTCTTGCCCGGTGGATGTTGATTTCAAAATCGGCCAGGGTTCGGGTGATATCGTAGAGTAATCCTGGCCGGTCATTGGCAAAAACTTCGATGATTGTATACTGTTCCGATACTTTGTTGTCTATAACAACCCGCGGGGGAGCCTGCACGTTTTTTTGCCCGGGGCTGCGGAAGGCGGTGCGGAATTTTTCAACCAGCCGGTGGCTGAGGCCAAGCCGGTTTTTGAGAGCCAGATTCAGGTCTTTGCCAAGCGCCTGCCACTCCTGCTCCGCGTAGGTTTGCTCCGCCGCCGGGCGAACGTTGAGCACATCCACCACCGTGCCGTCTTCCCAGGTGAAGATTTGGGCGCTCACCACATTGAGGCCATGCAAGGCCAAGGTTCCGCAGATCTTGGCCAGCAGGCCGGTGCTGTCGTGGGCCATTATCAGGACCGACCAGAACATGCCGTGATCGGTGGCTTCGGTGATGGCCTGTATTTCGTTTTTCAACCCGGCTCGTAAACGGAGGTGGTGGGCCACCTCTTCCGGAGGAAAGCTCAGCAGGTATTCCTCCGGCAGGATTCCGCAATCGGGCGTGGCTGTCTTTCCCATCAGTGCGCAAACCTGTTCCAACATCCATTCGGCGCCCTGGCTTTTGTCGGGAAGAATCGTGTCTTTTCGTTCCAGCAGGTGGGAGATTTTCAGGGAGATTTCCAGGAGCAGGGCTCCCTTCCATTCGCTCCAGGCCGTGGGGCCGGTGGCTTTGGCGTCGGCGATGGAGAGCAGATAGAGCATGGTCAACCTTTCCGGGGTCTGGATCTGCTCGGCGCATTGCCGGAGAAAGGCATCATCCTCAAGGTCGCGGCGCAAGGCGGTTACGGTGAGAAAGAGATGGTTTTCCACGAGAAATTGCAGGCAGGCCGTCTCCGCTTCGGTCAGTCCCAACCGCTTGCCCACTCCGGCGGCAAGTTTGCCGCCGTGCTTGGCGTGATCTTCGTGGTGCCCCTTGCCGATGTCGTGCAGGAGCGCGGCCAGGGCGAGAATGTGGGGAGATTCGACGCCTGCGAACGGGGTTTTGCCCGGAGAAAGCTTTTTTAATTCCGCCACGGTTTGCAGGAGGTGTCGGTCAACCGTGAAAACATGGTAGACATCGTGCTGGGCTAAAGCGCGGATCTGCTCAAATTCGGGGAGGTAGGCGGTGAGCAGCCCGGTGTCCAGTATTACCGAAAGGACGCCCATCACGTCCTGCGCGTTTTCCAGGACATCAAGAAAGGGTTTGGCCATGCGTTTTGAGTGGCGAATTTTGTCGTCCACCAGGTGCAGGTTGGCGGTAACGATTTTTCTGCTCCGATGGTGGATTTCAAGACCCGTTTTTCCGGAATAGGCAAAGAGACGCATCATCAGGTAGGGCCGCTTCTCGATCAGCGCCTGATCGGTCAGGTGCAGTCGGTCCTGGCGGACCGTGATCCCCGGCTCGATGGTCTGTTCTCCAGGGTTTGAGCGCGGTGAGCCGAGGGTTTCATCGACATGTTCAAAAAACAGATCGGTGGTGGTGGCGATGGTTTGCAGGTGGCGGTAGAGATCCTGCATAAAGCGTTCAACCCCCAAGGTGCCTTTGGTGTTCGGATATTTAAAGGCCTTGGCCATCTCTTCCTGATATTCGAAAAACATCTGATCGTTTTTTCGGCCGCTGAGGTAATGGAGCCGGTTGCGAATCTTGATCAGGGAATCCCTGGCTTGGGCAAAGGCGTCCCTTTCCTGGGGCGAGATCAGTCCGGCTTCCTCGATGTCATGCAGCTCATGCAGGCCAAAGAGGGCGTGACTTACCCAGGTCATGGCCTGAATATCACGAAAGCCGCCACGGCTTTCCTTGATGTTCGGTTCCAGTTGGTAGCTGTGCAGGCCGTACCGTTGGTGGCGTTCGTTGCGGTGTCGCATCATGTTTTGCAAGAATTCCCGTCGGTGTCCAGCTATTAATTCCCCGTGAAAGGTCTGCCGCAGGGAGCTAAAAAGTTGCGGCGCGCCTGTCAGGTGGCGAGCGTCAAGCAGCGCCACCTGAAAAAAGAAGTCCTGCCTGGCATCAGCCAGGCAGGCATCTTGTGTTCTTACTCCGTGGCCGACCTCAAGCCCTGCATCCCACAGGGGATAAAACAGGGCTTCCGTAACCGCTCCGAGGCGATCTTCTGTCCCGGGCGCATGGAGCAGGAGGAGGTCGATATCCGAATAGGGAAAGAGCTCTTTTCGGCCATAGCCGCCGAGGGCGACAAGGCTCATTCCCTCTCCTGCTTCCGGGCAGTTAAGGAAGCAGGAAATAAGATAGTCGTCGATGAGTTGCGAGTGTTTGTGAAGGAGGGCCTGACCGCCGAGACCCTGGCGCCAGAGATACTCCAGGGCGTCCCGCTTTGCCCGCAGCTCGACATCAACCACCCTAGATGGCCTCTTTTCCGGTTTCTCCTGTACGGACGCGGATAACCTCGTCCACCGGCAAAACGAAGATCTTGCCGTCCCCGATCTTGCCGGTGTTGGCGGTTTCCCGAATCCGGTTGACCACGGCGTCCACCATGGCGGCCTCAATAATGATCTCGATCTTGACCTTGGGGATAAAATCGACGATGTATTCCGCGCCGCGGTATATCTCCTTATGGCCTTTCTGCCGTCCGTATCCCTTGACCTCGGAGATGGTCATGCCCTTGATTCCCATTTCGTTCAAGGCGTCCTTGACCTCGTCCAGCTTGAACGGCTTGATGATTGCCTCGATCTTCTTCATGAAATTCTCCTTTTCTTGTAACTGTCCGGCAGCACCGCATCGGCATTGTTATCGGCCTGCTCATGTACGGCATTGCTGAACAGTTACATCCCGTGGTTTTGTTCTACTTCGGCATTACACCGGATAGTCCTTTTTCCTTGCGGCGCCAGTGTAAGGCGGCGGGGATTGAACGTTAGACTCCGCCGCGCTGCCGCTGTTAGAGTGAGTACCCTATTTCGCTGTGCTGGGTCAGATCCAGCCCCTGTACCTCTTCTTCCTCGCTCACCCGGAGACCGATCACCAGGTCAACAATCTTGAGGATAACGAATGTTACTACAACCGAATAGGCAATGGTTGTCAAGGCGTCCATGGCCTGGATTCCGAGGAGTTGCGGATTTCCGAAAAACAGGCCGTTCTTGCCCGCTGGATTGACCGCGGTGGTGGCGAAAAGGCCGGTGGCCAAAGCGCCCCAGAGACCTCCCACGCCATGGACCCCAACCACGTCAAGGGCATCGTCATAGCCGAGACGGCTCTTGGCGAGGACGGCGAAGTAGCAAAGAGCCCCAGCCACCAGACCGATGAGTACGGCCGAAGTGGAACCGACAAACCCTGCGCCGGGGGTGATGGCGACCAGGCCGGCGATGGCGCCGGAAGCGGCGCCCAGGGTGGTGGGTTTGCCCTGCACCAGCCATTCCGCGATCAGCCAGGAAAGCAGGGCTGCGCCGGTGGCAACCTGGGTGGTGAAAAAGGCGTTGACCGCGATGCCGTTTGCCGCCAGGGCGCTGCCTGCGTTGAAGCCAAACCAGCCGAACCAGAGAATGCCGGCGCCCAGCATGGTCATGGTCAGATTATGCGGATGAAAGGACTCTTTGCCCCACCCCTTGCGTTTGCCGAACATCAAGGCGGCAACCAGGGCGGCCGCGCCGGAGTTGATGTGGATGACGGTGCCGCCCGCAAAATCAAGGCCGCCGTGGCCGCTGATCCAGCCTCCGCCCCAGACCCAGTGGCAGACAGGAAGGTATACCAAGGTGCTCCAAAGGACGGTGAACAGGAGAAAGGCCGGGAATTTGATCCGTTCCGCAAAAGTGCCGGTGATCAGTGCCGGGGTGATGACGGCAAACATCAATTGAAACGCACAGAACAACAGGTGGGGGATAGTGGCGGAGTACTTGCCTGGCTCAAGACCGACTCCGGCGAGGCCTGCCCAGTCCAAATTGCCGATCATGCCGTTGACATCGGGACCGAAAGCCAAGGAGTAGCCATAGGTCACCCAAATTATCGAGACGATGCCGAGGCAGACGAAACTTTGCAGAACAGTGCTTAAAACATTTTTTGAGCGAACCATGCCGCCATAAAAAAGCGCCAGCCCTGGTGTCATCAACATGACCATGGCGGTGGCAATCAGCATGAAAGCGGTATCACCTGTGTCCATAACGTATCCTCTTTAGATCCTCATTGTTCGAAGTTGTTGGTTAGTGTGGTCGCTATGCATGCATGAGTAAAACATAAGCAAATGTCGTGCCATTGGATTTGTGTTCCGCTATCATATTGAATTTACGCAGGTATTCTGGTTGTTTCAGGTGTGGGCCGAGGGTTTAAAAGTGACAAAAAAGTAGAATTTTTAAAAAATAACTACAAATTTGTCAGTTTTGTTGTCTTGCAAGAGGGCGTGGGGGGGTGGTTCAGGAGAGGTGGTACTGATGAAAGATAATGGATTCGATGGGTGCCTCCGGCCATTGTTTCTGGAGCCAGGCGCGCAGTTCCCTGTTCATATCGCCACGGGCGAGGGAAAATCTGCGCAACTCTTCAAGAGGCTTGTTCTGGTAGAATTGATAGATGATATCGCGGACAAATATTTTTTTGTCCGCAGGGGGATCTTCCTGCTCATCAAGAGAAGCAATCAAGGTTATATCGACGAGGACAAAGGTTACGGGCTGATCACCGGCATCGTTGTTCACCGGTATAATGAATGCGGGGAACGCCCATTTTTTTCTGACTTTTCCAGGATGAAGCTGGCTGGCTTGGTTAACAGCCTCTGGAGAAGGGGCTGTGGTCTGCTGTGGAGCAACACTTGTTGCGCTTGGAGAAGCAGCGTGGCGGGATTTTGGCGCGCCAAGCAAAAGAAGCAAGCTGATGATAAGAAGAACAGGGAGGGCATACAGGGGGATGCGTATAAAAATGGGAAAAGATTGAAGCCGGGCGAATTGTTTTTGCGCGGCTGTTTTTCCTGAGAGAAAAAGGGAGGTTATTGCCCCGACAAGGACAAAGGCTTTTGTTGGGCGGGTGTCGGAAACGACGCTGCTTTGATCCGGTATGCCGGAAAGGGTTTTTTCCAGGGATGAATCAAGGCCTTTGGCGGCAGCCGCTGCAGTGACTGTCGGTTCATTTTCCTCAAGAAAGAATTCTTCCTCTTTCTCTTTGGAGAAAAAGGTGTCATCCTCGGCCTGGAACGCGGATTCCCAGTCATCACCCCAGTTTGTTTCGTCGTGCTCAGCGGGAGTCTCGGTGCTGGCGAACTGGTCAACAGGCTTGGGGGGGGCGTCAGCCATGTCTTATATCAGAATATTTTGTTGAGTTTTTCAGCCAGGGTGTCGGCGGTGAATGGTTTAACAATGTACTGACTGACCTTGGCCTTTACCGCCAGAATAATATTGTCCTGCTGTGCTTCCGCAGTAACCATGATAAAAGGCGTATTGGCCATGCTGGCGTCAGCCCGCACTGCTTTCAACAGGTCCAGCCCGGTCATCTTGGGCATGTTCCAGTCCGAGACGATGAGGCCGATTTTTTCGGATTTCAGAACGGTCAGAGCGGTGGTGCCGTCATCCGCTTCAATGATATTTTTGAAGCCAAGCTGGGTGAGAATGTTTTTGACTATGCGTCGCATGGTGGCAAAATCGTCAACCACGAGTATTTTCATATTAGGATCAGCAGCCATATTTCCTCCCTAACAACTTTATAGTACGAGTGGGCCGGGCATGTTTGCAGTATGGAAAAGTACTGCCACTTTTTTTATTGTAACTGTAACAATTGGTTTTGGAAATAAAAAAAGAGGATTGCGTTGAGTTGTGCCATGGTTCCGGTTTTTCCCCTCGGTTTTTGCATAGCAAAAAATGGTTGTCCGCCTCCTGCGTCCATCAACTTGCCAGGGCTTTTTTCAGCTTGGCCCGCAGGCGAAACATGGCCTTGCTGTGCATCTGGGAAATGCGCGACTCCGTATAGCCCAGCACCTCTCCGATCTCCTTCATGGTAAGTTCATCTTGATAATAGAGGGAGACGGTCAATTTTTCCTTTTCCGGCAGATCGGAGATTGCGTTGGCGATGAGTTCCCTGATCTGTGAAAGGTTAATGGCCGTGAAGGGATCACGGTCGTCCATGGCAAAGGTTTCGGCCAGGGTGGGATCGTTCGCTTCCGTTGATTTCTGCCGGAGAAATTCGATATCCATGAAGGTGACGGATTTTGTTTCATCGAGCAGTTTGTAAAAATCATCCAGGGAAAGCCCCATGGTCTGAGCTACTTCTTCATCCGTGGCCGGTCTGCCCACCTGTTTTTCGATATCGGCATAGGCCTTTTCCAAGTCGGTGGTTTTTCGTCGGACGGAGCGCGGAACCCAGTCCAGGGCTCGAAGTTCGTCCAGCATTGCCCCTTTGACCCGAAATTCAGCATAGGTTTTGAACTGTACATTTTTGGATACATCAAATTTGTTGATGGCGTCAATGAGGCCAATGATCCCGCAACTGATGAGATCATCGAGCGACACCTGCGCGGGGAGGCGCGCTGCCAGGCGTGCGGCGATATACTTGATCAGCGGGGTGTAGGTCAGAATCAGCTCGTTGCGTTTTTCGGCGCTGATTGGTTCTGCCTGGCTGAAAAAGGTATTCGTGTAATCTTTAAATTTAGGTGATAGCTGTTTGCTCATACCGGATAGGCCCACGGGGGCAAAAGAGATTGATTGTCTACAATATGTAAAAGTATATTACAGATCAACGAGTCCCTGCCAGAAAAATTTTATGTTCCCATCGGCTTTCATCTCGGGCTCTTCCTCAAAAATGTTCCCTGCCAGTTTGCTGAACATCCGGCTGGCCGGGGCATCCGGGAAGATTTCCGAGACCAGCCGCTGTTCGCGAACCGCCGTAGGCAGTTTACTATCATAGGGGATATAGCCAAGATAATCCAGGGAAAGCGAGTCGAGAAAACGGTCGGCGACAATACTCAGCTTCCGAAAAACGGACAGGGCCTCTTTTTCGGAGCGGGCAAGATTGACGAGAATGCGAAATTTTTTCACGTCATGCCTGGTGGAAAGGACCTTGACGAGGGCATAGGCATCGGTCAGGGAGGTCGGTTCGGGGGTCAGAATGATGATGCGTTCCCGGGCGGCCAGATTGAAGTAGATCACATTGTTGTTGATGCCTGCGGCCGTATCGATCAGCATGATATCTATTTTTTGGGCCAGGGCGGACATCTCGGCAAGAAAATACAACCGTTGCTGTTCCGTGAGGTCCGCCAGTTCCATGATGCCGGAGCTGGCCGGGAGGATGAGCAACCCTTCCGGGCCTTGCACCAGAACCTCCTGGAGTGTTTTTTCACCCATGAAAACATGGTGCAGGTTGTAGCGCGGGGTCAGGCCCAACAGGATATCGACGTTGGCCAGATTCAGGTCCGCATCAAGAATCAGTACCTTCTTTCCGGCTTTTGCCAAGGCAAAACCAAGGTTGGTGACGATGTTCGTTTTTCCGACCCCGCCTTTGCCGCTGGTCACGCAAATAACCCGTGGTTGGGGCTCGGTTCCGGCGTGGGGTGTCGACATTCTTTTCTTCTGGGTTTGCGAGTGAGTCATAAGCCTTTCCAATGTTTCCGCCTGATTCATATGAGTTCCCTGTAAGCGTTCGGCAGCGCCGCATCTGCTTTGTCTTCGGTCTGTTCGCATAGAGGGGCTATGGCGAATAAACCTCTTTCGCGCCTCTACGGCCTTGCTGAACGTATACAGGTCGAGGATGGCGGAAAGTATGTGCCCGGGTGAACTTATAGTGTCCCGGGGGTGTTTATTGAGCCCATCTGTCTTGGGCCTCGCTGGCAAGCTCACCGGCGGCTGCCTGCCATCCCTGCCCGAAAAGGGTTTGCAAGAACTCGCGGGAGGCAAGGAGGAAATCCTCCGGGACCCTCTGGCCGGTGCACAGACAGGAAATGGGCAGCGCCGCCCCGGCCAGCAGCTGGCACAGGGTTGCGTAAGCCCGTGTTTCATCGAGCTTGGAAAGAATCAAGCCTTTGACCCGCAGGGGTTCATAGGCAGCGAGGATCTGTTGCAGGTCTTCTTTTTTACAGGTGGCGCTGAGGACGAGATAGGGTTCTATCCCGTTTTTCAGGGAAAACCACTCTCCCAGCTCCCTGATGTGGTTCGGGTCATAAGGGCTTTTGCCCGCAGTGTCGATGATGATCAGATCCTTGTCCTGATGCCGGAGAAGAGCCGTCTGCAGATCCTTTTTGCGCAGGGCGATTTCGCAGGGCAGACGCATGATCTTGGCATAGGTCCGCAGCTGGTCCGTGGCGCCGATCCGATAACAATCCATGGAAAGGAGCGCTACCTTTAACCCTTCATGGATGCTGTACCAGGCGGCGATTTTCGCGGCGGTCGTTGTTTTTCCCACTCCGGTGGGGCCGATCATGGCCATCACGGTGGGGCCTCTGCCGATCCCGATGGCCAGAGGGGTTATCTGCAACTGGTCGATGATTTTATCCCGCCACTGGGCAACCTGTTTCGGGTCGGGACGACTGTCTTTCAGGGCGCTTTTACTACCCGGACCTGGGCTTGAGATGGTTCGGCTTTCAAGCTCTTCCTTGGCGCAGTATTGCCGCCGCAGAAAATTGGCAAAGCGCAACCTGAGGTCATTGGATTCAAAATGGGCCTTTGCCCCCCTGTCGGCCGGCATGCTGCGGGTGCAAAGCTCGGCGGAAAGTCTGCTGTCAAAGTCGGGCTGCTGCCCGGCTTGTTTCGCCGCAGCCTGGCGAGTCTCCGTCTTCGGTTGGGTCTGACGCACGGAGTGATACCCGTATCCCACCGCCTTTGGCCGTTTCCCTTCCTTGCCCGGTGATTCCAGGGGCGGGACGTTGATTTCCGGCTCAGGATCATATTCCATGGCCGCCACGACCTCAATTCTTGGTCCGCCTCTGGCGGAGCCGCTTTTACCGGGAAGGTTTCGGGTAGAAAGAATAACCGCATCCTCCCCCAGTTCTTCCTTGACCATGGCCATGGCGCTATGGGTATCCGAGGCTTCAAAACGTTTGATTCGCATTGCTGCTCCTCACTCCTATTTCTTGGGGTTGAGTTCGATTGTCCCCAGGGATTGCAGTTGTGTCTGCGCGGTCAACTCGTTATGGGAAAGGACCATGACATGGGGCATGAACCTTTCCATGAGCCGCCGGAAATGGCGGCGGATAATCGGCGAGCAGACAATGATGGGTTGATAGCCGTCCAGCGAAACTTTTTCCACCATGCTCTTTGCCGAGGCCAGAAGGCGTTGGGCAAGATTCGGTTCCATATTCAGATACACGCCCTGATCGCTTTTTTGAAGCGATTCGCGCACCAGATCTTCTACCTGGGTGGACAGGGTGAGGACCGAAATTGTCCCCTGTTCATCGAGAAATGAGCTAATAATGGAGCGGGCTAGCTTCTGGCGCACATATTCGGTAAGGATGTCCGGATCCTTGCCCATGGGAGCGAAGTCCGCCAGGGTCTCGCAGATGGTCAGCAGGTCGCGCAGCGATACCCGCTCCCGCAGGAGATTCTGGAGAACCTTTTGCACAAGGCCCAGGGGCAGCAGGCCGGGCACCAGCTCTTCCACCACCTTGGGATGGGTTTTGGCCAGATTGTCAAGAAGCTTCTGGGTGTCCTGGCGGCCCAGGAGTTCATCTGCGTGGGTGCGCAGAACCTCGGTGAGATGGGTGGCGATGACCGTGGAGGGATCAACCACGGTGTAGCCCGCCACCTGCGCCTCGTCTTTCTTCTCCAGGGCTATCCAGAGGGCGGGCAGCTGGAAGGCGGGTTCCATGGTGGGAATTCCTTCGATCTTGCGTTTGGCCATGCCGGAGTCCATGGCCAGCAGATGGCCCATCATGATCTCGCCCTTGGCGATCTCAACCCCTTTGAGGAGAAGGACATACTGGTCGGGTTTGAGTTGCAGATTATCGCGCACATGCAAGGGGGGGATAATCATGCCCATGTCCATGGCGAATTGGCGACGGATGGCCCGAATCCGTTCCAGGAGATCGCCTTCCTGGGCCTCGTCCACCAAGGGAATGAGGCCGTAACCCACTTCAAGCTGTAAAATATCAAGGGGCAACAGACTCTCCACCGTTTCCGGCGCGCCGGGCAACGGAGTGGCCGCCTTCTTTTCTTTTTCTTCCTCGACCTTTTTCTCTTCCTTGTCGGCCGCTGTTTTATTGAAGGCCATCAGGGAAATGGCGCCCATGGCCATGCCCAGGACGATAAAGGGGATGTGGGGCAACCCCGGCACCAGGCCGAAGAGGATGATGATTCCGGAAGAAACGGCCAGGGCCTGGGGCTGATGCCCGAATTGTTGCATGAACTCCTTGCCCATGGTCACATCGGAGGCGGCCCGGCTGACAATGATACCCGCGGAGGTGGAGATGACCAGGGCCGGGATCTGGGAGACCAGCCCGTCGCCGATGGTGAGCAGGGTGTAGGTCTCAGCCGCCTGGGCAGCCTTCATGTTCTGCATGAGGGCGCCGATGAAGAAGCCCCCGATGATATTGATGACCATGATCACGAGACTGGCCATGGCCTCGCCGCGCACGAATTTGCTGGCGCCGTCCATGGCCCCGTAAAACTCCGATTGGCGGCTGACTTCCGAGCGGCGGTGTTTTGCCTCCGCTTCGTTGATCAGTCCGGCATTAAGATCCGCGTCAATGGCCATCTGTTTGCCGGGCATGGCGTCCAGGGTGAAGCGGGCCGCCACCTCGGCGATACGGCCGGAGCCCTTGGTGATAACCACGAAATTAATGAGTACCATGATCAGGAAGATGATCATGCCCACGGCAAAATTGCCGCCCACCACGAAATTGCCAAAGGACTGGATGACATCGCCCACCGCGCCTGGGCCTTCATGGCCGTGCAGCAGGATAAGCCGGGTTGAGGCGATGTTCAGCGCCAAGCGAAAGAGGGTGGTGATCAGCAGCAGCGAGGGAAAGGATGAAAAATCCAGGGGGTTGGTATTGTACATGCTCATCAGCAGGATGACCAAACCGATGGTGATGTTCATGGAGAGCAGCAGGTCGAGGACGATGGTGGGCAGAGGAATGATCATGACCATGAGAATGGCCACGACCCCGACCGCCACGAAGAGGCCGGACATCTCGAAGTTGACGGCTTTCAGTCCTGTTGCGGGGCCGGTGTTATCTGCCATGGCTGAGCGGTCCTGCTGTGGTAATGATGCCGGAGATGGAAACACTGTGCATGTGTTTTGTCGTATTCATCGTCATCAGGCTCTTTTTCGTTTGACGCTGTAAACATAGGCCAGAACCTCGGCCACGGTCTGGAAGAGGTTCTCCGGAATGGTCTCGTTGAGGCCTACACTTTTGTACAGGGCTTGGGCCAAGGGTTTGTCCTCGACCAGGGGAATACCGTGTTCCTCGGCGATTTCCCGGATTTTCTGGGCGACAACCCCGGCACCCTTGGCCAGCACCGTGGGCGCCACCATGGCAAGTGCATCGTAGCGAATGGCGATGGCTAGACGGGTGGGGTTGGTAATCACCACATCTGCCTTGGGCACCTCGGACATCATGCGCTGTCTGGCCATCTGCATCTGGATGGCGCGGATGCGACCCTTGATGTGGGGGTCTCCTTCGGTCTGTTTGGCCTCGTCCTTGACTTCCTGCTTGGTCATCTTCATTTTTTCCATGAACTGCCAGCGTTGAAAGGCATAGTCCACAGCCGCGAGCACCGCGATGATCAGCGCCGATTTCAGGAAGATCCGGAAGGCAATTTTACTCATGAAGGAAAGAATAAGTATGGGCTCCTGATCCATGAGCGGCAGGATGCCGGGCAAAGCCTTCATTACCTCCGTGTAGGAGACATAGCCGATGATGACCAGTTTGCCCACGGATTTAACCACATTGGCCAGGGTTTGCTTGGAAAAGATGCGGGAAAATCCTTGGATAGGGTCGATTTTGTCGAATTTCGGCGCCAGTTTTTCCGTGGTGACCAGAAAGCCGATCTGGGCATAGTTGGCAGCCAGGGCCGTGATGAAAATGGCCCCCATGACCGGAGCGACGAGGATTCCTGCCTGGAGCATGCTTTCTCTGGTAAGTACGGTCATGTTGTTCGGCGTTATCGAAATGGTGTGCAGGTTGCCGAGGTAATACCGGAGCAGGAGTAAGAATTGCCCCATGATGAAATCGCTTGAATAATAGAGGGTAAGCAGGCCGGCGAGCAGGACCGCGGCTGACGGCACTTCCATGCTCTTGGCGACATCCCCTTTTTTCCTGGCATCCTGAATGCGGCGGGAGGTGGGGGCCTCGCTTTTTTCCTGGCCGGAGGATTCGTCCGCCATTTTTAGCCCCCCATGCCCATGGCCAGCCGGGGCAAGAGGCGGGCCAGCATTTCAAAATTCGTGATCATCAGCGGCAAGAGATACGCCAAGGATAATCCGGCAAAAATCAGACCGACGGCAAGGTTTATCGGCAGACCGACAATCATGATCGGAATCTGGGGAACGGTTTTGGCGACAATTCCCATGGCCACATGGGAAAAAAATAGGGCAGCCCCTGCGGGAGCCATGATCTTGACGGAAAGGACGAACATGTGGGAAGCCCCCTGCATGATTCCCTCGAAGGTGGCCTTGGTCAGGGTAGCGGTGCCGGGTTTAAGCCACTCAAAGCTTTCCACCAGGGTGGAAAAAAACATGTGGTGGCCGTTGATGCCTAAAAAAATCAGGATGGCGGTGAGATTCCAGAGCATGCCCACCAGCGAAACCTGGGTGCCGAACTGGGGGTCCATGACGCCGGCCATTCCCATGCCCATCTGGACGCCGACCATCTGTCCGGCAATCTCCGTGGCGGCAAAGACAAACCGGGCAAAAACGGCCAGGGTTGCTCCCAGCAGGATTTCGGTGAGGACGAGGACGACAAAGCCGATGGGCGGGCCGGATATCAGGCGCGGGTTAACCTGAACCAGCGGCACCAAGATCAGGGCGGTCATCAAGGCCAGCAGGATTTTGACCTGGGCCGGCACGCTTGGCGCACCGATGACGGGCATGAAAAACAGGAGTGGCGCCACCCTGGTCAGGATAATGACCAAGGACAGGATTTGCGTCAGAGTCCAGTTCAGTAGCGCGGCTTCGGGCATGGGGACAAGGGGCTCCTTCAGTGGATAATGTTCGGGATGCTGACAATAAGTTCGTGGGTATAATCCACCAGCTTGTTGATCATCCAGGAAGAAAGAAACAGCAACGTCGCCATGACCGCCACGATCTTGGGGACAAAGGTCAGGGTCATTTCCTGGATCTGGGTGATTGCCTGGAAAAGAGAAATCAGCAGGCCTACCACCATGGCCACCAAGAGCACCGGCGCGGAAAGCAGCAGGGTCAGGGTAACGGCATTCTGGGTAAGGCTAATGGCTTCGGAGGGAGTCATGGTTACACCCCAAAACTTTTTACTAGGGAGCCCACGATCAGGTACCAGCCATCCACCAGAACAAAAAGCAGCAGCTTGAAGGGCAAGGAGACCATGACCGGAGGCAGCATCATCATGCCCATGGACAGCAAAATGCTGGCCACCACCATGTCGATGATCAAAAAGGGCAGGAAGAGGACAAAGCCGATGGTGAAGGCTGTTTTGAGCTCGCTGATCATGAAGGAGGGGATGAGTACGACGGTGGAGACCTCCTCCTTGTTTTTCGGCTTGGGGGTCTTGGCCAGGGAAAGGAAGAGCTCAAGATCTTTTTCCCTGGTCTGTTTGAACATGAAGGCGCGTACTGGTTTTGCCGCCTCCAGCAAGGCCTGTTCCGCGTTGATCTGTTCGTCCATGTACGGTTTGATGGCGTTGGTGTTGACCGCGCTGAAAACCGGGGTCATGATGAACATGGTCAGGAAAAGAGCCAATCCGACCAGTACCTGGGTCGGGGGCACCTGCTGGGTGCCGAGGGCCTGGCGCAGAAAAGAAAAGGTTATCACCAGCCGGGTGAAGGAGGTCATCATCAGCAGGATGGCCGGAGCCATGGAGAGCACCGTGAACAGGAGCAGGATTTCGATGAGCACGGAAACCTGTTTGGGGTTCTGGGCCTCGCCCAGGCCGATTTGTACGGTGGGCAGGGTCACGGCCTTGCTTTCGCCCGGGCAAAGGAGCATGAGTCCTGTGAGCAGACCGAGGAGAATGGGCCAGGATGGCAGAGGGTTATTCCGCATGGGCATTTCCCTTTTTTTGTTTCACGCCGTTGGAT
>Ga0224510_10000726_pt1 | contig 23777 bp, 17 predicted proteins | sample SF_May12_sed_USG_FD_170161 | JGI IMG/M metagenome (GOLD analysis project Ga0224510, IMG submission 170161) | Sediment microbial communities from San Francisco Bay, California, United States - SF_May12_sed_USGS_4_1 | ecosystem: Environmental > Aquatic > Marine > Sediment | place: USA: California... | reverse complement strand
ATTCATTCTTAAATATTAGTTTAATAAATAATCTAAATATATTTATATCTTTTATATCTGACCCATAATAACTTAAATTTTCTACTTTTAATTTTGTCTTATTTTCTATTTGTAATGGTAATGTTGTATTTATTACATTCTTTAAGCTTTCAGTTAAAAATTTTTTCGTTATAAATTCTAAATTTTCATTTCCAAAATTATTTAATATAAAGTTATTTGTTGTATTATTACTATTTGTTATATTATTAGTTATTTTACTATTTTTTAGTTTTTGATTTTCTAACTCAAGTTGTAATATTTCGTTTTTATGTTTTAATTCTATAATTTCCTTTTCTAAATCTACTTTTATACATTTATTCTTTCTATTTAAATGATTTAATAATATCTGTTTTGTTTTAAATACAGTTAAACAGTTTTCACATTTAATTATATCTTTAATACATGATTTTTTTTTATTTATATGTCTATTTAAATGATAATTTGATTTAAATTCTTTACTACATTTTTTACACTTATACATTTTTTAAGTTTATTTTTGGGAATAATATGTATATATATATACTTATATTTATTATTTATATTTAAATAATATTATTTTTTATATAAATAATTATTTTATATTTGTGAAGATAAGTTTTCCCAATTATAAAATAATTTTACAATATTTTATTTTATAATTGGTATCTTAAATATTTATTATTTCCAAATAGGGTATATATATATATATAATATTTATATAATTTATAAAATAATATAATAAAAACATACTTTTTATTAATTATAATTATTTTATAAATGGGAATATATATGTATGATTTTTATTATGTTATTTTATAAATTATACTATAAATATATGTTTTCACAAAAATTAAATAATTATTTAGATATTGTGAAAAAAATAAAAAATTCATCTTAAAAATATTCTTTGAAAAAATTTTTTACTAACCTTATAAAAAAAAAATTTTTGATAGAAAAATTAAAAAATAAAAATGCAAAAAATGTCTTTTATGTTTTATATAAAAAAATAATTAAATATAATATAAATATTTATATGAATAATAATATATAGAATTAATATGTCTAATACAGAAATACTTACATATAATAATTTAAAAAATAAAATAAAATCAGATGAAAATATATTAGAAATAATAAAACTTATAAATAAGACAACAAAATTACCAATAAATGAAACTTTAACAGATAAATATATAGAATTAACAAAAAAAATAGATTTAAATAAAATAATATATATTCATAAAACAGATATAAAAAAAATAAATGATCATTTAGTTAATTTATTTATATATAATTATTTAAAAAAAGATTTTCCAGATGTGCGAAATATGTTATATAGAGAAATTAGAAATAATACAACATATATTATGGATGATGATTCTAATAATTTTAATAGATTAAGAATTCGAGATGATCCACATTTAACAAATATTAATGAGAAAGTATATACAAAAAATCATTATAGTTATAGTGATATTATTAATAAAGAAAATTTAGAATCTAAAAAAGAATCATATAATAATAACATAGTTAATATAAATGGTTTACCAAGATTTAATTATAATCATATAGAATATAATACAATTACATTATCTGTAGATACTAGATATCAAAATATAGCAAATACAGATAGAACACGATTTGATTTTAATGTATCAAATAATATGAAAAAAAAATACCCTCGTTCTGGTAATATAACAGCATTAGGAAATATAACAAATATAGTTAAATTTGAAATATGTGGATTTAGTATACCATATAAACCAATTGTAAATAATAAATTTAAAGAAATAACATTACGTCTTAATGATTTTACATCTGATTGTATAGAGCATTATGAATTTGTACATCATTGGAAATTTAAAATAAAATATATTGAAGAAGATAATAGGATATTATTAGAACCATGTGAAAAAATTTATGAATTTAGAAAACCAATTACAGAAATTGATAATTTTTCAATATCATTTGGTAATCCTTTTGTTCCAATTAAATTTGATAAAGATAGGATGATGACAACAAATATTGATTATACAAATAACCCAGCTATTTTTACATTTGATGAAGATCATAATTTATCAACTGGTGATTTTATTATTATTAATGGATTTACTTCATTAAATCCAGCAGAAGATTATATAATATTAGAAGAAATCAATAATCTTGAAGGTCACCAGATAACTACAGTATCATGTAACCAAATATGTGTTGATGGTATTGATTTAACTCGTATATTAAATCCTAATCCAGATTTAATTGTTGAGATATATTTTAATTCTAAAAGAATATACTTTAATATTAAGGTAACATATATAATTAATGATTCAACTTAAAATTAATATTAAAAAATTGATTTAATAAATTAAAATATAATAATAAGAAATGAATAATAAGAAAGAAACAATTAATGAATTAATTGTACCAGAATATAAATGTAATAATTTAAAATATATAAAAAAATAAGAGTAGAAATAGGCAAAATTTAAAATATGATTATAAAAGAAAAATATATAATTTATATTGTTCAAGTTGTAAAAATATTAATAAAATATTTAAATTATAATTTCTTTATATGTGGAAAATAATATCTATATTTATATAATTTATCTTTATTTTTTTTTAAAAAATCATAATATAAATTATCCCATAAATTACACCAATTATCTTTTTTATAATTACTCATGTTTAATATATAATTACTAGAAGTAATATATGGTTTTATAGTAGTCAACCCACCAGTAGCAAAAAATACCATATCATATACATTTTGATACATAACCCATTCATAAGAATCACATGAAAATTCCATAAACCATTTAAATCCTTCTTTTGGTGAAATATTATTTAACATCATAAAATTACCAATAACCATTAATCTACCTATATGATGAATATAGCCAGTATCAAATCCAGATATTATTATATCATCAACTGGTTTAATATCTAATGTACCATTATACCAATTTTTATTTAATTTTTTTGTATTATTAAAATAATTATAATTAAATTTAATATAAATATAACAATATCTCTGATATTCTCTCCAAAATAACTGTCTTAAATAACCTTCAAAGTTATTTAATTCAACTTTTGTTTTATATTTATCTAATTTATTAATGATATCTATTGGATTTAATAAACCTATATTAATTGATGAAGATAATATAGAATGAAACATATAATTATTATCTTTATTTATAAAATCTTGATAATTTCCAAAATTATTTAATTTTTTTTTTAAAAAATCATTTAACCATTTTTTTGCAGTATTATGTGTAACTGGATATATAAAATTATTAATATTACCATAATTATTTTTAAAATTTTTTTCTATATATTTAATAGCATTATCAATATAATATTCATCAATGTTATTTATTTTTGGTACTTTTATTATAGGTATATCAAAATTATACCTTTTTCTATTAAATTTATCTAAAGATTTTAATTCTGTATATAAATCTAACTCTTTTTTTGCCCATAAATAAAAATTATTAAATTTAAATTTATCAGTTTTATTTCTATAAATATTATATTGATCTTTAGATAATAAAAAATTTGGTGACTCAATCATATCACCATTAATTTTTATTTTATTAATTGGATCAAAATAAATATATTTATTTTTTGGTAAATTTTTATTAAATTCTATATATTTCACATTAAAATTATTTTCTTTTAATAAATCATAATAATATTGCATAGAAGCCCTGTGAAGAATTAACTTTTTTTTATTAAAATTATATTTAGTAAAAAAATCAGGATGTTCATAAATGATATATTCATAATCTTTATTAGTTAAATATTTTATATTAAATAATGTATTTGGAAGAATTAAAAAATGTTTTATATTAATATTCATTTTAATATAATTATTATGTATATTAATATATATATAATAATTATATAATTTATATTTTAAAATTATGTCAGTAGTTTCTAATATTGAAATTAATAGTATACCTCTTACATATTGTTATTGTTGTAATTTAAATAATGTAAATACATCTTTAGATAGTGTATTAACATGTCCATTATATGGTTGTATTAATACTACATATTCAAGTATTAGTTTAATGCAATATTGTAATGATTGTAATATTTTATTTGAATTAAATCATCCACATAGTTTAATGAATGAAACACATAATGTTAAAAATGTAAAAATGATTACTGATTATACATATAATATACAAACAGTTGCAAAAATTCCAGTATTTGATTCTTTTTCTGGTATGGAAACATTATTTATAAATAATGATATTATAGTAAATGAAAAAAAATGTTTTTGTAGGAATATAGTTTATTGTACAGCTGCAGATATTACAGATGATCCATCAATTTTAGAAACATGCCAAGATTCAATTACATAATATTATTATAATTTTCAGTTTCATCATAATATTTATAAGATAAGTTATCTAAAAATTTAAAGAATTCATTATTATCTTTTTTTTCAACTTGGAATCCTATTAAAATTCTTGCAATATCACTTCCATGATTTCTATAATGAAATAAAGAAATATTCCATGGCATATTTAATTTATTTAAAAATTCTTTTAAATTATTTAAATTATTTGGAAATTCAAATCTAATTATTAATTCATTAGTAATTTGTAATAAAGTATTTTTTGATAAATATCTTATATGACTTTTAGCTAATTCATTATTAGACATATCTTTAATATCATATCCAATATTTATTAAATTATTAATAATATTATTACACTTTGATTTAAATGACATATAAATTGATGCATTATTTTTATCTGAATATCTATAATTAAATTCAGTAATTATACCATGTAAATTATCTATATCACTATATAACTTATGGAATGATCCTTTAATTTCTGGAATATTTACATTAATTAATTTTTCATTTATATCTGTTCTTTCAGATATAAAACGCATACGTGTAAAATCAAGATTAGATCCAGAAGTAATTGCTACTAATGTTTTATCTTGTATTTTATTTTTATTAATATATTTATACATTCCTGCAATAGATAATGCACCAGATGGTTCTAAAATAACCCTAGTATCATTAAATCCCATTTTAATAGCAGAACATATTTCATCTGTAGAAACTGTAATCATTTCATCTACAAACATATTACATAACTTAAATGTTTCTTTCCCAATTTCTTTAACAGCAGTACCATCAGTAAAAAACCCAACAGTATCTAATTTAGTTAATTTATTATTTTTTATTGATAATGTCATACCTGCTGCATCTTCTGATTCAACTCCAATAATTTTAATTTCTGGTTTAATATATTTAATCCATGTTACAATACCAGCAAGTAAACCACCACCACCACATGGAATGAATATTTTTTCTACTTTATTATTATCTTGTAAAATTTCATTACCAATTGTACCATTACCAGCTATAACATATTCATCATCAAATGGTTTAATTAATATTTTATTTTGTTTTTTTTCTATTTCTATTGCTTTAGCCGATGCTTCGTCATAATTATTTCCATATAATACAATTTTAGTATAATTTTTTCCATGTTGTTTTACAGAATCTATTTTAATTTGTGGTGTTGTAATTGGCATAACAATAATTGAATTTATTTTTAATTTATTAGATAAATATCCAACCCCTTGAGCATGATTTCCAGCTGAACATGCTACTATACCTTGTTTTTTTTGATTATCATTTAATTGTAAAATTTTATTACAAGCTCCTCTAATTTTAAATGAAAATATATCTTGTAAATCTTCTCTTTTAAATAAAATATTATTATTAGTTAATGCAGATAAATTTTTAGCATTTTGTAAAGGTGTTTTTTTAACAACATTATAAATATTAGCATTAATAATTAGTTTACTATATTTATTTAAAATATCATTAAATAACTGTTTAGACATTATTAAAAAAATAATATCATTATAATAATTATATATTTATTTTTTTAATATATAATTAATATTTAGTATTTATTTTTTTTAATATATCTTCTATAATTTTTTTTTGTTTTTCTAATTCTTCTTTTAATTGTTTATTTTCATCATATAATATTTCTATATTTTTTGCTAAAATAGGAATAATTTCATCATAACACATAATAAATTTACAATCTTTAGGACTTATAAATGTTCTACCATCATCACATATTTCAATTTCTTCATCTAGTCCTTCTTCTGGTATTACTGTAACTAAGTTATCATAACCAGTTTTTAATATATCTTGGGCAATATAACCATAATGAGTTTTACTTTCATTATGTTTAAATTTAAAAGAAACTGGTTTGTTTGTTAATATAAATTTTTTACAAAAATCATTATTTAAAAATTCAATATCTTTTTTCATTCTTCTATCTGAATATACATCTATTTCTTCTTGGCATAAAATTCTACCCTTTGCTCTTATTGAAAATTGTTTTACTCCTGTTCCTGTATTAGTTCCAATAGTTCCATTTGTTTTTAAAAAACCATAATTAGATGTATAATCATAAGATATATCTCCTACCTCCAATGGTAAATTAGTATAACTAGCATTTCCAATCTTTATTTTATTTGTTACATTTATATTTTCACCAACATATAATGTTTTTGCAAAAGCACCACCACCAGCTGATGTAAATGAACCACCATTTAAATTACTTACTGAATTTGTACTATTTGCAATACCAATACCACCATATGTTTGTAAACTCCCTGTAGTTGGGCTTTCTGATATTTGTGTTGATTTTAAATAAGCATGCGATACATATGTATCAGCATAATCTAATGAAGTAATCGTAGTACTTGCTGGATTATTTGGTGTATATCCAATTACAAAAGATTTATTATTTTCATTCCATAACATACAAGAATATACTTTATTATATAAATTAATATTATCTCCTGGATTTGGTATAATTGTAAATGCATTTTCTAATGTAATTATACGTGTAATATTATTATATGATAAAATTTTTCTTGTATGATTATTTGCATTTCCTGATATTATTTTTAACCACCATCCTTTATAATAATCATTAATATTACTTGCACTAAATGGTAGTGTAATAGTTGTACTATTTGCTATAGTTATTATATGTGTCTCTTTAGGTACATCATTTACTACATCACCATAACCATTAATATTTTCAGTTTGGTATCTAACATTAAGGACACCTGTATCAGCACCAATACTTGATGGTGTAGAATTTAATGCAATAATATTATCTGTAATTGTTAATGTTTCTACATTAACAGTAGTTGTTGTACCACTAACTATTAAATTACCAGATATATCTAAATTACCACCAATATATACCGATTTAGCAAATGATGCACCACCTGCTGTAGTAATTGTTCCACCATTTGTAATATTTGTTGCATCTGTAGTATTAGATATTGATATACCACCACTTAATAAAAATGAACCTGTCATATTATCTATAGATGGTGTTATATTTGTTGAAGAAATTATACCAGATATATTTAAACTATTTAATATACCTAGTGATGTTATATTTGGCTGTGATGATGTAAGTATTGTTGCAGATAATTCTGATACAGAAAATGATCCTACTGTTAAGGTACCTGAAATATCTAAATTATCTAATGTACCAATAGAAGTAATATTAGGTTGTGAAGTTGTTATTAATGTACCAACTAAAGAATTTGCATTTAAAGTATTAATTCCATTAATATCTAAATTATTATCTAATATTAATGCTTTTATTGGACTAGCAATACCAATTGTAATACCAGATAAATAATTTAATTCATTAGCAGTTGAATTAACTAATATATTATTTAATTTTAACCCTAGTGTTGTACCATTATGTGATAATATATTTAAATTAGAATTTGAATCAATATATATATTACCATCTGATGATTTTATAGTTAATGAACCCATATCACAAGTATCAAAACATACATTTTTATTTCCTGTAATATTACCATTACTATATATACAAATTTGTGATCCAACAAATAAATTATTTGATATATATGGTGATCTATCATCCCAAGCTAAACATTCAGATGGAATTATTTCTAAAGATTGTGATTGACTTTGCCATTTAATTTTAAGTGTTTGTGTATTTATACTATCAGAATGTTGAATATATATTGGATAATATTTATTTGCAACCAATTCTATAGTATCTGATGAAATATCAATTAAATTATTATTAATCCAATTATTATATAACATTTTATTATTAACCCATAATCTAATTTTATCATCAGAAGTTATTTTAAATATATATGTTTCTGTATAAAGTGGTTTAATATAACCAATTATTTCTAAACTAAAATAGTCAATTTGTCCTAATGGATTATAATCTAATAAATCAATAGTAGATATTATATCTTTTTTTATCATTCTTCCAGTAAAGTTTTCGCCAGAATATGATCTTATTAATAATCCATTTGTATTTAAATTTTGAGTAAAACCAGTTACTATTAATTCACCAGTTGTAATCTTTTGTACTTCTAATTCATTAATACCACCTATATTGCAAGAAGCATTAGAAACTAATGCTTTATTTGGTATTGCAATACCTGGTGTATTTTGTGATATAGAATTAAATTCATTTAATGTACCTAAAAAAATACCATCACCTAATCTTATATTTGTAATTTGTGAATTAAATGCCATTTAATTTTTTAAATATTATTATATATAATATTATAAAAAATAATATTATTAAAATAATAAATGATAATATATATATATATATATATTATATAATAAATATTAAAATGTTATATAAACAATCAGCTTTAATTAGTAGTGATAATATTAAAATATATAATGAATTTAATAATGATATTAATATAGAATTTGATAAAAATTTATTTATAAATGAGCCACATTCATTAAATTTAACATACTTTAATATGGAATGTAGTCCTTTATTATTTGGAAATACAAATGATACAATACAAGTATCATTTACAAATAATAATAATATTATAAAAACATATACTATTTTTATTAATAATAAAAATAATATAAAAACAGATAATAATTTATCTAAAGAAATTACATCTGCATTAAATAATATAGAATATGAAGATTATGATATAGAATTTTTATGTTATACATTAGAATATGATAAAATAGTAAATAATATAAATATAGAATCTGATAATACACTAGTATCATATTCCATTTTAGCAACTAATGATTGTACTATTTTATTTAATAATAAAAATAGTATAGGACCTTTAATTGGATTTGGATATGGCATATATAATATAACTAGTAGTTTAGGTATTTATGGTATTTTAACACCTTCAATAACTAGTTATAACTATATTGAATGTAATAATAATAGTGGGTATATACAATATAATAAAATATGTAATAATCATGATGAATCATTTATACATGTTTTAGAAAAAAACATACAACTTAGTAATATTCAATTAGATAATAGTAATATTATTAAAAACAATGGTAATATTATTTATTCTAATTTTTATGATAAAAATTGTAAAATGTTATTATTTGATTCTAATAATAATCTATTATTAAATTTAAAACATCCAATGTATGATACATCTATTAGTATTAATAGTAAATATAATAATACAATATATTATAATAATATAAATAATATATTAAAAGAGATTGAAATTGAATTAAATAAATTTAGTAATTTTTTTACACCAAGTGCTGTTTTTGAAGTATCATATGATATTAGTACTAAAAGTATATGTATTATTAATACAACAAATGCATTATTTGGTATTGGATTTGATTTTAAAAATTATTATAAATTAGAAACAACTGGATCATTACATAAAATATTAGGATTTGAAGAAAAAACATATTTAGGTGTTAGAAAAATTAATAGTACACGAAAATTATTGATATTTAGTAATACATTTTCAGAAGAATATGTAATGATTGGTAGTAATATAATTGATAATAATAATAATAATAATACTAATTCTATAATACCATTAGGTCCATCTAATATAACTGAATTAAATAATTTTATATTTGCAATACCATATCATTTGACAGAGAATTATATGTCAAATATAGACAATTTATTTTCAGTACCTTTATATAATTCAAAATTAAATAATAATAATAATGATAAATTTTATATAAACTTTTATATTAGATTAAAATCTGGAAGGCATTGTAGTATATTATCACCTTATACATTATTATTAGATATAAATTATAATTAAGATGTTTCAACCCAATGAAAACTTGCATGTATTCTTCCTGATGCAGTTTCTAAATTTGTAATTACAACTGTAAATATATCTGATACACCTTGAATGTTAGAAGTTAAAATATTTTCATAAGATAATGTTTGTCCTTGCATATTATAAATTTTATTATTTTTATCCATATAAATTACCATTATTAACTCAGAATTTGTAGTATCTATTATAGTTTTAGTATAGCTATAATCAATCATTGAATTTGACTTTGATATCCAATCTAATTGATCAGTAAAAACTGGATTTTTATAAATTTCAATTATTAATGGATTATTTGAAGAATTTTGTGAATATATATATGGTTCAAAACTTCTAATAACAGCTCTGTTATATTGATCTTTTAATTTAATAGAAAAGAATGAATACAATATATCTGTACCTTTTCCACATATTTTTTCTATATCTGTTGATAATCTATGATATTTTAATATTTTATGTAATTTATAATTACCTTCAATTTTAAAAGTAGTTGGACCTTGAGTTAATATAGCTTGATTTGGATTATCATTATTTTTTTCTATAGAAAATCTTAATGGAAATAAATTAGATTTAAAGCAAGCATTTAAATTAGGACAAAATTTATATTCGTGGATTAAATATGGAATATTATTATGATATATAAAAAATTTGATTGAATCACGCAATGTATTATTAAATTCAATTCTAAATGTTAATAATTGATCAAATCTAGTTAATTTATATCTTGATGGTCCCAACCCATCTAATTTATCTCTTGAGAAACAACTTTGTTCTGTCCTTACTTCATTTTGACCTATACACCCATATCTGATTACTAAATATAATTTATTATCAGTTAACTCAATATATATTCCATTTCCACCAGTATCAACTGTCTTATCATCATTATCATCAAATATCCCCATACGAGATGTAAATCCAGTAGAATCTTCTAAATTATTTAATATACCAGATATCATTAATATTTTTATTTTTTCTGTTGGTGTAATAAAATATTCTTTAGTTTGGCGAATTATATAGTCATTTTGATTAACTACAATCATATCCACGCTATTACAACATTTATAATTACTATAAGCATCACCAATTACTAATTCATTTATTTGTGTATTATTTTCATTATCATATGTAAAATTTAAATTAACAATATCATATAAATTATTATTAGAATTTATTGAAAACATATTTATAATATATTAATATATTATATATTATTGTTTAAAATTTAAATTACTACACTCTCTATTATATGAATAATATAATATTAATATATTCAATTAAAAAAATAAATATTTTATAACAAAATTAAATTTTAATAACTTTAATATTATAAATTAAACATAATTCAGTTATTAAGTCTATTAAATTATCTGACATAAAATCAGATTTATTAATAATTAATTCTTTAATTTTGTTTTCTTTCATTCCATTAATTAAATTTAAAATATTATTTTTTTTCCAATTTAAATCATTAGTTGATATACAACTTATGATTTTTGAATTACTATATAATTGTTTTAATTTTTTAATTTGTTCATCTAATAATTCTTTTTGTGTGTTTTTATTAACTTTACAATAACAATATACTTTATTTTCATCAATATCTTTCTTTTTATGATAATTACTAAAATCAATTAAATTATAATTTATTTCAGTATCATCTTTTGATATTTTAATTTTATTTATTGGGTTGTCTTCTATAAATTTATTCATATTTGTTTTTGATAATGATTTTACTATTGGTTTAGTAATACTATCTTTGTTAAATAAATCTATATCACTATCAGTTTTTGATAATTTTATTGTATTATTAGCTAATGACATCCTTTGATTATTAATCTTATTTTCATTTATAATAGAATAAATATCATAAAAACGTTTACCTTTTTCTGAATTTCGAAAAAAGTTAATTTTTCCAGTATTAGCCCATCTTCTTAAAGTATTATCTGATACATCTAGTATTTCTCTAGCTGCCTTCCCTGATAGATATCTATGTTGTAATTGTTGTTCCATAATCAAAAAATTATTTTTTAAAAAATTAAAATTAATTATATATAATTATATATAGGTAGATATAGTTATTAATTAAAATAAATATTTAAATGAAAATTTAATTTATTATTAAATTTTAATTAATAAAATATAATAACATATAAAAAAATAAATTAATATATATAATAGTTTATAATTATTAAATTATAATTTTATATTTCAATATCTTTATCACTATATGATGAATTACATGATATATTATCATGTAATTCATCATCAAAATATTTTAAATTATTATCATTAATTATTTCTTTAATATTATCAAAATTTTCTGTTTGTTTTTGAAATAAAATATAAATAATTTTTTTTAAATTAATATTTTGATCAATTACTGTATCTATTTTTTTCATTAAATAGTTTAATTTTTTTTCATATATATTATTATAATTATCTTTCAGTACATTTGTTAGTTTATCATCTTCATTTATTTTTATATTTATATTAATTAAATTTAGATTATGTTCTACATTTTCAATTTTTTTTAATAATTTATCTATTTTTATATCTGATAAATTATTTGTCATAGGATTACAAATTAATGAATTTGTTTTATCTATTTTATTTGTTAAATCTAAATAAATTTTATCCATTATTATAAAAAAATAATTTATATATTTATATATTTTTTATATATTTAATTAATAAAAGAAATTAAATTTAATATATTTTTATATAATTGTTATATTAATTTTAAATTTAAAATCAATTATATAATTAATTATATAATTAATTATTTAGTTTCAACCCATGATATCGTCCCTCTAACTTTAGCAGCACCCCTTACAAATTCTACTGTAAGTGCTAGTACATCTGGTATTGCACCATCAATAGATGCATGTAAACCATATGTATTAAATAAATCTTGGACATCACTAGTAAATAAAGTACTCATATAACCAGAAGCAATTACAATTGAATTATTACCTATAGTTACATCATTATCAATTGTTGAATATTGAGCAAATGATTTAGTACTAACATCAGTCCATGATGGTGTCATACCAGTTGGATTTAAGATTAATCTCCATAATATAACTGCCCCTGATTCACTATCTATATCAATTCGTTTAGGCCAAATTGTTGCCCTAGAATATACTGGCTTTAATCTAATTGCAATTAATGGTCTATGATTACCAGATGAATTTAAAATAGTTGGACAATCAATTAAACTATTTACTGTATAATTAAATGGATATGATGGTATTATAGAATTACTATTACCACATAAATCTACTGATGTTGAATAAATTTCCATTTGTGCTTCTCCTTGAATAGCTTCTATTCCAGGGCTACTATTAATAAGTTCTGCTCTTATTGGTAAACTATAATTAAATAATGTAGATGTATTTAAATTATTAGATATTAAAAATTCATGGCAATATATAATTGTACCATTAATATTAAATCCATATCTAATTCTACCACCATTCATTTCTAAATCAAAATAAAATATTTGAGTTTTTGTAATATCTAATGTTAAACCACTTGTTCCAATTCCATCTAATTTATCTAAGTTCCATGATGATTGTGGTACTATTATATCGACCTGTGCACCAGTTTCATATGTTCTTCTACCAACATTAAGTACACCATCTGCATTAAGTTGAAAAAATACACCAGATCCACCTATATCTGCAGATACATCTTTATTATTAACATCATCATAGTAACCAATTCTTGCTATATTATAATCAACAACTTTATTAGTTCTTATAATACCACCTATTGTAATTATAATAATAGAATCTGCTTGATATGGCATATATGGTTTTGATTGAAAAACAACTAGTTGATCACTTGGATATGGAGTATTTGGTGGATCTGGATTATATCCAGGAAAATATGTATTTAATATAACAGCAGCAGGATTAGCATTATGTGTAACTGTACCAATATATCCTGAACCACCAATACCATTAATTTCATCAGTCTGTGTAATTAAATTATTAAATAAAATAGGTTGATCATCATATCGAAATTGTGCATTAAATAAATTAATACAAGTAGATATCCTAGTACTACTAGATGAACTATCTGAGCATACCCATGTGGATAATAAACTAATTAATTGCTCAAGTGTAGTATGCCCTGCTGGTATTAGTTGGCTTATTTCTGAATACTTTAAATATAATGTATGATTATTATCTCTAATCCAAAATTCATCAGAATTTATTTTTTGAATAACAGCATTTAGTTTTGGTATATAATCAATCCTACCATTATCATCACCAGATGTCCAAATAAATTTAAAATAATTACAGTCATTATATATCTCAACTGATTGATCTACATTACATCCATTACCTGTTTGTTCTGGTCCTGGCATTTTTTAATAATATTTTTATAAAAAATAATAATTATATATTATTTTTATTATATAATATATAATAAAATAATTATTTTTAGTAAGAAAAAATAATAAATAATTAATCTTTCTTACTAAAAATTAATTATTTATTATTTTTTCTTTATTTAATTATTTAATAAGTTTCAGTCCAACATAAAATACCTCTAACTTTTGATTGACCACGTACATATTCAATACTTAAACTAAGTTCATCTCGAATATTACCCTCAATTGTACTACTAATACCAAAAGATTTTATTATAGCAGGTATTTGCTGACTATATTGTGAACTAACATATCCAGTAGCTAAAATATGTGTATTTGCATTAAATGTCAAATTTCTTTGTGTTAATGAATATTCAACTATTGATCTTTCTCCATTATCAAAATATACTAGAGGTCCATCATATGTTGGATTTAAAATTAATCTCCATAAAATAGCACTACCATTTTCATTATCTAAACTAATTTGACGAGGCCATATAATACCTCTACAATTATCATATTTTAATCTTATAGTTATTGCACTTATATGATCTCCAGATCCATTTAGATTAATTGTACCGACTTCACTTGTATTTAATGCAAATATATATGGATTAGATTGCATATTATGATCAGATGCATTTACATTTCCACATGCTTCACCACTAACTGAAAATATATGCATTTCAGCAGCTTGTTGTATATTATCACTTCCAGAAAAATTTAGTAATTCAGCTCTAATTGGTAATGAATAATTAAATAATTGACTTTGATCAATTAAATTATAATTAACAAATTGATGAGCCCATACAATACCACCATTAATATTAAATCCAAGTCTTATTCTACTTGAACTCATTTCAATTTCAAAACAATATAATTGTGGTTTTGTAAAATCAATATTATCTTTACTTGCACCTGAACCATCCATAGTATCAAATACCCAGTCTTGTTGTGGTACTTTTGTGTCTATTTGGGCACCACTAATAAATTTTCTTATACATGCATATGCAGTACCATCTGGTCCTAGTTCAAAGAATACACCACTTCCACCAATATCTGCAGCAACATCTTTGTCAAATGCATCGTCAAAATATCCTACCCTTGCTGTATTAAAATTTGCAGTTTTTGTAGTACGTATTGTAGCACCAATAACTATATACATACTTGAATCTGATTGAAATGGTAAATAAATTTTAGATTGTAAAATTGCTTTATCATTATTTATACCAACTATACCAGTTGTTGTTGTTTTTAAATATGCTGCTGGTGTAGGGTTTATAGATTGTAATACAGTTGCTAATCCATTTATTTTTGTATTAAATAAAATTTTATTTATTTTATATCTAAAATATGAATGTAATAAATTTATACAATGTGAAACTCTTGTTCTACCAAATGAATCTGTTCTTGTATCTGCTGGGTTTACTTTACTATCTAAACATAACCACATTAATAATATATCAAATAATTCAGTAATATTATTATGCCCTTTAGGTTGTTCCTGATTTATTTCAGAATATTTTAAATATATTGTATCCTCATTATTTTTTATTATAAAGTCTTCTTCATTTGTTTTTTGAAATGATATATTTTTTTTTGATATTAATTCTATTCTACCATTATCATTACCAGCAGTCCATACTAATTTTAAGAAATTACATTCATTAATTATATCTATAGAACCATCTACATCACATCCATTTCCTATTTGTGGAGGTCCTGGCATTTTTTTTATTTTTAAATTTTTTTCTAACCAAAGTTAACTATTTCTCTAGCTATATAATTATAAATATTTTTTTTATAAAAAATAATATTTATATGTAGAAATAGTTAACTTAGTATATGTATAATGTTAAAAAAAAATTGATAATAATTAATATAATAATATTATAAAAATGAATATATTATTTGTTATTAATTATGTATTAGGTAAAACTAATTGTTGTTCAAAAAATTTGGATATTTATACACACTGTAATAAATGTAATAAATGTACAAAAAAAAGATTTTATCATTGTAATAAATGTAATGAATGTCATTCTAATATTGCAGATAAGTATTGTAAAATTTGTAATAAATGTACATATCCTGGATTTATTCATTGTAGAAATTGTAATGAATGCCATCATAATATTATTAAATATTGCATTTAATGTAAACTTTGCGTTGAGAATAATAAATGTGAGTGAACACACTAAAAAAAATGTATTTAATTTTCATTAAAATATTTTATTTTTTTATTATTTTGTTTCAACTCTAATAACTATTTAGTTTCAACCCATGATAAAGTTCCTCGTACTCTTGCAGAACCACGGACATATTCAACTGTAAGTGCTAATACATCGGGTGTAGCCCCATCAATAGATGCATGTAATCCAAAGTTTTTAAAGATATCTGAAACATTTTTAGTAAATGTTGTACTCATATAACCACAAGCTAAAACAACTGAAGAATTAAATTCAGTATCATCAATAATAGTTACACTATTATCTACAGTAGAAACTTGTGCAAATGAATTAGGACTAACAGAAGACCAAGTAGGTGTTAACCCACCTGGATTTAAAATTAATCTCCATAAAACCATAACGCCAGTTTCATTATCAATATCAATTTGATTTGGCCAAATAGTACCACGAGATTTAGTAGGATCTAATCTAATAGCAATAAGTGGGCGATGATCACCAGATTGATGTAAAATAGTAGCACAATCAATTTGACTATTAATACAATAATTAAATGGATTTGTTTGATAAGCATCTGGTGAAGGGTTTAAATTACCACATAAATCTGCACTAGTAGAATATATTTCCATAGAAGCATTTCCAGTTACTTCAGAAGGTAAAATATTATCACAATCTAATGGACTTGGGCCACTATTAATTAATTCCATTCTGATAGGTAAAGAATAATTAAATAATTGTGGTTCAGATACAACATTAACATTAACAAATTGATGTGCCCAAATTACATTACCTTTAACAACAAAACCAAGTCTAATTCTACTAGAGTTCATTTCAATTTCAAAAGCATATAATTGAGCTTTCGTAAAATCAAGATTGTATAAACTTGCACCTGTACCATCCATTTGATCTAAATTCCAATCAGATTGTACAATACAAGTATCGGTCTGTGTATCACCTAATGAATCATAAGTACGAATACATGCATACATTAAACCATCAGCTCGTAATTCATAAAATATACCACTTCCACCAATATCAGCAGCAACATCTTTATCATCTTTATCATCAAAATAACCAATACGTGCAATATTATGTTGAACTGCTAATGTAGTTCTAATAGTAGCACCAATAACTACATACATTCTTGAATCTGCTTGATAAGGCATATATGCTTTTGTTTGATAAATTAAATGTTGATTATTAACTAAATCTGTATTTGTTGATACAGTAGTATCTAAATAAACTGCAGCAGAAGTTGTAGTTCGATGTTCAATAGTTGGTGCACCATTAAGTGGACTAGCATCTGTAGTTCCTATATAAGTATTAAATAATAATGGTTGTAAATCATAACGATATTGTGCATGAAATAAATTAACACAATGTTTTGAAATAACTTGTGGAGTACCATCATCTACTTGTCCTTCTAAACAAGCCCACTTAAGTAAAATATCAATAAATTCATTTTGTGTTGTATGATCAGTTGGTTGTGTAGTATCAATTTCAGAATATTTAAGATATAATGTATGATCGTTATCTCTAATCCAAAATTCATTTGTATTTGTTTGTTGAATAGTTACATTTTTTTTATTAAAATAATCAACTCGTCCTGAATCATCACCTGATGTCCAAACAAATTTTAAAAAGTTACAGTCATTATAGACCTGTACACTTTCATCAACGTTACATCCATTTCCTGTTTGTGCTGGGCCTGGCATTTTTTATTTTAATATAATTTCTAACTAAAATTAATATATATATATATTATTATAAACATTTTTTATAAAAAAAATAATATTTAATTAGGTTTGGTTAGAAATTAAACTTATAATTGATTTTTAAAAATTATAAATTAATTATATAATATAAAATCAATTTCATCATCATCATCATCAGTAAATGTTAATTCAGTTACTATTTCTTCTTTTTTATTTTCTTCTTTTTTATCATCGATTATTTTTTTTACTTCATTTATTGAAATAATATTAATATTATTATCCATATTTATATTTATATTATATAAAATATTTTTTTTATAAAAAAAAATTAACTTTAATCAAAAATATATAGGAATGGCTAACTTTGTATATAATATAAATTAATATTATTTTTATTTTTATTAGTAATATTAAAACACCTATTAATAATATTATTCTCAAAATCAAAATAATTAGTATAGTCAAATAAAATAATAATATTATTGACATTTTGAAAGTGTATACCTCTATATTTATTATCATCATAATTAATTAATAATACTTTTTTTTTACCATTATTAAAATTATTTAATATATTAAATATATTACCTTTTAGTTCAGAATATATTATATCATTATCATTAAATAATTCTTTAATATTAATAATAGTATTTATATTTAAATTATTATAATATATTATAGAATAATCATTTAAATTTTTATTAATAATATCATTACATACAATTTCTGTAATATTATTATTATTATTATTATTATTATTGTTATTATTATTATTATTATCATCATGGATTAAAATCATATTTTCAAATGTAATTATTTCTCTACATATTGGGCATTTATTTGAATTTTCTAATAATTTAATTAAACAATTAAAACAGAAAATATTATAACAACAACAAATTATTGTAGGAAAATGATATTTATCTATACAAATAGAACAATTATTATTATCATAATTTTTTAAATTATTACTAATAAAATTAATATTATTATTTGTTTTTAATAATTCAAAAATTGAACATCTATCCAAACATTCACCACCAAGTTCTAATAGTGAAGTACATATTTCATTATTATTAATTAAATATTCAATAAAATATGGTATATAATCATGTAATATATAGTTAAATGTAGGTTTTTTACATTTAATTATATGTTTAGTATAATTAGTATTCTCTATATTATATTTAATTAAACTAATTTTTGTAAAAATTTCAATATTTTGAAAATTATTTTTTTTAAAATATTGCTTTATAAATGAATTATTATGATAATTATTATTATTAAATAAATTATTAGATATGGATGTTATAAACCAAATAAATCTATATTTTGGTTTAACATTTATTGATTTAAGAGAATCAGCATCGTCAAATATTACTCTATTCCATTTAATTGTTATATTATCTTTTATAAACTTATTATATAAATTTGATGAACATAATATAATATCATAATTTATAATTATATTATCATCAAAATTAATATTTAATTTTGTTTTTATTATATAATATTTTAAATCTTTTATTTTTTTAATTTCATTTTCCCAAAATGTTATCATATGATGATTAACTACTATTAATGAAGTATTTATATGTTCTATATTTTCATCATGAATAATATCCTTACAATAATTATCTTTATTAAATATAATTATTTTATTTTTAATTTTTTCTATATTATTTTTGTTTCTTTTACATAAAGTTAACATACATAATGATTTACCTGTACCGATTCCATTTCCTAAAATACCAGTATCTATATTATATGTTTGTACTAAACTATTATTATCAGATTTAATTATAATTTCTTTTTTTTCTAATTCTTCCATTTTATATATTGTATTTAATTGAAATGGTAATAATTTAACATTAGTAATAAAATTAGGTTGCTCTATTCTTTTTAACTGTTTATTAATTGACATTTTATTTATTTTAATAAAATTATTTAATATTTATATATTAATAAGTATTTAAATTATAATAATATATTATGGATAAATTTTTTGATAAAATATTATTAAAACAAAATGAAATTATAAATACCAATGATTATTTATATAATAAAAAAAATATAGGTATATATTTTTCTAAATTAAATTGTGAACCATGTGTTGAATTTACTAAACAATTAACAGAAGTTTATAATAAAGTAAAATTTATTGATAATGATTTATTTGAAGTTGTATTTGTTTCTTTTGATATTATGGAAAATTTATTTGATATAAATTATAAAAAAATGCCATTTTTAGCACTTCCATATAATAATTATATACAAAATGATATATTAAAAAAAATGTTTAAAGTAAATGCTATTCCAAATTTAATTATATTAAATAATAATTGTGAATTAATAATTAAAAATGGTGAATCATTAATTAAAAATAATTTTAATGATATTAATAATTTTATTGATATTTTAAATTCAAAAAAAATGTAAATATATAAAAATATTTTTTTAGAATACATAAGATACTCTTTCTTCAGTGATTGGGGTGGCATTTGGTGTATCTATATATGAATCATATATTTGATTATTTGTATCTATATTATCATTAACTTCTTCTGTATCTCTAGTAAGCCCCCATTTTAAATTATCTAAATTTAAAATACTATACAATGGAATTATAATACTAAATATAGGTAAAAATGTAAAGAATGGTACAAATTTTAAAATCATATCAAATTTACCAACAATAATAATAATAATTAAATTTAAAAATATAATAAAAATTGTAATAAACAAAGGTACAAAACTATACCCCTGTAGTGTAATACTTAATATTGAATTAAATAAACCAATAATTATTACTAATGGTAATACAAATATAATAAATAATTCCATAATAATAATCAAATACATTTTTAAATGTTGAAATAAACTTTGTTTTGGTGGTTGTAATATTAATAGAAATAAACATGAAATCAGTGAATTTGTCCACCTACGTCTTTGATCTATTAATATTTTAAATGTATTAGGTACATCTGTATAACATAATGCATCTGAAATATATGATAAATTTTTATCTGGAAATTCTTGTAATATTAATGATGTTAAATATCTATCTTCACCAATATCTAATAAATTTTTTTCATATAATGAATTATTACCATCAATTTCTATATATTTTTTTATAATATTTTTATTAATTACTGTTTTATTATTATTTGTTAATTTAATTAATGTAAAACATCCAGATAATACAAATACATTATACATTATATGTTCAAATGTTTTTAATAATAAATGTGAAATAAAATACTCAAAACATTGAATTATTGTAATAAAGCTTTCATATTTATTTTTTACTACTGTTTGACCACATACTGCAATACAATCTGTATTATTTTTTAAATAAGATAATAAAGATAATAAACTATTTTTTTCAATCTCAGTATCACAATCTAATATTAATATATAATTATATTCATTAATAGAATGTTCTTTAAATGTTATAGAATGTTGTATATAATTAATTATATTTGTATATGTATTATTATATTCTTTCTTAAAATATTCATTATTTATAAAATTAATAGTTTCATATATAATTAATGCAGAATCTTTTTTTCCACGATTTCCTCTTTTTGGATTATTAATTTCATTATTATTACCACATTTTATAATAACTATATAATTTATATTGTGATATAATCCGTTATATAATTTAAGATTATTATCTTTATATTTAATTGTATTATTATATAAATTATTTGTTTCTAAATTATTTATATATTCTGAATTCTGTAATATAGATTTTAATAATACTTCATCAATATTTTTATTTGATTTTTTATTAATTATAATACCATCTAATACAATCATTAATAATATATTATCTAAATTATAATTTAAATCTTTAATAGAATCAATAGTTTTTTTAATAACATCTTCATTTTCATTATATAATGGAATATGAATAATAACTTTATCATTATATAATGTATTATCTTTATTTAATATATTATTTTTATATTTTCTATAATAATTATAGAAAATTCCAAATATTACATTTAATCCTAATGTAAATATTAAGAATACTAAATATATTATGAAGAACCAATCTGTAATATTACAAAAATCATCTTTTCTATAAAATAATTTTGTTTTATTTATATTTTCATTATATTTATTATTTATTAAATGTATAATATTAGTACATTTTAACCACTGATAGTATACAAATATTATTACAATTATATTATATAATATAATTAGTAATAATAATATTGCTATTTTTTGACAATAATATATATGATTAATTTTTTCTTCTGATTTTGTTCGCCATTTTAATATAAATTTTGGTAAAATATTATATAATATATTTCCAATTATTTGAATCATTTTATAATAAATGTTAATTATAGTTTTTTATAAAAAAAAATCAATTTTTATTAATTTAAATTAATAAAAATTTATCAGTTATTTTATATGATTTACAGTTATATCTTTTTTTTAAAATATTAAATTCATTATTAAATTCAATAATAATATTATTAATTTTATTATTTACCATATAATTTAAATTAACAATATTATTATTATTATCTAATTGTTTAAATTCAATAATAAATTTATTAATTATACTGTTAATTTGATTTATTAAATTTTTAAATACATTATAAAAATCTTTTTTTTTATTATTATTTTTATATTTTTTATATAATTCATTTTTATATTCATCTTCACTTATTTTATTTATTAAATAATATATAGATAGCTGTGTATTATCTATATAAGTAATTCTATATTTTAATATTTTTATATTTAAAATCATATATAATTTATTTAATTTTATAATATTATTATTATTAATTTTATTAATAATATCATTAGATAATAAATTATTATTATTTTCTATTATATCTTCATGGTAATGTGGGTTATGAAATAATTCATTATCTTTAATTATTCTTAATGTATTCCAATCAAACTTAATATGACATTGTGTACAGAAAAATTGGTTACATCCATCAATTTTTTGAATTAATATATAACATCCTGGACATTGTTTTGAATTTTTATTAATTATATTATAAGTATCAATATCTTCTTGTTTACATATATGAAAACTATTATTTTTAATAATATTACATTTATTACATATAATTGAATTACATATACTACATGTATTATTTTCATTTACTAATCCATTACAATTATTATTTATACATAATTTATTATATACTATTCTTTTTCTTTTTCTATTTAATATATCATTATTTTGTAATGATTCTATAATTTTATTTGTATAGTGTTTACTTTCTAATTTTAATATTTCAATTTCAGCGC
>Ga0224510_10000724_pt1 | contig 23804 bp, 20 predicted proteins | sample SF_May12_sed_USG_FD_170161 | JGI IMG/M metagenome (GOLD analysis project Ga0224510, IMG submission 170161) | Sediment microbial communities from San Francisco Bay, California, United States - SF_May12_sed_USGS_4_1 | ecosystem: Environmental > Aquatic > Marine > Sediment | place: USA: California... | reverse complement strand
CCGGGCTTTCGGCGTACTCGAGCCGACGCAGTGGAAGGCGGTCGTCAACTACACCAAGGAAGCTGCGGAACTTTGTCTTGCGGTTGCCATGGCCGCCGTCGGCCTCGGCACGAGCATCAAGGGGCTGAAGGACATCGGCTTGAAACCGCTGGGCGTCGGTCTGTTCTCCGCTGTCCTGGTCGGTGTCGTCAGCATTACGCTGATCTCGATCCTGTACTGAGGTCGGCAGGCAGGTATTTCATTCCACTCCCGGAGAGCGACAGTGTCCAAGAAACGACGTGGAATTCATGAACTTTATGCAGAGGATCCCGTACGCGCCGACGAACTCGTCTGGGGCAGGAAGACGGATCCGGTAACCCGGCGTGGATTTCTTACCCGGGGAGGACTTGCCGCGATGTCCGCGGCGGTTGGCGCCACGATCCCGTTTGCCCACCTGATGCCCGGCGGGCTGATCCCGGCCGCGCTCGCGCAGGCGACCGCCCCATTCGCGCTACCCGGCAAGGAAGACCTGATCGTTTTGAATGACCGGCCCGTGAATGCGGAGACGCCCGCGCACCTGCTGGACGACCGCATCACGCCGGCGAAGTACCTGTTCGTGCGGAACAACGGTGTACCCCCGTTCGCGGCGAACATCGACCCGGCGACATGGACGCTGGAAGTAAGCGGCGAATCCGCCGCAAGAACGATGAGCTTCACGATCGCGGACCTGAAGCGCCTGTTCCGGCACTACACCTACCAGTTGCAGATCGAGTGCGGCGGCAATGGCCGCGGCGAGTTCGTACCGCCGGCCTCCGGCAACCAGTGGGCGGTCGGCGCCGTCGGCTGCCCGGAATGGACCGGCGTGCGCTTGAAAGACGTGCTCGAGCATGTCGGGATCAGGGACGACGCGGTGTACATCGGTTATTACGGCGCGGACACGCACGCCAGCGGGGACACGAGCAAGGCCACGATATCGCGCGGCGTGCCGATGTCGAAGGCATTGGAGAACGAATCGCTGATCGCGTGGGCCATGAACGGCGAGGACATCCCGCATATGAACGGGCACCCGTTGAGACTTGTCTGCGGCGGCTGGCCGGCGTCGGTATCGGGCAAGTGGCTGAAGCAGATCGTCGTCCGCAACCAGGTTCACGACGGCGAAAAGATGGGCGGCGCGTCCTATCGCGTGCCCTGCAAACCGGTCGCACCCGGCTCCGAGGTGCCGGACGAGGACATGTGCATCATCGAATCGATGCCGGTGAAATCCGTCATAACCTATCCGAAATCCGGCATCGAGCACGCGCTCGGCGGCAGGCTCGGCGTACGCGGCCACGCCTGGGCGGGCGACCTGTCGGTGAAGGCGGTGCACGTTTCGACCGACTTCGGTGCGACCTGGCAGAAGGCCCGGCTGGAAAAGCCTGCGAACAGGCTTGCCTGGCAGCACTGGAACGCCGAACTGGACTTTCCGGAGGCTGGCTATTACGAGATCTGGGCGCGAGCCACGGACAGCCGGGGCCATGCGCAGCCGATGGTCGTGCCGGGCTGGAACCCGCGCGGTTACCTCAACAACGCGTGCCATCGCATCGCCGTGCAGGTGGCATGATGGGCTCGCGTCGGACCCTGCTACTTGCCGGCGCCGCGTTGCTCGGTTCGCTCGCGCTGGCCGAGGAGCCGGCGCTGGATCCCTACAGCGGATTCAAGATGGCCGGGGACTGGGAAATCGTCCGCGCGAACTGCATCGCCTGCCATTCGCCGAAGCTCGTGACCCAGCAGCGCGGCACCGAGGCGCAGTGGCTGAATATTATCCGTTGGATGCAGGCGACCCAGAACCTGGCTCAATTCGACCCGGAAACCGAGCGCAAGATCGTCACCTACCTCGCCGAGTACTACCCGCCGGAAAAGGACCGCCGACGCGCACCGATCCCGCCGGACCTCATGCCACCGAATCCGTATTCGACAGTTACCAACCAGGCGCAGTGACAAGCCCAAAGCGGAGACCCGCCCGATGCTGATGAATCCGTCCGATTACGTCGCAATGGCGAAAGCGAAGATCAGGGAGTGCGCCGTGACCGACGCCCAGGACTGCGCGAGTACCGGCACCATGCTCGTCGATATCCGCGAGCTGAACGAATACCAGCGCGGCCACATCCCGGGCGCCGTTTATGCGCCGCGCGGCTTGCTGGAATTCGAAATACACAGGCTCGTAGCCGAGCGCCACCCGGATCAGGAGTCCGCGCCGGAAGACCGCGCCATCGTGCTCTATTGCGGCACCGGCGGACGCTCCGCGCTGGCCGCCAGGACGCTCCTGGACCTGGGCTATCGCAACGTCCGCTCCATGGCGGGCGGCATCGTTGCCTGGCACGCGGCCGGACTGCCGGTCGAGCAGCCGCGGCAGGTCTAGCAGGATGTTTTTCAACCCCCTGCTAGCGGCCTGTCGGGATCAGGCGGCGAAGAACTGCAGTTTGCCGAACTTGCCGTCGAGCAGTTCGCCGCGGTCGATGTCGTCCTCGGAAACGCTATTGGCAATCTCGAGCGCCTCGTCCAGGTAGCTCTGGTAGAGGCGCGCCCGCACGTCGGCCGGCAGCGCCGTCAGTTCGCAACCGGTCGACCGCAGTGCAGCCTCGAGCGTGAATTCTTCCGGCTTCTCGTCGTATTCTCGATGGCTCCACATGCCGGTATGCACGTCGAAATCATACAGCGCCAGGAACTTGTGGCCGTGCCGGCCCAGGAAGTCGACGGCAGCGACGACGTAATCGGCTTCCGCATCGTCCATGACATAGTGAAAGCCGACCCTGCACCAGCCCGGCTTGATGCCCTGGTAGCCCTTCCGGACCCAGTCGCGGTATTGCTCCGAGGTCTCCTGGTCGATGTCGAGCAATCGGTGGCCGTACGGGCCGGCGCAGCTGCAGCCGGCGCGTGACTGGATGCCGAACAGGTCGTTCAGCAATACCGTAGCCAGCTTCGGGTGCAGGTACTTCCCGTCGCAGTCACGGACATTGAAGCTGACGATCCCGATGCGGCGTGACATGTCGGTGTTGCCGAGGATCTCGATGCCGGGGTTGTTCTCCCACTTCCGCTTCGCGCGACCGAGCAGCTCCTGTTCGCGCCGCTCGATGCGCTCGACGCCGGCGTCGCGTTTTACCTGGAATGCGAGCGCGGCCTTCATCGTCTGCAATACGCCGGGCGTGCCGGCCTTCTCCCGTTCCTCGACGTCCTTGACGAAGTCCTGGTCGACCGGGCTGACGTAATCGACGGTGCCCCCGCCGCCGACGCTTGGCGGCAACTCCTTGTGATAGATCCGCTCGTTGAACACGAGCACACCACTCGAACCCGGACCGCCGAGGAACTTGTGCGGCGAGATGAACACGGCGTCGATCGACGGGTCGCCGCCTTCGGATCCCGGATCGGGGTTCATGTCGATATCGACATAGGGAGCGCTCGCCGCGAAGTCGAAGCAGGCGATCGCGTCATGGGCGTGCAGCAGCCGGCAAATCGCCTTGATGGGCGAGCGCATGCCGGTCACGTTCGATGCGGCGGAGAACGAGCCGAAGCGCGGCCGACCGAGATAAGCGGGATCCTTCAGCAGCTGCTCGAGATGCGCCAGGTCGATGCCGCCGTCCGCGGTCAGGTTCACCTCGACCACCGTCGCAAGGCCCTGGCGCCAGGACACTTCATTCGAGTGATGCTCGTAGGGACCGACGAACACGACCGGCTGGTGGGCACGCTGATGGGCACGAAACGCCTCCAGCTGCTCCTGGCCCATGAAATCCTCGAGCTCCTTGACCAGCGTCGCGCGGGTTGCGGGCGGCAGCGCAATGCCGACGATCTGCTGAAACTTGTCGATTGCCCCCGTCGCGCCGGTTCCGCAGGCCACGATGCGGCCGTTCGGCCCGGCGTTGATCGCCTCCTTGATCATCGACTCTGCCTTGTGCAGAAGGTTGGTCATATTGCGGCCCGTAACGTCGTCCTCGGTGTGCGTGTTCGCATAGATACGCTGCAGGCCCTGCAGGTAGCGCTCCACGAAGTGGAGGCAACGGCCGGAGGCCGTATAGTCGCAATAGACCATCATGCGTCGCCCGAACGGGGTCTCGAAGGTGGAATCGATGCCGACGATCTGCTGCCGCAGGAAGCCGAAATCCAGGGGTTTTTGCTGCATGTCGATGTCCGTGCCCGGGCTTGCGGGCGGATGCTTGAATGGCGCGCAATCTACTACGTACGGCCCGCGCGGGCCAGTTCGCGGGTCCGCTTTTCGGAAATCAGCCCGCCCGGACGAGCCGACCCGGCCGCGCCTCCGTCAGGCGGCCGTTCATTTGTACGACCTGTCCGGCCACCAGCGTCGCCAGGTAGCCCTCGGCGCCCTGTAGCAGGCGCCGCCCTCCGGCGGGCAGGTCGCGGACGACCCTGGGCGGCGGCAACCGCAGGCGCTCGAAATCGACCAGGTTGATGTCGGCGCGCTGGCCGACGGCCAGCCGGCCACGATCGGAGAAGCCCATGTGGTCCGCGTTCTGCGCCGACAGCATGTGCACGACCTTCGGCAGTTCGAGCCTCGTGCCGCGCCGGGCGCGGCACCACAGCGCCAGCATCGTCGTCGGGAAGCTTGCATCGCAGATCGTACCGACGTGCGCCCCGGCATCGCTCAAGGAAGCCAGCGCACGCGGGTGATTCAGCATCTCGTGCACGACGTCGAGATTGCCGCCGGCGTAGTTGAACACGGGGAAGTAGATCAGCCGGCTGCCGTCGCCCGCCGCGAGGTAATCGTAGATCGCCTCCAGCGGCCGGCAGCCCTGCCGCCTGGCCCGCGCGAGGAAGGACTGCTCCGGCGGCGGCTCGTAGTCGACCTCGTCCTCCATCGGGAACATGCGGCCGGACAGCAGGTCGATCTGGCCGAGCATGCGGTCCACGAACGGCGGCACCGGGCTGCCGTCGCCGGCGAGCGGCTCGGAAGGCTCGCTCAGTATCCGCGCCCGCACCTGCGGGTCGCGCATTCTCGCGGCGCGCTCCGTGAGCGGCAGTGCCGAGATCGCCTCGTAGGAAGGCACGCCGGTAAACGCGTGGAAGCTGGTGTCGAGTCCCGTGATCACGCCGATGCCGCGTGCCGCGGTCTGCAGCCGGAGGTCGAGACCGCGCTGTTCTGCGCTCGCCACGCGCCGCGCTATCTCGCGCCACTGGTTTTCGCCTGGCACGCGCTGCAGCCAGGTCATCGACAGCGGGCGGCCGCCGGCAGCCTCCGCCATCGCGTCGACCAGGTCGAATTCCCGATCGAAGTCCTCGCCGGAGCGAAACAGGTTGAAGTCCGACACGACCTGCAGCACGCCCGTCCCCGCCTCCGCGAAGACGGACGCGAGCCCGCAAAGCTCGTCCTGCGTCGCCTCCGACGATGGCGTCCACTGGCCCTTCGCAGTCAGGTGTATGTCGGTGCGGCCGGTGCTGAAACCCGCCGCGCCGGCGGCCAGCGCCTCGCGCAGTATGGAGCGCATGGCCTCGATGTCGCGGGGAGTCGCCGCCTCGAGATTCTCCGCGCGGTCGCCCATCACGTACAGGCGCAGCGCATCGTGCGGCACCTGCACCGCGAAATCGATGCTGTGCGGCATCGAATCGATCGCGCTCATGTACTCGGGAAACGTCTCCCAGCGGAAATCGATGCCGTCGGCCAGCACCGAGCCCGGTATGTCCTCGACACCCTCCATCAGGCTGATCAAACGATGCTCGTCGTTGCGGTGCAGCGGCGCGAAGCCGACGCCGCAATTACCCATGACGCAGGTCGTCACGCCGTGCAGCACGCTGGGCGACAATGTCTCGTCCCAGGACACCTGGCCGTCGAAGTGCGTGTGGATATCGACGAATCCGGGCATCGCGAGCGCGCCGCCCGCGTCCAGCGTTGCACGCGCAGCGCCGACCCTGCCGAGCTCGACGATGCGTCCGGCGCGAATGCCGATGTCCCCCGCATACGGCTCGCCGCCGTTGCCGTCGACGATAGTCGCGCCCTCTATCCGGGTATCAAGCATTCATCGCTCCTTCCGCGCCAGTAATGCGCCAGCGCGAACCCGCTGACGATGTGCCAGGTGCCCCACAGGCCGGCGACGATCACCATACCAACATCGGCGTCGAAGCGGGTGCCGACGATCGCAAGCGCGAGTCCCGAGTTCTGCATGCCGGTCTCGAAGGTCAGCGCACGACGATCGAGCTCGGTGAGCCCGGCGAGCACTGCCGTGCCGTAGCCCAGCAACAGGCCGATGCCATTGTGCAGGACCACGATGGCGAACAGGCCCGCGATAGCGAGGGACAGCAGGTCCCGGTCGCGGACCAGCGCGACGACGACGAAAGCCAGCAAGGCCGCGACGGCCAGGCGACCCAGGGGCTTCCGAACGCGCTCCGAGACAGCCGGCGAGACCGCCCGCGTCATAAGGCCCAGCGCCAGCGGCAATGCAAGCACGAAGGCGAGGTTCAGCCAGATCAGCGCCGGATCGAGCTCGATCTCGCGCAGCCAGGCGGCGGTCGCCGGGTTCGCCGCCATCATCCACGCGAAATTCGTAGGCGTCAGCACGAGGGCGAGCACGTTCGCAACCGCCGTGACGCTGAGCGACAGCGCGGTGTTGCCCCGCGCGTAGTGGGTCACGAAATTGGACAGGCTCCCGCAGGGACAGGCGGCGACCAGCAGCATGCCGGCCTCTATATTCGCCGGCAGGGTCAAGACGAGGGTCGCCGCGAAAGTGGCAACCGGCAGCAACAGGAACTGGGCAGCGAGCCCGGCGGCGACGGGCAATGGCCGCTTCGCGACGTTCAGGAAATCGCTGACCTGCAGTTCCAGCGCGACCGCGTAGATCATCGCGAAAAGTACGGCGTTGAGCAGGAGTTGTGAGCTACTCATCTGACATCGGGCCGCGAACGCTTGGCCTCGCTCACGCCACGAACATGCTCAGCAGCAAGGCGACTACGATCACGACGCTGAACGGGATGACGAGTGTGACCATGGCGAAGTCCTTGTAAGACTGGCGATGGGTCAGCCCGCAGATCATCAGCATCGCGATCACCGCGCCGTTGTGCGGCAGCGTGTCGAGGCCTCCGGAGGACATGGCCACGATCCGGTGCAGCCACTCGAGGCTGATGCCGTGGTCGATTGCCAGCTGTTTGTAGGTATCACCGAGTGCGGCCAGCGCGATGCTCATCCCGCCTGACGCAGAACCCGTGATCCCGGCCAGGACGTTGACGGCCACCGATGCCGAAACCAGCGGATACTCCGGCGCGACGTTGACCACAGCGGACTTGATCAGCGCGAATGCGGCAAGCGATGCAATGGTGACGCCGTAGCCGACTTCGGAGCCGGTATTGAAGGTCGGCAGCATCGAGCTCGACGCCCCGGTGCTCAGCGTGTTGCTGAGCTTAGCGTAGCGCTTGCGGTTGACGAGCATCGCGACGATATTGCCGAAGAACAGCGCGGCGATGATCGCCCAGATACTGCGCAGGCTTTCGATGCTCGTCGAGCCGAATTTCTCGTCGGCGAGATAGCTCGTATCCCAGCCCGGAATCAGCACCTCGGAAAAGAGAAAGTTCGTGCCAATGACGACGCCGAGCGGCAAGAGCGCTACGCCGAGCGGCGGCAGGCGCGAGGTCTCGAGCTCGGCGGGCTCATTGATATGACCCGTGCCGTAACCCTCGCCGGCGCAGGCGCGCTCCTGCCGGTGCAGCCAGGCGAGGCCCCCGCCGCCCATCAGCAGGCCGCAGACGATGCCCAGCAGCGGCGCCGCGTACAGGTCCGTGCCGAAGTAGGTCGTCGGGATGATGTTGTGGATCTGCACCGCGCCGGGGAAGCAGGTCATTGCAAACGTGCCGCCGCCCATGCCGATCGCGGCCGGGATCAGTCGCTTCGGTATGTCGGCATCGCGGAACATGGAGGCCGCGATCGGGTAGACGGCGAACACGATGATGAAGATGGAAATGCCGCCGTAAGACAGGATGCCGCAGGAAACGACGACCGCCGCGATGACCCGGGTCTGCCCCATCTTCTCCAGGATCGTCAGCGCAATGCGCCGCGCAGAGCCGGAATCGTCCATCAGCCGGCCGAATATTGCGCCGAGCAGGAACACCGGGAAGTACTTCACGACGAAGCCCAGGACCCCGTACATGAACACCTGCGTGTAGACAGCCAGGAGCTGGTGGCCGCCGCCGGAAAACAGCACCGCGAGCAGCGCAAGCAGGGGCGCCAGGATGATGACGCTGATGCCTCGGTACGCGAGCGTCATCAGGAGTATGAGCGACAGCAGGATGCCGAGGATCCCTGCCAGGTGTTCCATTCGGTCCTACCCCCACCCGGGACGAAAGCACGCAGTGTACCCGCTGGGCGCTCGATATGGCCAAGTGAGTGGCCCACTCGATACCGGCAGCGGTTGGCGGAGCAAGCGCGGACAACGCGACGAGCCGTGCCAGGGCAACCGGACCGCAGCGAGCCACACGTGCCGGCGCGTAACTGAAGGCCACGGGCACGGGCAGGTCGCCGGGCCGGCAACCAAAGGCAGAAACCTGCCGGAGCGGCCACACGAAAGCCTGCAGCGGCCCGTTTCATGATTATGTGGAGTTCGCGGAACCATCGCCGCCCGCCGCTCGTTTAGGCTCTGTAAACACCCGTCCCGCAAGGATTTCACATAAGAAACGAACTGGCCAACAAGACCAGTAAAAACTGTACTTTCGGGTGAAGCAGAGCGTGACCGAACCACATAAGCTGCAAACATCCGGACATACCCGGTACGAATGGCCTCATGCGGATCCACGCCGCATTCGGCCGCCAGACAAAAATATCGTGGAACCAAAAAATCTGCGGAGGACAAAAATGAACATTATCATGCGGACCATCCTGGTCACGACGCTGACCTGTGCGGCCGGCTCAAGTGCTGTCTTTGCGGGGAAACCCAACAACCCCCCGGCCGACAGCGGACGTGACGTCATCGGCGACGCGAGCGCCATCTGCTCTGCTCTTCCGGGCGGAGTGCTCGGCACTGCCTGCGCAATCGCCGGCAATTCCAACGGCGGTCTGATCGCCGACGGCGCGTGTGCCGGCGGCGACGGGTTGATTTCCGGCGACGCTGGATTCGTCGATTACCAGGGCCGCAACTGCGACAAGAATGAAGCTGCAGTCGTGCGCCTGGCATCCAGCGCCGTGCTGTCGCTCGACGACGTCATCACTCGGGAAAAGGACCAGCAGCGGGCAACTGCCGCCGGCTACCTTTGCTCGTTCGAGGACAAGTGGAATGACCTGATCGGCATCTGGAAGCTGGTCCCGGAAGCCGGCGTCGACCTCGGCGCCGATGCCAGCGATCTCGCCGATGCGGTAATGGGCGCAATCGGTTACTGCGACTCGCTTTAAATTGCACCAGGCGTCCGCGATCCGTCGCTCCGGCGGCGGATCGCGGTTCCCTGCGGCAACGACAGCAGCAGTCAACCAGTAATACCTTACAGGCATGGCGCCAGCTATTCGAAGAGTGGTTTTTTCAGGGAGGCAGTGATCGTTGACGACACTTGCGTCCTCCGCAGTTCCGGAGTCAGCGCCCACGCGCGCTTCCGTGAATCGCGCTGCAGGAATGGCTGGCGCCAGTTTCAGGACGACGGACCCGAGAGCAACCAGGCCTTCGTCTGCATCGCCGGTTTCCTGTGCACTGGGTCACAGCGGCCGATGAGAATTGCATCGACACTGAGTACGGATTTGGAGCGCGCTGCCGCAAGAATCGACCTGGCGCGTTATGTGAAAAGCACAAGGCCGCCGATACGAGAGCAGGTTAGAGTTCCGACCGGGCGGCGGTTCGGAATCGGGATTACATAAGCACAAAAAACCTGACCGGCCGGCTAGATGGAACAGACCGTTCGAATGAAGAAATGCCGGTCAGCCAGGAATAGATTTCGCAAACTGGGAACGTTTCGTTTCCGCCGGATCGAGGATCCACGCCGAGATTCGCCTTGACTGAAGAAATCGTGGAATACAAAAATCTGCGGAGGACACACCATGAAATTGACGAAATTCTGCGGCAGCCTTGCCGTAGCCGCTTCGGTACTCGCGATCGGCAGTACCGCGTCGGCGGACGATTACGTATGCGTTGATGACGCCACGCTGATCAGCGACCTCGCTTCTACCGCGTTCCAGTTGCGGTGTAATACATCGGACGCGTTTGGCGGCGGCGCCTGGGATGCCAATGCCCCGATCTGGCGCAAGGGCCGAAACGGCGATGGCTGCGACATTCACGAAAGCCTTGCGAAACAGCTCGACGAGCCGCGCGACCCGAATTCGAGCGATCCGCCGCTGGTCGGCGGTGGCAAGGGCAAAGGCAACAACGTAGCGGCCGGCGCCGCGAATGACCTCGCCAACGGCAAGATCGACAGCGCACGCGACCATCTCGAGAACTTCATCGCGACGATGGTCTATAGCGCCAATGCCGACGGCCAGAACAACCAGATGATCGAGAACGATCTGATCCACCTGGGCGAAGGCTACCTGGGCTGCTTCAACTCGCTGCACCCGGAAACGCTCTAAGCAAGAAGGCAGTCAAAACCGCGCCCGCCGGATTTGAATCCGGCGGGCGTTTTCTTTAGCACGGCTTGTACGGCGTTGCTCCCGCTTCAGGCCCTCTGTTTCGGCGAATCACCGCAGGTTCAGCGCCCATTGCTCTCGCCGCAGCCGCCCCATCTGCCCGAGTATCCAGCGCTGCCGTTCCCTGACGTAGCGCGAGGGCCGGTCGGCCTGCAGCCGGGCCGGGTTCGGCAGAACGGCCGCGAGCAGCGCCGCCTCGGCGTCCGTGATCCGTGACGGTTCCTTGCCGAAGAAATACCGGCTCGCTGCCGGGAACCCGTAGATGCCGGGGCCCAGCTCGACGACGTTCAGGTAGATCTCGAGGATGCGCCGCTTGGGCAGCGATACCTCCAGCAGCACGGTGAACCAGGCCTCCAGGCCCTTCCTCACGAAGCTCCGTCCCTGCCACAGGTAGAGGTTCTTCGCGACCTGCTGCGTGATCGTCGATGCGCCGCGCAGCGGTTCGCCGTCGGTGAAATCCTCGATCGAATCGCGGATCGAATCCACGTCGAAGCCGAAGTGTTCGGCGAACTTCTGATCCTCGGCGGCGACGACGGCCAGCGTGGGCGCGAGCCCTGTGGCACCCCACCCCGCCCACTCGTAACGCACGGGTACGCGCCCGCTGTTATCGGCCAGCATGACGGCGGTCGTCGGCGGGTCGATCCAGCGCAGCGGCAGCACCAGGGCGACGCTGGCGACGATCAGCACCCCGACGCCGATGCCGACTCGGGCGAGCCAGCGCGACGCCCGCGACCGATGCCTGGACCTTGCTGCCATACAGCCTAGCGGATCGTCACCGGGCTCATTCAGTCTGCGCGCCGGTGGTCGGTCAGCACGAAGCCGGCGACGAGCCCGATCCCGGCCATCGTCCAGACGATGATCGAGCCGGTCGGCAGGTCGAGCACCGACGACAGGACGATACCGACCAGGTACGAAAGCGCGCCGACCGCGTAGCCCAGCACCAGCCGGTTGCCGCGGCGCAGCCTGAGCGTCGCGAGACTCGGAATGATCAGGCTGGCGAAGACGAGATAAACGCCGACGATCTGGACTGAGACCGTCACGACGATTGCGAACGTGACGTAGAAGCCGAGCGAACCCAACCGATCCCGGTAACGAAACCAGATCACCAGCATCCCGGCGTACAGGATCGCGGCCGGCAGCAGCGCCGACCAGGTCGACCACAGGATCTGGCCGACCAGCAACTCCTTCAGGTGCTCGCTGCCGTGCGGGTTGTTGGCCAGCAGGAGTATCCCGCCGGTTGCGGCGAGGATGAACAGTGTCCCGATCAGCGGTTCCTGGACGTGCGGCCAGCGCTTCTCGGTCCAGTTGAGGCCGAAAGCGGCCAGCAGGGCCGCCGCCATCGCGGCGATCTCGACCTCGAGGCCGTTCGGATCCCAGTCGAAGCTGTGGGCCGCGACGACGCCCAGTCCCGCCACCTGCGCGATCGCCAGGTCGATGAAGATGATGCCGCGCTTCAGTACCTCGATACCGAGCGGCACGTGCGTGCTGAGGACGAGGATACCGGCCGCAAATGCGGGCCCTATGATGCTCCAGTCGAGGTAGTCGCTCATCGCGCCGTCGCCTCGGTCAGTCGCTCGACGATGTCGTCGAACAGGCCGAACAGGTCGCTCGCCTCGTCGGTGCCCCCCACGCTGAGGGGCAGCAGCACGGCCGGGATTCCGGTGCGCTCGGACAGCCATTCCGACGGACGTTCGTCCTGGTACGGCGAGCGAATGATTACGTCCGCACCCCGGTCGGCGAACTTCGACACGAGCTCGCTCAGGTGCGTCGCGGTCGGCGGCAGGCCGGGTATAGGCTCCAGGTTCGCGACCTCCTCCAGCTCCAGCCAGCGCAGCAGGTAGACCCAGGACTTGTGGTGCGTGATGACGCGCTTGCCCTTCAGCGGCGCGGCCTGCTTCTCCCAGCGGCCGATCGCTGCCTCCCAGCGTTGTGCGAAGTCGGCAAGGCCGGCCGCATACGCGTCGGCGTTGGCCGGGTCCAGCGCAGCCATGCGAGCCGCGAGCGTGTTCGCGATGACGCTGACGTTGTGTGGATTCGTCTGCACGTGCGGATTACCCTGCGGGTGGATGTCGCCGCGCGCGCGATCGACGTTGGACGTTGACTCGAGCCGCAGCACGAGGCCGCTCGCCTCGAGGAAGCCATCGGTTCCGGGCATCACTTTCGGATTGTTCGCCTTCTGCAGGAGCATCGGCAGCCAACCGATCTCGAGCTGCGCGCCGCTGCAGACGACCAGGTCCGCCTGCCGCATCTTCGCGATCAGGCTCGGCCGTGCCTGGATGTAATGCGGATCCTGCAGCGCGTTGGTCGCGCTGTGGGTCTCGACGCGGGAGCCGCCGATCTCCCCCGCCAGAGCCGCCCACTCGGGCTCGCAGGCGAACAGCTTCAGGTCCGCCCAGACCAGCGCCGGCAATGCGGCAAGGACCAGGACTGCAAGTATTTTCTTCACGTCAGCAACCTCGGCCCTAGAATGCATGCGCGCCGTGCGCGCCGATGCTCAGTATGTACTGCAGCCCCCACTGGTTGCTGCTCTCTAAACCGGACTCGTCGCGCATGAACTGGAGACGCAGCCGGCTGAACTCCGTGTTGGACCAGTCCGCCATCAGGCTGTAGCGCAGCGGGTCGTCTCCGGGGATAGCCAGCAGTGTGCCATCGAACAGCGGGCCAGGATCGTCGGACGACAGCCCGTCGATACGCCCACCGAAACGCCAGCGCGGGACCGGCTGGTACACGGCCTGGATGTACCAGCCGAACTGATCGTTGTTCCACGCGCGCGGCGGCTCGCCAGGCAACGTGTAGGCGCCGTCTTCACTCCGCCAGAAGACCTCCGACTGGACCACGAAGTTTCGTTGCCGCCAGTTTCCGTTCGGCGCCCACTTCCAGGTGAAGTTGGCGATGGCCAGCGACGAGTCGCCGTCGAACAGCAGCGGATCGTCCTCCGACCCGGAGGGCCTGGCGATGGCTGCAGTATCCAGCCAGGAAAAGCCGGCGAGCCAGCTGTTGTCGTAGCCGATGTCGCCGCCCATTTTTACGAACAGCGCATGGCTGCCGAAGCCCGAGTTGTCGGACCCGCCGGCCGGGTAACGGCTGCCGTTCAAAATTTCGGCGCCCAGCTCGACGAACAGGTCGGTCGGCGCGATCCAGCGCAGCCGGACCCCGTCGTCGAGGTACTGGTCGCCGAGGAAAGCCTGGTAGGGCAAGGGCTGGTCGGCAAAGTCCCAGGAATGCAGGTGCTTGTCATTCAGGTAGCCGATGGCCGAGTAGAAACGGCCGAAACGCGCGGCGACCCCTGCCGGCAGCGCCGTCGTCTCGACCCAGGCCTCCTCTACCTCTATCGCGGCCTCGCCGTCCTCGATGACGATCGGCGCCGTCAGCCAGGCCGTGAACTTGTCGTCCACGTTGCCGCTCACGTTGATCTCGGTCTCGCCGAGCGCCAGACCTTCCGGGATCAGCCCGGCTTCACCGCCGAAAGGGAAGCCCGGGACGAAATAGTCCCCGGGATCCACGTCGTGGTGCCACGCGGTGCCCTGGAAAATGACACCGATCGCCGGATTGAACGCAGAGTTCGTGGCCGAAAAGCCGGCTGACGCCGCGGGCACGGTCGCCTGCTGTGCAATTGCGCTGGCCTGGCTGGCGTTTTGCTCGGCGATCGCCAGGCGGCGCTCGAGCTCGGCAATGCGCGCTTCGTAGTCGTCCCGCAACTCTTCGATAGCGACCCGAAGTTCTTCTATCTCGGCGCTCTGGCCGTATGCACCGGGTGCCATCGACGCTGAAATGGCCGCGACGACGGTCGCTGGCAATAAACTACGCATGAAGTCGACTCCTGAAAACTGAACTGACCAGGCGGGCCGACGTGCCCGCCACTCACAGCACTTCAGGCAACCGCAGGCGGACCTCGCTGACGGCAGGGAAAAGACGTCGCTTCGGCGTCGATGCTCTCGCCGAGAAGGCGCTCGAATCCTGCCGTTTCCTTCGCCCGCACGACAGGCGTGGATACGGGCACTGCGTGCGACGGATTCCCGTGTCCGGTGCACAGTTCGCAGCCCTGGCTGTCGGCATAGGTATGCGCTGCGCCGTGCACGACGAAGGCCGCGTGCGCGAGGAGCAGCGTCGCCAGCAGGGTAAGACAGAAGCGTCGGCTGATAAGCGGCATGGTCCGGTCAGGAATCAGGAGATTGCGCGTCGGATGTCTAGTCTGGCATTCCTTAGGCGTATTTGGGAGCGCCAGGTTCCGGAATTTCGACAGGCCGAAAAGTTGTATTGGGAATACGAATCATTGCCGTGCCCGCCCGATGACGGGCCGAGTACGGGGCCTACTTTGCCAGCGGGTCCGGCCGGACCTGGAAATGCACGACGATCGGCTTCGTCCCCTTGCCGCCTTCCATCAGCCAGGGCGTGCGGTCACCCTCCGGAACCCAGATTCCGCGGCCCTTCCAGCCTGCCTCCGGGTCGTCGATCCGGCCCTCGAAGCCCTTCGTGTAGAAGCCGAGCGGATAAGGAATCCGGAGCGTCACGAACTCGCCGTCGACCAGGGCATGCACGCCGTCAAACAGGTTGCCGGTCGCTATCGGGACGTCCTCTCCGAGCCCGAGCGAATTGTGCTGGTCCACCCATGTGTAATAGCTCGACTCGACGCTGAACTCGGGCAGGTCGGCGAAGCCCGGACCCGGCAGGTCATACAGCGTCCAGCCCTCGGGGCAGTGATTCCCGGTCGCTTCCGGCCCGTTCAGCGGACCGCCGCACTTGCGGCGGTCGAACGCGCCGAGATGGCCGCTGCCGAGCGACACCCAGACGACGCCGTTCTTGTCGATGTCGGCACCGCGCACGCCGAAGCCGGGCAGCGGCGGGTAATACACTTCGGCGAGCGAAGTAGACGGCGGATCCTCGCCGGGGAGCAGGCGAGTGATCGAGCCCGGGTAGCGGAACGCATTCGATCCCCAGATCGCGTTGCCCCGCGGCTCCGGCATGACCGCGTAGAATCCATTCGGCACGCGCATATCGAGCGCCGGATCCGGCGCCTCGTCCGGCTCGGTCCACGCGTCCTGTCTGCCATTCCCGTTCGTGTCGAGTATCAGCGGCGCCCAGCCCTGCGAGGCTGCCGCATCGCCGGTCGCAAGGAACATGCGCGTATCGAGCCAGCCGACGACGTCGCCACCGCCGCTGGTCCACAGCGTGTTCGCCGCGTCGTAGGCGAACTGCAGATGGTGCGTGCTGAAGCAGGTATCGACGAAGGTGTACTCGCCGCTCTTCGGATCGAGGACGGCGAGGTGCCGCGAGGATCGATCCTTCGGGTACAGCGCTGCAGACGGATGATCGGATCCCTGGCGGCAGAAATCCGGGTTTTCCGGTCCGCGTATACGCGCCGTCAGCCAGACGCGCCCCTCCTGGTCCAGCATCGGGTTGTGGATGTTCGACCTGCTGTCCCAGATGCGCTCGTCGCCCCAGTACGGCGACGACGCGACGACCGGGTCGTCGTTCGTCGTCGGCGTGTCCTCGTCGCGGACGGGCACGTCGTAGACGGTCGACGTATTCGCTACCGGGTCGAGTATCGGCATCTCGTCGGTGCTGAGTTCGGGGGCGCCGTAAAGTGGCCCGTAAGCATTCACCGTCGGATCGCGGCGGTCGGTTCCCGAAAGATCGTGCATGTAGAACTGCGGGCTCGACCAGTCGCGCACGGTCGCGACGACGTTGCGTTCGACGCCCTGCGGCCTGGCCGGCTGCCGGGCCGGCAACTCGCCGGCAGCGATCCGGTCGGTCCAGTCCGCCATGTACTTGACCGGCAGGCCCTTCAGGGCCTCTGCGGCCAGGCGCAACATGTTGCCGCCGGCCTGGCCCGACGAGATCCGGCGCATCCAGGCCTGCTCCGAGGACTCGAACGTGCCGAGCGACGCCGGCAGCGTCCGCGTGGACCGCTGGCCGAGCTGGTGGCAGCCGACGCAGCCCATGTTCTTGACCCAGGTCAGGTAGAAATTCAGTCCGCCGGGTATCTCCGCAAGCTCGTCCTCCGCAGGCAGGTCCATCATCGCGTACCAGTATGCTGCCGGGTAAACCTCCGCGGCGGAAGCCGCGTCGGGTGCGACGACTGCTGCGAGATCGACGTTGCTGCCGGGCCGGGCCGCCGTCTTCGCCGAGTCGACGAGGCCATAGCCGCGCACCCACAGTTCGTAGTCCGCGTCCGGCAGGTCTGGCACGAGATAGCGTCCCTGGTCGTCCGTGACGACGATGCGCGCGAAGCGCGTGCCCAGGTCCTTCGTTTCGGCGATGACCCAGACGCCTGCCTCGGGCCCGCCCCCGCTCGTTACGACGCCGGCGATATCGTCTGCGTCGACCGGGATACCTGCTTCGTCTGCGGACCGCTGGCACGCAACCAGCAAGACGCCTGCCAGTACGATAGAGAAAGTGCGCATCGCCTCGTCTCCCCGAAAGCCGCCCAGGCCATTTGGCCAGATCGGGAAATTGGCCGCAACACGGCCGGGTCGGAAAGCGTGAATTACGGGTGCCCGCAGCCGAATGCCCTAAGAAGACAGCAAGCGCCCTGGCCCTGGTGCCCCTGACGGGCGTTGGCGGCTCAGAAGCGAAACGTGTAGCTGAACTTGAACGTCACGTCGCCGCTGACCGTCGTGAACGACCGGTTACGCAGGTAGTCGACGAGCTCGCGATTCAGGACCAGCACCATTTCCCGGCCCGCTCGCGGCACCCAGCGCAGGATGCTGTTGACGCCGAGGCTGTACGAGACGTTGTCGTACTGGACGAAATTTTCCCAGTACCATGTATTTGTGAAAGCGATGTCGGCCCGCACCGACGCCAGGCGCGTGACGAATGACCCGCCGGGCAGGTCGATGTCGTTGTAGTCGGTACGTGCCGAGAACCGGAAGTGCCGGTTCGGACGCCATATCAACTCGCTGCCGATCGCGTCCTGACTGCCGTCGTAGAAGTCGCCGCCGCAGTAATATAACTCTGCCCGCAACTTGCGCGACTCGCCCGTCGTGAGCGACACGCAGTACTGTTCGAACGAGTACAGATCGGCCGGGATGATGATGCCGTCGGAAATCTCGAACGGCTCGTCGAGCTGTTCCTCCAGTAGGTCGTACCGAAAGGCCAGCTTGTCGCTGCGGTCATTGGCTAGTTCGATAGGCCGCAAGGTAAGCACCTGGGTCTGCAGCTCCCCGGCCAGCGTCTCGATGCGCTGGAAATCGACGCCCGTGTAGGTCGATCGGAGCAGCGTCGAGTCCGGAAAGGCGATGTAACCGATCTCCGCCGACAGGTCGCGGACATCCAGTCGGTTCGCGAAGCCGAGTGCCGGATTGTAGTTTCGCTGCAGCTCCTTGTACGCCAGCGTGCCGCGCAGGCCGGACGCGTTGGGCGAGGCCAGGCTGAAGCCGTACGCCGCATCGTCGCCGTCCAGGCCGTCCGTCTCCGTCTGCTGGTACCAGAATCCGCCCTCCAGCGTTCGGCCGCCGGGCAGGCGCGTGTTCAGGTAACGAAAGTCGACACCGGCCAGCATGTTGTTCCGGTTCGAGTTCGGGTCCCCGTGCGTCAGGATCATGCCGACGCTGGACTCTGCGAAGATGTTGGCGGCGACCCGGGCGACGAATAGTTCGCTCGTGTCGGCGCCGTCGATCGAGTCCTGCTGTATCGCGAGCATGCCGAGGTCCCAGCCGCCCACGCGTCCGGTCAGCTTGCCGCCCGCTATGATGTCGACGGTCTCGCCGGCATCGCTCAGCCCGATGCGCCGCGAGAAAAAGGGCCGACCGCTCTCCTTTTCGACTCCGGACAAAGAACTCTTCGACTTGTAATCGCCGGCGCCGATCCGGCCGAATTCGAAAATGTCCGTGTCCTGCAGGAAAAAGCTGCGTCGTTCCGGGAAGAACAGCCCGAATCGCGTCAGGTTGATCTGCCGTTCGTCGACGCCCGTCCCGGAGAAATCGGTGTTGACGGTCAGGGCCGCGGTCACCCCCGGCGTCAGCTTGTAGAACAGGTCCACGGTCGGCTCGGTCTCGGTAGAACTCGCGTCGGTCTCGTAGTCGGTCGAGCGCCCGATTCTTATGCCGGGCACCACGTCGAGCCCGACGCCCTGGTCCATGCCGTGCATGTCCGTCATCTCGCCGAAGGTTGCGGGGTTCTGCGTGTGATTCGACGAGACCCAGCCGATGTACTCGGACCGACGGCCGATGTAACGGGCGAAATTCAGGCCCCAGGTGTCGTTCTTCGGATCGAAGGACAAGGTCTTGAACGGTATCTCGATCTCCGCCGTCCAGCCGTATTCCGTACGCCGGGTCGCGCCGTGCCAGATGCCGCGCCAGTTCCAGTTCTCATTGGTCACGTTCGCGAACAGCGCCTGGTTGCGAACGCCATTGGCTGACAAGTCGAATGCGTATCCGTTCCGCCCGCTGTTGAACGGATCGATCATTACCGTCACGGTGTCGTCACCGAACGAGAAGTCGCCTTGCCGCAGCACCTGTGCGCTGATCTTATCGGGCTCGCGGTCCCAGAACTGCCCGGCGATATAGAGCGCGTCTTTCGTATAGACGATGTATATGCGCGATTTTTCCGACGGCTGGCTGTACTCGTCCGGATCGACCTGGTGAAAGTCTTCGACGACGGTGCCGAAGGCCCAGGCATCGTCGTCCAGGGATCCGTCGATGACCGGAGCCATGTCGACCCGAAAGGCGTCGACGACCTTGTTGCGGGAGTCGACCAGCTCAGCGCCCGCCGGTCCGCACAGGATCAGGCAGACGTTCGCGGCCAGGCAGCAGGTCGACTCGCTCCGGATCAATGACGGCCCTAGGTTGCAGCTACCCCCAGCGGCTCAGGGTAGGCTGCCGAAGTGCCGCAGTCAAAGCAGAGTTACCGTCGCCGGCGATCCATCCGGCCGGCCGCGAGTACGACCGGCCGTTTAAGCGGAATCAGTCCAGGGTACTACGACGCCATACCCACGCGCATCGAGCCGCCGCGCAGTCGGCGCCGGAGTAGTCCCCGACGACATCGCCCCGCGCGTTTACGCCGAGCGCACGCTGGACCGCCGCCGCAGGGTAGTCGAGCGTCGTGAATGCTCCGTCGCCATCGCGATGAAAGCCATGGGAGACGCTGGCCGTATCGCGATACAGGCCCACGATCTCGCCGCTGGCGTTGACACCGCGGAGGTTCGTCGATGCGCCATCCGGATGGTCCAGCATCGAATACGCCCCGTGCCGGTCTCGCACCCAGCCATGCAACACGCCGCCCGAATTGTAATAGCCGACAGTGTCGCCGGCATCGCTGATCGCCCAGGCGACCGCTACGGAGGCACCTCCTCCGGCTACCGGCGGCGTGATGTCGATGCATTCACCGTCCCTGTAAAGGAACGCACGGCCGGGAGCCTGCAGCGGCACGCCGGACAACTTGTACTCGCCTGCGACCTCGCCCGATGCGTTGACGCCGAACGCGAATGTGTGGACGGCGCCCAGCGTCGGCTCACAGTCGATGGTCGTCCAGTTACCGTCGCTCAAGACGAAGCCCAAGATCGGGTCTGCCGACGTAACCCTGTAGTCCCCCGCGATGGCGCCGGTCGATCCGATGCCCCAGGCGTTGGTCGCGACAGCCCCGGGATGATCGATCGATGCATATTGCCCATGCCGATCGAGCAGGAATCCATGCAGTACCGAGGTCGGCCCTGCGCCCTGGCGGTACTGGCCGACGATATCACCGCGGGAATTGATGCCGGTGGCAGAGGTCACCGTCGCATTGGCTGCCGGATAGACGATGGACTCGAACTCCCGCTCGGCGGCGAACACGCCGGCCGTCGCCATTAGCAGGAGGCCAAACGCCGGCAACGACGCTGCGGTCGCTGCAGCTTGCCAGTTGGAAAACAGCTTATGTTCAATTGTTGTCCTAGTTATTCGTAGAAACATTCGGATTCCTCCCGTGACCGCCGCAGAAGCGCAGCGTGGGAAAATGTTCGGCCGGATCGGTGCCGACCGACATCATCGGGGGCTCACGAATTCATCCTCTGTCCGCGCAGCGAAGCGCCAGGCGCTTGCACTACGTGCCGACTCGTACAGCTTGTCGGATCTCGTGATCGTTTCGGTCGAGTCGACCATCCAAGTGTCGACAGCAGCGCGAAATGCCGGCGTCAAGGCACCATGTCGATCCGCCCCGGCACTTCCGCAAGTCGGTGGGCCAGCAGGCGGTTGCCATTTCGGCCGTGCACGGACTGCGTCGATCGCGGCCTTACTTGGTCCGGAATGCCCCGTCCACCAGCTCCGGCGTGAAATACTCTGCGACAACGTGGTGATCCAATGCGGCCGCGTGCCGATACAACGCCGCAGCATAGATACCCTGCAGTGCCGCATGAACCAGTACCAGGAGGATGATGCCGGCCAGCGACGACCAGAAAACCGTGGCGATGGCGAACGAGTCCGCACCGCCGAAGGTGGGCTCGGCACGGCCGGCTAACAGCACTATCCCGGACACTGCGAAGAACAGCGCGAGTGGCGTGTAAAGCAGGTTCAAGACCAGCCCGATGCCTGCGTTGCCGATCAGGTTCTCGCCCCAGGTCGCCCTTAGCATCGTGGCGCTCTGTTTTACCGCATCGACAGGACCGACATCTCGATGGACGAGAACCGGCACGACCAGGAACGTAGTGACCGCCCAGGCAGCACCGACGATGCGGACGACCAACCTGTTGACGAACGGCAGGCGCTCTTCGAACATTCGCAACAGCACGCCGACCGTGGCCGATATCGCCGCGTATCCCAGGACGGCCCAAAAGCGGCGCGCGGCCTCGCGCAGGCCGTGGCCGGTGCTCGGCTCAGCGCCGTCCAGGATCTGCGAAGTCGAGACCACCAGTGCCACATTGAAGAAGATGACGACCGTGTACAGCGCGAGATAGAAAAGAAACATCGCTACGTAGCGTAGGGACGCGAGATCCAGGCCCGGGAGACGGGCCTGGGGCAGGACTTCTCCCAGCATCGTGACGCCGGTCAGGCCGACAACGAGCGGCAGCCCCGCCAGCATCGACAGCAGGGGAAATACCAGCAGACGCTTGTGGACGCGAAGTACTCGCGCGCTGGCTTTGACGAGTGCCCAGCTGCGCGAAAACCTGCCTGTTACAGCCCCTTCGTGCGACTCGAAAACCGGTCCTGACAATTTCCGGCGCCCGCCCCGAGTACGCTCGCGCTATGCCGAACCTGCCGTCGGCACGATGTTCGCGTTGAGCCGGAACAGGTTCGTCGGGTCATACTTGTTCTTGAGCTCGACGAGCCGGTCGTAATGTCCGAGATAGTTCCGATTGACCTTTGCCTGGCTCTCGTCCATGACGTCGTTCGTATAGAAGCCGTAAGTGTAGGGCTCGACCGTCGCGAAATAGTCGCGCAGCCACTTGACGTGCGGCGCCGGATCGACGCCCATGGCCCAGTCCATCAGGAACAGCGTATCGTGACGCACATGGCGGTGCGCAAACGCCGTCGCATCATCAGGAACACGTCCGATCGCCCCTCCGGCATGCTGCCAGACGACAAACATACCGCGCTCCGGATGCTCCTCCCAGCCGTCGATGATCGCGTCGATCATTCCCTCGGAAATCTCCGACGCAAACCCCGACTTCATCCAGGATCCTCGTGCGCGCGGATCGCTGACATCGGCCGACTTCTGGATTGCCGTGTAATCGACAGGGCCGACCGTGTCCACGACCGGTGTACCGGCCTTGCGGATCGGATCGATGAATTTGTCGGCAAGCGCCTTGTCTCCGCTGTAACAGACATGGAACCACACGCCGCTGAACTGCCCCGGGATGCTGACGAGGCCACCATCGAGATACAGTTCGTCCGGTGCGCCAGCAGCGTACTCGGCGTAGAAGCGCAGAAGCTGTGGCGCTTCGCTTATCGGGAACATGATGTCCCCGCCGATGACCTGGCGATCCATCGGATGCAGCTGGAATTCGAAGCTGGTCGCGATTCCGAAGTTGCCGCCACCGCCGCGTACGCCCCAATAGAGGTCCGGGTTTTCGTCCGGGCTCGCGCGAACGAACCTGCCGTCCGCCGTGATGAGCTCTACGCCGCGCACGTTGTCCAGCGCGAGTCCGAAGCGGCGCGCGAGGCGACCGAAACCGCCGCCGAGGGTCAGCCCCCCGACGCCCGTATGCGACACCGTTCCCGCCGTGGTGACGAGGCCGAAGGCCATCGTGTCGTGGTCCATGTCGCCGAGCAGGCTGCCGCCGGAGACCTGTGCGATACGTCGATCGGGATCGACGCGCACGCTGCGCAACAGGCTGAGGTCGATCATCATGCCGCCATCGCAGGTGGATTTGCCGGACGGGCTGTGCCCGCCGCATTTCACCGCGACCAGCAGATTCGAGTCGCGCGCGAAGTCGACTGCGTTCTTCACGTCGGCAACCCCCTTCGGCTGAACGATCAGGGCCGGATGCTTGTCGATCGATGGATTGAGAATGCGACGCGCCTCCTCGTAGGCGGCATGGCCGGGAAGCAGCAGGTTACCGCGCAGGCTGTCGGCCAGCTCCTGCACAGCGGCCCGCTGCAGGATGACTTCGGCACCTTCGCCGGAGATTGCATTGACCTCGGCCTCGACCGTGTCCGACGCAGCCAGGAGCGCCGCGTAGAGTCGCTGGTTGGCCAGGGCCGCCGCAACAGCCGCTGCAATACCCGAACTGACGAATTTTCGACGATTCACTGCCCGCTCCCCTGATGCCGTGATTTGTAGCCCCGCGGGGCCTTTTTTTTGGGTAAAGCTTAGTTCACACGCTGCCGCGCCGCCACTACAGCGCCGACGGAACGAAACGGATCACTGACGGCACGATCGAACGGGTCGAAGCACTTCGCAGCAGCGGCAACCAGCGGCCGGCGGCGCTTTACCGCCTCCCGCGCAGCCGGAACGCCTGGAATGCCAGCGTCCCGGGCACGAGCACGCCAAGCCAGGACAACTGCAGCGGCACCGGGTAATCGCTCACCTCGATAGCCACTCCCAGCAATATGCGCAGCAGGTGGGCGCCTGCGACGATAGCGAACAGCCCACCGGATACAAGGCAGTATTGTCTCATCGTCATTGTTGTCTCCCCGAGGCTACGCGACCATTGCCGGTCGGCGCTCAGTCTTCCTGCATCAGTTCCCGAATCTGCTTCATCGACGCCTCGTGCGCGAAGTCCATACCGACCTGCCCGAGCTCGGCCGTCGCGCCAGTCGGGTCGCCGGTGACGCCATCGACGTCCATGCCTTTCCCGGGGCTCATCCGGTCGCTGCGCACGTGCTCGGGTGCAACGGCAAGC
>Ga0224510_10000723_pt1 | contig 23829 bp, 20 predicted proteins | sample SF_May12_sed_USG_FD_170161 | JGI IMG/M metagenome (GOLD analysis project Ga0224510, IMG submission 170161) | Sediment microbial communities from San Francisco Bay, California, United States - SF_May12_sed_USGS_4_1 | ecosystem: Environmental > Aquatic > Marine > Sediment | place: USA: California... | reverse complement strand
TCGTCGCCGACACGCAGGATCTCCTGCAGCCCAACGTGCTCAATGCGGCCACCTTCCTTGCCTACGCCGGATTCATCATGGTGTCGACGCTCGGCATCATGTGGATTGAGATCGAGACCCTGCAGGCGGAACTGGTGTATTCCGCGCACTACGACTCGCTCACCGGCATCTACAACCGCGGCACTTTCCTCACCGAGTTCGAGCGCGAGGTGTCGCGCAGCGGGCGCGGCGGCGCCGCGTTCAGCCTCGCCATCTTCGACCTGGACCGCTTCAAGCAGTTGAACGACCGCTACGGCCACCCGGCGGGCGACCAGGTGCTGAAGGCCTTCGCCGACGTGCTGCGATCGAGCATTCGCAAGCATGACACCGTGGGCCGGTATGGTGGAGAGGAGTTCGCGCTGCTCATGCCGCAGACCGGCATGGATACCGCGGTGCGCGTGGCGGAGCGGATCCGCCGTGCGCTGGAGACGCGCGGCGTCAGCGTCGAAGTCGGGCGCATCGACGTCACGGTGAGCGGTGGCGTCGCCACCTTCGGCATCGACGGCGATGACTGGGATGCGCTGCTCTCGGCGGCCGACACGGCGCTGTACGAAGCGAAGCGCGCCGGCCGCAATCGCATCGCGACGGCGCATGCGGGCGCACCGAGCGTCGCTGCAGAGACCACGCCCACAGGCGTGTGATGCTGATTTTTTGCGCTCGAGATTGTGCGTGCAGCGCTGCGCAAGCACGTGGCCAAGGTGCTCTCGGGCGGCGAGCGGCGACGCGCTGCTCGAGAACCCGGAGGTCCGCAGGCTGTTCCTCGGCGGCTAGGCCGCTTTGCGCTCGGCAGGGGGCGGCAGCAGCTTCAGGCAGCGATCGATCCACTGCGCGGTGAGCTTCTCCTGCACGCTGTTCTGCGCCAGGCGCTGCGCGAGGGCGCCGAAGTCCACTTCATCGAGGGGCTGGTCCTGGTTGAAGCACGAAAACACGTAGGTGGTCTTGCCGGTGCGCGGATCGACGTGCGGCTGCAGGCACTGCGCGCAGATCTCCTTCATCATGCACTGCATGGGGCTGTTGATCGAGCCGATGGCGACGTGGGTGTCCCTGAGAAAGGGCTGCAGCACCCCGTGCCGTGCCTGCGCCACCGCGGCCATCATCCGGTCCGAGCCGATGGCGATGATGCGATCGGCCGCCGAAAAGGCAATCGGCTGCGCATCGAGCGCGCCCGAGGCGTAGGCGTGCATCGCCTGGACGATATTGCCGACGAACGCGCGGTCCTGGGGGCGCCGTGCGCTGAACCCGGGAGATTCGTCGCAGCACCAGACGACGACATCCGAGGCCGCCTCGATATCTTCGATCCGGTAGCGGTCGCCGAGGTGCCTGTAGCCGGCGAAATAGATGACCTTTGAGCTCGCGGCGCGCAGCGCGCGCCCGATCGAGAACAGGACTGCGTTGCCCAGGCCGCCGCCCGCAAGCACCACGGTCTCGCCGCGCGGTATCTCGGTAGGCGTACCGGTCGGCCCCATCAGCACCACGGGTTCGCCGGGACGCAGGTAGGCAAGCAAGTCGGCCGAGCCGCCCATTTCGAGCGCGATCACCGAGATCAGACCTTTGTCGTGATCCACCCAGGCACCGGTAAGAGCCAAGCCTTCCATCGCCAAAGTCGTGCCCGGCACCTTCAACGCCAGCGCCTCGAAGTTCTGCATGCGGTAGAACTGCCCGGGGCGGAAGCGCCGCGCCGCGATCGGTGCGCGCAGCACCACTTCGACGATGGCGGGCGTCAGGCGCCGCACCTCGTGCACCACGGCGCGCAAGTCGCGATTGAGCCGGCCCAGGAACTCTGCGTCCGCCAGTGCCGAGGCGGGTCGGCGCTGCGCCAGAACCCGGCTCACGACCGGATAGCCCTGCTTGGCGCTGCCCATCGCCTTCACCACGTTGCCGAAGTACGACGGATGCAGGTCGCCGAAGAAGCTCATGAAGCGGCCGTCGGCATAGCGGTGCAGCAGCACTTCCGGCAACTCGGGTTTCGACGTGTGACGCTGCGGCTTGACCGGTGCGCCGCGCTCGTCGCAGGCGAGAAAATACTTGCCGTCCAGCGCCAGGCTCACGCCTTCCTCGCGCGCGAGCACCGTGTTGGGCTGGGTGCCCGCCGCGATCAGCACCGAGCGGGCGGGCAGCCTGATTCCGTCCTGGAATACGACGGTTTTCGCGTGGCCGTAGGCGTCGACCTCGATTCTCTGCGGCGTCAGGCCTTCCGAGAACACGATGCCCTCTTCGAGCGCCTTGGCGACCTCCTCGTGGTTCAGGGTGTAGGAGGGACTGTCGACCATGCGGCGGCGATAGGCGATGGTCGAGCCGCCCCAGGACGTGAGCAGCGCCAGCCGCTCCTCGGGCCTGGCCTTGCGCAAGGCGCGCGCGTGCGCGATGAACTCCCCGGCGATCTCGCGCTCCTCGGCGCTCCATTCGGGCTTCGTCTCGAGCCTCTCCCAGCGCGCGAGGAATTTCTCCACCTGTACCGCGTAGTAGGCGAGCGACTCGGTCGCCGTGTCGATGGCGGTGAGCCCGCCGCCGATCACCACGATCGGCAGCCGGATTTGCAGGTTGGCGATCGACTCGTGCTTTGCGGCGCCGGTGAGCTGCAGCGCCATGAGGAAGTCGGACGCCGCGCGTACGCCGCGCGCAAAGCCATTCGGGATCGTCTCCAGCACCGTGGGCCGCCCGGCGCCGGCGCACAGAGCAATGTGGTCGAAGCCGTCGGCGAACGCCTCGTCGATGGTCAGCGTGCCGCCGAAGCGCACGCCGCCGAACATCGCGAACTGGCGGCGCCGCTCGAGCAGCAGGCGGATCACCTTGAGGAAGTTCTTGTCCCAGCGCACCGTGATGCCGTATTCCGCCACGCCGCCGAAGCCGGCCATGACGCGGCTCTCGAGCGGCTCGTAGAGCTCCCGCACGTCGCGCACCGGGCGGAACGGCACGCGCCGGCCGAGCGCGTCGACGCCCGAGAGCGACGCATCGAGCGGCTCGATCTTCAGGCCGTCGACGCCGACGACCGTGTGGCCGTCGTTCATCAGGTGGTGGGCGATCGAGAACCCGGCCGGGCCGAGGCCGACCACCAGCACGCGCCGGCCGCTCGGCGCCCCGGGATAGGGCCGGCGCAGATCGAGCGGGTTCCAGCGCGTGAGCAGCGAGTAGACCTCGAAACCCCACGGCAGCTCGAGCACGTCCTTGAGGGTGCGCGTCTCGGCCTGCGGGATGTCGACGGGGTCCTGTTTCTGGTAGATGCAGGCCTTCATGCAGTCGTTGCAGATGCGGTGGCCGGTGGCGGCGACCAGCGGGTTGTCCACGGCGATCATGGCGAGCGCGCCGAGCGGCTGGCCGCGCGTCTTGACGAGGTGGAACTCCGAGATCTTCTCCTCCAGCGGACAGCCGGCGAGCTCTACGCCGAACGCGGACTTCCTGAATCCGGCGGCGGGCGCCTTCTCCGTCAGGCCCTTGGAGCAGGAGTCCTTGCCCTGCTCGTGGCACCAGATGCAGTAGTTCGCCTGGTCGAGCGCACCGGCGAGGTCGGTGCCGCGGTCGGTAAGCGCAAAGCCCTGGCGAAGGCGGGTCTCCGGCTGCGCCGGCACCAGCCGCATGAAGTCGAGCTTGTGCGGCGCCTTGAAGAGCACGCCCGCCTTGTGCTTCGCCTTGCCTTCGGGCGTCGTCGCCGCCCATGCCGCATAGCGCGCCGCGCCTTCCAGCTTCGCCGCGTGCGCCGCCTCGTCCTTCTGCCACTCGGTGACCTGGCGCGCGAAGTCGAGTTCGGTGGTGAAGCGATAGCCGTCGGGCCGCGCCTCCCCGGCTTTCACCTTGTGCAGCGCGCGCCGCTGCACGAACAGCCGCTTCACGCTGTAGAGCGGGGCGAGCTCGTGGTGCCGTGCGGCGAGCGCCTGCGCTTCGGCCTCGATGCCGAACAGGCGCACGATGAAATCCTCGACATGGGGCGCGAGCGCGATGAGCAGCTCGGATTCCTCGCGCGCGGGCGGCGGCGCCGCCCGCGCAGCCTCGAGCCGGGCGCGCAGCGCGGCGTCGGCTTCCGCGAGAAACGCCAGGAACGCGGCGTCGAGCCGCACGAGGCCGTCGCGGCTATAGAGATCCTCGAAAGAAAGGTCGAAGCGCAGCTGCAGCATCGGCAAGTGCCTGAATTATAATCGCCGCTCTCATCGCGACGAGGCGCATATGCTTATCAAGAACAGCGTGTTTCTGGTTACCGGCGGCGCATCTGGGCTCGGCGCCGCCACGGCGCGCATGGCGGCGGAGAACGGCGGCAAGGTCGTGATCGCCGACATGCAGGCCGACGCCGGCGAAAAGCTGGCCAAGGAGCTGGGCGGGCACTTCGTGAAATGCGACGTCACCGCGGAGGCCGACGCCAAGGCGGCGGTGGCGCGCGCCGTCAAGGAGTACGGCGGCCTGCAGGTGCTGGTGAACTGCGCCGGCATCGCGCTCGCCGAGCGCACCCTCGGCAAGGAGGCGCCGCACGATCTCGGGCGCTTCGCGCGCGTGATCACCGTCAACCTGATCGGCACCTTCAACATGATCCGCGTCGCCGCCGACGCCATGGCCAAGGCGGGCCCCAACGCGGCGGGCGAGCGCGGTGTGATCATCAACACCGCGTCGGTCGCGGCCTACGACGGCCAGATCGGGCAGGCGGCCTATTCCGCATCGAAGGGTGGCGTCGTCGGCATGACGCTGCCCGTCGCGCGCGATCTTTCGCGCAACGGCATCCGCGTCTGCACCATCGCGCCGGGCATCTTCGAGACGCCGATGCTGATGGGGCTGCCCAAGGAAGCGCAGGACTCGCTCGGCAAGCAGGTGCCGTTCCCGTCGCGCCTGGGCAGGCCCGCGGAGTACGCGCAGCTTGCGCGCGCCATCATCGAGAACGAGATGCTGAACGGCGAGACCATCCGCCTGGACGGCGCGATCCGCATGGCGCCGAAGTGAGCGCGCGCCCGTGAGCGAGCGCATTCGCGTCATCGTCGCCAAGGTCGGCCTCGACGGCCACGACCGCGGCGTGAAGATCGTCGCCCGCACCCTGCGCGATGCGGGCATGGACGTGATCTACACCGGCTTGCATCGCACGCCCGAGGAGATCGTCGAAGCGGCGATCGAGGAGGACGTGGATGTGCTCGGCGTGAGCCTGCTCTCGGGCGCGCACATGACCTTGCTGCCGCGGCTGCTCAAGCTCCTGAAGGACCGCGACGCGGAAGACATAATCGTCATCGGGGGCGGGGTCATGCCCGAGGAGGATGCCGCGCAGCTCAAGGCGATGGGGGTAAGGGAAATCCTGCTGCAGGACACGCCACCGGAGAAGATCGTGGCGACCATCCGCCGTCTCGTGGCCGAGCGCGGCCCCCGGTAGGCGCGACGGCCGTGGAATGCTGGTCGTTTCCGCCGTCCTACGATCCGGATTATTTTCCCGAGCCGGGCGCGCGCTACTGGTTCCCGCGCCGCGAGACGATGCCCGTCGCCGAGCGCGAAGCGGCCATCCTCGCGCGACTGCAGGAGGTGACGCGCTACGCCTACGAGCACGCGCCTTTTTACCGCCGGAAATGGGACGCGGCCGGCTTCCACCCCGGGCAGCTGAAAAGCCTCGAGGACTTCGAGGACAGGGTACCGGTCATCACCAAGGCCGATCTGCGCGAGTCGCAGGCGCGCGCGCCGATGTTCGGCGATTACGTCTGCGTCCCCGAAGCAGAAATCCACCACGTCCACGGGACCTCGGGAACCACCGGCAAGCCGACGGCGTTCGCCATCGGGCGCTCGGATTGGCAGGCGGTTGCCAACGCGCACGCGCGGATCATGTGGGCGATGGGCATTCGTCCCGGCGACACCGTGTTCATCGCGGCGATCTTCAGTCTCTACATGGGCTCGTGGGGCACGCTGGCCGGCGCGGAAAGGCTGCGCTGCAAGTCGTTTCCATTTGGCGCGGGCGCCGCGGGGATGACGGCGCGGGCGGCCATGTGGCTCGCGAACGTTCGGCCCAAGGCCTTCTACGGCACGCCGTCATTCGCGCTCCACCTCGCCGAGGTGGCGCGCACCGAGGGCTACGAGCCCGGCGACTTCGGCCTGAAGCTGATGTTCTTCTCCGGCGAGCCGGGCGCCTCGGTTCCGGAAATACGCGACAAGATTCGCGCGACCTACAAGGCCCGCGTGATCGATTGCGGCTCGATGGCGGAGATGACGCCGTTCATGAACGTGGCCGGAAGCGAGCAGACCGAGCAGGGCATGCTGTGCTGGCAGGACGTCGTGTATACCGAGGTATGCGACCCGAAAGGCTTCCGCCGCGTGCGCTACGGCGAGCGCGGAACCCCGGTGTACACGCACCTCGAGCGCACCTCGCAGCCGATGATCCGGCTGCTGTCGGGCGACCTGACGCTGTGGGTGGACGGGCCCAATCCCTGCGGGCGCACCTATCCGCGGCTGCCGAACGGCATTTTCGGCCGCATCGACGACATGATCACCATCCGCGGCGAGAACGTCTATCCGAGCGAGATCGACGCAGTGGTCAACCAGCTTGCCGCCTACGGCGGCGAGCACCGCATCGTCGTCACGCGCGATAGCGCGATGGACGAGCTGCTGGTGCGCATCGAAGCGGCGCCGGGGCTATTCGAGCGCGGCGCCGACGCGCCGGCAGCGATGCGCCTGGAAGCCCGCTCACGACTGCAGAAGGTGCTCGGCCTGCGGGCGCTCGTGGAGATCGTGCCGCCGGGAACCTTTCCTCGCACCGACTTCAAGGCGCGTCGCGTGATCGACGATCGCGCGGTCTTCCGCGAGGTGCGCGAAAGACTGGGGCCTTAGGCATGCAACCCTCGCTGCCTTCGCTGGAACTCGCCGAGCGCGTCAGCCAAGGCGACAGGCGCGCGGTCGCGCGCATGCTCTCGCGCGCCGAATCCGGAAGCGCGGAGGCACGCGAGGCCCTGGATCTTCTTTACGGGCGCACCGGTCGCGCGCACGTCGTCGGCATCACCGGCGTACCGGGAAGCGGTAAGTCCACGCTGGTGGCAAGGCTCGTGGCGGCGGCGCTGGCGGGCGGGCGTAAGATCGGTGTCGTGGCGATCGACCCGTCAAGCCCGTTTTCCGGAGGCTCGATTCTCGGCGATCGGATCCGCATGGGTGAGGTTGCGGGCCATCCTTCGGTTTTCGTGCGCAGCATGGCGACGCACGGCGCCTTGGGCGGGCTCGCCCACGGGACGCTCGAGTCCGTGGACATTCTCGACGCCGCGGGATACGACCTGATCTTCATCGAGACGGTCGGCGTAGGCCAGGACGAGGTGGATATCGTACGCGCGGCGCATACCACCGTCGTGGTGTCGGCGCCGGGGCTCGGGGACGACATTCAGGCGATCAAGGCGGGAATTCTCGAGATAGCGGACGTGCACGCGGTCAGCAAGGGCGACAAGCCGGAGGCGGACAAGACGGTCGGAGAGCTCAAGGGCATGCTCGCCCTCGCGCTGCCGGCAAGCGGCGCGAAACGCGCCGTGCCGGTCATCAAGACTTCGTCCGCGCGGGAAGAGGGCATTGCCGAGCTGCTGGTGGCCATCGAAGCGCACCGCGAGTACCTCGTGGCGAGCGGCGAGTACGCCGCACGGCGCGAGGCAATCCAGGAACGCAGGATGCTGAAGGCGGCCGAACAGCTGCTGCACCAGGAATTCGAGCAGCATCGGCAGGGGCGCATGGCAGACTTGATCGCACAGCTGGCACGGGGGGCGGTCTCGCCGCAGGCGGCGGCAAGGCGGCTCGTGGCGCGCATAGGGACGGAGATCATCCGATGAGCACGGAACTCGAGGAATTTCGACGGCAATTCGAGCGCTGGGAGCGGAACGAGCTTGCTGCCTTCCTGAACAGGGCACCCGAGCGCAAGGCGGAGTTCCGCAGCGGCACGGGCTTCCCCGTGAAGCGGGTGTATACGCCGCTCGACCTGGCCGAAACACCGCCGGAGGACATCGGCCTGCCCGGCCAGTACCCCTTTACGCGCGGCGCCTATCCGACCATGTACCGCGGCCGGCTGTGGACGATGCGCCAGATCGCGGGCTTCGGCACGGCTGAGGACACCAACGCGCGCTTCAAGTACCTCGTCGCTCAGGGCCAGACGGGACTGTCCACCGATTTCGACATGCCGACCCTCATGGGATACGACTCCGATCATCCGATGAGCGAGGGCGAGGTGGGGCGCGAGGGCGTCGCAATCGACACGCTGGCGGACATGGATCTGCTCTTCGACGGCATCGACCTGGAGAACATCTCGGTGTCGATGACGATCAATCCGTCGGCCTGGATCCTGCTCGCCATGTATATCGCCGTGGCACAGCGGCGCGGCCTCGACCTGAACAAGCTCTCCGGCACGATCCAGGCCGACATCCTCAAGGAGTACATGGCGCAGAAGGAATGGACGTTTCCCATCCGTCCTTCGGTGCGCATCGTGCGCGACTGCATCACCTACTGCGCGCGCAACATGCGACGCTACAACCCGATCAACATCTCCGGCTACCACATCTCCGAGGCCGGGTCCTCGCCGCTCGACGAAGTGGCGTTCCCGCTGTGCAATCTCATCACCTACGTGGAGGAGGTGACCCGGACCGGGCTGCCGGTCGACGAGTTCGCGCCGCGCCTCGCCTTCTACTTCGTCTCGCAAGGCGACTTCTTCGAGGAGGTCGCCAAGTTCCGCGCGGCGCGCCGGGCCTACGCTAAGATCATGAAGGAGCGCTTCGGCGCCAAGCACCCCGATTCCATGCGGCTGCGTTTCCACACGCAGACGGCCGCCGCGACGCTGACCAAGCCGCAGTACATGGTCAACATCGTTCGCACCACGCTGCAGGGGCTCGCCGCTGTCCTGGGCGGCACGCAAAGCCTGCACACGAACGGCATGGACGAGGCCTTCACCATCCCGACCGAGGAGGCGATGAAGATCGCGCTGCGCACGCAGCAGGTGATCGCGGACGAGACGAATGTCGCGAACGTGATCGATCCGCTCGGCGGTTCCTACTACATCGAGCACCTCACAACGCAGATGGAGCGCGCGATATTCGAGGTCGTAGAGGAGGTCGACCGGCGGGGCGGCACGATCAAATTGATCGAGGAAGGCTGGTTCCAGCAGCGCATCGCCGACTTCGCTTACGAGACTGCGCTGAAAAAAGCGAAGGGCGAGAAGGTGGTCCTCGGCGTCAACAAGTTCGTCGAACCCGAGGCGTCGGTGAACATTGCGACGCATGCCTACGATCCCTCGACCGCGCAGCGCCAGATCGAGCGGCTGAGGCGGGTGCGCCGGGAGCGTGACGCACGCCAGGTCGCGGCGCTGCTCGAGCGCCTGGTGCAGGTCGCCCGCGACGAGCGAGAGAACGTCATGCCCGTGACCATCGATCTGGTTCGCGCCGGCGCGTCGATGGGCGAGATCGTCGAGCGGCTGAAGGCGGTCTGGGGATCCTACCGAGAGACGCCGGTCTTCTAGCAACGATGGTCGTCCTCCCATACCTTGAGCACGAACCGCGCATCGCGGCAGGCGTCGCCGCGCACGAGTCGGCCACGGTCATCGGGCGTGCGCGGCTGGAGGGCGGCACTGCGCTCGGCGAGCTGACGCTCGTGCGCGCCGACGGCGAAGATGTGCGCATCGGTGCCGACTGCTGGTTCGGCGAGGCGAGCACGGTGCACATCGCCGATGGCGTGTTTCCGGCCCTCATCGGCTCGCACGTCACGGTGGGACGTTATGGGCTGGTGCATGCCTGCACCGTCGGGGATGACTGCGTGATCGGCGAGCATGCGGCGGTGATGGACGGTGCGCTCGTGGGCCACGGCGCGGTGATCGCGGCGCAGAGCATCGTGCCGCCGGGAAAGAAGCTCGAGGGCGGATGGCTCTATGCCGGGGCGCCCGCGCGCGCGGTCGAGCGCGTCTCCGCCGTGCTGCTCTCGAGCCTGCACGAGGCCCTGCGCCGCGACGCCGGCGCGCGCGCACCGCAACTCGTCGCCGCGGTGCGCGTCCCGAAACTGCGGCGAACTCCCGGCAGCGGGGTGGCGCGAAGCTTCGCGGCAGGCGTGTATGTCGCGCCGACGGCCAGCATCGCCGGGAACGTCGTGCTCCATCCCCGCTCGAGCGTGTGGTTCGGCGTCGAGATCGACGCCGGGGACGCCCGCGTCGAGATCGGCGAAGAGACCAACGTGCAGGACAATTCGCGCCTGTACGCCGGGAAGGCCGGCCAGGACATCCGCATCGGCCCGCGCGTACTGGTCGGCCATAACGTCCGCTTCTCCGCGTGTACCGTCGAGGAAGGCGCGATCATCGGCATGGAGTCCGTCATCGGCGAGGGCACCATCGTGAGGGCGGGTGCCTGCGTCGCAGCAGGCTCCGTCACGGAACCCGGCACCGAAATCACCGCCGGCCAGGTCTGGTCCGGGCGGCCAGCCCGGGCGGCTCGAGCGCTGTCCGACCGGAACCGCCGGGAGTTCGCGCGCGCCGTGGAGATCTACGTCGAGTACGCGGCAAACTACCTGGCATACAGCGCGCAGGCTCGGCGCGCCGCCGGCGCGGTTTGAGCCTCGCCGTCATGCGGTGAGAATCCTCGTCCTCGGCGCCGGGGTGATCGGCGTCACCAGTGCCTGGTACCTGACGGAGGCCGGCCACGAAGTGACCCTGGTCGACCGGCAGGCGCAGCCCGGCATGGAAACCTCGTTCGCGAACGGCGGCCAGATCGCCGCAGGCCACGCCGAGCCCTGGGCGAAGCCGTCGGCCGTTCTCGACGTGCTGCGCTGGCTCGGACGCGAGGATGCGCCGCTTCTGTTCCGGCCCCGAGCCGACCTGCAGCAGTGGCGTTGGGCCCTGCGTTTCGCTCTTGAATGCCTGCCCGGGCGCTTCGAGCGCAATGCGCGGCAGCTCGCGGGACTGGCGCGCTACAGCCGCGACTGCCTCGCCGAGCTGCGCGGCGCGACCGGCATCGAGTACGAGCGCGTGGCGCGCGGCATCCTGCACTTTTGCACCGGGCAGGCCGAATTCGAGGCTTTGGCAAAGCACGCCGCGAGCATGCGCGACCTGGGCATCGCGCGCGAGATCAAGTCGGCGGCGCAATGCCATGACCTCGAGCCCACGCTGCGCGCGTCCGCGGCGCGGGTCGTTGGCGGTGTCTTCTCTCCGCAGGATGAGTCCGGCGACGCGCATCAGGCCACAGTGCGCCTGGCGCAGCTCGCCGAGGAGAGGGGCGTGCGGTTCCTGCGCGAAACGGTCGTCGAATCCCTGGAGGCGGAGGGCGGCCGCGTGCGCGCCGCGCGCGCAGGCGGCGAGCGGCTGCAGGCCGATGCGTTCGTCGTTTCGCTGGGCAGCTACAGCGCACGGCTGCTCGCACCGCTGGGCATCGCGATCCCCGTCTACCCGCTCAAGGGCTACTCGGTCACGCTGACGCTGGCGCCGGAGGTCGCGGCGCATGCGCCCACCGTCAGCCTCACCGACGAAGCGCATAAGCTCGTGATCTCGCGCTTCGGCGCACGCCTGCGCTGCGCCGGCACCGCGGAGCTGACCGGCTACGACACGAGCATCAACACAAAGCGCTGCGAGGCCATCGTCACGCGCCTGCGCCAGCTGTTTCCCGCGCTGGCGCGCGCCGGCGCCGCCGAGTACTGGGCGGGGCTGCGGCCGGCAACGCCGAGCAACGTGCCGGTGATCGGTCGCACGCGCTACGGCAATCTTTACCTCAACACGGGTCACGGCACGCTCGGCTGGACGCTGGCCGCGGGATCCGGCCGCGCGCTCGCGGATCTGGTCGCGGGGCGCCGGCCGGACGTCGATTTCGCTTTCCTACCCGCATGAAGGCGAGCGAATCGCTGTACTTCGATGTGCGCGGCCTGCGCTACCACGTGCGGCACTGGGCGGGCGACGGCGGACCGCGCGCGGTGCTCCTGCACGGCTGGATGGACGTCTCGGCCTCCTTCCAGTTCCTGGTCGATGCCTTGCCCGCGCACTGGGAGATCTTCGCGCCCGACTGGCGCGGCTACGGCCTGACCGACTGGGGCAAGTCCGACTGCTACTGGTTTCCGGACTACCTGGCCGATCTGGACGCGCTGCTGCGCCACCTCTCGGCACGGGCGCCGGTCGATCTGGTCGGCCACAGCCTCGGCGGCAATGTCGCCTGCCTTTACGCGGGCGTGCGCCCGGCGCGGGTGCGGCGGCTGGTCAATCTGGAAGGCTTCGGCATGTCGGTGACGCGACCCGAACAGGCCCCGGGCCGCTACGCGCGCTGGCTCGACGAGTTGCGCGATAGCAAGGGCTTCCGGCCGTACGCGGATTTCGCGGCCCTCGCCGAGCGCATGCGGAACAACAATCCGCGCCTCACACGCGAACGCGCGGATTTTCTCGCGCGCCACTGGGGCCGCGGGCTGCCCGATGGCCGGGTGCAGCTGCGCGGCGATCCGGCGCACAAGATCGTCTACCCGGTGCTCTATCGCTACGAAGAGGCACGCGCCTGCTGGCGCGAGGTCACCGCGCCGGTGCTGTGGGTCGACGCCGCCGAGTCAAAGGGCCTCGAACGCGTCGGCCTGGACGCGGCGCAGTACGCCGAGCGCCGCGCGTCGTTTCGCAACCTGCGCTACGTTACGCTGTCCAATGCGGGCCACATGCTGCATCACGACCAGCCTGAGCAGGTCGCGCATCTCCTCGAGGAATTCCTGTTCGCGCCATGAATATCGACCTGCACTGCCACTCGAACGTTTCCGACGGCGCGCTCGCTCCGGCCGAGGTTGCGCGGCGCGCCGCGCGCGCCGGCGTCGCAGTATGGGCCCTGACCGACCACGACCAGCTTGCGGGCCTCGACGACGCGCGCGCGGCGGCGCTGGACGAGGGCATGCAGTTCGTCGACGGCGTCGAGATCTCGGTGACCTGGCGCGGCAGCACCGTGCACGTCCTCGGGCTGCGCATCGATCCCAGGGACGAGAACCTGGCCGCAGGCCTTGCGCGCGTGCGTGGCGGCCGTCTCGAGCGCGCGCGCGCCATGGCGCGCGATCTGCACGCAGCCGGCATCGATGGCGCCTACGAGGGTGCGATCGAGCGCGCTGAGAATCCGGACATGGTCAGTCGCACGCACTTCGCCCGCTATCTTGCCGACATCGGCGCGGTCGCCGACACGCGCGACGCCTTTCGCAAGTTCCTGGTCCCGGGCAAGCCGGGCTACGTGCCGCACCAGTGGGCAGCGCTCGCCGATGCCGTGCAATGGATTCTGCAGGCGCGCGGACAGGCGGTGCTCGCGCATCCCGGACGCTACGGCCTGTCGGCGGGCGCGATGGATGCGCTGCTGCAGGAGTTCCGCGCCGCCGGCGGCGAAGCGCTCGAGGTGGTGACCGGCAGCCACTCCGCGGACCAGTACCGGCACTTCGCGGCACTCGCCACGCAGTACGATTTCGCCGCCTCGCGCGGCTCGGATTTCCACGGCCCGGAGGAGGGCGCGGAATTCGGCACGCTGCCGCCGCTCGACCCGGCGCTGCGGCCGGTGTGGCGCGAGTGGGGGCTGTAGCAGCGGCGCGTGGCGCAGTACTTCGCCATCCATCCGACGCATCCGCAGCCGCGGCTCATCCGCCAGGCCGCCGAGATCGTGCGCCGTGGCGGATTGATCGCCTACCCGACGGATTCCTGCTATGCGCTGGGCTGCCACCTCGGCGACGCGGACGCACAGGCGCGCCTGCGCCGCGCGCGCGGCATGGACGACAAGCACCACCTGACGCTGATGTGCCGTGATCTGTCCGAGATTGCGGCCTATGCGCTCGTCGACAACGCGCAATTCCGCCTGCTGAAGGCGGCGACGCCGGGCAGCTACACGTTCATCCTGCGCGCCACGCGCGAAGTGCCGCGCCGGCTCATGCACCCGCGCCGCAAGAGCATCGGCGTACGCGTGCCGGCGCATGCCGCCGCGCGCGCGCTGCTCGCGGAAATGGGCGAGCCGATGCTCTCGGCGACGCTGCTGCTGCCGGATGCGGCCTTGCCCTTGTCCGACGCGCAGCAGATTCGCGCGGCGCTCGAGCACCAGCTCGACCTGGTGATCGACAGCGGCCCCTGCGGCGTCGAGCCGAGCACGGTGATCGATCTCACCGGCGAGGCGCCCGTCGTGCTGCGCGCGGGCAAAGGCTCGCTCGCGGTGCTGGGTGAAAGCCTCTGATAAGATTCGCGACTGCCCGATGGACGTCACCCAGCTCGTACAGACGCTCGCGATTTACTCGCTCCCGGTGCTGTTCGCGATCACGCTGCACGAGGCGGCGCACGGCTATGTCGCGCGCCACTTCGGCGACATGACCGCGTATGCGCAAGGCCGCATCAGCCTCAACCCGTTTCGCCACATCGATCTCGTCGGGACGATCGTCGTGCCGATCGCCATTCTCGTCGCGGCCAAGCTCGCGGGCGCGCCCGGCTATCTGTTCGGCTGGGCGAAGCCGGTGCCGGTGAACTACTCGGCGCTCAAGCGGCCGAAGCAGAACATGATGTGGGTCGCGGCCGCCGGTCCCGCGGCGAACCTCGCGATGGCGATCGGCTGGGCGCTGTTGCTGAAGCTCGGCGATGCGCTCCCGGCGGGCGACGTGACGGCGACGACACGCCTCGTTTGCCTCGCCGGCATCCAGGTCAACGTGGTGCTGATGGTCCTCAACCTGCTGCCGATCCTGCCGCTGGACGGCGGGCGCATTCTCGCCAGCCTGCTGCCGCACCGCATGGCCTGGCAGTATGCCCGCCTCGAGCCCTGGGGCTTCCCGATCCTGCTCCTGCTGTTATTCACCGGCTACCTCGGCGTGCTGCTGCGGCCGGTCGTCGAGGCCTCGTACCAGGTGATCGGTACGGTGCTCCAGCTCTGAGCATGTTCGAAACGCGCGTTCTCTCCGGCATGCGCCCCACGGGCGCGCTGCATCTCGGGCATTACCACGGCGTGCTCAAGAACTGGGTCAAGCTGCAGGCCGAGTACCCGTGCCTGTTCTTCGTCGCCGACTGGCACGCGCTGACCACCGACTACGAGCACCCGGGGCGCGTGGAGCAGACCGCCTGGGAGATGGTGGTGGACTGGCTGGCCGCGGGCGTCGACCCGAACCAGGCGACGCTGTTCGTGCAGTCGCACATCCAGGAGCATGCGGAGCTGCACCTGCTGCTCTCCATGATCACGCCGCTCGGCTGGCTGGAGCGCGTGCCGACGTACAAGGACCAGATGGACAAGCTCAAGGACCGCGACCTGGCGACCTACGGCTTTCTCGGCTATCCGCTGCTGCAGTCGGCCGATATCCTGATCTACCGCGCGCGCTACGTGCCGGTCGGCGAGGATCAGGTGCCGCACGTCGAGATGACGCGCGAGATCGCCCGCCGCTTCAACCACCTGTACGGGCGCGAGGAGGGCTTCGAGGACAAGGCGAAGGCGGCGGCGAAGAAGATGGGCACGAAGAAGCTGCGGCTGCTGGGCGATCTGCGCACGAAGTTTCTCGAGTCCGGGGATGGCGATGCGCTGCGGCGCGCGCAGGCGCTGCTGCAGGAGCAGCAGAACCTGCCGCGCGGCGACCGGGAACGGCTCTACGGCTGGCTCGAGGGCGGCGGGCGCAAGATCCTGGTCGAGCCCGAGGCGCTGCTGACCGAGTCGGCGCGCCTGCCGGGCCTGGACGGACAGAAGATGTCGAAGTCCTACGGCAACGCGATCGGCCTGCGCGAAGCGCCGGAGTCGGTCACCAAGAAGATCCGCACCATGCCCACCGACCCGGCCCGCGTGAAGCGCACGGACCGGGGAACGCCGGAGAAGTGCCCGGTGTGGGCGTTGCATCGGGTTTATTCCGACGAGGCGCGCAAGGACTGGGTGCAGAAGGGCTGCACCAGCGCCGGCATCGGCTGCCTGGAGTGCAAGCAGCCGGTGATCGAGGCGGTGCTGGCGGAGCTCGCGCCGATGCGCGAGCGCGCGCAACAGTACGTCGACGATCCGACGCTGGTGAAGAGCATCATCGCCGACGGTTGCGACAAGGCGCGCAAGCTCGCGCTCGAGACCATGCGCGACGTACGCGAATCCATGGGCATCGACTACGCCTGATGAGCGAGCCCGAGCAGCTGGCGCTCGCCACACCGGTGGCCCGCATCTACGGCGAGCCGCTGATCGAGATCCCGCGCGACCTGTACATCCCGCCCGACGCGCTGGAAGTGATCCTGGAGGCCTTCGAGGGGCCCCTGGACCTGCTCCTGTACCTGATCCGCAAGGAGAATCTCGACATCCTCGACATCCCCATGGCGCCGTTGACGCGCCAGTACCTCGCGTACGTCGAGGGGATGCGGGCCACGAATCTCGAGCTCGCGGCCGAGTACCTGGTGATGGCGGCGACGCTCATGGCGATCAAGTCCCGGCTGCTCCTGCCGCGCCCGCCCGCGGCCGACCTGGACGAGGAAGACCCGCGCGCCGAGCTGGTGCGCCGCCTGCTCGAGTACGAGCGCATGAAGAAGGCCGCGCAGCAGCTCGACCAGATGCCCCAGGTCGGGCGCGACGTCCTGGCGGTCTCGGTGTGGGTCGAGCGCACGGTGGCCGAGCGCCTGCCGGACGTGAACGCGCAGGATCTCGCCGAGGCCTGGCGCGCGCTGCTGTACCGGGCGCGCCTCTCGGCGCACCATCACGTCTCGCGCGAAGAGCTGTCGGTGCGCGAGCACATGAGCGGCATCCTGCGGCGCCTGCAGGAGCGGCGCGTGCTCGAATTCGGCGAGCTTTTCGACCCGGCGAGGGGCGTCGCGGTCCTGGTGGTGACGCTGCTGGCCGTGCTGGAACTGGCGCGCGAGTCGTTGCTCGAGCTCACGCAATCCGAGAGTTTTGCGCCGATCTACGTAAAATTGGCGCATGCAGAATCCCACTGAGGCGAAGCGCATCCTGGAGGCGGCGCTGCTCGCCTCGCAGGAGCCCCTGTCGCTGGCCGACCTGCGCCGGCTGTTCGACGACCAGCTCGCCGCCGACACGCTGAAGAACCTGCTCGCGGAGCTGCGAGAGGATTGGAACGGGCGCGCGGTGGAGCTTGCCAGCCTGGCGAGCGGCTGGCGCTTCCAGACGCGCCCCGAATTCCGTCCGTATGCCGAGAAGCTGCAGCCCGAGAAGCCACCGCGCTACTCGCGCGCGGTGATGGAGACGCTCGCCATCATCGCCTACCGCCAGCCGGTGACGCGCGGCGACATCGAGGACATCCGCGGCGTCACGGTCTCCACGCAGATCATCCAGGCCCTGGAGAGCCGCGGCTGGATCGACGCCGTCGGGCACCGCGAGACGCCGGGGCGTCCCGCGCTCTACGCCACCACCCGGACCTTCCTCGACGACCTCGGGTTGCGCTCGCTGCAGGAGCTGCCGCCGCTCGAGGAAATCGCCAAGACGCTGCAGCTTGAACCCGCACCGGCGCCCGCCGTACCCGAAGCCGCCAACGAACCCGCCGCCGGCTGAACGGCTGCAAAAGCTGCTGGCGGCGGCCGGCCACGGCTCGCGCCGGGAGGTCGAAGCCTGGATCGGCGCCGGGCGCCTCAAGGTGAATGGCCTGACCGCGAAGCTGGGCGACCGCGCTCGGCCCGGCGACCTCATCGAGCTGGACGACCGGCCGCTCGCCCTGAGGGCCGCAGGCGCCGCGCCGCGGGTGCTCCTGTATCACAAGCCCGACGGCGAGATGGTGACGCGCTCGGATCCGGAAGGCAGGCCTACCGTGTTCCAGCGCCTGCCGCCGATCCCGGGTGGAAAGTGGGTGGCAGTGGGGCGCCTGGACATCAACACGGCGGGGTTGCTCCTGTTCACGGACTCCGGAGAGCTCGCCAACCGCCTGATGCACCCGCGCTATGAGGTGCAGCGGGAATACGCGGTGCGCGTGCTGGGCGCCTTGCAGCCCGAGGAGCGCCGCCGGCTCCTGGCCGGCGTCCCCCTGGAGGACGGCATGGCGCGCTTCGACACCCTCGAGCCCTCGGGCGCGGCGGAAGGCGCCAACCGCTGGTATCGGGTGACGCTGCGCGAAGGCCGCAACCGGGAGGTGCGGCGCCTGTTCGAGGCGCTCGGCCGCAAGGTCAGCCGGCTGCTGCGCGTGCGCTACGGGCCGGTCGAGTTGCCGCGGGACCTGCGTCCCGGGCAGTGGCACGAACTGGATCAAAAAAGCGTCGAGGCGATTGTGAAGACGGCGAAAAGCGGTTAAACTTCAAGCCGTTTCGTGTAGATGGGCTTCGGCCCATTTTTTGTTTGTGGCGAGCGCCCTCGAAGGCATCCTGGAGCCGACCCTGGCAGGTCTGGGGTTCGAACTGGTGGACGCGCAAGTGTCCAACCGGGGACGTTTCGTGCGCATTCTCATGGACAAGCCCGGCGGCATCACGGTGGACGACTGCGCGACCGTCAGCCGCCACTTGTCGCACCTGCTGGAGGTCGAAGGCATCGATTACGACCGCCTGGAGGTGTCGTCGCCGGGCATGGATCGGCCGCTGCGGCGGCCGGCCGACTTCGCCCGCTTCGCCGGCCGCAAGGTGGACGTGAGAATGCGGCTGGCGGATGCAACGGGCCGCAGGCGCTACGTGGGCGTGCTGCGCGGCATTGAGGGAGCCACGGCGACCGTGGAAGTGGACGGGGCGCCGGTGGCGCTGCAACTGGAGGGCATGGATCGGGCGCGACTCGTTCCGGACCTATGAGCATGGAGCCAAGATGAGCCGGGAAATACTGCTGCTGGTGGACGCGCTGGCGCGCGAAAAGAACGTCAACCGCGACGTCGTGTTCGGCGCGCTGGAGATGGCGCTGGCCTCCGCCACCAAGAAGCGCTTCACCGAGGACGTCGACGTCCGGGTGGCGATCGACAAGAACACGGGCGACTACGAAGCCTTCCGGCGCTGGCACGTGGTGCCCGACGACACGCCGGAGTGGAACACGGCGCAGATGCTGTCGCTCGAGGAAGCGCATGACCGCAAGCCCGACGCCAAGATGGACGACTATCTCGAGGAGCCGATCGAGAAGATCCCTTTCGGCCGCATCGGCGCGCAGACCGCCAAGCAGGTCATCCTGCAGCGCATCCGCGACGCCGAGCGCGAGCAGATCCTGAACGACTTCCTCGGCCGCGGTGACGAGCTGGTCACCGGATCGGTCAAGCGCATGGAGCGGGGAAGTGCGATCGTGGAATCGGGCCGCCTGGAAGCGCTGCTGCCGCGCGAGAACATGATCCCGAAAGAGAACCTGCGCGTCGGCGACCGCGTGCGCGCCTGGGTGGCGAAGATCGATCGCGGCGCGCGCGGCCCGCAGCTGATCCTGTCGCGCACCGCGCCGCAATTCATCATGAAGCTGTTCGAGCTGGAGGTGCCCGAGATCGAGGAAAAGCTGCTGGAGATCAAGTCCGCGGCGCGCGATCCCGGCGTGCGCGCGAAGATCGCCGTGCACACCAACGATCGGCGTATCGACCCCATCGGCACCTGCGTCGGCATGCGCGGCTCGCGCGTGCAGGCGGTGACGCAGGAGCTGGCCGGCGAGCGCGTCGACATCGTGCTCTGGTCCGCGGATCCGGCCCAGTTCGTCATCGGCGCGCTGGCGCCTGCAGAGGTCAGCTCGATCCTCGTGGACGAAGAAAAGCACGCCATGGACGTGGTGGTGGACGAGGAGAACCTGGCCATCGCCATCGGCCGCAGCGGCCAGAACGTGCGCCTCGCCTCCGAGCTGACGGGCTGGACCATTAACCTGATGACCGAAGAGGAATCGAACAAGAAACAGACGGAAGAGTCGACGCGCGTGCGCGAGCTTTTCATGCAGCGCCTCGACGTCGACGAGGAAGTCGCCAACATCCTCATCCAGGAAGGCTTCTCGACGCTGGAGGAAGTCGCCTACGTGCCGATCAACGAAATGCTGGAGATCGAATCCTTCGACGAGAACACCGTCAACGAACTGCGCAGCCGCGCGCGCAACGCGCTGCTGGTGCAGGCGATCGCCAGCGAGGAGAAAGTGGAGGGCGTCGACCAGAACCTGCTGCAGCTGGAAGGCATGGACACGCAGCTCGCCGCCAAGCTGGCCGAGGGCGGCGTGAAGACGCGCGACGACCTGGCGGATCTGGCCGTGGACGAGCTCTCGGAGCTGACCGGCATCGACGACGAGCGCGCCAAGAGCCTGATCATGGCGGCGCGCGCGCACTGGTTCGAGCAGGACGGCGAGGCGCAAATCAAGGAGGCGCAGTAAGGTGGCCATGACCAGCGTTGCGCAATTTGCCAGTGAACTGAAGATGCCGCCCGCGGTGCTGCTCGAGCAGCTGCGCGCCGCCGGCGTGGAAAAGCGCGCGGCCGACGATTCGCTGACCGAGAGCGACAAGGCGCGGCTGCTGGAGTACCTGCGCAAGGCGCACGGCTCCGTCGAGCCGAAGAACAAGATCACGCTCACGCGCAAGCAGTCGAGCGAAATCATCAAGAAGTCCGATACCTCGGGCCGGGCGCGCACCATCCAGGTGGAGGTGCGCAAGAAGCGCGTGTTCGTGAAGCGCGACCCCGCCGAGCTGGCGGCCCAGGAGCGCGCCAGCGAGGCAACGGCGCCGCCGCCGCTCGCCGAGACCCCCGCGCCGAAGCCGGCGCCGGCGCCCGCCGCGGCGCCGCGGATCGACGAGCGGGAACGGGCCCTGCGCGCCGATGAGGCGCGACGCAACGAGCAGCTCTCGGCGCTGCAGGCGGCCGAGCTGCGCGAGAAGCAGGAGCGCGAACGGCGCGAGGCCGAGCAGCGCACCGCGGAACGCGAAGCGCAGGTCGCGATCGAGAAAGCGCAGGCGCAGCCCGGGGCCGCGGCGCCGCCGGTCGAGGGCACGCTGCACGCGCCCAAGACCGACGCCAAGCCGGACAAGAAGCCCAAGAAGGCGAAGCCGACCACGACCATGCGCGACGACTCGGTGCGCCGGCGCACCATCAAGACGCGCGGCGACATGGGCGGCGGGGTTGGCGGATGGCACGCACGGGGCGGCGCGCGCCATCGCGGTGGCGCGGCGGCAGAGCAGCAGACGTTCAGTCAGCCCGCCGAGCCGGTGACGCGCGAGATTGCAGTCCCCGAGACCATCGCCGTGGGCGAGCTCGCGCACCGCATGTCCGTGAAGGCCGCCGAGGTGATCAAGGTGCTGATGAAGCTCGGCACCATGGCCACCATCAATCAGGCGCTCGACCAGGAAACGGCGATGATCGTGGTCGAGGAAATGGGCCACAAGGCGAAGCCGGCGAAGCTCGATGATCCCGAGGCTTACCTCGCGGAGACCACGCAGGATGCGGCACAGGAGGCGGTGGCGGGCGAGCCGCGGCCGCCGGTGGTCACGGTGATGGGCCACGTCGACCATGGCAAGACGTCGCTGCTCGACTACATCCGGCGCACCAAGGTGGCCGCCGGCGAGGCGGGCGGCATTACGCAGCACATCGGCGCGTACCACGTGGAGACGCCGCGCGGCGTGATCACCTTTCTCGACACGCCGGGCCACGAGGCGTTTACCGCCATGCGCGCACGCGGCGCGATGGTGACCGACCTGGTGATCCTGGTGGTGGCTGCCGACGACGGCGTGATGCCGCAGACGATCGAGGCCATCAACCACGCCAAGGCGGCCAAAGTGCCGCTGGTGGTGGCGATCAACAAGATCGACAAGGGCGAAGCCAACCCGGACAAGGTCAAGCAGGAGCTGCTGCAGCACGGCGTCGTGCCGGAGGAATTCGGCGGCGAAACGGCGTTCGTGCCGGTGTCGGCCAAGACCGGCAAGGGCGTGGACGATCTCCTGGAGCGCGTGCTGCTGCAGGCAGAAGTGCTGGAACTGAAGGCGCCCGTGGAGGCGCCGGCGCGCGGCTTCGTGATCGAGGCGCGCCTGGACAAGGGCCGCGGCCCGGTGGCGACGGTACTGGTGCGCGCGGGCACGCTGCGACGCGGCGACATCGTGCTGACCGGCGCCGTGTACGGGCGCGTGCGCGCCATGCTCGACGAGAACGGCCGCTCGATCGAAACCGCGGGACCCTCGATCCCGGTGGAGATCCAGGGACTGTCGGAAGTGCCGACGGCGGGCGAGGAAATGACGTCGCTCAACGACGAGCGCAAGGCGCGCGAGATCGCGCTGTTCCGCCAGGGCAAGTACCGCGACGTCAAGCTGGCCAAGCAGCAGGCGTCGAAGCTCGAGAACCTGTTCCAGCAGATGGGCGAAGGCGGCACGAAAGTCCTGTCGCTGGTGATCAAGGCCGATGTGCAGGGCTCGCAGGAGGCCCTGGTGCATGCCCTTACGCGCCTGTCCACGGACGAGGTGAAGGTCGGCGTCGTGCACGCCGGCGTCGGCGGCATCACCGAGTCCGACGTGAACCTGGCGCTGGCGGCGAAGGCGGTGATCATCGGCTTCAACACCCGCGCCGACGCGACGGCGCGCAAGCTCATCGAGAGCTCGGGCATCGAGGTGCGCTACTACAACATCATTTACGAGGCGGTGGACGAGATCAAGGCCGCGCTCTCCGGCATGCTGGCGCCGGAAAGGAAGGAGCAGGTGCTCGGCATGGTGGAAGTGCGGCAGGTGTTCCGCATCTCCAAGGTCGGCGCCGTGGCCGGCTGCTATGTCGTCGACGGGCTCGTGCGTCGCAATGCCCAGGTGCGCGTGCTGCGCGACAGCGTCGTCATCCACACCGGCGAGATCGAGTCGCTCAAGCGCTTCAAGGACGACACGCGCGAAGTCAAGGCCGGCTTCGAATGCGGCATGTCGCTGAAGAACTTCTCGGACATCAAGGAAGGCGACCAGTTCGAGGTGTTCGAAGTCCTCGAGGTGGCCCGCACGTTGTGAGCCGGGGCCGGCCGCAGAAGGTCGCCGACCAGATCCAGCGCGAGCTGTCCGTCCTCCTGAGACGCGAATTGCGCGACCCGCGCCTCGGCCTGGTCACCCTGACTGCCGTGGACGTGGCGCCCGACTTGTCGCACGCGCTGGTCTATTTCACCTGCCTCGACGCCGCCCAGGTCGAGCCCGCGACGGCGGCGCTGAAGGGCGCGGCCGGCTACCTGCGCACGCACCTCGCGAAGCGCATCAAGCTCTATACGACGCCGGAGCTGCGCTTTCGCTACGACGAATCCGTGGCGCGCGGCGCGCACCTTTCGCAGCTTATCGACAGCGTCCGCCCGAAGGACTGATGCGCCGCAGCCTGGATGGCGTGCTCCTGCTCGACAAGCCCGCAGGGGTCGGGTCGAACGCGGTCCTGCAGTCGGTGAAACGGCTGTATGCCGCCGCCAAGGCGGGCCACGCCGGCACGCTCGACCCGCTCGCCTCCGGTCTGCTGCTCATCCTGTTCGGCGAAGCCACCAAGTTCTCGCAGCTGGCGCTCGACGCCGACAAGGAATACCTGGCGCACGCGAGCCTCGGCGTCACCACGACGACGGCGGACGCCGACGGCGAGGTGCTCGAGCGCCGACCCTGCACGGCTCGCCTCGAGGACATCGAGCCGGTCCTGGCCGGGTTGCGGGGCGACCTGGAGCAGGTGCCGCCGATGTACTCGGCGCTGAAGCACGCGGGGCGTCCCCTGTATGCGCTGGCACGAGAAGGGCGCGAGGTCCCGCGCGCCGCGCGCCGCATCCGCGTGCATGCGCTGCAGCTCCTGCGATTCGAGAACGATGTCCTCGAACTGCTCGTTCGCTGCAGCAAGGGCACTTACGTGCGTACCCTCGTCGAGGACATCGGACGGGCGCTGGGCTGCGGTGCGCACCTCGCCGCGCTGCGGCGCACGCGTTCGGGGGTCTTTCGCGTCGAGGACGCGACGACGTTCGAGCAGCTGCAACGTGACGCGGCGCAGGCCCGCGACGCGAAGCTCCTGCCGGTCGAGCGGCTGCTCGATGGACTGCCACGCGTGGACCTGCCGGCCGCGCTGGCCGAGCGCTTCACGCGCGG
>Ga0224510_10000722_pt1 | contig 23831 bp, 19 predicted proteins | sample SF_May12_sed_USG_FD_170161 | JGI IMG/M metagenome (GOLD analysis project Ga0224510, IMG submission 170161) | Sediment microbial communities from San Francisco Bay, California, United States - SF_May12_sed_USGS_4_1 | ecosystem: Environmental > Aquatic > Marine > Sediment | place: USA: California... | reverse complement strand
CCCGAGACGGCCGTCGAACTGAGCGCTGCCGGCGGATCGCCCCTCACCCTGGACGAGGCGCGGGCTCGCCTCGTCGGGCCGCCACGCTGTCGTGACCAGGCCGAGCTGCTCACCTACTTCGACCTTCCGATCGCGCTGCTGCAGACGGCTGCCGCGCTCCGACGCGTGACCGCTGAGCTGGTCGAGTCGATGCGGGACGACGGCATCGTGTACGGCGAGATCCGATGGGCCCCGCGGCTGCACCTTGAAGGCGGCCTGGCGGTCTTTGACGTGATCGAGGCAGTGGCCACTGGGATCGCCGAGGCGGCCGCGCGCCTGGGGCCACGGACCCCCCTGATCGGGCTGATCGTGACGGCGATGCGCTCCCACCCGCCGGGCGCCAACGTGGAGCTGGCCCGCACGGCCGCAGCGTTCGGGCCGCCGGTCATTGGCTTCGATCTCGCCGGCCTGGAGGCCGCGTACCCTGCGCCACCGCACGCGGCGGCGTTCCGCACGGCGGAGGAGGGTGGGCTGGCGCTCACCGCACACGCCGGCGAGGTGCCGGGGGCAGAGCGGATCCGCGACGCGCTCAACCTCGGAGTGCGACGGATCGCGCACGGTGTGACCACTATTGACGACCCCGACGTGCTGGCGCTGGTGCGGGAGCGCGACGTGACGCTCGACCTGTGCCCGACCAGCAACGTGCAGGCCGGCATCGTGCCCGACCTGGCATCGCACCCGCTCGCTGCCCTCCATCGGGCCGGGGTCAGCGTCACCCTCTCGACCGATGACCGCACCGTATCCGCCACGACGCTCACCCAGGAGATGGCACGCACCGCCGGGGCGCTGGGGCTGAGTCGCGGCGAGCTCGCGGAGATCGCGGTCAACGCGTTCCGGCGCGGATTCGGCCCTCGGGCGGCGCTGGACCCGATGACCGCGGCAGCCGGGTTGGCATGGTCGCGCTGGGCGAAGGGCGAGACGACCATCAGCTGAGGACGAGGCCGAGCAGGTCGGCCAACCCCGGAGGATCGGCCGCGACCCAGTCGGGACGGCGCTCCCCCTCGAGACCCTCCGCGGTCTCGGCGTCGGCGACACCGGTGAGCACGAGGACGGAGCGGATCCCGGCGCGCCGCGCCGCAACGATGTCGGCATCGGGGTTGTCACCGATGACAAGAGCCTCCTCGCGGGAGACGCCTGCCTCGTCGAGGATCGTGGTGAACATGGCGGGCTCCGGCTTCCCGATGACCAGCGGCTCCACGCGACTCGCGACCCGGATGGCAGCGACCACGGCGCCCGCGCCCGGCAGGAAGCCCTCGGGCACCGGGTAGCGGGCATCGGCGTTCGTCGCGACGAAGCGAGCCCCGTCGCGGATCGCCGTGGCCGCGATGGCGATGCGACGGTAGTCGATCTCCTGGTCGAGGCCGCAGATCACCGCGTCGTACCGCTCGGGGAGCGATCCCCCGTGATACCCCGTCGGCGCCGCGTCGGCGACCGGCGTCACGATGAATCCGGCACTCCGCAGTTCGGCCACCATCCCGGGCGCACCCACGGCCAGGACCCGGTGCACCTCGGGCAGATGCGCGTGCAGGTGGTCGATCGTGGCCGACGTGCTGGTGACGACCTCGGCGGCTGTCGCAGCGATGCCCATCCCGTTCAGGCGATCCGCGTACTCGGGGCGCGTGGCCATCGAGTTGTTGGTCGCGAATCGCACGGCGATGCCGCTTCCGTGCATGGCGGCGACGAGGGCCGCAGCGCCGGGGATCGGCCTATCGCCGCGGTAGACGACGCCGTCCAGGTCGAAGATCACCAGTCGCGGGGCGATCGAGATCGCGGGCTGCATATGGTCGCGATGATACGGCGGTGCCGTAGACGGCGATTGCAGTCGCGAAAACCCTTGAGGCCGTGCGTTGCCACCCGCTATGATGCTGGAGATTAGGGCCGGGGCAGCCCATAGCTGACCGCGCCACGGGCTCGCGACCACGCGGGCACGGAAGCTTCACACCCTGGGTGGAGGAGAGTAGATGCGGATTCAGCGACGGCATGGATTTGTCGTAACCCTTATTACCTCTGCGCTGGTGCTGGCCGCCTGCAGCAGCGCACAGATCGACGTCGGCAAGGGCCTGTGTCGAGTCATCGGCGACAACGCCGCGGCCACACCGGCCCCGATCACCGCCAGCGGCACGAGCGACCTGAAAATCGGCGTTGTGACCGACGTGGGCACCCTCGACGACCGCAACTTCAACCAGTACAGCTGGGAAGGTGCCACGGGGGCTGCAGCGTCCATCGGGGCGCCCGAGCCCCAGGCGATCGTGACACAGAACGAGTCGCAGTACGCGGCCAACATCCAGTCGTTCGTCGACCAGAACTACGACATCATCGTCACGGTTGGCTTCGCCATCGGCGCCGCGACGCTCGAGGCGGCCACCGCCAACCCCGACATCCACTTCATCGGCGTCGACCAGTTCCAGGCCAACGACCCGGTCGGTAACTACGAGAGCCTCATCTACAGCGAGGCGCAGGCCGGATACCTGGCCGGGATCATTGCCGCCAGCATCAGCAAGTCCGGTGAGGTCGCGGGGCTCGGCGGGGCGAACTTCATTCCGCCGGTCGTGAACTACCTCCGCGGATTCCAGAACGGCGTCGCGAGCGTCAACGCGGACGCGACCGTGCACATCAAGTACGTCACCGATTCGGACCTGACCCTGGCGTTCAACGACCCCGCTGGCGGCAAGAGCTTTGCCGACCAGTTCCTGGCCCAGAACACCGACGTGGACGTCCTCTTCCAGGTGGCCGGCAAGACCGGCAACGGCATGCTGCAGGCCGTCGAGGAGGCGGGCATCTACGGGATCGGCGTCGACGTCGACCAGTGGGCTTCGACCCCCGACTCGGCCGAGTGCATCGTCACCAGCGCCGAGAAGAAGCTGACCAGCTCGGTGCGGACCGCCATCGAGGAGTTCGCGGCGGGCACCGTGCGCGACAGCAACCAGTTCCTGGGCGCTGACACCGAGATGATCGGACTGGCACCCTACTACCAGTTCGCCGATCTGATCACCAGCGAGATCCAGGGCAAGGTTGACACTGCCTTTGACGCCATGGCCGGCGGCACGCTCGACCCGTGCGCGCCCAACGCCTGCTTCACCGGCGACCCCGATCCGGGAACCTGAGTACGGTTACCGGAACCTGACGAACCGATGACGCGAGCGGGCCGATCTCCGGATCGGCCCGCTCGCTGGTTTCCGGGCAGGAGGGCCGCGAGGGTATGACCCCGGAATTGCACAGCCCCGCCCTGCTCGAGATGCGGGGCATCACCAAGCGCTATCCCGGCGTGGTGGCCAACGACGGCATCAGCCTCCAGATTCGCGCCGGCGAGATTCACGCGCTGCTCGGCGAGAATGGGGCCGGCAAGACAACCCTGATGAACGTCCTCTACGGGCTGGCCGCCCCTGACGAGGGAGAGATCCTGATGGAGGGGCAGACGATCAAGATCGCGAGCCCACACGACGCCATCGAGCGCGGGATCAGCATGGTCCACCAGCACTTCATGCTCGTGCCGGTCCTGTCGGTGGCGGACAACATCCTGCTCGGCGACGAGCCGATGAAGAACCTTGTGTTCGTGGATCGGTCCGTCGCCAGCGCCCGCATTCGTGAGCTCGGCGCCTCTTTCGGCTGGGAGATCGACCCCGACCGGCCGGTCGGTCAGCTGTCGGTCGGATGGCAGCAGCGAGTCGAGATCCTGAAGGCGATCTACCGCAATGCCAAGGTCCTCGTCCTCGACGAGCCTACCGCGGTGCTCACGCCACAGGAGACCAAGGAGATCTTCGGCGTGCTGCGCCGACTCAAGGCCGAGGGCTACGCCATCATCTTCATCAGCCACAAGCTGTACGAGGTGCTCGAGATCGCGGACACGATCACCGTCATCCGCCGCGGGAAGGTGGTCGGCAGCCGCCAGCCGGCAGCGACCAACGAGGATGACCTCGCCGAGCTGATGGTGGGACGTGAAGTGGAGCTGACCGTGGATCGGGGCGAGAGCCACCCGGCCGGCAGCATGCTTGAAGTGGAGGGCATCTTCGTCAACGACGACCGGGGCCGTGAGGTCGTCCATGACGTGACCTTCGAGGTGCGCGCCGGTGAGATCTTCGGCATCGCGGGCGTGGCGGGCAATGGCCAGGACGAGCTGGTCGGCGCGGTCACTGGTCTACGGCGCGCGCACCGGGGCACGATCAGGCTGGGCGGCGATGACGTTACCAGGGCGGATCCGCGGCGACTCCACAAGATGGGCGTCGGCTTCGTCCCCGGCGACCGGCAGCGGTTCGGGCTCGTCCTCAGCTTCCCCCTGTCGGACAACCTTGTCCTCAACGACTACTACCACCCGCCGTACGCCCGCGGATTGGTGCGGGACGACGATGCGATCCTCCGTGGCGCGGAGGCTGCAATCGCCAGGTACGACGTGCGGACACCTTCCGCTACCGTTCCGTCCCAGACGCTATCGGGCGGCAACCAGCAGAAACTGATCGTCGCGCGCGAGTTCGAAGGGGATGTGCGCCTGCTTGTGCTCGACCAGCCGACCCGCGGTCTCGACGTCGGCAGCATCGAATTCATTCATCGGCAGGCGATCGCGCGGCGAGACACCGGGGTGGCGATCCTCCTCGTCTCCGCGGAGCTCGACGAGGTCCTCGAGCTGTCGGATCGCATCGGCGTGATGTACCGGGGACGAATCGTCGAGATCCTTGACGGGCGGTCGGCGAGCCGGGAAGAGGTCGGCCTGCTGATGGCCACCGGCGGACGGTCCAGCGGAATCCAGCAGCAGATCGTTGAGACCGGGTCGTGACGGCACAGACGCGCGTGCTGGCGGCATGGCAACGCGGACGAGCGGTGGCGCTCGTCCCGGCGCTCTCGATCGCCGTGGCACTGCTCATCGGCGCGATGATCATGATCCTGAGCAGCCCGCTGGTGAGCGGTGAGTTCAACCCGACACTGCCCGTGACGGCCTACCAGGCGATGCTCAGTGGTGCATTTGGCTCGTTCGACGGCGTCGTGCGCACCCTCGTCAACGCCACGCCGCTGGTCCTCGCCGGACTGGCGGTCGGGATCGGCTTCAAGGCCGGCCTCTTCAACATCGGTGCGCAGGGGCAGTTCCTGATCGGCGCCCTGACGGCCGCGGCGGCCGGTCTCGCCCTGAACGAGGCGTCGCCCTTCGTGGCAATCCCGCTCGCTCTGCTGGCAGGAATGCTCGGCGGCCTCCTGTGGGGCTTTGTCCCCGGCGCCCTCAAGGCGTACACCGGAGCCCACGAGGTGGTGGTCACCATCATGCTCAACTACGTGGCCCTCGCGGTGCTGTCGTGGGCGATCTCCGGACCGCTCCGCGGGCAGAACGTGACCTTCGCCCGAACCGATGACCTCGTCGCCGCCAGTCTCCCGATCTTCCTGGGACGCGACGGCCACATCGGCCTGCTGATCGCTGCCGTCTCGGTGCCGCTGGCGAGCTGGCTCCTGTACCGGAGCACGATCGGCTTCGAGATTCGCACCACCGGCGCAAACCCCGACGCAGCCCGGTACGCCGGCATGCATCCCCGAAATCTGATCATCTTCACCATGTCCCTGTGCGGACTGCTGGCGGGACTCGCAGGGGCGTCCCAACTGCTCGGCGAGGTCGGCTACATGACCGCCTCGTTCTCAACCACCGTGGGGTTCGACGCGATCGCGGTTGCCCTGCTGGGGCGCGCGCACCCGGTCGGCATCCTGTTCGGCGCGCTCCTGTTCGGCGCCATGCAGGCCGGGTCCGGCAACATGCAGATCCTCGCCGGCCTTCCGGTCCAGATGGTCGGCGTGCTCCAGGCCACCATTCTGCTGGTGCTCACCGCAGAGGTCGTTATTCGGCGCATCTTCCGCGTTCAGGCGAGCGGCCCCGAGCTTGTCGAGCTGGCGTCAGTGTCGGCCTCGTACGGCGGGAAGGGGACCGGCTAGGGCATGGACGCGCTGTTCGACATTCCGATCATCGGCCTGGTCGTCCAGTTCGCGGTCTACCTATTCGACCAGTTCCCGATCGTGGCGCCGATCATCGCCGCCGCCGCCGTGCCGATCGTGCTCGGCGCGCTATGCGGCTTCATGAACGAACGCTCCGGGGTGGTGAACATCGGGATCGAGGGGATGATGCTCCTCGCCGCCTTCACCGCCTGGTGGACCGCTTCGCTCAGTGCCCAGCTCATCCCCACCGGGCCTGGTCCGCTGGGGATCACGCCCGCGCTGCTGATCGGGCTGGCCTGCGGGATCGGCGCCGCTTGCCTCGCATCGCTGCTGCACGCCTGGCTGTCGATCTCGGTGCGTGCCGACCAGATCATCAGCGGCACGATCATCAACATCTTCGCCTTTGGCATCACCGGGTACCTGAACCTGCTCATCAGCCAGCAGGCCCCGCCCGCCGCCGGTCAGTTCAGCAAGTTCCTGCTGCCGGGCAGCATCACCCAGTTGCCGGTGGTCGGCTTCCTGGTGAAGTCGTTTGTCAGTGTCGGCCCGATCGCGATGACGATGCTGATCGGCGTGATCGTGCTCCAGGTGCTCCTCTTCCGCTCGCGCTGGGGCCTGCGCACGCGGGCGGTCGGCGAGCACCCTCGGGCGGCCGAGACGGTCGGCATCGACGTGGTCCGCCTGCGGTACCGGAACGTGATCCTGGGTGGCGTCTTCGCCGGCCTGGCGGGTGCCTACCTGACCATCGAGTTTGGCAACGCATTCCAGAGCGGGATGACGAACGGGCGCGGCTTCATCGCACTGGCGGCGTTGATCTTCGGCCGCTGGACCCCGATCGGCGCATTCGGAGCGGCGTTTCTCTTCGCGGCATCGGTGGGGCTGGAGCGCTCGATCCGAATCGCACCGCCCACAGGCTCGCTTGGTGAGCTGCTGACGGCTGTTCCCGGCCAGTTCTACGGAGCGCTCCCCTACCTCATCACCATCGTGGTCCTGGCCGGCGTGGTCGGTCGCAGCATTCCGCCAAAGGCGGTCGGCCTGCCGTACGAGCGCGAGAAGACCGGAGGCTAGCCCGGCTCGGCTGCCGCCATCTCGCGCGGAGCTGGGGCGACCTGCATCAGGTCGAGTGACAACCCGGCGGCGGCGAGGTCGTGCGCAACCGGTCCGTGGTCGTAGTCAACGCCGCGGAAGCCGACGACCACCTCCGACGCAGTCGTGGAGATGACCGCATAACGGGCGCGGGCGTCGTCGGCCCCGCCGCAGCCCACCGATCCCGCGGCCACGAAGTGCGCCGAGCCGACTACCCGGTGGAAGGTCTCGTGGGTATGCCCGAAGCAGAAGATGTCATCCCCATGATCGCTGGCGATCCGGGCGAAGGCACGGCTCGGCCGCGTGCTCCACAGGTATTCACTCGAGCGGAATGGTGCACCGTGGAAGAGGAGGGCAGAACGGCCATCCAGGTCCATGCGCAGCGTGGCGGGCAACTGCCGCAGCCATGCGCGGTTCTCCTCGCTGAGCGTCTGGGCGGTCCATCGAAGCGAAGCGAGGCCGGCGGCCTCCGCCTCCGGCGTCACCCACATGCTGCCGGGCTGACCGCGGTCCAGGCCGACCGCCTCGTCCCAGTTGCCCGCGACCGTCGGGACCTCCAGCCGTCGCAGTTCGGTGACGACCTCGTTGGGGTGCGGCCCCCGTCCCACCACGTCGCCGACACACCAGATCGCGTCGCACCAGATCGAGGCCGAGTCGGCCAGCACGGCCCGCAGCGCGGGCAGGTTGGCATGCAGGTCGGCCAGCACCGCGATCCTCATCGGCCGATTCTAGCGACGGCGGTCCGGCGGAACGATCACCCTGCGGCAGGACTTCAGTTCGGGCGTGGCCCTGCCGCGGCCATCGGGGCCGCGAGGACGCTCAGACGGCCGGCCACGCTGCGGGCGAACTCGCGAAGCGCGGCCGCCGCGACCGACGAGTCACTGGCGGGGTGCTGGGGCGAGGTGATCGGGGTGCCTGCGTCGCCGCCGGTGCGCACCGCAGGCTCCAACGGGATGCGGGCCAGCACGTCCAGCTCGAACTCGCGAGCCAGGCTCCCGGCGCCACCGGTCCCGAAGATGTCGTGCTCCGTGCCGCAATCGGGGCAGATGAAGCCGCTCATGTTCTCGACCACGCCCAGCGTTCGAACGTTCACCTTGTTGAACATCGCGATCGCACGGCGAGCGTCCATCAGGCTGACCTCCTGCGGGGTGGTCACGATCACGGCGCCGGAGAGCGGGATCAGCTGGCTGATCGAGAGCGCCGCGTCACCGGTTCCGGGCGGCAGGTCGACGACCAGGTAGTCGAGGTCGCCCCACTCCACGTCGCGCAGGAACTGCTGGATCGCCGAGTGGATCAGCGGTCCGCGCCAGATCACCGGCGAATCCCCGGTCAGGAAATACTGGATGCTCATCATCGAGACGCCGTGCGCGGAGACCGGGTTCACGCGACCGCCGGTGCCGGTGACATGCGAACTGGTGGTGCCCATCATGAGCGGGACGTTCGGTCCGGTGATATCGGCGTCGAGCAGACCCACCCGCGCGCCATCCCGTGCGAGGCTCACGGCCAGGTTGACGGCGACGGTGGTCTTGCCCACGCCGCCCTTGCCAGAGGCAACCGCGATCGTGTTCCGTACGCCCGGGATGAGGTCCGCGGTGGGACCGCCGAAGGTGCGCTTCACGTTGCTCGCCCAATCGACGCGTACGGTCGTGGCACCCAACAGGACCAGGCCATCCACGATGTCCGACTCGATCTTCGCCTTGAGCGGGCAGGCAGGCGTCGTGAGTTCGACGGTCAGGTCCACCGTGCCACCGGCGATCTCGATCGACTTGATCATGCCCAGGCTGACCAGGTCGCGCCCGATCTCCGGATCCTTGACCCGTCCCAGGGCGGCCATGATGTTCTCGTTGGTCAACTGGTCGGACATGCGGCGGTCAGGCTCCTCATTGCAGTCGGTTTGATGGGCTCCCCGAGCGTAGCAGAGCCGCGGCAGGAACTGACGCTACCTTTGTTGAGGAGCGATCAGCCCAATCCGTCCCACAGCGACGCCTCCATGACGGCAGGGGCGGAGCCGGCCGGCGTCGGCAGGTTCGAGCGGGCAAGACGGTAGTGCTCGGTCGCAAGGAACGCGTCCCGGGATTCGTCGCTCCAGTCACGGAACGGACCATCCGAGCCGGTCTGCGACACATGTCGACCGATGGCCGCCAACTTCAGCTGAGCCAGCTCTCCGAGCTCCACGGTCAGCGCGTCATCAGCGTCCGGCGAGCCATACCCGACGGGCGCCGAGGCACCCGTCGCGGCGACCCGGGACGCCGGCACGACGAGGTGGTACAGCTTGGCCGCCCGCCAGGCGACCTGGTCTTCGTCGAGGTCGTCCTCGTACGCCAGCGGTTGCCCGGCTCGCTCGAAGGCGGCCTCGGTCGCCCGGCCGATGGCGACGTGGTCATCGTCGCCGGTCACCCCGTCGGGCCCAAAGGTCAGGATCACCTCCGGCCGATGCATGCGAATCGGCTCGACGATGCGACCGACCAGCTCGTCAAACGGCACGGCGGAGAGCCCCTCCTCCGCATAGTCGAGCATGCGCAGCACCCGCACACCGAGCAGGGCCACTGACCGGCGCATCTCGTCCTCGCGGACGGTGTCGAGATTGCGCCAGACGGTCGGGTTGCTGTAGTGGCGGTTGCGGCCGCCCGGCGCAGGGGCCCGTTCGAGGAGGCGCCGATCAAAGTGCCCGCGCGTGGCACACAGCACAACCACGTACGCGCCTGACGCGGCAGCCTGGGCGATCGCCCCGCCGAATCCGAACGCTTCGTCGCCCGGGTGAGCGATGACTGCCATCAGGCTGCGCGTGGGGTTGCGCTCGCGAACCGGCCGCCAGATCGATGACACGGCCGGCAGTCTATCAGCCTAGACCTCGACCTCGAGCTCAATCGGCGCGGCCGCTCGATGTCCCCGTTGGACATCCCCCGGTTGCTCCGAGTTGGGGGTGGCGGCGCGCACGAAGGTGGCCCGGTGGGCGGTCTCGATGGACCGTTGCACCTCGTCGAGCGAGAGGATCTCGTGACGCATGAGCAGGGCCATCTCGTCGCGAAGGTGCGAGCCGAGCATCTCCGGCCCGTCGGTCGAGATGGTGAAGGGCACCTCGTGATCGACCAGCCGGCGCATCACGTGGCGCAGCTCGGGCACGTCGCGGAGGACCCGGGTGTGCAGATTCGAGGTCGGACACACCTCGAGCACCACGTCCCGCTCACGGAGCATGGCCATCACCGATGGGTCCTCCGTGCTCTTGATGCCGTGCCCGATGCGCGTCGGCTCGAGCGCCTCGACCGCCTCGCGAACCTCATCTGCACCTCCGGTCTCGCCGGCATGCACGGTCGCCCCGAGGCCGGCGCGACGGCAGGCGGCGAAGATCTCGCGGTAGTCGGAGAATCGGAACCTGGGCTCCTCCGGGCCGGCGATGTCGATCGCCACCACGCCCCGGTCGCGCCACGCGATGGCCTTGGTGGCGATGATCTCGTTGAGCTCACGACTGAAGCCTCGATCCAGGCACAGGATCAGGCCAGCCGCCACCTGCGGGTACTCGAGCACGGCACGGTCCATGCCGCGTACCGCCGCGGCGATGATGTGGTCCAGGTCCTGCTCGCCGCCGCGGTTGCGCTTCATCGGGTTGAAGCGCAGCTCGATGCGGGTGATGTTGCTTTTGCGGTATGCACCGCCGATCACCTCGTACACGCTGCGCTCGACCGCGAGCGGGCTCGACTGGATCAGCTCCGTCCAGTGGAAGAGGTCCAGGTACCCCTGGAAGGTGTGCCGGCGTCGCCGGCCGACGGTGATCAGGTCACGGAATGCCCAGTAGTCCTTGCTCGGGAGCCGGATCCCCTGCGCGTGGGCGATCCCCCACATGACCGCCGGCGTGACGGCCGCCCCCAGGTGGACGTGCAGTTCCGTGAGCGGCGTGTGGGGATCGAGGCGGGGACGGGGCATGGTCCTCGAGGTCGCGATTTGGCGGAGTGTAGCGCAGCACCGATGCTAGAATCGCCGCGCCATGGATGCCATCCGCGACCTGATCGAGTACGTCGCCAACGACATCGGCGGCCTGGCCGCCACGCTTTTCCCGTTTGCGCTGCTCGGCCTCATCGGCCTCTACCTGCTCTGGCTGGTGATCGGATACCTGCGCGTCAGCCAGGTCGGCATCAATGCGGAGAGCGCGGTGTTGCCGACCCTGCAACTGGAAAAGGCGCCGGACGGAGCCATCGAGCCGGCCCGAGGTGTCGTCTACTGTGCCACCGACGGCATCGCCTATCCAGCCGGCGCGGTCTACTGCAGCGTCTGCGAATCCGACCTGGTGGTGGCGTGTGCCAACTGCGGAGCGACGGTTCGCGCCGCCGATGAGTCGTGCTACCGGTGCGGTACGCGCGACACCCTGGTCGCCGCCTCGCACTGAACCCCGGCCGGGATCGCCGGCCCGCGGCCCTCAGTCACCGATCAGCGAACGGGCCAGGGCGCGCATCTCCGCAACGTTGGGAATCATGACCCACCCGCGCGCCGTCCCCGGCTCGATTCCGACGAAGTAGGCGTAGCGCGGCGGCTGCAGCACGATCGCGGTGAGGGAGGCGTCGGCCGATCGACGCCCAATCTCGACCAGGGTTGGCAGCTGCCGCAACTCGATATCGGTCTGCAATGAGCCCAGGCGGGTCAGGAGGCCGATGCGTGCCGAACCGGTGTCGGGCGACACCCAGCGGCGGGCAAGCTCCACCACGACCTGCTGCGCTCGCGTCGCGCGCGCGTAGTCGCTGTCGCGGCGTGTGCGAACGTAGGCGAGTGCCTGCGCGCCGTCGAGGTGCGCAGGACCCGGCTGGAGGTCGACCCCAATGCGGGGGTCGTAGAGGCGAGCTGCGACCTCCACGTCCACCCCGCCGACGGCGTCCACCATCCAGGCGAAATCGTCCATGTCGATCTTCAGGTACGCGTCGATCTCGATGCCCAGCAGGGCCGCCATCGCGCCACGGGCAGCCTCCAGCCCGAGCTGGTAGGCGATGGCATTGATCTTGCCGCGATAGAGACTCCCGTCGCCAAGGGGGATGTCGACGGTGTCGCGCGGGACCGAGAGGGCCACGACGCTGGACCGATCGGCACTCACGCTGACGACCATCATCGTGTCGGTGTTGGTGATGGTGATGCCGCCACTGCGACGCGCGAGGCTCGAGTCTTCACCGAGCACCAGCACCGTGAAGCGGCTGGCGAGCAGCGCCTCGTCGAGCGGAATCGGGATGGGAGTGGGCTTGATGGTGGGCGCGGGGCTGGCGGTCGGCACCGGGCTCGGCGATGGGCTTGATGTCGGTCCGATCGTGGGCGACGGACTGGGCGACGACGCCCAGCAGCCTGCAAGCAGCAACGCGGCCAGCAACACGATGGCCGGCGCGCGATGGCCGTCGGCCGTCACGCCGGCCTCCCCGACGCCATCGCCGCGACCTGGGCGGCGGCACGCTGCGGGTCGCTCGTCGGCTCGTCACACGCGTAGCCGCGACAGACGTAGGCGGTCGGCGCCCCGTCGCGCGCTCTCTTCCCGGCGAAGAGCGCCAGCTCGCCGAGGGAGCTCGCTGCGTCGATCGGCGCGATCACGAGGTCGGGCGCATACGGCTGCGCGACGGCACGCCTGATGGCGACGGTGCGCGGGTCGAGCTGGTCGCCTGCGACCACCGCATCGATCGGCTCCCCCAGCGACCGGTCGGCGGCACACAGCATCCGGCCGAACTGGCTCGGGCGCGAAGCGAATGCTGGAGCGGCCGCTCGCAGGATGCTCCGGGCCCGTCGGACGTGGTCGGGGTCGCCGGTGAGGAGCCCCAGGCGCAGCAGGACGTCGGCCGCAACCGAGTTGGCAGCCGGCGTCGCACCATCGATCAGGGAGCGCGGACGCGTCACCACCAGGTCATGCTCCGAGCCCGTATCGTAGAAGGTCCCGCTCTCGGCATCCCAGAATTCGGCCACCGCGTGGTCCATGAGCGACGTCGCGAGCTGAAGGTCCGCATCGACTCCGGTGGCGGCGTAGCTCTCCAGCAGGCCATCGGCGAGGTTGGCGTAGTCCTCGCAGAAGCCCGGCGTATGCGCTGCGCCGTCCCGGGACGTGCGCCACAGGCGGCCGTCATTCCGCAGCAGCGCGGCGCGGATGAACCCGGCCACACGCCTGGTCGCCTCAACGTAGCGATCGTGCCCAAGGACGAGGGCGCCGGTCGCCACGGCGCGAAGTGCCAGCCCGTTCCACGCGGCCAGCTGTTTCTCGTCGCGGCCGGGGCGCACGCGCGCCTCGCGCGCGGCCAACAACGCAGCACGGCCACGCTCGGTCAGCGCCGAGTCCACAGTACTGCTCCCCGCGATGAGCACCGATCGTCCTTCCCAGTTCCCCTCCGGGGTCACGCCCCACCTCTCCGCCAGGGAAGCCGCCTGACCCGCGTCGAGGCCCGATGCCGCCAGGACGGCCATGAATTCGTCGTGCTCCCAGACGTAGTAGCGACCCTCCTCGCCCTCGGTATCGGCATCGAGGGCCGAGGCGAAGCCGCCGTCATCGGTCTGCAGCTCGCGGAGCATGAAGTCGAGCGTGTCGGCCGCCACGCTGGCGTATCGGTCCAGGCCCGTCGCCCGGAAGGCTTCGAGGTAGCAGTGGGCGAGAAGCGCGTTGTCGTAGAGCATCTTCTCGAAGTGCGGAACCAGCCAGCGGGCATCGGTGCTGTAGCGGGCGAAGCCACCGCCGAGCTGGTCGTGGATTCCCCCGTCCGCCATCCGGTCAAGGGTGTGCGTGACCATCCGCAGCGTCGCCGCGTCACCGCTTCGCCGCCAGGCTCGCAGCAGGAACTCCAGCGCCAGCGGCGCAGGGAACTTCGGCGCGCCACCGAAGCCTCCGTGCGTGGCATCGAACACGCGGGCCAGGCTCGACGAGGCGGCCGCGAGTTGCTGGAGCTCCGGATCGACGGTCCCGCTGCGCACATCGAGCTGCTCCCGCAGGAGCGACGCCAACTGTCGGCCCTGGGCGACCACCTCGTCCCGCCGGGTTCGGAAGGCGTCGGCCACGCCGGCCAGCACCCGGGGGAACCCCGGCATCCCGTGTCGGTCTTCGGGTGGGAAGTAGGTGCCGCCATAGAAGGGCTCGAGATCGGGTGTGAGAAAGACGGACATCGGCCAGCCGCCGCTGCCGGTCATCGTCTGCACGGCGGCCATGTAGATATCGTCGAGGTCGGGGCGTTCCTCGCGGTCCACCTTGATCGCCACGAAGTCGCGGTTCAACTGCGCGGCAATCGCCGCATCCTCGAATGACTCGTGCGCCATGACATGGCACCAGTGGCATGCGGAATAGCCGATCGAGAGGAAGATCGGCCGGTCCTCGCGGCGCGCCCGCTCAAGCGCCTCGGGACCCCACGGATACCAGTCGACCGGGTTGTGCGCATGCTGCAGCAGGTATGGACTGGTCTCGCCGGCCAGGCGGTTGGCCTGCGCGGCCGTTTCGCTCATGGCGCCGCCGGCCGCTGGTAGATCCCGACGTACCACTTTCCCACCCACTCCCCGCGGTGGAGTCGGAAGCCAGTCGCGAGCAGCCGGGCTTCGATGCGGCGCACGTCGTGGAGGTAGACCGGGTCCTTTCCGCGCAGCCGATCCAGCAGGTTGCCCAGCGGGTAGGTGAGCCGGTTCCAGACGCCCCGCAGTCCGCGCGACTCGGGAACGCTCATGGCAAAGGTCGTGCCGGTCAGCGCTGCCAGATGCTCGACCAGCCGCTCCCCTGCCGGATAGCAGCAGACCACGCGGTCGACCACGACCAGATCGTGTGGCGGCAGCTCGAGCTCGGCACCGTCGCCCTCCAGCAGCTCGCAGCGCTCACCGACACCGGCGCCGTCGGCACGCTTCCGCGCCTCCTCGAGCGCATCGGGATCGAGCTCGACGCCGGTCGCCTGGGTGGCCCCGCCCAGCAAGGCGCCGACCAGCATGCGTCCATAGCCGCAGCCGATCTCCAGCATCGAGACGCCGGCGAAGCCAAGTTGCTCGAGCTGTTCGAACAGGAGCTCCGACACGTCCGACGGCCAGTCGGTGGATGTCGCGTAGCCGCCCCCATCGCAGCAGGGAGCATTCATGCCGGGACCGGGGCCACGGACTCGAACTGCTCGTGGTAGAGCCGCGCATAAAGGCCTCCGTGCCGCAGCAGCTCATCGTGAGTGCCGCGCTCGACAATTCGGCCGCGATCGATGCACAGGATCTGGTCCGCCCGCAGGATGGTCGAGAGGCGGTGGGCGATGGCAATCGTCGTACGACCCTCGGTCAGGCGGTTGAGACCCGCCTGGATGAGCCGCTCGCTGACCGTGTCGAGCGCACTGGTCGCCTCATCGAGCAGCAGGATGCGCGGGTCCTTGAGCAGCACGCGCGCGATGGCCACCCGCTGCTTCTCGCCGCCGGAGAGCTTGTAGCCACGCTCGCCGACCACCGTGTCATACCCCTCGGGAAGCTCCGTGATGCGGTCGTGGATGGCCGCAGCACGTGCAGCCGCCTCGACCTCTTCCATGGAGGCCTCGGGCTGGGCATAGCGCAGGTTCTCCAGCACCGATGCGTGGAACAGGTAGGTCTCCTGGGTGACCACCCCGATCGACCGGCCGAGCGACTCCATGGCGATCTGCCGAACGTCGATCCCGTCGATCTCGACCGCGCCATCGGCCACGTCGTAGAGGCGAGGGATGAGGTAGGTGGCGGTCGTCTTTCCGGCTCCCGATGGACCCACCAGCGCAACCAGCTCACCGGGGCGGGCGGTGAACTCCATGTTGCTGATGCCGAACGGGCGGCCGGGGATCGGGACGGCGGTCCCGTCGGCCTCCGCTGCGTCGGCGTCCGCCTGCGCGGCGGTCTGCGCCACCGAGGGCGGGTAGGCGAACGAGACGTCACGGAATCGAACCTCGCCGCGAAGCGTGCCAGGGTCGAGGGTCACCGCATCTGGCGCATCGGTGATCTCCGAGCGCATCTCCAGGTACTCGAAGATTCGATCGAACAGGGCCAGCGCGCCCTGGATCTCGACCTGGACGTTCATCAGCTGGCCGAGCGGGAAGAAGAGGCGGCTCTGCAGCGTGGTGAAGGCGACGATGGTGCCCACCGAGACGCTCGTGTCTCCGCCGATGATGAGGTTGCCCGCCAGCATGTAGACCAGCGCCGGCGCGATCGAAAAGAAGGTGCCGATCAGGGCGAAGAACCAGCGCCCGATCATCTGCTGGCGGATCTGCAGGTCACCCAGCCGGCGAGACTCGCGGCCGAACTTCGCAATGCTCGCTCGCTGCTGGCCGAACGTCTTGGAGAGGAGGATCCCGGAGACGGAGAGCGACTCCTGGGTGATGGCGCTCACCTCCGCGAGCGAGCGCTGCGTGGCGCCGCTCACCACGCGGCGCACCTTCCCGACGCGGTAGGTGATGTAGGCGAAGACCGGCAGCATGCCCAGGCTCAGGATGGTCAGTCGCCAATCGAGGATCAGCATCGCGATCACCGTGGTGGCGACGGTCGCGAAGTTGGCCAGCAGCGAGGCGGCCGTGTCGGTGACCACCGATTGCACGCCGTTGACGTCATTCCCGATCCGGCTCTGGATCTCACCGGTGCGCGTGTCGGTGAAGAAGCGCAGCGGCATCCACTGCAGATGGCTGTAGAGGGCCAGCCGCAGGTCGTCCATCACGCGCTGCCCGACCACGTTGGACAGGTATGACTGCCAGACCCCAAGGAGGCTCGACACGATCGGCAGCACCACCATCAGCCCGGTCTGGAGCCAGAGCAGACCCAGATCCTTGGGGCCGAGCAGGTTGTCGATGATCAGCTTGAGCAGGATCGGATTGACGACGCCGACGCTGACGGTCAACACGATCAGCCCGGCGATCACCCACAAACGCCGGCGGTACGGCGCGAAGAAGCCGACGATCTGCCGGAACGTGGCCGGACCGCTTCCCGGTCTGGCGTGCAGGTTCGGCCCTTCTCCCCCTGAGCCCCAGTGTCCCCGCATCATCGAGGTCGCATCCCTCTCATGTCAGCAGGATCGAAAGAAAGGCGTTCGCGAGCGGCATCCCGGAAGCGCTCCCGAGCTCTTCGGCACGCTGGCGCACGCGATCGGCCGCGGCCTGCGGGTCGGCGATCTGGCTGGCGTGCTTCATCAGCGCGGCCAGTCCCAGCTCGAACGTCTCCGACACGTCGAGATACAGGTTCGGGCGCTCCACGCCGGAGACGAGCACCTGTCGAACCTTCCACGGTTCGAAGCCATCATCGATCAGCTCCGGGAAGTTGAGCCGGTCACGCGCGGCGGGATAGACCGCTGCGAGGGTCGCCTCCCCGGTCGCCAGGTGATCGGGATGACCGATGAACGGGTTGCCGTCCATTCGACGCATGGGGTTCTGGGCGATCACCAGGTCGGGTCGGAGGCGCCGAATCTGCCGCACAATGTCTCGCCGCAGTTCGAGCGACGGGGTGAGATACCCGTCGGGGTAGCCGAGGTGGACGATCTCCCCGACCCCCAGCAGGTCGGCGGCGGCTCGCTGCTCGGCTTCACGCGTGGCGGAGAGCTCGGCGGGCGTGACCGAGGGGTCCTCGGTCCCCTTGCCGCCATCGGTCGTCACCAGGTAGTCGACGGCCGCCCCGGACTCAGCAAGCAGTGCGATCGTGGCCGCCGCCGAAAACTCGGCATCGTCAGGGTGGCTGAAGATGACCAGGACACGGTCAATCGGGCTGATCAGCTCGTGGCGTTCAAGATCGGGCATGCTCGGGGCATGGTAACGCGAACCGAGGACCGGCCCGATTTGGCCGATTGACCAGTCCGGGCCGCACTCCGCATACTACCCCCGAGTATGGACACGACGACCGAACCGACCGGGCACTTCCGGCATTCGTACACCAAGGACCGGCGCGACCTCCTGAACCGCCTGCGCCGCATCGAGGGCCAGGCGCGCGGGATCCAGCGACTGGTCGAGGACGAGGCGTACTGCCTGGATATCCTGCAGCAGGTCGAGGCGCTGACCGCAGCCGCCGATGGCGTTGCCCTCCTCCTGCTCGAGGATCACATCGATGGGTGCCTCAACCACGCCATCGAGATCGGGCAGGGCGAACCCTACGTGAGCGAGGTGATGACCGTGGTCCGCCGTGCGCTCGGCCGAAGGGCAGGCGGTCCGAAGCGCTCGGTCGAGTGACCGCCAGCGGCCAGGCGTAAGACGGGAGTGCCGCAGGGGGGAACCGCGACACTCCCGCGCCCGAGTCTACCCGGATCGGTCAACGACGGGGATCGGGCTCACTCCCCGAATATGGTGAGCTGCTCGCCGCCCCGCTCGATCAGCGGATCGAGGCCGAGCATCGGTTCGAGCCAGTCGAGATCTGCACCGTCACGTTCGATCAGCGTGTCGAGGTGCTGCCACTTCAAGAAGTGCCAGTTCTGTCGCGCGACCTCTGCCCGAAGCCACGGTGAGCGCTCCAGCTTGAGACGGACCAGTTCGGTCCGCTCGGCGGGGATCACGCAGAAGCGTGCCTGCTGGTCGCTGGGATCGATCTGGCGACCGCGGCCCAGGATCGGATCGCCGAGCATGGCCGTCCATTCGACCTCGAACATGAAGGCGAGCTTCCCGCGCATATACCAGATGGCGTCGACCGCGGCGAGCGGCTCTCCCGGAGCTCGGATGATGAGCGGCAGGTATGCGCGCCGCTCTTCGTCGCGAAGTCGGTCGCCGAGCGTCGCCCCCGCATACGCGCGCTCCTGCTCGCGCTTGCTCACCCAGACCTTGAGTCCGAGGCGGTGCCCGTAGTCGATCAGCGCGCCGATGACGCGAGCATGGTCGTCCGCGCGTTGCGCCAGGTCCTCCTCGCTGCGCAACTGTCCGCGATCCCCCACCGACGCGTACGCGGCGAGGCAGGCGCGGAGCAGCTCCTCGTCAGGTGCCTGCAGCCCCGGGAAGAGGGCGTAGATGCGCTCGAGGAAGGACGCTTCGTCAAGCCGGCCGGCAGTCGCCAGGATCGACACGGCCGCCCACTCGACGCGATCGGCGAGGGGCGATTCGGCCAGCTCCTCCTGCCGCAGCCACCAGAGCGGCCGCTCGCCGTCCGCGACCCGCACGAGTGACGGGTGATCGTCCCGACGCAATTCCTCCCGCAGGAGCGTCGGCAGGAGCGCCGCCCCGGTCTGCCCGAGCGAATCGCTTCGGTCGTCGTCGCCGGTCTCCTCCGGCGTCGACTCGCCCTCCTCGACCTCGGCGCGATCGGCCAGTTGCGGCACGCCGCCCCGGCTCGCGGCGATGCGGCGCAGCAATCCCGACCGTTGCAGCTCGACCAGCACCGCAGCGGCGATGCGGACCAGGCCGGCAGGCTCACCGCGTTCGCGCAGGAGCGCCGTGGCAGCGCGGTCGATCGCCTCCGCCAGTTCGGGATAGGTGAGGTGGCCGTCCTCGGCGCCCAACCGCAGTGCGTCCGGCAGCATCGCATCGCGGAGGCGGTCCTCTTCCGAAGGCTTGTGGAAGTGGAGCGTCATCGCGTCTCCCGAACGGATCGACTCGCGGTGGATCACGTCCACCAGGTCGAGCTCGGCAGCCGCTCCTGCCACCGCCACGGCCAGGATCCGGTCGAGGTCCGCGCCTTCCATCAGCACGCTGCACCAGCCACCGGGCTTCAGCGCGTCGGCCGCCGACGCGAGCGCGTGTCGCAGGGCCGTAGGCTCGGCGGATTCGGTACGCGGCGCCGGAGTACCGAAGAGCGGTTCGAGTCGAAGCGTCTCGGCCGCCTCCCGTCCGAGAAGCCAGGCAGTGGCGAGGTATTCGAAACTCATCTCATCTGCGCTCGCCGCGGGGGGTACAGAACCGATCACGAAGTCGATTCCGGCAGGGGGCAGGTACTGACCGACCACCGCAGGTCGACACCGAATCCACAGCAGATTCGCCGCCCCCACGCCCCCGAGCTCCTCGAGATCGGCGGCAAACCGGGCGCTGCGCCGATCGCGCCCGAGCGCGGCAATGGCGGTGCGCACATCACGCACCGCCGCCTCGAAGAGGCGCCACACGTTCACTTCGCGCTGGTGCCGCGACGCCGGCTGGCGAACGTGTCCGCCACTGATGCGCAGGGAGGCAACGCGCCCTGGATACCCATTCAGCCGACTGCCCGGCAGCAGGCACGCTGCCAGCGCCAGGCGGAATACCGCGGTCAGGGGTTGATCTCGAAATTCGGTCTCGATCTTGTTGGCGATGGTCTGCAACGCATAGAGATTGCGCGGGGTGTAGAGGTCCAGGAGCTCCTCGACAAGCTCGGCCCGGCCGTCGAGGACCGGGAAACGGTCGCGCAGTTGCTGGTAGTGCAGGCTCTGGCGAACGTCGATTGCGGCCTGCGGGGCGGGATCGGGGTGCACCGTTGAGGCGAAGCGAGGTCGCCCGGCGCGTGCCGAGCCGGTCGGCGGATCGACCGCGGCCTGCGGGGGTGGCGGAGGGCCCCCTGCCTCACCGAGCGGGCCAGCCGGCTCATCGGACGGGTCCGCCTCGCCGGTCAGTCCGACCGGCGCCGGCGGCAAGTCGTCCTCAGCGTCGGTTGTCTCATCGAAGGTGGGCAGCGCGGCAGCGTCGGCCGACGCCGGCCGATCGATGCCCAACTTGGCCAGGTCAGTGTCATCGACCGATGCCACACGTTCGACGGGCCCGCCCGAGGTGTCGCAGTTGGCGCAGCGGTACACCTTGCGGCCGGGAGCATCTCCGTCCCGAGGCCAGATGAACTGCTCGCCGACCACTGGTCGCCGGCAGATGGCGCACCGGGTCGAGTAGAGCTCCTCGATGTGCTGGCGCAGCGGGACATCGACCCGGCGCGATGCGGCGAGCTGGTTGAATGCTGCGTCCAGGACAGCCGGTTCCGGGGAGAGCAGGAATGCCTGGGCAGCGAGCTGCGCGAAGGGGCTGGGATCCGCGGCCACGACCCGCATGCCGCGAGCCACGGCCCGCCTGGCGGTCCAACCGGTCCCCGCCCATGGATCGAGCACCGTGTCGCCCGGCCTGGCGAACGCCGCGAGTTCCGCGTCGAGCTGGTTGTCGGCTGGGGAAGGGAAATAGCGCTCCAGAAGCGCCAGGCCGGGGAGGCGCCGTGGGAGGACGACTGAATCGAGTCGCTTCCGGTCTGCCTCGCTCATCGGCTCCTACGGTTCTTCGAGTAGCTCTTCCTCGAGATCGGGCTCCGCGGTGAACTCCGGAAGGGTGGTGTCGAGCTCCTCGACCTCCTCGGACTCCTCCTCGTTCTCCTCGGTCTCCTCCTCGTCACCATCGTAGCGGAGCGCGGTGCCCTTTATGTACGGTCGGACGTCGCCCACCCTTGCGCCTGCACTCGCCGGGAAGGAAACCATGCCGAAGTTCGTCGGGTGGGCGAATGCCTCATGGATGAATACGCGCACCTCGGTGCGGTCGACGGTGGTGATGGCCGCCTCATAGCGGTTTCCGCTCTTCATCAACTTGGCGAGCCGCGCGCCGACCCGGGGCTCGACATGCCCGATCTCGATCCCGCCGACCCGTGCGAGGAGGTGCGATCCGTCGAGCGTGAGCTCGACGGAGTCGCCGGGCGAGAGTGGAGCGAGCTGCTTGGCCGGCGGAAGGTTGATGAGGCGGGCATGGCCGGTCTTGCCCATCTCCTCGATGAAGTGGGCGGCGGCTGATCGTGCCTGCTTGCCGTCCCCGGCGTTGACCTCGCCCGAGGCGATCACACGCAGCCTCTCGACGTTGCGCCGCGCGATCTGGTTGGTGGCGTCGCGGCTCAGCGCCCCCTCGTACGCCTCGAGCGCTTCGACGTGTCGCCCGAGCTCCGCCAGCGCCTTGCCCAGCCGGTTGTACCCGTCCGTGTCACCGCCGAGCTCGAGCAGCTCGCGGTTGGTCCGGACGGCCGACTCCCACTCCCGTCGCGTCGCCTGCTGGATGGCGAGCTCGGTCAGGTGGCGCCGCTGCCGGTTGGTGGTCTCCGTCTCCTCGAGCGTCATCGTCTCCCACGTCTCCGAAGGCGGTAATCAGCGCGATCGATCCCCCTGCCGTGGGCTCACCGGGTCGAAAGGCGCCTTGTTGTAGCAGAGCCCGTCAGGGGTGTCAACGCGAGCCCCTGCGCAGAGCGGCGGCGACCGGTCAGGCGGCGTGCAACAGGATCGCGACGGCCAGCCCCAGGAGTGCGAGCGCCCCGAACTCGGCAAGGACGGCCCGGCCGGAGGCTCCGGCATCGAGCGCCTCTGCGGCACCGGCCCAGGCATGGAAGCCGAGCGCCAGAATCGCCGCTCCCACGACGCCCGGCAGGTGGAGGACAGCGAGGGCCACACCCAGTTGGGCGACCGCCAGGAGGTGAAGCACCGACTGCCCCACCGCCTCGATGCCGTATCGCCCACGTAACTCGGACGACCGGAGCGCCGGCACGGCCAGGGCGATCACGAGGAGGATGACCGTTGGGGGCCACGAGCTCCGCACGAACACGGCGCCGATGCCGGCGGCCATGGCGAAGCAGATGCCGACCGATGTGAGCTCGACCACCAGGCGCGGCGTGCGGCCATCCGGCAGCCGCAACTCAGACCAGGTCACCGCAAGCAGTCCGAGGGCGGCGATCGGCGCGGCGGCGAACAGGGTGGTACCGCCGAGGGTGCGCCCGAGGAGCGTGACCGCGATGGCCGCCACGGCGGGAGTCGCGTAGCGGGCGAAACCGAACACCGGGCGGACCGGGCCGAGGATCACGACGGTGCCGATCCCTCCGACGATCAGTTGGAGCGCGATCACCGCAGCCAGCCAGAACGGAGAGGCGAGCCAACCCCACGTGGCCAGGCCGGCGAGCACCAGAGAGAGCGCAACCACATCCGGGCGGTCGACTCGGCGAATCACCGCCTGCCAGCGCGCGTGTCCGATGCCACCGGTTGTCATCGCACCATCTCGAGGAGCGCCGCCGCGCTGCGCGTGCCGAGCACCTGCGGAGCGGTCGCCCAGGCCCGGCGAGCGGTCGAAACAGCGTAAGAGAGTTGATCGAGCTCCTCGGTGCGATGAGCGTCGCTCGCCAGCGTCAACCGCGCTCCCGCAGCCGCGGCGGCGCGTGCCAGGGAGTCACCCAGGTCGAGCCGCGGGCTGCCGTTGACCTCGAGGGCCGTCCCGGTCCGGGCGGCCGCCTCGAAGATGCGAGGCCACTCCAGGTCGATGGCGTCCCTGCGGTTGACGATCCGTCCGGTCGGATGCGCGATCACGTCCACGTGCTCATTCTGGATCGCTGCCAGCGTACGCCGTGTCAACTGCTCGGTGGATTGGCCGCGCGCGGTGTGGACGCTGGCGATGACCACGTCGAATCGCGCCAGCACCTCGTCGGGATAGTCGAGGCTGCCGTCGGCTCGGATCTCCATCTCCGTTCCGTGGAGGATGCGGAAGGGCGCGAGCAGCGCATTCAATCGGGCCAGCTCCACGCCCTGCTCCACCACGCGATCGAGCGTCAGGCCGCGGGTGATCCCGAGAGATGGAGAGTGATCGGTGAGCAGCATCCACTCCTGACCCCTTGCCCGCGCCGCCTCTGCCATGGCTTCGATCGAGTCGACACCATCGGTCCAGTTCGAGTGCACATGCGTATCGCCGCGCAGGTCGTCGGCAGTGACCAGCTCAGGAAGCGTCCCGGCCAGCCCTGCGGCGATCTCACCGGCATCCTCACGCAGTTCGGGGGCGATCCAGGGCAGCCCCAGGCGCTCGTAGACATCGGCCTCGGACGCCGCCAACAGCAGCGCGCCACTGTCTACCACGGTGAAGCCCTTCTCCGACAGCGAGAGCCCGCCCTCCAGGGCCATGCCGCGGAGCGCCACGTTATGCGCGCGACTCCCCGTGAAGTGCACGAGATGGCTCCCCCACGTCGGGCGACCACCG